>Ga0181520_10010635_pt1 | contig 12282 bp, 12 predicted proteins | sample PEATcosm2014_Bin_29_FD_132451 | JGI IMG/M metagenome (GOLD analysis project Ga0181520, IMG submission 132451) | Peatland microbial communities from MTU Mesocosm Facility, Houghton, MI, USA - PEATcosm2014_Bin02_30_metaG | ecosystem: Environmental > Terrestrial > Soil > Wetlands > Peat | place...
CTATAGCCTGCGCCACACGTACATTTGCCTGCGCCTCCTCGAAGGCGCCGACATCTATCAGATCGCCAAGAACTGTCGGACAAGCGTGGAGATGATTGAGAAATACTATGCTGCCCATTTGAAGACACGGCTCGATGCCGCCGCTATCAACATCATGAGGCCGCGTCCGAAAAACAAGACGACTTCAAAGAAAAGCCCTGGCCGTGTGGAAGCCGTTCGCTTGGCTGAAGAGGCGTAGACCGTCGCTGCTTGCTTTATGATGGGTTGTGCCCAATTTCCCGCGGGCGTGGTGAAATCGGCAGACACAGCGGACTTAAGGAATTGAGTGCCCGCCAGGGAAACCGGCGGAGTAGAACTGCTCAAAGTCGGGGAAACCTTAACTGGCAATCCCGAGCCAAGCCCGGATATTTTCGGGAAGGTGTAGAGACTAGATGGGCAGCACCTAAACCTCTCGCGAGGAATGGTGAAGGGATAGTCCAGACCACGAACTCGCGTAGCGGGGCGGCGAAAGCCGAAGTGGTATGAAAATCCGCAGACCCTAACAGGTCGTGGGGGTTCAAGTCCCCCCGCCCGCACCACACCCTCTTCTCTTAAGTGGGCCAGGATGGAACCATCCTGGCATGTTTTGGGGCCGGAACCGGCCCGCTTTGGCCCGGCACCGGGCCGGCTCTGTAAGGCGCTTGCATCCGAACGTATGCAATGCACCTCGTGCCTCTCGCTTTATCACGAGATGCCAGGGGCTTTGTAGCGTGGTGAGCTGTCCCACGCGAACACTGCCGTGTGGCGCGTTGTTTCTAGGGCTTCAGCCCCGTTAGAAAGCCGAATTGTAATGAGGCGGGAATGTCCTTAGACGCTGACTTTGAGCTTGCGAGTGCCGCCAGTGCCGCCAGTGCCGAGAGGCCGCTAGGTGGGGGCGGGGACGTGAGGAAGAGGCTTGCAAATGCACCAAGCTCGGTTGCGAAGCTCACTACCTCTTCAAGTCCGCTGATATGAATTTCGGCAGGATTGCTGACGGGGGTAATCGTTAGCTTGCATGGGCTCGCGGTAATGCGAAATGCCAACGAGGTGATCTTGAGAGCAAGCAACGTTGAAGAGGTCGGAAGGTTTACGCCGAGGTACTCGCCAGTAGGCAAGCGGAAAACCTTGCCATCGCGTGCAATGGTCCGCTCTAAGCCGAGAGCTTCCATTCCAGCATGAAACTCATCGTATTGCTCACGGCTCGGTGAGCCATGTAGTTCAGCTCTGCAAATCAGATCGGCCACGGATATACCTCCGGCTTTTAATTGTATTCCGGGGGCGATATAAAAGCGAAGAGTTAAGTCGGCAAGAAGAGTAGTAAGAAGTTTGTTGCATTTATCTGACATAGGGTTATACTGCTGGAGTCAGAAGTTTGTTGCATTTATCTGACATGAGGCCTCCCCATGTCCATTCCGGCATCGAGCATTCCAGCCGCCATCCGGGACCGCATCTCCGCCCCGGCGCAGCCGCGCGTCTGGACTCCGGAGGATTTCGCCGACCTTGGACCGCGTACCGCGGTCGATCAGGCCCTCCACCGGCTGGTTGCTTCCAAAAGCCTGCGACGAATTGCGCGCGGCTTCTACGACATCCCCCAAGACAACCGGCTCACCGGAAAGCCCACCTACCCCAACCCGCGCGACGTGATCGACGCGCTGGCACGAAAGGGGAAGGTCCGAGTGGTGGTCGATGGCCTCACCGCCGCAAATGACCTCGGACTCACCGACGCCGTTCCGGCGCGCATCGGTGTGCTCACAGATGGCCGCCTGCGGCCTATCACCCTCGGCAACCTCACCCTCGACTTCCAAGCCGCCGCGCCCAGCCGCCTCTACTGGGCGGCCCGGCCCGCCATGCGCTTCGTGCAGGCGCTTCATTGGCTCCGCGATATGCTTCCGTCCGACGACGGAAACCTTTACAAGCGCCTTGTCTCTATCCTCAAAGACCCCAATCATGGACATGCCATTCAGGACGACTTGCGCAGCGGCCTGTCGGCGCTGCCGGAGTGGATGCGAATGATCGTGCGCGACCTGCTCCGGCAGGCGAACGCTGAAGCGCCGCCTGCGGCAGAGAAGCGGAAGCCCTTGGAACGCGCGTCCGCACCGGCCCCTATCATCAGGAGTGCGAGGAGTCCGAGCAGCCGATGACCGAGGGCTTTCAAACCGTACTGGCCGCGAGCGACGAGGAGCGCCGCGACCTTTTTGTTGGTGCTGCCGACCGGCTTCGCACCAATGAGCAGAACATCGAAAAAGACTTCTGGGTCTGTTGGACGCTCGACGCGCTCTTCAACGAACTGGAGGCCGGTGGCCCGCGTCTGCTCTTCAAGGGTGGCACCTCGCTCTCCAAAGGTTACGGCTTGATCGAACGCTTCTCCGAAGACATCGACATCACCGTCTTCCGTGAAGACATTGGACAGGCCGCGACCTTCGAGGAACTGGAAGCTATGAGCGGCAAGAAGCGTAACACTCGCTTAGAGGCCATCAAAGATGCCTGCCAGAAATACATCCAAGGCCCGATGCTGGAGCAGTTGAGTGCGCTGTTGCGGCAGACACTCGAATCCGCGAACTTGAGGGCGCGCGTGGAATCCGATCCTGCCGACCCCGACGGCCAGAGTTTGCTTCTCTGGTATCCCAGCACGACCGCCGAAGGCAATGCATACATCCGTCGCGCCATCAAGATCGAATCGGGTGCGAAGTCCGCCCTCGACCCTCATGCTCCGGTCGTCGTAAAGCCGTATATCGCGGATGATCTTCCAACCCTAAATTTGGCGGTCGGCAATGTGACCACCGTTGACCCTGGTCGTACCTTTTGGGACAAGGTTGTTATCCTGCATGGCTTACGTCGCTGGTGGGACCATCGTGGCGAACTGAAGGGAGGCGGGCAGCGCGTCTCGCGCCACTACTACGATGTCTACCGGCTCTTGGCTTCGGAGATAGGCCGAAAGGCAACGGAAGATGCAGAGATGGCCGAGGACTGTGTGCGCCACGCACGGATGTTCTTCAACCGGCCCGATTTTGACCTAGCTTCCGCCGTTCCCGGCAGCTTCGCCCTGACTCCTCACGATGGGATGCTCGCCGATTTACGGCGCGACTACGAAGCGATGTCCGGTATGATTTTCGGGCCGATACCGACTGTGGATGAAGTGGTTACGGCCATTGTGGAGTTAGAACAACACCTAAACAAATGTGGTGCCTAAGTCACCAAATGAACAAATGAGTCTCTCCCATTGACAAGCAAAGGTTGACAGAGTAACTTTTGCTCATTCAACAACAAGCGGCGTGGATAGGCAGGTTTTTGTGGCGAATGAATCCGAAAAGATACTCACGTCTGACGATTCCAACACCGAGTCGGTAAGAGCATACAAGGGGGCCTTCCCGTCGCCCCCTGAGGTGCAGACCAGAGCTCCGAAGTACGTTCCACCAGTGGACTCAGATGCCGAGGACACGCAGGCCACGAGCAAATAGGTTCTATTTACACCGATCCTGGGCCACAGTAGACAATTCACCGCCATCATCTCAACCTGTAGAGCAGGAGATATAACTTTGTCTAACGCACAGCCTTTGCGCGGAGCACTTCCTTCACCTCGTTCGAGCCTCGTCGCGGCTAAACAACATCGGGCACTAGCTGGCGCACCGCCAAACTTCATTTCGATTCCGCCCTTTACTTTATCGGATTGGGGAAATGTGCAGAGGCCGGGCATTCCAGGCTACGGTGATTGTGTCACTGCGGAAGAGGCTTTCGCGAAAACGTGTGGTTCGCCGGCTGTGCTCCTGTCTCGCGACGAGGCGATCAACTGGGCGTCTGGCCATGGGTATCTAAACGGCGCGAACTTGACCGATGTCCTTGCAAAGATGCAGACCGATGGCTTCAATCGCGGGCCCATCTATTGGGACGATGGTTCTTATGTTTCTGTCGCTTGGACCAACGCTGCCATCCTGCAGAGTGCCATTTTTCAGGGACCGGTGAAGCTTGGAGTCTCCTCGGACCAGCTTGAAACTGCTTGGAATAGTGGCGGAGAGATGAATGGCTGGGTTGGGACAAACTTCCACGCCAACTTGAGCATGGATCACTGCGTAAGTTTGTGCGGATACGGTTCCATCGCGTGGCTTGCCCAGCAACTTGGGACTTCCGTCCCCGCTGGTGTTAATGGGAATATGCCTGCTTACGCGGTCTTTACCTGGGGTACGATCGGCATACTTGACGTCGCCTCAATGATCGCGATTACCGCAGAGGCGTGGCTCCGTCAGCCGACCACAGTGAAGCGCTCAGCGCTCTCGGGGCCAGGAACTCTTGCTTTTATCAAGACGGCAAATACTCCTAGCGGAGACGTTGAAGTACACCTGGCATCGGGTGTTTCCGGATATCAAGATCGAACCCTAGAAACCGCAACCACCTTCTTCAACGAAACTGATGGCGTTTGGCAAGTGTTACCAACGCTAGACCTCGCTTTCATCAAGACTAATAACACGCCTAATGGCCACGTCGAAGTACACATCGCATCCCGAGCCTCAAACTACCAGCAGCGAATTCTTGAACTCGCCACCACCTTTGGAAACGAATCGGACGGAACTTGGCAGCTTCTTTCTAGCCTTGACCTCGCTTTCATTAAAACTAGCAACACTCCCAACGGTCATGTGGAAGTGCATATCGCGTCCCGTGCCTCGAATTATCAGCAGCGCACTCTCGAGATTGCCACGACTTTCGCCAATGAAGGAGACGGTTTCTGGCAGTTGCTACCCAACCTTGACCTTGTTTTCATTAAGACTAGCAACACGCCAAACGGTCACGTCGAAGTGCATATCGCATCCCGGTCCTCGAATTACCAACAGCGCACGCTCGAGGTTGCGACAACGTTTGCCGATGAGTCCGACGGCGTATGGCAACTTCTGTCCAATCTTGATCTCGCATTCATCAAGACCAGTAATACTCCCGAAGGCTTGGTTGAAGTCCATATCGCCTCGCGCGACTCCAACTATCAGCAACGCACGTTCGAGCTCGGTACAACCTTCACAAATGAAACAGACGGAACGTGGAATCTAGTGGCTTGAGAACGCTTGCCACATCCCGACTTTCCGGTTGCGACATGCAAAGCACCTAAGGTGAAATGCACTTCCGCTAAAAGAGGAGGCGCGGGATACGTTGACTTCGTTCGTATCGTTTGGAAAAAGATCGAGCGTTTGCTGAATCAGGGTATGTGATGAGAGAGCAAATATTCCAACCGCTCACTAACGATCAAGCGTTCTACCGATCACAAGACGCAAAATCTCGCTAGTACCCTCACCAATTGTACAAAGCTTCGCATCCCGATAGAACTTCTCAGGCCTGCCGCCAGCCACATATCCGTTGCCCCCATGAACCTGCAAAGAAAGGTCAGCAACCCGCACAGCCGCTTCAGACGTGACGAGCTTTGCGAGGGCCGCAGCCGTCGCAAAGTCTTCGCCGCGTTCGCACTGATGTAGTGCTTTCTCCAGCAAAGCGCGTCCGCTCTCAATCGCTACATTCATATCGACGAGCAGGCCTCGAACGGCAGGGAGTTCGATAAGCCGCTTGCCAAATTGCTTCCTGACTTTGGCGTAGGCGAGCGCATCATCATACGCTCCACGAGCGATACCCAGCGACAGAGCCGCTATCGAAAGTCGACCGCCATCCAATACGGTCAGCGCGTCTGCCAGCCCGTGACCCTCAGCTCCGAGCAAGGCATCGCTAGGAACCTGGCAATCCTCCAACCAAACTGTGTATGTCTGCGATGCCCGCATCCCCATCGTGTGTATTCGCTCACTAAGCACGCGCCCTGAATTGTCGGCAGTGACGATGAAGGCGGTAATCCCTTTGCGAGTCCCGTCCACGTTTGCCAGGACGACGTTTACATGGGAAGATCTGGCGTTGGTCGTGAAGCGTTTCTCGCCCGTTAGAGTCCATCCGGTATCTGTTCGCGTGGCACTCGTTTCGACCGCTGCTGCATCTGAGCCAGCCTCTGCTTCACTCAGCGACCAGCTTCCCAGCCACTCACCAGACGCGAGGCGCGGCAGGTATTCCGCTTTCTGAGAATCGCTGCCGCAGAGAAAAATGTGGTTCGTGCAAAGCGAACTGTGAGCCGCTACCAGCAAGGCGAGGCTCGGGTCCGCCGTCGCGAGTTCTTCGATCAGAAAGCAGTAGTCGGTGTACGTCCAACCAGAACCGCCATATTCGACCGGCACGAGGCCCCCAAAAAACCCGGCCTCACCTAACGCGCGAAAAATAGACGGCTGAAATTGCTCGTCCCGATCCCATGAAATTGCATTCGGTCTGACCTCCTCAAGACAGAAGGAACGCACTGCATCTCTGCTAAACTTGCTCAAAGCCAAAACCTCCAGGGACTCAGTAGGGATTCAGAGATGGAATTATGTTCATGATACCCCGACTGAGCGGACGTACTTCGGGATTCATCGCGCAAGCCTCAAACGACTGGATCAGAACATCCATGTCTTGGCCGGATCGAGAATCGCGTCCATTCAAGCCGCGCCGCAGCGTATCCGGCAGACGCTGAGCAAAATTTATCCGATTTCACAAATGCAACGCAAAATAGGTGATTCTGTGACGATGAAAGCCTGCATCAATCGAAGTGTTCTCCGGTAAAGTGACTTATGGACAAGGACATCACAATTCGACTGGCCGCACCGCAAGATGTAGCAGCAGTTGCACGCATCTGGATGGAAGGCGTACTCGTTTCATCAGGCCTTTCAGCACCGTCAGAGCCAGACGTTATCACCTCATTCCAAACTCGAATTTGCCATCCTGTGGGTCAGTCGGTGCTGTGGGTTGCAATGTTTGGTAACGAGATCGTCGGCTGGCAAGGCCTACAGGACTTCGGCATCACCCAAATCAGTCGGATTGCGCAATCTAGTACCTATATTTCAAAGGACTGGCAAGGAAGAGGAATAGGTCAGAGGCTTTTGCTTTACGCTCAGCAGCAGGCTCGTAGTCTTGGCTTTGACGTGATTGCGGGTTGGATCAAAACGGATAACAATGCCTCCTTAACGCTCATTCGTTCGCTGAACTGGAAGCTAGTCGGGATACTGCCTCGAAACTGCGACAATGACCCGGAGCTCGCATACTACGCATATGCAGTACCGAACAAATTCGAAACGCGCGAGTGAGGCCATCGAATGATGGAAGTGAGCAGTCTAATTGTTGTTGACGGCGTAGCGACCCTGACGCTGAGCACTGCCAACGGTCTCAACCTGCTAACGGAGAACCTTATATCCAGGCTTGAAGACCATCTCACCGTACTTGAGAATGACCGGCGCGTGCGTTGTCTGATCCTCACGGGCACGAAGGACATTTTCAGCGCTGGTGCAGACCTTAGATGCTTAGCAGATCTCTCGCCAGAAGCTGCGCTCGATTTTATCGAGCGTGGCCAAAACCTATGTTCCAGATTTGAAGCGCTCTCGTTTCCGACCATAGCGTCTTTGAATGGACACGCGATCGGAGGGGGATGTGAACTCGCGTTAGCTTGTACGTTCCGCTTTGCAAGCGACGCGGCCACCATAGCTCTGCCGGAGGTGAAGCTAGGTATTATGCCGGGATTTGGTGGTACCCAACGGCTGCCACGACTAATCGGGGTTCAGGCGGCGCTCCGCCTAATTTTGGGTGGCTCACGAATCAGCGCTCATGAAGCACATAACCTCGGGCTTGTTGATGAAGTCTTGAAGCGCGACGAATTGACAACGAGGGTGTCCCAATATGCGGCGGGCATCGCATCTGGATCAGAGATTGCAATTTCGAATGCACTTTCTGCCGTAAATGCAAGCCGGACTGGCACGCTTGAGGGAGGTCTCCGCCTAGAAGCAGAACTCTTTGACAAAGTATTCCGAAGTCCTGATAGAGTCGCCGGCATTGTTGCATTTCTCGAAAAGCGGACGCCCAGCTTCGCTGCAGTCCGTTAGCGCGTGACGAGTATTCCGGCAGTGGGTAAGTGAAGGGGGCATCGTGATCAGAGCCGCAACAAGATTGGTCAATAAATTCAAACAGGAACCATCCGTTCCACTACCTCAGCGGCGACTGCTTGGCTTGACCGCCGGCACTGCTTCCGGGGCTTGCTTTGGTGTAATGGTTTTCCTTGTCCATGTGACTTCCGGAAAGGTGCCGGCGTCAGAAGTTACTTTTCTTCGAGCGATTTGCGCCGTGGTCCTTCTTTTACCGTTCATCGCGCGCCATGGGATTCAGTGGTTGAGACAACACGCCCTGTTGCTGTGGACGCGAAGCCTTATAGGCGCGTTCTCAGTTCTTTGCCTTGCCTGGAATCTTCAACACACGAGTGTGGGGTTTGCGAACACACTCTTCAATTTTGCCCCGATAGTGGTAGTCATTCTCGGAGCCCTGTTTGGTCATGAGAAGATTGAGCCAATTAGGTTCGTCAGCATCCTGCTCGTCGTGGCAGCAGGCATACTTTTTTGGCATGGCTCTCGCTCGGAAACAAGTGTGGTGATTTGGTTAGTTGGTTTGAGCGGTATGAGTGCAGCAGCCATTGCCTACACGTTGCTCAAGAGCCTGCCATCATCATGGAGCCCATTCGACGTGACTTGGTGTTTGAGTGTCGCCACTCTGCCGGTGGCATTGATATTTAAGCATGGACAGTGGGTCGCTCCATCCGGGAATGTTCGATGGATGGTCGTGGCCATCTGTATGCTTAGTCTTGCAGGGTATGCACTCGTAAATTTCTCATTTCGGCATTTGGAACTGTCTACTGCTACAGCACTTGTGCCTTCAGCGATCATCTGGGGAGTTCTTCTGGATATCAAAGAGCACAACTATCCCGCTGCATCGGGTGTCGTGGGATGTCTTCTGTACGTAGGCGCAATCATTTGCCTAGCGGTCAGACCCTCAGTGGCGATATTGAATTCGCAACTCGCGGATAGCGTCGAAGCTCTCGCCGAATAGACGAGTTCTGACTCAGGATGCATTCTGTTTGTTTGCATGCCCGCTGGCTTCGGCGTAGCGCTCACTGCCCTTCGGCTCTGTATTCAGAACTCGCGCACCGCGCCCCTCCGGGTTTCGGACTCGTCGACCCTCACAGGCTCCTGTTTCCTTTGAAGGACTTGTTCTTTGGCAAGGCGGCCATGCGGCGAACCGGGAGCAGCGCACGTCTGCACCCTTTGGGAGGTGTCACGCTTGATTAGGCAAAAAGTAGAAGCACCATTTTCACCTTGGAAACGATAAAATCTTTGAATCTTTGGATGTGGGTAGGCTCTACCGAAAGCGAGGCAAGATGGATCGATCCTTCGGAGCGTGGTTTCAAGATCGTCTATGCTCATCGCATTCACAAAGCAACTAGATACACACCCTCTGAAATGTTCATCGGACCTTAGAATCCATTCTGAGCAATAAAGGTGACCGAGATGCCATTTGATAATTCGACCGCAACCGCAACCGCTATCGGAATGCAAATCGCGCAAAAGACACTTGATAAGCGCAAGGTTGCGCTTGCCAAGCGTGCCGCGGTAATCGCGGCTCACCCGCGCAAGATGCGAGTGGAGATGCAGATCACTTCAGCGGTAGCTCCGCCCGTCGCTTCGACTCTTCACACTATCGGCTACTTAGTGGCAGGGGGAGATTCTTGGTTCGACTATCCGTTTCACGACGTTTTGACGCTTTTGCATGACGAGCACGGCTACAACGTAGAGTCGACCGCCCATGCGGGAGAAAGCATTGAACACATGGCCTACGCCGGCGGTCAGTCTGATGGCATTCAGAGGTGCCTTGAAACCGTGGCAGCTCGCGGAGTTGCTCCCCTTGCAGTGCTTCTGTCAGGGGGCGGTGACGACATGGCGGGCAAGGAATTCGGGATGCTGCTCAACAATGCAACATCAGGTTCGTCGGGCTGGAACGAGGAGATTATCGACGGCCTGATCGAGCAGCGGATCAGCCTCGCCTACAAGACTTTCATCGCAGCGATCAATCAGCTATGTGCGACGACAGTCGGCAAGACCATCCCGATCATTGTTCACGGCTACGATTATCCTGTACCAGATGGAAGAGGTGTTCTGGGTGGATGGTGGATTCTTCCCGGCCCTTGGCTCAAGCCAGGATTCGATGAAAAGCTGTATACGGCCTTACCGGCGAACATCGGCCTGATGCAGCGCATTATCGACAAGTTCAACGCCATGCTCACGACGCTGCCTGCCGCTTTCCCCAACGTCCACTATTTAGACCTGCGAGGAACCCTCTCCACCGTTCTAACCGGTGATGCGTACAAACAGGTCTGGGGCAATGAACTCCATCCTACCGAGGATGGTTTTTCGCTTGTAGCAGCCAAGTTCTCGGCTGTCCTTGATACCTTCTAAAGATTGACCACTAACTTGAAGTATTCACAATATGCGATTTGCACCTTGAATAGGTGTAGGCAAACGCCGCATTCACGTTGGTAAAGAGCACTTGATAACGATAGCGATCACGTCGATCTCAGCCAAGCGCTCACTGATGCAGCGATGCAGAATCACACAACGCAGGAATTGGAACATAAGAAGGCTTTCTGTGTTCGGGATTCGGATCGACCCAGCCGATGTCTGTCGTGCCGAATTTAAAATCGGGACAGCCTTCAGTCGTTGGGATGGTTATAAGGGCTTGGAGCCTTGCTGCAAGAGTCTGACGATCCTCCGCCGTGCTGACGAAATCGTACTTCGGTCCCGTGTCTGAGTCCGAGAAATAAGTCTGGATAGCGGTCTTTGTGGAGGGAGGTATAGGCCAAGTAGGATTTGCAACGATTCGTCCGAGCAGGTCGAAGTACGCATCATCGGTGAGTCGATACGCACGGGAAGGTTCGAGATGGCCCGTATCCAGGTTGAAATTCGGAAGCGAAGTTGGTGACGAATTCGATTGGTCTGAAGGCCATAGTGGAATGAATCGTTCAGTTGGGGCAACCGGCGTTTTCAATATCTGCTTTAGTAGCTTTACTGATTGCAACACGGATCGAATGTACATCCGCTGTGTTGTTGTTATGGGCATCTCGACGCGGGCTATGGGAATCGCAGGATCTACCCCCAACACCACAATCATCGCTTTACTTTCAAATCCTCCAGCCCGCTTGTACTTGTTCCAATGTCCCTCAGCCTCGGCATTGGCGATCATGGCCTGGAACTCTGGCAACTCCGCGATGCTGCTTTCATCTGGACCGTCTTTTTTGTGTTTGCTGGCGATGGCGTAGATGCCCTCGGTGATAACCCCCTTCGCATCTCCGGCGTATGCGTGGAGATTGAGACTGGAGTCTGTGTGTGTGAAATCAACCTGTAGACCGTAGGTCTGGTAAAAGGCATACGTGAACTGCTGAAGTGGGACATCAAATCCGATTCTGTCCATGATCTTCTTTGGTATAAACCGCTTGTGATTGAGGCTGTTGATGTCGAACCCAACCTCTACCTGTTTGTACTGCGCCTCTCCATCTTCGTAGGTAACAATGGCTTCGGGGAGCCCGTCTGTCCCGATCTGTGTCCCTCCCGGTTTGACCAAATTGGGGAAGGCGATCGCAACGGACGGATTCGTCGCAGTAGAATGGCCGATGGTGTCACCTACGTAATGCGTCAGAGCGCCCACGGCGAAGGCAAGTTCGTAAACGTCTGTTGCATTTCGGAAAAGGTTTGTGACGAAGTCGCCTGCAAGCACATAGTGAGTGAGATTCGCCGTATAGGGTTCGCCCTTCGGATAATAGCCAGCGTCGGCCAGGAGTGCACCACCATACGCGTACTTCCTCGCGAGCCGAAGATCCTCGGGGCGCGCATCCGGAAACCGCGTGTGCAGCATCGGTAGGATGTCGGAAGACCAAAGAAGATCGATGAGTTGTTCATGCGTCAGGATCGAGTATGCGTATGTGTGCGGGGGCGCAACGAACGCAAGGAGACCTACGAGCAGAATCGCAAGAGGACACCGGAAGTTGAGCATAATGATGAAGCATACAACACACTATCTGATTTCAGAACTCGCGTACCGCGCCCTTCGGATGTTGACCCCTCCCCCTTGCAGGCTTGACCTTACTGTATAAAACCTCTCATTTGAGGGAAGGAGTGCCTTCCCTAGTTTCAGCCGTCCTGCCGTCTTCCACAACCCATCCCAGCGGGGCGGTCCGCCCTCCCCGCAACGCCCCTCCGGCAAGAACAAAAGCAACAGCAAAAGCCGCTAAGGGGAGGTATCCCCTCGCGCCCGCAAGCCACTCCCCAATCTTCCGCGCTGCGCTTGTGCAGACCTCCGCTGCGCTACGCCCTTTCCACTTCCGCTGCGCTCTCGTTGCAAGGGTGGGGA
>Ga0181520_10010636_pt1 | contig 12282 bp, 7 predicted proteins | sample PEATcosm2014_Bin_29_FD_132451 | JGI IMG/M metagenome (GOLD analysis project Ga0181520, IMG submission 132451) | Peatland microbial communities from MTU Mesocosm Facility, Houghton, MI, USA - PEATcosm2014_Bin02_30_metaG | ecosystem: Environmental > Terrestrial > Soil > Wetlands > Peat | place...
GGTGCATAGCGGGGGAATCTTTGCCGCGCTTTCGCCGACCACGTCGGAGCTTGCGGTGGAAGCGATGCGCGAGGCCAAAGCTGCCGGTGCTGTGACTTCTTTCGACCTTAACTTCCGTGAAAAGCTTTGGAAAATCTCTGGAGGCAACACGCATGCGGTCGACGTGATCGGACGGATTGTCGAAAACGTAGATGTACTGGTTGGAAACGAAGAGGATTTGCAGAAGGGACTCGGCATTGCCGGGCCCGAAGTCACTTCGAAGTCCAAGCTTGACCCGCGCGTTTTCGTTGAGATGATCGATAAGGTTGTGCAGAAGCATCCCCATGTGAAGGTGGTCGCGACGACCCTGCGGGAGGTGCATTCCACAAACCGGCACAGTTGGAGCGCGGTTACCTGGATGAATGGGAAGACGTATACCGCGCCGACTGCAGAATTGGATGTATACGATCGCGTGGGCGGTGGGGACGGTTTTGCCGCGGGGTTCTTTTATGGCCTGTTGACCGGTGAGACTCCGGACGTTGCAACGAAGCTTGGCTGGGCACACGGAGCGCTGCTTACCACTTTTCCTGGTGACACCACGATGGCGACATTGGAGCAAGTGCGAGCGTTCGCACAGGGCGGGTCGGCGCGGATCCAGAGGTAAGTTGGCTGCTGTGGAGTTATCGGCGTCTCGAAAGCAGCTTGTCCGGAAAGACATGAGAAAGAGGGCAGCGAGTTGACTTGGTCGCGCGCTTGCTGCTGCGAGTCACTCCCTTACTTTGATGACGACCGCACTATAGGTTGTTCCAGGGGAAACAATTATCTGATGGGGCACTCCGGCATTTACTGTTACAAGATCCCCGGGCGAGATGGTCTGCGATTTTCCGCCTTGAATACCGGTTCCCTTGGTCTCACCCTCGGGGGTCGATTTTGGACCAATGACGGTGCCCCGGTGATCAGTGTCGCGCTTCCCTGCTGCACAATCATCACGTCATCGAAGTGGGCGTGGACTTCTGCGCCGCCGCTTGATGTGCGCACCGAGAGCTGCACCTTGTGGCTTCCGTAGTCTGCTAGCGTGACGCCAGCGCTGCCCGTTGCCGTGGCTTGGGTAGCAAGCGTCGTCAGCTTCTCTCGAATTTGGGCAGCGGAGAATACATCGGCGTTGCCGCCGCTCTGCGCAAAAGCCGGAATACAGACCGCAGCAACGGCCAAAAACAATACAGCAGATTTCATCGAATTTCCTCCTCAGCGCATGCATTCAAGCGGCGCTGGGTCCATGTCGGCATAGTCCTGGTTTTCGCCGCCCATGCCCCAGCAGAATTTGTAGGCCTGTGTGCCCACACCTGCGTGGATGGACCATCCGGGCGAAACGACAGCCTCGCAATTGCTCATGAGGAGGTGCCTAGTTTCTTGCGGTGGGCCCATGAAGTGAAAAATACGAGCGTTTTCCGCCACGTCGAAGTAAAGGTAGATTTCGGAGCGACGCATGTGGGTATGAGCCGGCATGGTGTTCCAGGCGCTTCCCGTTTGCAGATGGGTGACGCCCATGACCAGCTGACAGCTCTTTGCGCCCGCCAAGTGGACATACTTATAAATGGTTCGGTGATTGCAGGTCTCAGTACTTCCAATTTCGGTGGGCTGCGCGTCTGCTTTCTTGACGACGGTGACGGGATAGACTCCATGTGCCGGATAACTGAGGAGATAATATGCGGCGGGCGTGTCTTTCGATTTCGATTCGAAACGGATGTCAGCATTGCCTCGCCCGATGTAAATCAGGTCGAGATTGTCGAGTTGATAGGATGACTTGCCGACATGTACGACGCCCGCTCCGCCGACATTGAGTGCGCCCAGTTCACGGCGCTCGGTAAAATACTCTGCTCTCAATTCTGCACTTGTTGGCAATACGAGCGCGATTTCGAGCGGCACTGCCATCCCCACCACAGCGCGATCCAGATCCACGTACGTGAGCTGAATCGTGCCTGCTTGGTAAAGGCCTCCGAAAAGAAAGGATTCGCGAAGCTCCTGCGTTGTCATGCGCGGGTAACGCACGGGATCAGCTATCAAGACGGTTTTCATAGCGAGGCTGTTTTCCTCTTTTTTCTCTCGTAGTTAGCGAGGGCGTTGTTGCAGGAGCCATTGCACCAGCTCCTTGCCGCCGGCAAAGTTATCGAACTGATTGTAGATTTGGGGCTTCTTTCTCCCATCGGTGTATTCGTTATAGAGCCACGGATCGACGGCGGCAAATATCGTGCCGCGCCCGTACTTTGCTGTTGCCATCACGACGTCGCCGCGATCGCGCAGCAATGCGACGGCGGGGCCGCTGAGCGAGATGGAGCAGGTGTCCTTCATATAGAGAGTGTGAGGATGGTGAAAGAGTTTGCCCTCGGCGGCAACAGGAATTCGGCCGTCTTCAACCTGTTCGCCGATGATGTGATGATGCAAGACATCGTCGAAATGGATTCCAAAGCGATCAGCCAGCAGATTCAAATGGGCAATGTCGGCATTGGGCGGATCGTTCTCCATAAGGACCAGTACACCTCCGCCTTTTACCCATGCGGCAATCCCTTCGGCGTCGTGGTCGGTCATATAGTTTGGATTGGGATTCTTGCTTGGAATGTCGGGTGACACGATGATATAGAACTGCGCCTTCGCCAAGTTACCTTGCGTCGGCGCGGAGTAGAGAGTCTCCGTCATCGCTCCAAAGCTTTGAAAGATATTCCCGAAGAGGGAATAGCCGCTGTCGCTCAGGTCGGACCATTTGTAATGGAAGGACTCCGACTGTCCGGCGGCGTTCTTGCGCTGCTGGCTGTTAAACCAGGCATCGAGCATCACCCTTTCGCCGCGCGCGATAGCCGCTGTGGGTGCGTTGTCAACCTCGGCGGCAGCCAAAAGCAAGGCGCCCAGGCCAATACCTTCCTTGTTGGGATCTTTGAGGGCCGCTGGAGGCGCGGAACCTTTGTCTTCGGCTGCGCTCCGATTTCGTGCGTTATGAACGGCTCCTTGAGTCATCCTGATGACACCGCCCGGATCCTGTTGCACAAAATGCTTCAGGACTCCCTGCCAGGTACGCTGAGCATGCAAAGAGTCGCGTTCAGGCAAATATCCCAGGCGCGCACCCTTTGCGAGTGCATAGATGAGCAGGCACTCGGCGGTTGGGGAAGCCGGATGGTGATTGGACGTGGTCGATCGCGGTAATTCGTCAAAGAGCCCTGTCTCGGTGTCCTGATGCTGCACCGCCTCGGTTGCGATGCGATTCAGCATAGCGATGAGCTCGCCACGCCCCGGATCTTCCTGCGGATAAGAAGGCAGCGAATCGACAAGCGCCACAGCCAGTCGCGCAGGTAGAGTATCGGAATAAACAGCTGCTTGATCCAGTTCCCTCGAAAGCGTTTGGGCACTCCTGTTCCACTTCTCAAAGCTTCGAGTAATTCCGGCAAAGTCCGTCGGTTCTTGAAACACGGAAGCGTATTCCGCGAGGAATGGCTGAGCCATACACGGGCTTTCCGACCGCGATCCGCTTCGCGCGGAAGATGAAATATTACAGTCAGCTACGACTTGCCGGCGGATTCCGGCGGCTGCTTCGTGATATTTCGTATCGAGCGTTACACGGTATAAGAGGAGCAGTTGACGGCCGAGAAGAGCGTCGTCGAGCGCGCCGGTGGTTCGGTTGTCGGAATCAGTCGGCACATTCGCGCGGAGAAATTCATCAACCCGGCCCTTTCCATAGCGAAAGTAGTCTCCATTCGCCGTGTTGTACCAGACAGCGTCTAGTCCCTCGAGTTGCAAACCGGTCTCTTCGCCCCACGCGTTCGCTGGTCGAGCTCCCGTTTCATTTACAGGATTGAGCTGAAGGATCGTGTTCGCGACTCGTTCTGACCAGGTCGCGGATTGCGCGCAGGAGGGAATGGCCACACCAATGTATATGGCAATGACAACCTGCAGGCCTAAGCCGCATTGCGACACCCTTCGAGATAGACGATTGCCCGCTAGGGTCGGAGGTTTTGGCGGCAACCGCATGATGAACATCCTAAAAGGGGGCGATTAACGACACAGAATACTGCGGTCGCCCCACTATAACGGTCTACCACATGACACTTCTGCCGACGAAATCCAATCGCTCATCCGCTCCAGCAGGCGGGCTGCAAGCACCATTCATGTTAGGCGATGCAGACTTGTGCGGCGTAGACTTTGGGTATGGGAGAAGACGCACATCTCACCGCAGCCAAAGACCGCGAAGGAAGATTCTCGGGCTACTACAAATGTTCCCTTTGCGACGCGGAGTTTCGTCCCAATCCCGAGAATCGCGGGGAAATGATGATCATCTTTGCTCGTCACATCGAACGATCGCATCCCTCCCAGAAGACGGCACCCGAAAAGTGAACTGGTCCGCGAGGCGTCCAGGCTCCGCAAGATGGAGCAGGACGAAGAAGGGCGCGCCCGCTAGTCGGCGCGTAAGGGTGAAAGGACCCTTAACGTTCAGTATTGCAATTGCGCGAGCTACCCTGGGTACGTCCCGGTTACGTAGCCCTCCAACGCCTGAATAGTTTGCGCCTGACCGGAGATCACCCATTTCACAAGATCTCCGATGGAGATCACTCCGACAACGGCATCATGTTGCACTACTGGAAGGTGACGAAAATGGTGATCCGTCATCATCGCCAGGCATTCGTCTACCGTGTGCTGCGGGCTCACAGATACCACCGGACAAGTCATGATCTGGTGGACTTTGGTCTCTCGTGAAGGGTGGTCCATCAGGATCCCTTTGCGCGCGTAGTCACGCTCGGACAGGATGCCGACCAGCCGATCGTTGGAAAGGACCAGCAAGGCACCCACGTCATGCTTTGCCATCTTCTCGAGCGCTTCGTAAACCGACTGTTCGGGGGCTATCGACAGTACGGTGTTCTGATTCTTCCAATTCAGCACCAATCCAATGGTGTCGGAAATGCTCATCGGACCCTCCTGGAACCTTAATGGGGAAGTGAAAACAAGGGTCATTCCCAAACGACCCTTGTGGTAGCGGAACAATTGAACTCCATTCGCGCAGAACTGTAGTCCCGGCATTAGGGTCAAATCAGCCTATTCGCCGGGCCGGCGGGCCGTCCAGAGCATACCTGGCTCGGCAATTCGACAGTGTCCGACAATATAGTCCATTTTGATAGCGGAAGAATAGAGTGGAAATTCCTTAGTGGTCAAAAGAGGTCTATTTCAACGAGGGGCGCGACTCGAGCGGCGATAGGGCCGGACCGCAACAGCTCGAAAAGAAGGCAAATTTGAGCCGGGCCACTGTTATGCGCGATCTTCAGCCTTCACAGAGGGACCGGTGCGTTCGGACAGGAGCTCATCGACGTGCCGCTTTGTTTGCTTGGCCACATACATGGCAGCATCGGCGGCACTCAAGAGGCTATCCCTGGTAGTGCCGTCCTCGGGATAAAGGGCGATGCCCACGCTTGCAGAACCGCGCAGGACATATCCATCTAAAGGATACGGATCGTCAAAGCTGCTTTCCAGGCGCTGTGCAATCTCTTCGACTTCCCGGCGGCTGTGAATCATCGGAAGCACTACGGCAAATTCGTCGCCACCGAGCCTCGCCAGCATGTCGATGGAGCGGAGCTGGCGTTTCATGCGGATCGCCACTTCCTGCAGGAACATATCTCCGACCTGGTGGCCGTAGACATCGTTCACCTGCTTAAAATCATTAAGGTCGATGTAGATCAATCCGAAGACCCCCGCGTTCTGGCGGGCCTGAACGATTTGCCGATCCAGATTGTTTTCCAGCGAGAATCGGTTGTGGATGTCGGTGAGCAAGTCAAACTCGGATCGGTGGACCAGATCGGAATAGAGCCTCCGGGTTTCAATGGCCAGAGTGGCCAGCCCCACAGCCATCGAAAGGGGAGCCGATTCGTCGGCGTACCGATGGGCGAGCGGATCGAACGCGGCGTACATCGTTCCGAGCGGCGATCCGGAACGGGCGAGAATCTGCTCGCTGACGATTCGGAAAGAGGTGAGGTTGTGCGGGCAGTTTCCGAGTTGTGCTCCATCGAAGATCTGGCACCAACACGGTGCGCCACGGAGCTTGAAAGAAACCAACTCGGTAATCTGTTCGATGACCTCGGCGAGAGGACGGGAGCCGTTAATGTCTTCAAGAATTCTGCCCCGCCGCCGCTCGGCATAAGCTACCTCAGCGTTTTGATGACGCACTTTGCGTTCCACCACCCAGGCCCTCGCGCCCACGGCCAACAGCATCACAAGCAATAGACCGACGAGCAGGATGAGGTTGCGAACGTTCAGCATGGATGGCTTGGCAATGACGGAAATGTCGTCGAAGGAGCGGAGCAGGATATTGAACGGCGCCTCCTCTCCCGGATTGATCGCGCTGCTGTCCAGGATTGTGCAAATGCCAGTGACATGGACTCGTGAGCCCTGAGCTATCCACCGCATTGGCGGCAGAACCGCGGACACGCGCGGGTGACGATAGATCGCAGTGAACAGCCGTCCATCGGAGACCACGACATATTCGTCCTGCGTGGCCTGTCGGAGCTCGGTGACTATTTGACCGTCGATGGATACGAGGTCATTCTGATGCCCGTCGGGCTTGTTACTGCTCCAGAAACCGAGTTGGCGCCAGGTCGCCGACTGTGGCGCGATAGGCGCAAGGATGTGGCGATCCCGGATCTCGCCGTCGGTGAGGCTCAAGAGACGGTCGTGTGCATCGGGAAAGCCTGTTCCGTCCGCGAGGTCGCCAATCTGCAAAGGTTCACGAGTATGGGTCGAGATCCAAAGGCTTTTGGATCCGTCCTGAAGCACAACCGCGGAGCCGGGCTGGTAATACGTAATGGTTCCGTGGACCTGGACCCGGGGCGTGGAATCCCGTACATGGTACCCGGAGAGAATCTGATCCATGGGCGTGGCTGGAAGAGACCAAAATCCAATGCTGGCGCGCTTGATAACTTTAATGTTCGTCAATGTGGAGACGTAGAGCACGCTTCCAGTTTGTTGCATCTTGTCGTCGAACTTTCCAGCGGCTACCCCGGTGATCTCCACATCAGCGTCCAGGAGGTCTTTCAGCGCGCTTTCATCGTTATTGTCGACGTACGCTTCAATGTGCCCCCCCTCCGTGAGCAGTTGCACGCAGGCACTGCGTATTGGGGCGGCCGGACTGACCACGAGGTCCGCGGCGCGGACCTTGGCTTCAACGGTAACCAGCCGGGAGTCGTACTCGCCGCGAATCAGCTCATCGAATGTCGCTAGCGCAGGTTTTGGCGGGTTGGCGTGGCGGAGCAGGGTGATAGAACTGGCCACCAGGAGGGGTCGAAAACTTCCCTGCGTCACTCCCTTGATGAAGACGCGGTCACCGGGAAGCAGTGTCGAAGTCGAAGGAGGTCGGACGAAGAGGGCAGAGTCACCGTCCTGCACGAACAGTAAGCTTTCATACCCACGGGAATAAAGAACCGTGGCTTCAACGGCTACGGGAATTGCTCGACTCGCCTCAGCATTGCTGAGGGAGTGAACTGCGTGAAGCGATGCAAGTCGGACGGGCTCCGAAGCCTTGACCGCAGAAAGAGAAGCCAGAACAAATGTTCCTGCAGGAATCAGCTTTCGGAGGACGAAGTCGACAGCCAGGCCGCGATAGGGCGGCCTGGTTCCCCTAGCTGCGTTCATGCCTCCACCCTTCCGGGCCGTGCTTTGGCGAAGTCTTCGTGTAATGCGGCGTTCCAAAAGCGCCTACATTCTTCAGACTGCCCAATTTCTCTCCACCCATCCGATTCCGTGGACTCGAATTTGGCCGATGCCATAGTACGGTTCCGTAGTCTATAGGGCATCACCCACTTCATACTCGAATCCATCGGTAACGCGCCATCCCTCTTTTGAGGCAGATCTGATCGAGTGAACATTCGCTCAGAAAATGCCTCTATGCAATGACTTATGTCACGTGCTCCGTGCAACTATCGAGGAATTCTAATGGTCAGAGGATAGGACTTAACTAGATGTGCGTCCTCTTGCTGAGAGGCGCCTTTCTGTTTGAAGGCTATACCGAGCCCAAACATATTCGAACCGGAGTGATGCCCGCTCAATTCAAGGTTCGCAAATGAGGCTGGCATCAATGACAGGGCGGCAAAAACTACTCAAGTCGGCCCTCTTCCTGATCTCCGCAAGAACCAGCTACGAAGGACGGGGACTTGTCCACGGCCCAGCAAAAGATATCTTTGAGAGACTGATCGGAGCGATCAGTTTCATCGTTTCGCATGTCACGCTCGCATTCAAAGGAATGGACATATCCGTTCTAAGTGTGACGGGCACGATGGCCATCTCCTTTCTCGTGATCGGCGTTACCACCGTGAAGCTGTTGCACGGCAACATTGCGACCAAGCCCGGCGCAATAGAAACAAGCCCGGCCTACATCCGAATGCATGCGCTACGGGCAGCCGCGATCGCCGCGACAATCATGGGCGTCTTTGAGTTATCGAAGACAGCCCTTTATCCCGACCTCAAAGTCTGGGTCTCTCATCTCGTCTCGATCCTCTTCGCTTCGCTTCTAGTCTCCATCGCCAGCTTCTCTATTCTTAAGCGGCAAGCGCGACTTAGGCTTGAGATTGAGTTGAGAGAAGACCGTTATAAGTTGCTCTTCGAAAAGAGCCTGGCGGGGGCGTACAGAACAACACTGGATGGCCTTGTCCTGGATTGCAATGTCTCATTTTGCAGGATGTTTGGATATACGGCGCGCGAGGAAATGATCGGCCACTCGATCACCACCGGCTACTTCAGCACTTCTGATCGAGTCCGATTCATTGAGAAGCTTCGGGCAGAGAAGAGCCTGATCAACTTCGAGCAACGCCTGCGACGGAAAGACGGGAGCCCGGTCTGGGTTCTGAACAGCGCAATTCTATTCACATCTGAGGACGGTACGGGGCCGGTCATCAAGGGCACCATAACCGACATCAGCGATCTCAGAAAAGCAGAACAGGAACACCGCCGATTGGCGGCCATCGTTCGTTGTTCAGACGACGCAATTATCTCGTGCACGCCCGTAGGAGAGATTGAAACCTGGAACGCCGGCGCCGAACGCATCTTCGGCTATAGCGCCGAAGAGACAATCGGAAAATCGCTCGGAATCCTGGCTCCAGTGGACCGTGCAAACGAGCACTTGCAAATCCTGGAGAGAATTCAACGCGGACAGGAAGTGGACGACATCGAGATGATTCGCGTCAAGAAAGACGGCCAGCAGATTACCATTGCTCTCTCGGTCTCACCCATTACGGACGCGGCCGGAGAGGTCATCGGAGCAGCAGCCATCGCCAGGGATATTACGGATAGAAAGCAAGCCGAGGACTGCTTGCGCAATTCCGAAAAGCAATATCGTCTTCTGTTTGACGGCAGTCCAATCCCGATGTGGGTATTTGACCGCAGTACTCTTCGTTTTCTGGCTGTAAACCAAGCGACGATCCAGCAATACGGCTTTACGGAGCCGGAGTTTCTGGCGATGACGATTGCGGACATACGGCCCGAAGAAAACATCCCCGAATTGATGCGGGACGTAGCGAAACGGGAACTGGGACTCCAGAGGGCTGGAGTTTGGAAACATCGAAAGAAAAATGGTGTGACCATCGACGTAGAGATCGTCTGCCATCACTTGGACTTCCACGGATCCGAAGCAATGTTGGTTGCCGCCTACGACCTGACGGAGCGCAAGCGTGCCGAGGAACAACTGCTATTCAAGACTGCGCTGTTGGAGGCGCAAACTGAAACGACAATTGAAGGCATCCTTGTCGTCGATGAATCAGATCGCATCATCCTCGCAAACAAGCAATTCGGGCTTCACTTTGGAGTACCAGGCAGGCTGATAATCGGGAGAGACGATCGGCTGGTGCTCAAGCATGTGACAGATAGAGTCGATGATCCCGACGCTTTCGTTGAAAGGATCAAATATCTCTATACTCACCCGGATGAAAAGAGCAGAGACGAGTTCAAGCTCAAGAATGGTAAGACCTTCGACCGGTACTCTGCGCCTCTCGTCGATTCGAATGGGCGGCATCGAGGACGAATCTGGTACTTTCGCGACATCACAGACCGCATAAATGCGGAAGAGCGTATCCAGTTCCTGGCCTATTACGATGCGTTGACTGGGTTGCCGAATCGAACACTGCTCAAGGATCGGCTCCTGAAAGCATTGGCTCGCGCTCGTCGCAAAGGGGATAAGGTTGCGATTCTGTCCCTCGATCTAGACCGATTCAAACTCGTCAACGATTCCCTCGGTCACCCGATCGGCGATCTGCTGCTGAAGGATGTTGCTGAGCGGATCAAGGGATGCACGCGAGAACAAGATACAGTCGCGAAAGTGAATGGCGACGAATTCGTCGTCGTGCTGAACGGTGTGAAAGATGAGGCTGAAGCAGCCATTGCCGCTGCGCGGATTACGGAAAAGCTTGCCGGCAAGTTCGTCGTCCAGGGACATTCGCTCAGCACAAGTTGCAGCGTGGGAATTAGCATGTTCCCCGATCACAGCGAAGACTGCGACACCCTAGTCCGGTATGCGGATCAAGCGATGTATCGCGCTAAGGAGAATGGACGAAATAGATTTCAGTTCTTCAAGCAAGACATGAACATCCGGGTCATGGAGCGATTAAGCCTGGAAAACGACTTGCGACTGGCGCTTGAGAGAGAAGAGTTTTTCCTTCTCTATCAACCGCAAATGGGAATTGCCAGCGGAGAAGTCACGGGATTTGAAGCGCTGATTCGCTGGCAGCATCCGAAACTGGGCCTTGTTTCTCCGAACGAATTCATCGCAATTGCGGAGAATAATGGATTGATCCTTCCGATCGGCGAATGGGTTCTCAGAACCGCATGTGCACAGGCCCGCAAATGGCATAGGGATGGGCTCCTGGCAGTTCCTGTTGCGGTCAATGTCTCGGCGGTCCAGTTTCGCCAGGAGGGTTTCTGCCAACTGATCCGGAGAGTTCTTCTTGAAACTGGCTTGCCACCGCAATTCCTCGAATTGGAGCTGACAGAAAGCCTGCTCCTGTCAAACGCGGACGTGATGTTCACGGTTCTACAGGAATTGAAGGAAATGGGCTTAAGGCTAGCGATTGATGACTTCGGCACGGGCTATTCAAGCCTCAGTTACCTTAAGCAATTTCGAGTGAATAAACTCAAGATTGACCGCTCATTTATCCGGGATATCGCGATGCATTCCGACGACGCAGCCATCACGACGGCAATCATCAGTCTGGCAAAGAGTCTGAATCTCAAAGTGATCGCCGAGGGAGTAGAAACTGAAGCGCAAATGTCATTTCTGCGCGAACACCACTGCGACGAGATCCAGGGATATTACTTCAGCAAACCCATAACTGCCGTCGAAGTGGCTGACAGACTGTTAATCGCACCAGCTCAACGGAGTGGCGCGCTGAGCCGCGCGGTCCGGCTTCCAACAGTTCACTAGGGCCAGGCCGGCCGAGCAGATGACACCCGATCGTAACTTCGGAGCTCTCACGCTCATGAATGGATTGCCGAGGGCACAAGACGGCATGCGCTGGATAACTGAACAGTAAACCTCAAATAACTGCACGGGCGCCGCGAAGACGATACGGTGCGCTGGTCAAACCGCAGCTCTATTTCCGGGCCGCAATCTCATCCAAACACCGTACCGCGCACGGATGACGGGAGCGTCATAGAGCAGCCTGGAGACACGCCGGAGATCCTCCGAGCCGTTCACCCTGCCTGGTTTCGATATTTCAGTCGTGATGCGGGCATAGCGGGACTCGCCGCTTGTCGGGCGCCAGATACCGCTGCGAGCCTGGAGAGAATAAAAGGTAATTGATTTGTGACAGGCGTCACTGACCCCGGCCCTAGAAACGATTCGCATAGGACAAGCGATTGCTTTGAAGGCGAAGAAACCAAAAGGTCCGTCAGGAACCTGCGGGGGAACGCTGGTTAACCAGGGCATAGTCAGATTCAAAGAAATCAATATTTCTAATTCGAAGTGACTAATTATGAACGTTATTGGAATTAGCGGGTTAGAGAATTCTATGGCGTTTAAGCAGGCTGCATGGCCCGGCTTGGATGAACGCGAATATCGAATTGCACAGGGAATGGATGCAGCCGCTGCATTGGTGGTCGACGGAAAACTGGTGGCAGCCGCGGAGCAGGAGCGCTTCTCCAGGAAGAAACACACCGGCGATTTCCCCATCGATGCAATCAAGTTTTGTTTAGCCGAGGCGGGCATCTCGGTTTCAGACATCGACGAAATCGCGCATGGATTCGATTACTCCCCCTATCGCGAGCTTTATCTCAGGGACGAAGTCTCAACCA
>Ga0181520_10010639_pt1 | contig 12280 bp, 12 predicted proteins | sample PEATcosm2014_Bin_29_FD_132451 | JGI IMG/M metagenome (GOLD analysis project Ga0181520, IMG submission 132451) | Peatland microbial communities from MTU Mesocosm Facility, Houghton, MI, USA - PEATcosm2014_Bin02_30_metaG | ecosystem: Environmental > Terrestrial > Soil > Wetlands > Peat | place...
AATGTCGATTCCTCGCAGACCTCTCCGCTAGCCGTAACTCTCTGATTGCAAATACCTATTTAATGTCTCTGTTTGGTTCTCCACCTGCATTACCTCTTTCGCGCGTACTCTTGGCCGCGCCGCCGCCCATACCGGAGAGTCTGAGGACGGCACCAAGCTGGCGCTTTGCCCCTTTCCGGCGAGCACGAAGAGGCACTGCTCCGATTTACTGCGGAACAGTGACGGTAACTGCATGAGCTGAGCCCGTTGGTGTCACCTGAACTGCATAGCTTCGAGCAGTCGAACTCTTTACCGAAGACTATGACGAACTGCCGTTTCCTCCTCCGCAGGACATCAGCAAACCCCGCAAACATTGAAAGCTGCTCGATGATCAGCAAAAAAGCACCCCAGCGACGTTCCCTAGGTGCTTGCGCCTTTCTCCAATCAACGTGTTCAATGCAATTCGCCTCATCAGCGCTGTCCTTCTCGATGAGCCGCGCACCTGCAGCAAATCGCGTGCTCAGTAGACGGGAAAACGTGAAGAATGGACTTAAGAATTGTTAAAGTCGCACAAGGCGGAAAGGCATCAGCGAATGAGTGCGCACACGCAGGAGATCAAATGCTGTGGATTCACGGGTTCATTCACGCACAGGTATCTCGGACCATGAGGAAAGGGAATTCGGTTCGTCCCGCCCTTCTCAGAGACCACAAGGAGCACACCGCAGGCCGGGAACCGATGTTCCAGCCACGCCTGTAATGCCTCGTCACTCATCCCACTCATGTCAATGCCGATTACGACAACGTCGGGGTACTGGCACCAGTTGACGCCGATATCAAGGCAGTGAAGGAATGTCGTCACGCGAAAGCCGGCTTCCTCCAGTATGAGAGCGGCAAACTCCGCAAAACTTTGATCATGGTGAATAATCACGATCTTCCCCGCCCGCCCGGCCTGTTCCTGCATTGACACCATTCCGCACCGTGTTCGCCGTTGTTTTCGTCCAGCTACACGTTAAACATTTAACTCTCGTGATGAACCTTAAGTTTTGTTAAAGTGCACCGGCGGCTGTTGTACCCGCGGTTGGGTATCCGTCTTTGGAAAATACTTCTGCCCGACGATAGCAACGTGCATTCCCGTTACAGTTTTGCAGTGTTTCAGGTCGAATTGAGGTTAGACGCTGGCCGTCCGGAGGATGTCGTCGGCCACAGTTTTGCTGGAGACTTTTCCGGTCACCAGAATTTTCCCCTGCTCGGCTTCAATCTGCACCGCTTCCGAAGGGTACTCGGATCTGACTCCATCACGCAGTCCGGCGACGTTAATGTCTGCATACACATCCAAAATGCGGACGTTTGAGCTCTCATCCCAGAGCACAAGGCTGCTGCTACCGGGTGTTTTCGCCGTCACCACGACCTGGGTTGTGCTGACTGTGACCGTATCCAGTACGGCCGGGTTGCTGATCACAATCCGCCGCAGGCGGGACTGGGTATTGAGAACAATCAAGCGTCCGACCTGAATGTGCACCGACTGTGTTTCCGGAGCCAGTGTGGGTTGCGCAGTTGGCTGCTCAGCAACAGTCGCCTCAGTTACCTTTGGGGATGTTTGCGTGTCTGCTGTCTTTCCGGATAGCGTCTGTGCCGCCGCTTCGGTCGACAAAGCTAAAAAGAGAACAACGGACAAAATTACCACCGAGCGAAGTACCTGCATTGAGTTTTCCTCTTTCGTGGAAATCAGTTACTCAAAACTTGTCCAGCAACGTTCTCCATCGGCAATCCTCAAGACCTCATAGAAAACAGCCTGCTTTTCGTGCTGCCTCGTCAAGAACAGCGAAGAGCAAAGAAATAGTTTGATGTTGAGACACTCTCATTAAACGTTCAACTTCCACAGTCGAACCTTAAGTTTTGTTAAAGTGCACTGCGGACTGTTATGCCTGGGGTTGGGTGGGCAATAGTGACCACATGGAGTCTGAAGCCGAAAGACGGGGCCACAACAAGTCCTTCTCGCTGTTAGTAGATGACGACGTAGAACTCTGCGAGTTGATGACCGGGTACTTCGGCCTCAAAGGCGGGCTGCCGGACAGCGGTCTGCCTGATTGTGCCCGGCACGGCAGCGGTTGTAATACTGTTCGATGAACTCCTCGACATTGGGCGCGCCTGGGTACGCTCGGAATTCGCGATTACTCAATCATCAGCTTTTGGCTCAATCGGGCGCACCCATTGTGTAAAACACAATTTCTGCTTATCGGTTCATGCTGAAGGTATTCAGACATCGGTGCGCGCAGTCCGGCGTCGTCGATCAGCACCGAGTGCCATGCTGTCTGTGGCACAACTGAAATAAGTATCGCGGAAGCTTCTACCACGTACCCATCCTCAGACCTGCTTTTACAAAACTTACGACTGAGCTACGTGAATATGCTATTTAATTCTTTTAGTCAGGTTTCAGGAGAGATGGTTCACTCGACATTGGTTCCGGGAATATATCAAGCGAATATCGCTCTGAACATCAGTCACGGAAGGCTATGACAATGAAGGCCGCTAGAGTGCTGCATTTTGAATCAGAAAAAGAGCTTCGAATAGTCCTACATGGGGGAACTCATGACTTGCTCCCGCCTTTCAAGGTTTCACGTAACTCGCCTGCTTTCTTTTGTCGCCCTCATCCTGTTGTGCAGTTCCTGCTCCGGCTTCTGGGTTTCCGAAAGCTCCATCGAAACCGTCGTCATCAGTCCCAGCACAGCGCTTCTGAGAAAAGGCGACAGCGTGGACCTCAGCGCGACCAGCACCACCTATGGCGGGAGCACCGCCGATGTGACCAGCACGGCCACGTGGTCCATCACCCCCAGCACATCCACCATTGTCTCCGTCACCAGCGCCGGAGTGGTCACGGCTAGCGGGAAGGGTACCGTCGTTGTTGATGCAGCCTCTGGTGGCGTCACCGGAACAGCAAACGTGCTTGTCGCCACCTCTACACTGCCCAGCACTATCAACGTCGGCTACACGGCCTCTTCCACCACTGTTGCCCCGTCGGCGACTTTCAACGTAACGGCGACCGGCCTTGTCGACGGCGTCAGCACAACGCTGACGACGTATGTAACTTGGAGTAGTAGCGACACCGGCGCGGCAACCGTCGATACTAACGGAAATGTCACCGTACTCAGCACCGCAACCGCTGGAGCCACCTTCACTATCTCCGCCACCGCGACCACAGCCAGCAGTACTATTGCGGGCACTTCCACTACTTTTACCGTGAGCTAATGTCCGAACACTTTGTGGGTTCTGCTCGCGAACCCGAGAGAGCGCGCCGAAAAGGCCGTTCGGATCGAAACGGCTTCTATACTCAATCCTCAGCTTTGAGCGCCGAAATGGAGGAACGCTCCTGTCAATCGGTCGCACCCATCGTGTTAACACACGCAATCTGGTTATCAGTTCATGCTGAAAGTATTCAGACTTCGGTGGGCACAGTTTCCGCGTCGTCGATCAGCAGTACCGAGCGCGATTCCGTTTGTAGCACGCTGGAATAAGTATCGCGGGAGCTTTTACCACCTACCCCTCCGCGGGCCTGCTTTTACAAAACTTAAGATCCGGCTTCGTCAGAATGTTATTTACTGTGGCAGCAGGCTCGCTTCTGTAATTGCATCAAGGATGCCAACGTTATTAGCAACTACGGGAAATATGTCAAACGAATATCGCTCTGAAGATCAGTCACGAAAGGCGAAGACAATGAAGACCAATCTTCACAATCTTAAAGTGTTTTCGTTCTCCCCCCTGGTCATCGCTGCACTCTTGGTCTTCGCATTGAGTACCTCTGCTCTCGCTGAACTGGGCGGAGGAGCAGAGTCCGTCAGTCATGACCGTGCTCAGTTCAAGGCGACAGAGCAGGTGACCCAGGTGGGCACACACTCCGTTCACGAGATGCAACTTGCTTCCGGGGGTCGCTTACGTGAGTACGTATCAAGTTCAGGAGTGGTCTTTGCCGTCTCTTGGGTGTCGCCGATAAGACCCGATTTAAAGCAACTGATGGGCTCTTACTTCAACCAGTATGCCCAGGCGATCCAGACTATACATCAGCGCCGTGGCCCGGTTGTCGTGCGATCCGCTGGCCTGGTTGTGGAATCTGCCGGGCACATGCGCGCCTTTGTTGGACACGCCTACATTCCGTCGTTGATGCCCAAGGGAGTGACAGCAAATGACATTGAATAAGTCTCTAGCCTTTCTTGTCGTGCCTGCTTCGCTATTGATATTCGCTTCGGCCTGCGGAGGCGGGTCGAGTTCAAGTAGCAGTAGCAGTAGTTCTACGTCGTCAACCCTTAGTAGTTCTTGCAGTAGTTCCAACGCCAATTGCGCTAGTTTAACGACGAATAACGGACTCGCCAATGGATACTTCAATGGCGCCTTCACGACTGTAACAGTTTGCATGTCGGGGACGTCATCTTGTGTATCTGTTAGTGGTGTTCTCGTTGATACCGGCTCTGTGGGGCTACGGCTGCTTAAGTCAGCAGTCTCCAGCATCGCGCTCGCGCAATCGAAAGCCACTAGCGGCGATCCTCTGGTGGAGTGTTATCCATTCGTTGCCAGCTATATCTGGGGGCCAGTCGAAACGGCAGACATTCAGATTGCGGGCGAGACTGCGAGTGGCGCATCCGTTATGTTGATTGACGATTCCACTACGCCGACATTTTCCGTTCCTACTTCGTGCTCTAGCTACGGCGGTGCTTCGCTGGCGTCGGCGAACTCAATCAGCGATCTTGGCGCGAATGGGATTCTAGGTATTGGAAGCGCGAAGCAAGATTGTGGGTCATACTGCGAGCAAGCTGCTAGCTCGCAAACCGACAGCTCTGGAGAGTTTGTCGGACTCTATTATGACTGCGCCTCCAGTTCAAGTTGCACAGGAACCGCGGAGAGCCTCGCCTCACAAGTGCCGCACCCGGTCTCGCGATTTTCAAAAGACAACAATGGGACGGCGATCAGTTTGCCGTCAGTCGCCTCATCAGGCGCGCAATCGGTCACGGGAGCTTTGTACTTTGGCATCGGCACTGAATCCAACAATGCGATGCCAAGCAGCGCAGCAGTTTTACTGCTCGATTCGACTTACGAGGCATACATCACAACGACTCTTAACAATGCGACCAATTCGTACAGCTACGTAGACAGCGGATCGAACGCTCTCTTCTTTGTCGATTCGAGTATATCGACATGTTCGAATACCGCTTCCGATCCTTATGGAAGCGATTGGTTCTGTCCGTCCAACACGCTTTCGCTTAGTGCAACTAACACCGGTGCAAGCGGGAGTTCTGGCAGCAGCACGGTCTCATTCAGTGTGGCAAATGCAAATACGCTGTTCAGCAACGACAGTGGTCTGGATAGCGCGTTCAGCAATCTCGGAGGCCCTGGGTCTACAGGCACTTTCGATTGGGGTTTGCCATTCTTCTACGGACGCTCAGTGTACAACGCGATTGAGGGAAACTCGATTGCCAATGCTGGCGGCAACACTTTCAGCGGCCCGTTTGTCGCTTACTGACGCACAGTTTAAGACCCATGCGGGTGATTAAATAATCGAGATGTTCAAGCTTTGAATCTCATAAAGGATTTCGTGAAACAATTCAGATGTACTTGCTTGGCGCTGCTCATAACATCTATTACCACCTTACCGGCATCCGCCGACGAAGCGAAATCGCTCTATGCCAAAGGACAACAAGCCGAGGTGCGACAGAACTATGAAGACGCGTACAAGGATTTCAAACAGGCATATGACCTACAGCCGGATAATACTGAATACCGCTCATCGTTTCAGCGAACAAAATTTCTCGCGGCCGCTGCGCATTTACATCGCGGGCAGGCACTGCGGGATGAAGGTAAACTGAGCGAGGCATTAAAGGAATTCCAGCTGGCGGCAGTAATCGATGCGTCGAGCGGCATCGCGGTGCAGGAGATTGACCGCACCCGGAAGCTGATCGATAAGGCGCAGCAGCCGGCGGGCGTACCCACGTCCCGAGCGCCGCAGGAAGGGTCGGGCGGATCAGCAATGATCGCGGGGCCAGTGCAACTGGCGTCAATTTCACAGACGCCACTGACTCTCAAACTCTCCGAGGATTCGAAGACCGTCTACGAGACCATTGGCAAGCTGGCTGGCATCAACGTGCTATTTGATCCCGACTACACATCGAGGCGGATTCGTATCGAGCTGAATGGGGTTTCGCTGGAGCAGGCGCTACAGGTGGTGGCGCTGGAATCGAAAACCTTCTGGCGGCCGGTTACGCCGAACACGATTTACGTAGCGCAGGACAGTCAGCAAAAGCGCAACGACTTAGAGCAGCAGGTGCTGCGTACATTTTATCTCAACAACTTTTCGACGGTCAGCGAACTCCAGGATGTGGCGAACCTGATTCGTACCATTCTCAAAGTCGAGCGTGTGCAGCAGTTTCCGGCACAGAACGTGATTGTCATGCGCGGCACGCCAGATCAGGTGGCGCTAGCTGACTTGCTGATTAACAACCTTGATAAGGCCAAACCCGAGGTCGTTGTAGACATCGTGGTAATGCAGGTAAGCAAAAAGAAGGTGAAGCAGCTAGGCATTCAGTATCCGTTCCAGGGAAGTACGACGAATCCCACGATCTCATTCTCGAAATCTTCTAGCAGCTCTAGTAGCAGCTCCAGTTCGTCGAGTTCTACTTCGAGCGGCCTCACGTTGAACGACCTAGCCCACCTAAACGCGACAGATTTTTCGGTCTCAATTCCGTCTTCGAGTGTTGCTTTCCTGATGTCGGACAACAACACGACTGTACTCCAGCGGCCGCAGATGCGGTCGGTCGATGGGCAGAAAGCCACGCTGAAGATTGGCGAACGCGTGCCGGTTGCGGTGGGTACATCGAGCTCAACACTGACGTCGACGTCACTCACGCAGACGCAGTTCCAGTATCAGGATGTGGGCGTGAACATCGAAATGACGCCGCACATTCACAGCAATGGCGACGTCAGCATGAAGCTTTCAATCGAAGTTTCGGCAATCGACAGCTACGACACGATCGGGGGATTGACTGAACCGGTCATCGGACAACGCAAGATTGATCACGAACTGCGAATGCGAGACGGCGAAGTGAACCTGATCGGCGGCATGATGGAACACGACGACGTGCGAGATATGAGCGGCTTGCCCTGGGTATCGCAGATCCCGATCTTGAAGTATTTCTTCGGCCAAAGCGACAAAGAGAAGACCGACACCGAGACAGTCTTTGTGCTAATGCCACACGTGGTGCGTCGGCTGGATATTGACGATTTGAACACTAAGCCGGTGGACATTGGAACACAGAACGTAGTGGAGGTGCGGCGTACGTCAAAGACTCCAGCTGTGGTAGTACCGACGGCAACGGTGCCGAGTAGCGCGCCAAGTCCGGCTGGTCCGGGTGTAGCTCCGGCTGAGTCTATACCAAGTACTGGGCAAGCTTCGCAGGGAGTGCAAACGCAAAACAGCGCGAAATAGGGTCGTTGTTCTTCACCGCCAAGGTACTCAGTGCAGTAAGCCGGGCTATCGCTCGGTTCAATCTGTTCTCGCTGCATAAACCTCTGTAGCTGGCCGGCAGAATGCCCCTGCGGTATTCGGTAAGGTCAACGAGAAGGGTCAATCGATGACTTGTTAGAAGATTGCCCTGGATTGCCGTATCCCCTCCCCTTCGCGGCAGATTCAGGCGCACGTTTATAGGCGGCCGCGAGCCGCCTATAAACGTCTCTCGTACGAGTACTTCCTGCATGGCGAGGGCCAGGTGCGGCGAGTTCTCCTCTGACACTGTTGAGTTCCCGGAGTTTTACAAAACTTAAGACGCACCCTGGCCAGATTGACGTTTACTGGGCGTAGCCGTATTGGATGGACAGAACGAGCTTACGCAAGCGCTCCGGGGGAGGAGGCCCGCAAAAAATGGTGAACCATTGCACGCCATTTCAACTATACAGGTACTACGCTGTCCTCTATGTGCCTAACATAGAGGAAGAGATTGGCATAACCATTGCTGTGGTGGCTCTTTCAAGCCCGGAGCCTTTCTGTATTGCATTCAAACAGATTCCTTTTTGGAATTCGGTCATGGAACTTGATTCCCGATCCGACATCAGGCTCCTAAGGCAATTTCTTAAGCAATTCTCTGAAGCGATTCGACTCAACCCTCAGTGCATTGACCAAGCCTTGCAATGGAACAACTGCATTCGGATTTTGCCTCGACGAGAATTCTCAACGAGTGATGTGGACGGCACTTTGTCCCTAGTGGCCGACGCTGAGTTCCGAGTTGAGAGAATCTGATTGCGTACATAAGGTTCAGCTATCCATGCACGCTTGACATTGCAACCGAAATCCAACAACGAAAATGATCGTAATCTGTGCTTGGTGCACGCCTCCACACATTGTCCGCGTCAGATGTTCCGATTGCAGTTCGGACTGCTGCGCTATCAATGAATCTACGGGCTGGTATCTCTGCCAAAACGAGTTGTGCAATAAAATTTGCCGCCCGACCCTCATGACGCAAGGAATATGCGAAACCGCGTTGAAAATAGTGATGAAGCAATGGCTGGCCAGCTAAGGACAGTCAATATCTGGGCACCTTATCAGCTGGGTAAAAACGTGGGTGGAGCACGTCTCAGCGTGACTCGCAGCTTTTACAAAAGTTAAGGCGCAATCTTGTCGAAATCCTGTCTACTGGAAACGTTGGATTTGATTGATTCAGTTCCGCGAGGAAGTGAAAGGATGCGAAGCGGTCAATGAGACGTATTGCATTACACATGCTGATAGGGGATACCGGAAAGTATCTCGGGATCGTTGCGGGCGTCATGTTCGCATCTCTGCTGATCATTCAGCAGATGGCGATGTACGCGGGGATTCTCACGCAGATCTATTCTGGCATTACTGCGGCACATGCTGACATCTGGGTGATGGACCCAAAGGTAAAAAGCATTGACGATTCCAAGCCCATGACCGACGGAGAGCTCGGCCGGGTGCGTAGCGTGGAAGGCGTTGCCTGGGCAATGCCTCTGTATAAGGGGTCGACCTCGGCCCGTCTGGAGAATGGTGACACGCAAGGGATCAGCCTCTACGGTTTAGACGACACTACCTTCATCGGTGGCCCAGCGCAAATGGTTGAAGGAAAGCTCAGTGACCTGAGAATCAACGACTCGGTGATTGTCGATGCGACGAGTGCTACGGACAAGCTGGCACACGTGGCGCACGACGGAACGCGCATACCGCTCAAGGTGGGCGACACGTTGGAGTTGAACGACCATCGGGTAAAAGTAGTGGGGCTCTGCACAGTTTCGCGAGGCTTTCAATCGCAAGCAGTGGTTTACACCACCTACAACCGCGCGCTCTCGATTGCTCCTACCCAGCGTAAAAACCTTTCCTTCATTCTGGCGGCGGCGCAACCCGGTAAGGATCCAGCGGAAATTGCGGCCAAGATTTCCCGTGTAACTGGGCTCGGTGCATATAGTTCGCAACAGTTCGTGGATAGAACATTGAACTATTTCATTAAGGAAACAAGCGTAGTCATCAATTTCGGACTCTCCGTAGTGGTGGCGTTTCTGATTGGAACGCTGATCGCCGGTCAGACGTTCTACAACTTCACCATGGACAACCTGCGTCATTGGGGGGCGCTAAAGGCAATGGGCGCTGGCGACCGCACGATTTTATCCATGATTCTGCTCCAGGCTGCGCTGGTTGGCTTTGTCGGGTACGGAGTTGGCACCGGATTGGCGTGTTTGATGGGGCTGGCAATGCAGGACAGCATGATGACTTTTACCCTGCCGTGGTATGTGCTCTTGATCGCGGGGATTGCAGTGGTTGGTATCTCCGGAATTTCCGCCCTGTTTAGTCTCCGTAAGGTAGTCAAGCTGGAGCCTGGCATTGTGTTTAGAGGCTAACTAATGAATACAGCAGAAGAATTGGCAGTAGAGTGCCGCGGAGTCACAAAGTCATTTGGTTCGGGAAACAGCGAAGTTCACGCGTTGCGTGGCGTCGACCTGACGGTTCGTGAGGGGGAAGTAATGATGCTTGTCGGCCCGTCAGGATGCGGCAAAACCACTCTGATTTCCATAATCGCAGGCGTGCTGAATGCTACCGCCGGGGAGTGCATGGTGTTCGGCGAGTCTATGCAACAGATGACCGGTGCTGAATGCACTCGCTATCGTGGCAGCAATATTGGTTTTGTCTTCCAGCAATTCAACCTGATTCCGTCGCTCACACTGCAGGAGAACGTTGCAATTCCGCTGTTGATCAACGGTATGCGCTACAACGACGCCATACCTCGCGCGGATAAGGCTCTAGAACAAGTCGGCCTCGCAGGCCGCACCGGAGATCTTCCGGCTCAGCTCTCTGGAGGCCAGCAGCAAAGAGTCGCCATCGCCCGAGCCATCGTGCATTCGCCACGCCTGATCGTCTGCGATGAGCCGACCAGCGCGCTCGATCATGTGACCGGCCAGCGAGTGGTAGAGCTTCTGCGGGAGGTCGCGGCCGGAAGCGGACGCGGGCTAATCGTGGTGACGCATGACAGCCGGATATTTCAGTATGCCGATCGCATCGCCCGGATGGATGACGGAGTGATTCAGGATGTGTATGGCTCCTACCAGGAGATGGTCGAAGCGGAAAGGGTAATTCAGTGACTCGCAAATGGTCTCTACCAGCGCTCGCAATTGTAGGCATTCTCTTTGGGATTTACATGATGACGGCGACCACTAAGGCATCGCCCAAACCTAAGCTGGTGGCCGAGCCAGCGAAGGCTCCTTTTCCTTCGTATGTCTCCGGTGCGGGACTCATCGAGGCCTCCACGGAAAACGTGAAAGTTGGTACCACGACCGGGGGACTCGTCATGAAGGTGTTTGTCAAGGTTGGCGATCCGGTCAAAAAAGGCCAGCCGCTGTTTCAAATTGATGACGGCCCCAAACGCGCGGAGCTGGCCCGCTATGTAGCAGCATTGGAGTCGGCGGAAGCGACACTGGCAAAGCTTCGGACGGGTAACCGCCCTGAGGAAATTGCAAAGCAGCAGGAGCAGGTCAATCAGGCAGCGGCGCAACTGGATGATGCCCAGCAGCAACTCGAGCTGCGCGAGTCGGCAGCAGCGGAAGATGGCAGGGCCGTCAGTCAGGAGGACATTAACCAGGCGCGCAATACAGTAAAGCAGCGCCAGGCCGCACTCTCCTATCAGCAACGTAATCTCGATGAGCTGAAGGCGGGGACCTGGGAGCCGGACATCAAAGTGCAGGAAGCCTCGGTAGCTTCTGCCCGCGCGCAGGTCGCCCAGATTCGCACTGATTTGGACAGACTCACGGTGCGTTCACCGCTCGACGGCGAAGTACTGCAGGTGAAAATTCACACCGGCGAATATGCTCCCGCCTCTCAGACCGATGACGCATTAATGATGGTTGGCAGCCGGGATCTGCTCAGCGTGCGCGTGGACATTGACGAGCAGGACGCCTGGCGCATTCAAACCAATAAGCCTGCTGTGGCATATCCGCGCGGGCGCAGCGATGTAAGTATCCAGCTCGCCTTCGCGCGTATGGAGCCGTATGTTGCTCCCAAGAAATCGCTGACGGGAAGCTCGACTGAGCGGGTGGACACACGCGTATTGCAAGTCATTTACACATTTCAGCAGCCCCCCGGCCTGCGGCTTTACGTGGGGCAGCAAATGGATGTCTTTGTTTCGGCTGAGCCGTTGAAGGATCCCAATAGCACTCTGACGCAAGGCGGGCAATGGTGAACCGACTTAAAGCTACAAGACTGACTGTAATGTTAATAGTCTCTGTCGCCTTGTGCTGCCCGGCATTTGGCGAGAAAAAGCAACCGGTGTCAATCAAGGTGCCTGCGCAGTTTACAAGTGTTCCTGCCTCGGGCATCGCGAAAGATACATCTTCGCTTGCTGAATGGTGGAATAACTTCCACGATCCGGAATTGCAGTCGCTTATCCAACGCGCACTCGTCAACAACCTCGACGTGCGCGTAGCGCAGGCCAAATTGCGCGAGTCCCGGGCAACACTGAAAAGCACTCGCGCGAGTAATCAACTTCCGACGGTGAATGTGAACGGAAGTTACACGCGCTCCAAAACCAGTTCAGATAATCCTCAAACTCCTACGCTGGGCGGCGGCACTCCTGATGTCGATGGTGCGCCTTGCATTCAGCGAACACCGTGCCCGTGGCAACGTCGAGAGCGGCGAACAGCGTGGTGGTGCCGTGGCGAACATAGTCGTGGGTAACCCCTTCCACATTACCCAGTCCCATCGGCAGAACCGGTTGTGTGCGGTCGAGGGCTTGAATCTGACTCTTCTCGTCGACACACAAGACTAGGG
>Ga0181520_10010640_pt1 | contig 12280 bp, 7 predicted proteins | sample PEATcosm2014_Bin_29_FD_132451 | JGI IMG/M metagenome (GOLD analysis project Ga0181520, IMG submission 132451) | Peatland microbial communities from MTU Mesocosm Facility, Houghton, MI, USA - PEATcosm2014_Bin02_30_metaG | ecosystem: Environmental > Terrestrial > Soil > Wetlands > Peat | place...
GCAGGGCGCGATCCAGATCGCCAATCGGCTGGGCATTCCGATGGTCGCCACCAGCGACGTCCACTATATCCACCGTGAAGACGCCGAGGCCCAAGACATCCTCCTCTGCGTCAACACGGGCAAGTTCCGCACCGACACCAACCGCATGCGGATGGAGAGCAACGAGTTTTATCTCCGCAGCGGCGAAGAAATGTATGCCGCATTTCCGGGCCTGGACGACGCCCTGAAACGCACTCAGGAAATCGCCGATAGCGTCGACATCGAACTGGAGCTGGGAAAGCGGCACTTTCCCGTGTTTAGTTTGCCGGAGGGCAGCACGTCGGAGCAGTATCTCCGCGAGCTGTGCCTGGCCGGTCTGAAAGAGCGATATGCGAATCGCCCCGACCGCTACGCGGAGGGCGAACTGTCGGCCGAGGTGATGGCCCGGCTGGAACGCGAACTGGGGGTCATCAACAAACTGGGCTTTGCCAACTACTTCCTGATCGTATGGGACTTTGTCCATTTCGCCCGCAAGCATGGCATTCAGGCCACGGCCCGTGGATCGGGCGTTGGTGCGATCGTCTCCTACGCGTTGGGGTTGAGCTTCGTCTGCCCCCTGGATTACGACCTCCTGTTCGAGCGGTTTCTCGACGAGAGTCGCCGCGAGGCCCCCGATATCGACATTGACTTTTGCCAGCAGCGGCGGGGCGAGGTGATTCAGTACGTCAAGGAACGATATGGGATGGCGAACGTGGCCCAAATCGGCACGTTCGGCACGATGGCGGCCCGGGCGGCAATCCGCGACGTGGGCCGGGCGTTGGGCTTGCCGATTCCGCGGGTCGATGCCGTCGTGGCCCTGGTGCCCGACGAACTCCACATCACGCTGGAAAAGGCCCTGCAAAAGAGCGACGACCTCAAGAAAGCCTACGACAGTGACGGCGAGATCCGCAAGCTGATCGATCTGGCCAAGGGCATCGAGGGCCTGGCGCGGAACGTCGGCACCCACGCCGCCGCCGTGGTGATTGCCGACCGGCCGCTGACCGATTACGTGCCCTTGCAGCACGTGCAAGACAAGAAGGAAGTCATCACCCAGTGGGCGATGGGCGACGTCGAGCGGGCCGGCCTGCTGAAGATGGATTTCCTCGGCCTGCGAAACCTGACAATTCTCTCCAAGGTGGTCGAGCTGATCGAGCAAACAACCGGGCAGAAAATCGATCCCTATGAGTTTCCTCGCGACGACCAGGAAACCTTCGCTTTGCTCTGCCGCGGCGAGACCAAGGGCGTGTTTCAATTAGAGAGCGGCGGCATTCGCGACCTGTTGCAGCGGATGAAGCCCGACCATTTTCGCGATATCATCGCCACGAATGCCCTGTATCGTCCCGGCCCGCTTGAAGGCGGCATGGTCGACGATTACATCCAGGTGAAACATGGCCGGCAACAGGCCGAGTACAAGCATCCGGTGATGAAAGAAGTCCTGGAAGAGACCCACGGGGTGATGGTCTACCAGGAGCAGGTGATGCGGATCCTCAACCGCTTGGGCGGCATCCAACTGGCCAACGCTTATAGTTGCATCAAGGCCATCAGCAAGAAAAAACTGGAGATGATCGCCAAGTTCCGCGAGGAATTCGTCACCGGGTCGCACGAAAAGGGGATGGCAAAGAAGGAAGCGGCCGAACTGTTCGGGCTGATCGAAAAGTTCGCCGGGTATGGCTTCAATAAGAGTCATTCGACCGCCTATGCCTTGATCGCCTACATGACCGCCTATCTGAAGGCCCACTATCCGGTGGAGTTCATGGCGGCCTTGCTTTCCAGCGACATCGTGGGGCGCAATTTCAAGCGGAAAGACTCGCTGGTGGAGCACCTGGAGGACTGCCAGCGGATGAACGTCACCGTGCTGCCGCCGGACGTGAACCGCTCCGGGGCCGATTTCACCGTCTTGGAGGGCAAGATTTGTTTCGGACTGTCGGCCATCAAGGGCTGCGGCGGGGCGGCCGCCGGCGCGATCGTCGCCGGCCGGGGTGCCCGGGGGCCCTATCGCAGTCTTTATGACTTTTGCGAACGGCTCGATTCGGGCGTGGTGAACCGGGCAGCGATCGAATCGCTCATCAAGGCCGGCGCTTTCGACTCCCTTGGCGCTACTCGGGCGCAACTGTTCGCGGCCATGGATCGGGCGATGCAGGCCGGGTCCTCGGCGGCCTCCGATCGCCGCAGTGGCCAGATGGGTCTGTTCGGCGGCGACGACCAGCCGGAGACCGGCTCAACCGATCTGCCGGACGTGCCCCCTTGGGATGAGCGGGAACGACTGGTCAAGGAGAAAGAAGTGCTCGGCTTCTACCTGACCAGCCATCCGCTGGCCGAGCACGAAAAGACTCTGAATGCCTATTGTTCCCACAGCACGGTGAAAGCGACCGAGTTGAAACATCGTGCCGAGGTCATGCTCGGCGGCATGCTGTCGGCAATCAAATTGGCGCACACGAAGAATCCCAAGCCCGGCAGCCCCAGCCGCTACGCAATGTTCGACCTGGAGGACACCGAGGGCATGATGCGCTGCATCGTCTGGCCCGATCAGTTCGTCAACTACGAACCATTGATTAAGCCCGACGCCATTGTGGTCATACGCGGGGTGATCGACAAACGCCCCGGCAGCGAGGAAGCCAACTTGATCGTCAACGAAATTATCCCGCTGGAAGATCTCGCCTCGCGCTACACCCGCGGCATCCTCATCGATCTCGTCGAGGAAACCCACGGCCTACCGAAACTCGAACAGCTCCACGAAATTTTGCGTGGCTATCCGGGCAATTGCGAATTGCAATTGAGGCTTCATTTGGCCGACGGTAGACGCGTGGCATGCAAATGCGACGGCTTGCGGTTGGCCGTCAATACCGAGATGCGCGGCCGGGTTGATCAACTGCTCGGTGAAGGCCATTTCCGTCTTCTGACGGCCACTCCGCCTAGCACCTCCGGTGGCCGGGGCAATGGGCGGTCGCGGGGTTAGGCGACCATCGAGATGATTAGCGGGAGGCATCGGGTTGGCTATGTTTAGCCGGCGTGCTTGCACGCCGCGAAGATGGGGCGAACTCCCAATCCCACACGGCGTGCGAGCACGCCGGCTAAACCACCCTTTCCCCGTCGGCCGCCATCACCCTAACCCTCTCACGGAGGGAGAGGGGACTGTTTGTCGCTCAATTCCAGACCAATTGCTTGCTTTACCCAGCTTACCCAATTAAGATCAAAGGTATAAAGTGTCTGTTGGCTCATTACCCACGCTCCCACCGGCAACCCGCGGTTGACGTCGTGGGAGCGTACCGGACAATTTCCCTTTCCCGGTAACTTGGAGAGGATACCCATGCGTTGGCGAGGATCCGGCCACTGGTCGATTTGGTTGCTGGCCTCCGTGGCCATAGCGTTTGGGATGCCGGCGATGGCGCGGGCACAGTCGAACGCTGCCGGCGTCGCCATCGATGCCGAAGGCGTGCTCCGCATGAAAACCTTCAGCGATCCGGTCGGCCAAGTCATGAGAGAGCGGATCGCCTCGGCCAAGGCGACCCTCGACCCGAAGGTCACAGCATTCAGCAAGCTACGGAAGATCTCGCTCAACCGGCTTGAGCAAGCGATCGTTGAGCACCAGGGAACGCTCAGCGATGAGATGCGATACCTGGCCGGGCTGCAACGGGTCCGCTACGTGTTCTACTATCCCGACAGCAAGGACATCGTCTTGGCCGGACCGGCGGAAGGTTGGGCGCCCGATCTGTCGGGCCGCATCGTGGGAATGACCAACGGCCGGCCCGTCGTCCAGTTGCAAGACGTGGTCGTGGCCCTGCGAACCTTCCCGGCCGACGCCAGCGCCAAGCCCGTTATCGGCTGTTCGATCGATCCGACCCGGGAAGGTCTGGCGGCGATGCAGAACTTTCTGCGGACCAACCGTCCGAATCCCAATGAACCGCAGCCGTTCGTCGAAGCTCTGCGGAACAGCCTTGGTTATCAGCTTGTCAGCATCCACGGCGTTCCGCCGAAGACGCGTTTCGCCCAGGTCATGGTCGAGGCCGACTACCGCATGAAGTTGATCGGCATCGGGCTGGAAAGGCCGCCGGTGCGACTGGTCAGCTACGTGGATCGGGCCAAGCCGAGCGACGTCGGCCGCAATGCCTTGCAGCGATGGTTCTTCGTGCCCGACTATCAGTGTGTCCGCGTCAGCGAGGACAATCAGGCGATGGAGCTGATCGGTGATGGCGTGAAGTTGATCGGCGAGGATGAGATGGTCACGGACAGCGGCCAGCGGCACACCGCCGGCCGCGCCAACAAGGCCAGCCAGGCGTTCGTCATGGGCTTCACCAAGCGTTATCCCGAGTTGGCCGAGCGATCGCCGGTTTACGCCGAGTTGCGCAACCTCGTCGACGTGGCCATTGCAGCCGCCTACATCCAGCAGCAGGATTACTGCACCAAGGCCGGTTGGAAGATGGAGTTCTTCGGCAGCGAGAAAACCTTCCCGGTCGAAACCTACGATATTCCCAAGACGGTGGAATCGGCCGTCAACGCCATTTGGAAGGGCCAAACGCTGATGACGCCCATTGGCGGCGGGGTGCAGATTCAGCCCTCCCAAGCGCTCGAGTCGGACCGCCTGTTGACCGATCCAAAGGGCAAAGTCGCCAAACTCCGCGAAACGGTCGCGCCAAAGCTGGCCAAGGGCCAATGGTGGTGGGACTGAGCCGCGTCACCTCGCGAAAAGAATCGTAAGCTACCCAAGTCGCCGACGGATGCTGTGGTAGGCACCCCGTCGGCGACTTTTCGTTTCTTATAGCTGCGTGCTGGGCCGGAACCCGAGGCCGGCACTCTCAGACGGTGGGCAACGGTTCGTTTATTCTCTCGCCGATCTCATAGAGAAAGTCGGGAGAAAAATCTGCCCCAGTGGGCCAAACGACCGTGTCGATGTCGTGGTTCACTTCGAAACGTTGGAAAAAGTTCACGTTTTGCAGCGGCTCGAAGATGGGGCCGTCCAGGTGATTCTTCAAATCGACCAGGCGAACCTCGTTGTTCTCGAACTGAATCCGCAGCTTATACTCATCGACATACGACGCTTCGGCGACGTAGTGCATACAGCGCCTTTCAAACAAGGGGTTCAATTCTCCGCAGATCCACTCCTTGCTGCGCTCGATGCCAGTTTTCCAACAATTCTTCTCTGTGCTGGAAAGCCCATTCCAACAGGATCGCAACTACACGATGCGGCAGCCTGCCTTCGATCAAGCGCAGGTCCTGTATGGAAAAAGCCGTCCTTTCACCGCCGTACTTGGCGTGGAAATGCGGCGGAAGATGCTGCTTATAGTACATCGAAACAACGATACCGAGAAACCTGCTCATCTCCGGCATAATGCACCTCGAAAAGCACTTCCTGCGTTTCGCCGTTGACTCGTTATTCTACCACGATGCATAGTTCAAGTCGACGATGCTTATAGAACGAAAGTAACCTATCTTGACCCTGCACCACGGACCGGGGGTCTCATAGCTTGGCGTGTCACTCCGCCAGCACTACGCGCAGATCGCAGACGTTCGTATGCGTGGGGCCGGTGCGGATGAGCGCATCCAGCGGCGCGAAGAAGTGATAGGCGTCGTTGCGGGCCAGGTAGTCGGCCGCATCAAGCCCTGCTTGGCGCGCGGCCATCGCTACGGCGGAATCCAAAATCGCCCCAGCCGCATCAGTCGGGCCGTCCTCGCCATCGGTGCCACCGGAGAGCAAAACGATTCCGCCGGCATCGTCGGTCAACTCCTGTAGCGCCGCCAAAACCAATTGCTGATTTCTCCCACCCAGCCCACGGTGTGACGAATCGATCAGTTTTACCACCGGTTCGCCGCCGCTGATGAAGCATGTCGGCCCCGGACGGGCCCGCATCACCCGCGCCTGTCGGGCCAGCCGGCGACCGGCCTCTTCCGCCGACCCTTCCGAGCGATCGGCACTCTCGGCCGTAACCGCGTAGCCTAACCACCCGGCTTCTTCTCTTGCAGCAGCAACGGCGGTGGCGTTGTTTCCGATGACCAGATTGGTCACGCGAGCATCCGGCGATCCGCTGTCTTTGGAAGAGCCGGGGGCTGACAGCCTGCGGGACTCCAAGTATTCAAACACATTGGACGAAATTCCCGCTGCCCGGGCGCCAAACTGCTCCAGCACGTCGAGGGCGGCCTGCGGGATCGAAGAATCAGGCACCGTTGGCCCCGAGGCAATAATGTCCAGCGGGTCGCCGAGCACGTCGGAGATGATGAGCGTGGCCATTCGCCCCGTGCGGCACGCCCGCAGCAATCCACCGCCTTTAATACGGCTAAGCTGCTTGCGGACCGTATTGAGTTGCTCGATGTTTGCTCCGGCCGCGCTAAGATGCCGGGTGACGGCCAGCTTGTCGGCCAGGGTGATGTGGGCCACGGGCGCCGGCATCAGGGCCGAGCCGCCGCCAGAGATCAGACACAAGCAGAGGTCCGCGGGCCCGAGCGATTCGACCAGTTGCAAGATGTTTTCCGCCCCGGCGACACCCTCGGGCATCGGCTCGTTGACCCCGGCGGGCCGAGCGGCGTGCAGGTGAATGTGTTGGAGCGGACGGACGCAATCGGCGGGCACGTTGACCCAACCGACGAGTTGCTTCTCCGCCATCAATTCCTGTCCCAGCGTTTGTTCCACCGCTTCGGCCATGCCCGTTCCCGCCTTGCCGGCGCCGACCACCACGATACGTCGGATCGCGTCCAACGGAATCGCTTCCGGGCCAACTTGGAGGATTTGCCCTTCGACGTGGAGATGCTGCGCCACCAGTCGCTGCGAGCGGACGGCCTCGACGCCCGCCTGCCATATCTGCAAAGCGTCCTGGCGAAGATTTCGAGCCGACGGCGGACGGATATGGCTGGTCATCATAGATTCCAAAAGCGGCGAGTTCGCCCGCCGCGCGATTCCTGAACCCTGAATCCCTGCCCTGCCCCTTTACCTTTGCGACATGGCCGATGAGTTTTCGACTGTTTGGATGACCACGTCGTCCAGTTGGGCTTCGCCCAGGCCGGAAAGTGCGAACGTGACGCACATCGCTCCCGACTGCGGTGCCACGCGATAGAGCACGAATTGCCGCCAACCGGCCGTCTTGCCAATGCGGTCGGCCAGGGCCTCGCCCGACAGCGAATCGACGATCAGCAGCCCATCGGCACTCCCGGTAATGGGCCCGGGCACACGCACCCAACCATAAACGCATACGATCTGTCCCGCCTGGACCTGCACCGAGGGGCTGGTAAAGAGCACTGGCGGCGTTTCCACCACGGCCGGCGTAGTCTTCGGATCCACGGCCACCGCGGCCAGCCGCAGGCCCAACCGGCCGGTGTGTGCCGCATTGGGCGCCAAGTCGGCGGCGGTTTGGATGCTCGGCGTGCCATGTTGCACATATCGCCAGCCGGCCCGCATCATCGTTTCGAGATCTTCGAAATCGCCGCCCGCAATCCGGTTGGGACCAAATCGGCAAGTAGCGAGCCGATCATACATCCGCCAGTAGAACGGCAACGTGTCGAAGCTGACCGCGGACGGACTGGTGACCGGCGAAGCCAACCCCTTGACGGCGGCGTCCCAATAGGCACGTTCGATCAGGCGTAACGAACGCATGGCCCGCTGGGCGTTTTGCGCGGCGGCCGGCGCATGATTCAAGCGGAGTTCATTGTCGCAGGTCGCGACAAATCTTCGCGCGGACTCCAACCAGGCGGGCGCCGCGGCAATAGGGATGCGCGAGGCAAGTTGGCCAGCCAATGTCTGCACGGCGTTTAACTTATACACTGCCAAATGACGCTGCAATTCGGCCGCGCGATGCCCTACCTCGGCCGCACGACGGTTGACGTCGCCGACGACCGTCGGATCGTGGGCCAAAAGCACCTGCGTCGTCAAGCCAAACTCCTCCAAGGTAACGGACATTCCGCCCGCCACCCGCGTGCGCCGCAACTCCTGCACGCCACTGGGGGTGAGTTCATAGGCACTATTCACTTCGGGCACGCCGCGCGCCTTCAGCGTCACGGCATTGGCCGCCGCCTGCGGTGTCACGCACTGGGCCCCCGGCGCCAGCCAGATGGGTAGCAACAGACGTGCATGCTCGGTGCGCAACACCGTACCGACCACTTCCTGCGCATGAGACGGTTCCTGCGGACGGGGTTGTGGTTGCGCCGGTGCACGGGGTTGTTCCAGCGCACGGGACGACGGCCCCTGCTGGCGAGACTGTCCCGGCAGATGAGGCTGTTGCTCTACATTGGACCGTTCCGGCGCACGCGGCGGTTCCGGCACATGTGCCTCAGCGGTGCCGTCCACGGTTCCAGCGGCCGCCCACGGCTCCATCACTTCTAGTTCCAGGTTGAGCAGTTCGAGGGCCATCGCCCGTTGCTGCGTCTCCGCGTCGGGGGCATCGAGTGGCGAATCGGATAGGAACACCAGTCCCCGGCTCCCCGATGCCACGGCCGTGTAAACCAAGAGGCGGATTTGTTCGGCCGACACGCAAAGCGGTGGCGCAGAGCCGGGTTCCAAGGCCAGAATCTGCTGTCGCAACGCCTCGTTGGGCTGAGTCTGGACGGTAGTCCAAATGGGCGTACCTGCCCTGGCCAGCAGCGGCCGCCGGCGAACCCATGTGGCATAATCGCTCAGTTCCAGACTCGTACCTAACGGCCGCCGGTCGATCAGTAAGAAAATATTGTCCAGCCGGCTGTAGCGGGGCAAGTCGCTCCGCGGACAGCAGATCAGCGGCCGGTTCGCGCGGTGATCGGCCGCCCGCACCTGTTCCGCCCACTGCCGTGTGGGTTCCAGATCGGCATCGGTGAGGTCACTACCCAGATCCCACGCTAAGACGGAATCGAATGCCGGGCCGATCTCAGCGATCGGCGTCAGCGTGCGCGGCGCCGGACAGATCAGCCACAGCCCCAAACGGTCGGCCTCCTCCAAGATCTCCGGCGCGGGCAATCGTTGCAGCCAGACGACATTGAAGCCCATCTGTTTCAACCGTGCCAACGATTCGCCACGATGCTGGATCACGCGAGGAAAGGTGGGCCGATCATTGACGCGTAGTTCCGATCCAACCAGCTTGGCGATACGCCGGGGGGTGGCATCGCTTCCTGGCACGGAAGGGACCGGCCCTGGCGGCAGCGGCGATTGCCCTCTGCTGGGAGCTGACGTTCTATCGGCCGACTGAACCGACGGCAGGCGGACGACAGCTAACGGAGCCGCGCCCGAAGTAGCGGTCGCGTTGGCGGGTACCCAGGAGGTCGCCAGGGCCATCGAAGCCGGCGATGACCCGCTTGCCGGCGACTGCGCCGACACCGTCGCCGCGTGCCCGGCCACCGCAAGATCGTCGATCCACACATTGGTCTTTCCCGGCCCCCCATAAACGTTCAGCAGCACGGCGTCGAGGTAGGCTTCGCGGTCATCGACCTGCGGCCCAAGCTGCATGCGTAGAATGTGGGTTTGGCGAGTCAACAGGGTGGTAATGCCGCCGAGCCGCAATTGCTGCCATCGACCTGCATCGGTGTAGGCCGGGCCGACGAGAATCGTGACCACCGGCCGGCCCGATCGCGGGTCGGTAGTCCGCGGCAAAACCACGCGGACGGCAAGATTCAGATTGGGACGATCTGCCTTGATCCATACGCTGGGCGCTAACTCGTCGATGACGCGCGGACGGCCGACGTCATGGGCGAAGTAAGCATACGAACCACCGTCGCCCTCAATCTGTAGCCACTCGCAGCCGGTGCCCGCGTGGGCGTTCTGCTGGACTCGCTGGTGCTGGAGAACGCGATATTGGGCATCGCCTCCGGCATCCTGCCACGAGGGCTGCGGCCCTTCGAACCCCTCATACCACGCCGTTTGCGCACGCGCGGCCGCCGGAACCAAAAGCAAGGTTACCAGCACGGCGGCGGTACGCTTTCGGGCGAAAAAATCCATAAAGGGGATTCCGGATCGAGGGTTCCGGGCCGGTGGCCAGCTTTCCCAGCGTCCGAGCCATCCCAAGCTCTGGAATCCTTGGCCGAATTCCGCGTGGCGAAATCGCCACACCGCCGGCAGCAAGCCACCTCGACGTAAATGGTGCTTGTATCAGGATTTGCGGATAGTATCCAGTCCAAACGTAGCGAATTATCATCGACCTACCGGCGGAAGAAATTCTATGGATTGCCACAACGTATTGGCGCAAAACGGGTTGCGAAGCCATCTCCACTTCTCGTGCGGTCTGGCATACCGCGTGCTTTCTCTCCCCTATCGCCGCCAACACCAAGGGAGACATCCATGAGCGACCAGGCCCGCGTGCTGAAAACCACCAACGAAGACATCCCCCACGAAGTCCTTGAACTGGCCGATGCGATCCGCGCGTTGCCGCCCGACCAGCGGCAGTCAATCGAGCCACTGCTGGGCCGGGTAGTCGATAGCAGTCGGCGTCGCCGCCGAATCTTACTGCTGGTCCAAGACGCGTTAAGCCAACTGCGGCTGGACATGAAATACCTGACTTTCGACCTGGAGGCCACGCGGCGCGAGCGCGATGAGCTTCGTCGCAAGCGAGATGAGACGGCCTGAAGTCACACCGGTGGAGGGATTGCGAGGGGGCCAAAGTCGCCATAAGATGATTGGTAACAGTAGTAAACATCTTTGCGGCCCAGCCGACGCGGCTGAGCCGCCCGCCTTGGTATCGCCGAGGGCGATTGTGCCATGTGGCCGGGCGTAACGGGTGTTCCTGTTTGTGGGGAAAGCAAACGCTGGCCCAAAAGGGTCGTTTCCGGCATGGTACGCTGTTCTCATTGTCGAACAGGAACCGAAGGGGCATGGGACAGTTAACGGCCGAACAAGTTGCACAACGCGCTTTCAACCTTGGCCTGCTGGACGAGCGGCAACTCCAAGAGGTCTGGGCGTCGTTCGGTAGTCGCAACGTGCCGACCGCGGACTTTGTGCAGACGCTGGTCCGCCGGGAGTTCATGACCAACTTTCAGGTGGAACGCCTCGTCAAAGGCGAACGTTCCGGTTTCTTCTTTGGCGATTACAAAGTCCTCTATTTGGTGGGAAAAGGGTCATTCGGAAGGGTGTATCGCGCGGCACATCGGCAGACCGGTCAGGTTGTGGCCTTGAAGGTGTTGCGGAAGGGTTTCAGCGATAATCCCGTCCAGGCGAACCTGTTCATTCGTGAAGGCCGGCTGGGATGCACACTTCGCCATCCTAATATCGTGCCCATCTACGACGTCGTCTCCAAAGGGCGAATCCATTTCTTGGTGATGGAGTTCGTCGAAGGGGGCAGTCTACGCGAGTTCGTCAAAATCCGCAAAAAGCTGAACGCGGTCGAGGCTACCCGGCTGATCACCGGCATCACCGACGGTCTGCGGTACGCTTTCGGGCGCGGACTGGCCCATCGAGACCTCAAGATGAGCAATATCCTCGTTTCCAGTCGTGCGGAGGCGAAGATCGTCGACTTCGGCCTGGCCTCGATGGAAGAGACGGTGAAGGATGACGTGTTGGCCAACACCAGGACAATCGACTACGCGGCTTTGGAACGGGCAACTGGCGTGCGAAAGGACGACGCGCGCAGCGACATCTATTTTCTCGGCTGTATCTACTACCACATGCTCACGGGCCAACCGCCACTGGCGGAAACGCGCGACCCCGTGCAGCGTCTGAGCAAGCAGCGATTCCTGGACGTGGTGCCGATCCAGAAGGCCGATCCGTCGCTGCCCGCTTGTGTAATCAACGTGGTCAACAAGGCGATGGCGTTCGACCCGGAGTATCGCTACCAGTCGCCGGGGGCCATGCTGGCCGACTTGCGCACCGCGGAACGACGCCTGGCCGAAGGGCCACGTGAAGAGGATGAGGTGACCGGTTCCGACCTTCGCCGCGTAGAGCCAGCGGCCTCCACAATTCCCGATACCGGACGGTCGGTGATGGTGGTCGAATCGGACGGGAAGATGCAAGACCTTTTTCGCGAGGGTTTCCGCCGCGCCGGCTATCGCGTTCTGGTGACGGTCGATCCGGCCAGGGCGCTGGACCGCTTCCGGCAGGACGCGTCCGTTGCGGATTGTGTGATCTTCAATGCCCAACAGATCGGACTGCCCGCCTTGACGATGTTCAACCAGTTGGGCGAAGACCAGGCAACGGGATCGATTCCGGCGATTTTGCTGTTGGAGGACAATCAGCAAGCGTGGAAATCTCAGGCCCGCACGGCGCGACACCGCATCGTCCTGCCTATGCCGGTTACCATGAGGCAACTCCGCACTCTGCTGGCACAATTGGCGCCGCCCAAGAACCAGGCGGCCGACGACAGGGCCTAGCGCGGCATCCGGCAAA
>Ga0181520_10010643_pt1 | contig 12276 bp, 11 predicted proteins | sample PEATcosm2014_Bin_29_FD_132451 | JGI IMG/M metagenome (GOLD analysis project Ga0181520, IMG submission 132451) | Peatland microbial communities from MTU Mesocosm Facility, Houghton, MI, USA - PEATcosm2014_Bin02_30_metaG | ecosystem: Environmental > Terrestrial > Soil > Wetlands > Peat | place...
AGATGAGCGGGACCCGGGCCCCGGCGGGAGCGGTGAGCCTGACCCCCGCCACCGTGAACTTCGGCCCGGTGGAGGTGGCAACAACTTCCGCCCCGATGCAGGTCGAGGCCGGAAACAGCAGCGCGGCGGCGGTTCCCATCACCGGCGTTGCCGTCACTTCTCCATTTACCATCGCGAGCAACTCGTGCGGCACAAGCAGCTTGGCGCCGAACACCGATTGCCAGGTGCAAGTGGCGTTCTCGCCCACAGCGCCGGGAACGGTGGCGGGCACGCTGACCTTTACCGATGGAGCCGGAACACAATACGTGAACCTGACCGGGACCGGGGAAGCGGCGCCAACCGACATTCTCAACCCCGCCGCCTCGCTCGCCTTTCCGGGAACGGTGGTGGGGCAGCTTTCGACGGCGCAAACGGTGTCGCTGACCAACACCGGAGGCGAGCCGCTGGAATCAATCGTCGTTTCGGCGAGCGGGGCTTTTCAAACCTCAAACAACTGCACCACGCAACTGGCCGGGCCAGCGAGCTGCTCCATTTCCGTCGTGTTCGCTCCCAGCCAGGCTGGCCCCGCCGCCGGTACATTGACGGTTTCCGATGCGCTGCGGACACAAACGGTGGCGCTTTCGGGCACGGGATTGCTGCCGCCGGCGTTCAGCGTCATCCCCTCCAGTTTGAATTTTCTGGCGCAGCAGCCGGGCGTCGCCAGTTTGCCGCAGACGCTGACCATCAGCAACACCGGCGGGGCTCCGATGGCCAATGTGGGCTTTCAGATCACGGGCCCAGCCGCCAGCAGCTTTACCACCGGCGTCACAACCTGCGGAGCGGCCCTTGCCAACGGGAGCAGTTGCACCGTGCAGGTGACCTTTACCGCGGCCGCGGCGGGCGGAAGCGCGGCTACGCTGACGATTTCCTCCTCAACCCTGGGCGTGACGGCGGCTTCAGTGCCGCTCAACGGGACGGCGCAAGTCTTGTCCGGGCTTGGCGTCAGCCCGGCGCAATTGACCTTTCCGGCGGTAAGCACGGGGCAGGCCAGCGCGGCGCAAACCGTAACCATTTCCAACACAAGCGGCTTTGCATTCAACTCGCTCTCGCTCGCGGTCTCCGCGCAATTCAGCCTGACGCAGAACACCTGCGCCAGCAGCCTGGCTGCCGGGGCAAGCTGCACCGCCGCGGTGGTTTTCGTGCCCACCGGCAATGCGGGCGCGACGGGGACATTGACCGTCAGTTCGCCTTCCGTGGCCACGCAGGCCACCGTGGCGCTGACCGGGCAGGGCGGGATTCTGGTGACGCCGGCGGTGATTTCCTTTGCCACTACCGGAATCAATACGGCCAGCGCGGCGCAAACGGTGACCGTGAGCAACCTTGGAACCGCCAACACGCTGACGGGTCTGGCGCTGGCGGTTCCGGCGGGTTTCCAACTGGTGAACAATAATTGCCCTGCGGCGCTGGGGCCGGGAACCAGTTGCACGGCGGGAGTGGAATTTGTTCCTGCCAGCGCGGGCGCACAGACGGGAAGCTTGACGGCGACCACGAGCACCGTGCAAGCGCCCCCCGTGGCGCTGTCGGGGACGGGCTTCGATTTTACGGTAGCGATTTCCGGCTCGAGCAGCCAAACCGTGGCCGGCGGCCAAACCGCCAACTACACCCTGGTGCTGACTCCGAACGCGGCGCAGGGGACATTCGCCTTCCAGTGCGGCACACTTCCCGCGAATGCGCTCTGCATCTTCAACCCCTCGACCGAGACGCTGGGGGCAGGTGTCCAGGGCAACGTGACGGTTGAGATTTCCACCGGCTCCGGGTCGGCCTCGAACTCGGCTGGTCCGGCCGTGTGGCGCATGTTGCCACTGGCCTGCGGGCTGTTGTTTTTGCCGCTGGCCCTTGGGCGGCGCCGGAAGGCTCTGCTGCTGGTTGCGCTGCTGGCCATCCTGGCGGGCGGCGTTTCCAGTTGCACCAGCTCGGGCGGCGGAGGCTCGGGCGGCGGCTCAGGCGGCCAAAGCAAAACCGGCGCAACCCCGGCGGGCACCTATACGATTTCAATCACCGCGACTTCCACCGGCGTTGCGCACCCGGTTACCGTGACTCTCACGGTGGATTGAGGCCGGGCGTCGAGCAAACCCCAGCGGGCTATACTTTACCTTCGGGACTCGATGAAGAGAGCCCGCAACTCGAACCGTGGGAAGTGCAGCGAATGACCGCCAAAGTAACCGTGGAAGATGTGGAGCGCGTGGCCGAACTGGCCCATCTGGAACTCACGCCGGAGGAGAATGGGCGCATGTTGCACGATCTGAACGCCATCCTCGACTACGTGGCCGAGCTGAACGAGCTGGATACGGCTGGAGTGGTCCCCCTGGCCCAGGTGAGCGAACTCGGAGATGCCGCCGGCGCCAGCGGGCCGCGCGCCGATGTGCTGGCGCCCTCACTGGATCGCGCAACCGTATTGGCGCAGGCGCCGGAGACCGACCAGGTCTTCTTCAAGGTCCCCAAAGTGATTGAGCGGTAATTTCCGCCTGACCGAATTCCGCGGCCCGCGAGGCCGCATCAAGGCTCCAAAAAAGGCCATGCAGCAAAGGCCAAAGAGAGGAAAGCCCGATTGCCCAGCGAAGCCAAAGCAGTGGAAAACTTTGTGGAAAAGCCTAAAACCCTGGCCGCATTGCGTGCCGATCTGGCCGAGGGCCGCACCAGGGCGGTGGACCTTGCTTCCAGTTACTATGAGCGGATCGAGAAGAAGAATCCGCGGCTGAATGTTTACCTGAGCCTCACCAAAGAGCGGGCCCTCAAACAAGCGCGCCAGGTGGACGCGCTGGCGGCCAAGGGCGATCCTCTGCCCCCGCTGGCCGGCGTTCCGGTGGGCATCAAGGACACGCTGGTGATGAAAGGTGCTCCGGCCACGGCGGGATCGAAGATTCTGGAAGGCTACCTGCCTCCCTATGACGCCACGCCGGTGGCCAGGCTTGAAGCGGCGGGCGCGGTGCTCCTGGGCAAGCTGAACTGCGACGAGTTTGCCATGGGCTCCTCCAATGAGAACTCGGCATACGGGCCGGTGCGTAATCCTGTGGATACGGAACGGGTTCCGGGCGGTTCGAGCGGCGGTTCAGCGGCAGCGGTAGCTGCCAACCTGGCTGTGGCCACGCTGGGGTCGGATACCGGCGGCTCGATTCGCCAGCCAGCCAGCTTTTGCGGTGTTGTGGGCGTGCTGCCCACCTACGGGCGCGTTTCGCGCTACGGACTGATTGCGTTTGCCTCCTCGCTGGACCGCGTGGGGCCGCTTGCCGCCAACGTGCGCGACGCGGCCACGCTGCTCGGCGTGATTGCCGGACACGATGCCAAAGACGCCACCAGTTCCCCGGCTCCTGTACCGGACTTTGCTGCCGAGAGCGACAAAGGCGCGGAGGGCCTGCGCATCGGCGTTCCCGCCGAGTACTTTGCCGAGGGGCTTGACCCGGAAGTGCGGGCGGCCATCGAAAAGGGAATTGCCGCGCTCGAAGCGGCCGGATGCAAGGTGAAGCCGGTTTCGCTGCCGCACACGCGATACGCGATTCCAACGTATTATTTGGTGGCTACGGCGGAAGCCAGCGCCAACCTGGCGCGCTTTGACGGCGTGCGTTACGGCTACCGTACCCCGGCGGCGGAAAATCTGGCCGACCTGTACAAGCACTCGCGCGACGAAGGTTTCGGACCCGAGGTCAAGCGGCGCATTCTGCTGGGAACCTACGCGCTGAGCGCCGGTTATTACGACGCCTACTACCTGAAGGCGCAGCAGGTGCGGCGCTTGCTGGCCGAGGAATATCTGCGCGCTTTTGCCCAGGTGGACGCGATCGTAACCCCGACTTCGCCCGTTCCGCCCTTCAAACTGGGCGAAAAGTCCGGCGATCCGCTGGCCATGTATTTGGCCGACATCTACACGGTGACGGCGAGTCTGGCGGGCATTTGCGGCGTGAACGTGCCCTGCGGCACAACCCAGGCCGGATTGCCGGTAGGGATGCAGGTGCTGGCCGCGCATCTGAATGAAGGCACGGCCTTCCGCGTGGCGCGAGCCGTGGAGGCAGCAGGGCTTTAGGGATCTGGCAACCAAGAACTGTGTGGGTGCCCCATCCTTTTCCGCGTTTTTTGCGGAAAAGGGTGGGAAAGAGCCTCACTTTTTTGCTGGATCCATAGGAATTTGTTGGCGCGAGGCGCGGCGGATGGTTATTGCCTGGCCTCGTGAATGTGGGCTGTTTTTGTGCGGTCCGTGGATCGCGATTTCCCTTGAGATTTGCGCCCGTTTCCCTGGAGCAAACGGCATGAGCGTTGACGGGCGGATGGCGATTTTGGCAATCATGGCGGCGATGCTGGCCGCTGTACCGGCTGTTCAGGCAGCTCCGCGCAAGGTGCACACAGTGGCTCTGGGCGCGGCCCGGCGAGTGCCGTACTCCAAGGCTGGCGACCCGGCCGGCGCGGCTCCCGCCGAGGATGCGCTCAAGATTCGCGCGCTGCTGGTGGATGGCGTTCTGAAAGAGTGGACCACCGGCGACGCCCACGATGTAACCGACCGCAGCTTCGCGGTGCGGCGGGTGATTCGGCTCAACGACACTCTTCCCGGCGACAAGCTGGGCCATTGGGTCTGGCAGCGAGGCCCGTGGCTGCTGGTGGATCGCGTATCGGGCCACACGACAGCGCTCAAACTGCCCGATTACGACCCCGGCGTGAGCCACGTGAGCTGGTTTCGCGATTATGCCGCTTATTGCGGATTGACCGCGAGCGGCAAAAGCCTTTATGCCGTGGTGGCGCAGGTGGCGGGGCGTAAGCCTTTGTTGGCCAAAAAGTTGGCAGCTTTTGATGCCGCCAGTCATGCGGACCCGGTTTGCGGGCAGCCGGAGTGGCAGCGCGAGCCGCTGCGGGTTACGTTCCAACTCACCGGCAAGGATGCAGCCAGCTTTGACATCGTTCCCGGCTCGGCGGTTCTGGTCGAGGACTCGGGCGACGAGCCGGAGACGCCGGCTCCTGAAGCCAAAGCAAACTAGGTCTCTGAAAGCATAATTTCATACCTCAGGTCGTGCTTTCCCAGGTCCCAAAATCGGGACCTGGGGCACCCATCATAGGTACAACTTCAACTTGTCAGAAACCTGGCAGAGTGGGGCGCCAGAGCCGTAATCAGAGCAGCCGCATTCCGCGAACGCTGTGCTTCCGAACGGAAGGGGAGTCCCGTTTCCTGTACTCCTGATCGAAATTCCAGAGCACCCAGACCATGAAAGCCACGGCCAACCCTACCGGAATGAGCACATAGGCGGTAAAGTCCAGAGCATACATCGCAATCATTCCTTTTTCCCGCTTTCCACCGTGCGGAGCGCACCATTTGAAGCGTGCCTTGGCGTGGAAAGAGGTACAGTCCTAGCAGAAACCAGCGGCGGTAAGGAAGGAATACGCAATCCGTAAGAGCTTTATAAAGGGTGGTGCGAGGGGCCCGGGCGAGCCCGGGAGGAAGCAGTGCGCAGGCGGTGCGGAGCGCGGGATCAACCGGCGCGCCTTGACACGCAACCGGCCACGCGTATCTTATCTTGCTTAGGCATTCTTTTCTGAGTCCGGATGGAGCGAGTACGGCCGAAAGCCGTTCGCCTTCCCGAGCCGGAGATCCGATAAGAAAGCTGTGTCGAACAGGAAGCAGACGGCAGTAGGGTTCCAATGGGATGGATGCGACCGCGGGATGGAAGTTTGTCCCCGGCAAGCAGCCAGCCGGGCCCTCCTTCCAGAGCCTGACCGGATGTGACCAACGGCCAGGGTTCCCGGAGACAAAATTTTTTTGACAGGCACCCGGCAAGAGGCCGGGTATGTCTGTGCCCTGAACGGCGGCGGAAGTTTGCGGCCGAGGGCAAGCAAAGGATGAGCGTGGCAACGAGTTTCGCATTGATGGCAATTGGGGCAGCTGGAGCCGGCGGAAGCAGTCTTCCGATGCTTCTTCCCCTTCTGTTGATCCCGGTCCTGTACCTGGTGATGATCCGTCCTCAGCAGAAGCGGCAAAAGCAGTGGCAGGCGATGCTGCAAGGCATCAAGGCGGGCGACCGTGTGACCACGGCGGGGGGTATCCGCGGCATTATCGTTTCCATCAAGGACGATGGGATCGTGATCCGCGTGGCGCCGGACAACATCAAGATGGAAGTGGCCAAGAACGCGATTGCTTCGGTCACCACCCAGGATGGAACTTCGGGCTCTTAATTTTTTTCGACGGGTTTTTAGCGATTTGAACTAGAGAAACGGGACGATGAATAAGAATCTTAAGAGCAAAGTTGCCCTGATTGTAGCGGTTCTGGCGATTTGCGTTTATGGCATCTTCGGGGTGCCTTCGGGTTTCACCGGCAAGGCCATGACAGAGGCTCTGACCAAGCGCATTCATCTTGGTCTGGATCTGCGCGGCGGCGCTCACCTGATTTTGCAGGTGGTGGTGTCTGAAGCAGTCAGCGACGAAACCGACAACACCGCGGCGCGGGTTCAACAGGACCTGAAAACGGCCAGCCTGAGCTTTACGCAAGCGTACAAGCCTGATCCGGCGAATCATCCTGAGACGATCCGTATTGAAGGAACCACACCGTCCAGTGCGAGCGCCGTGCGCTCCCTGCTGGACACCAAGTTCTCCAATGAATATGACTTGGCTGGCGGCTCCGACAACAACTGGACGTTGACCATGAAGCCGACGGTACGGACGGCTCTTGAGAAGAAGACCGTTCAGCAGGCGATCGAGACCATTCGCGATCGCGTGGATTCGCTGGGCGTCAGCGAGCCGTTGATTCAGGAGTACGGCCTGGGCGACAACCAGATTCTGGTTGAACTGCCGGGCATCGACGATCTCGACCGGGTCAAGAGCATCATCCAGTCCACGGCGCGCCTTGAGATTCATGCCGTGGTGGGCGGGCCTTACCAGGACGAAGCGAGTGCGCTGGCCAGTGCGGGCGGCGTCATTCCTGCCGACGAAGTGCTGGTGCATGGTTCCGGCGCACTGGCGACCGGTTCCGATGCCGACAGCGTGTATCTGCTGCAGCGCGTATCGGTTGTGGCCGGCAGCGACTTCCGCTCCGCCGACCCTGGCACCGATCAGAACGGGCGCAGGAATGTCCGCTTTACGCTGACCAACGAGGCCGGCGACCGGTTCTATGAGTACACCAGCGCCAATGTGAGCAAGAGCATGGCGGTGGTCATGGGCGGGCGCGTCCGCGAGGTTGCCACCATCCAGAGCGCGATTCGCGACTCGGGCGAGATTACGGGCAGCTTCAGTGAGGACGAAGTCACCATCCTTTCCAAGATGTTGCGCACCGGCGCTTTGCCGGCCTCGCTCAATTACCTTGAAGACCGCACCGTGGGCGCTTCGCTCGGAGCCGATTCCATCCGTCAGGGTGTGACGGCGGCCATCGTGGGCGTTCTGGTCGTCATGGCCTTCATGCTGTTCTATTACCGCGGGTCGGGCATCAACGCCGACTTGGCTCTGTTCCTCAACCTGGTGATTTTGCTGGGCTTCATGGGCTTCTCCGGGGCGACGCTGACCTTGCCTGGAATTGCCGGTGTGATTCTGACCATAGGTATGGGCGTCGACTCGAACGTGCTGATCTTCGAGCGAATACGAGAAGAGATCCGCGCCGGCAAGGCGGCTTCGGCAGCCGTGGATCAGGGCTTTGCCCATGCCTGGGTGACGATCGTCGATACTCACGTTACAACCATCGTCTCGGCGGCTATCCTGTTCCTCTTTGGAAGCGGGCCGGTGAAGGGCTTCGCGGTCACCCTGACCTTCGGTCTGGCGGCCAACCTCTTCACGGCGGTGTATGTCTCGCGGGTCATCTTCGATGCCCACTTGAACAAGCTGAAGCCAGGCGAACTGGTGTCCATCTAGCTCTCGTCAGGAAAGTTGCCCGGCCGGGGATTCCGGCGGGCAGCTTCGGCCGGAAGCGGAAAATATTGAACGCTGGATCCCTTGAGGGTTCCAGCCTCCCAGGAAGGGGAGAGAACCAGTGGAATTGTTTCACGGCGTAAATGTAGATTGGCTCGGGAAGAAGTGGTACTTCCTCGGCTTTTCATTGATCTTTAGCGTGGCCGGCATCGTCTCGATGGGCCTGCACTGGGCGCAAATCGGCAGCCCGGTCCCCTTGAGCGTGGATTTCCGCGGCGGCACCCAGGTTCAGGTGCAGTTTGTCCAGGCTCCCGATACCAACAAGATTCGCCAGGCCACCGAGGCGGCGGGCATCAAGGATGCTCACATCCAGAATTACGATGTGCCCCAGAACCACGAAGTGCTCATCACCCTGCCTGAGCAGACCAACGAGACCGCGCTCGATGCGGGCCGTCAGGAGATTGTCGACGCCCTGCACGCGCACTATGACAACCCGTTTACTGTGCGTAATGTGCAGGTTGTGGGTCCCACGGTGGGCAAGCAGCTTGAAAAGCAGGCTTTGCTGGCCACGCTCTACTCGCTGCTGGGCATGCTGGTCTATCTCTGGTTCCGTTTCCAGCTGATCTACGGCGTGGCCGCGGTTGTGGCTTGCTTCCACGACACGCTGATTACAGTGGGAGCTTTTGCCCTTACCGGGCAGGAGATCAGCCTGACCGTCATTGCCGCCATCCTGACGCTGGTGGGCTACTCGATGAACGATACCATCGTCGTGTTCGACCGCATCCGTGAGAACCTGCGCCTGAGCCGGCGCGAGGCGCTGCCTGACGTGGTCAACCGCAGCATCAACCAGACGCTGAGCCGGACCGTGCTCACCTCGGGCCTTACCTTCCTGACGGTGTTGTCTTTGTACATCTTCGGCGGACAGGTATTGCGCGGCTTTTCCTTTGCCCTGGTGGTGGGTATTTTGATTGGCACGTATTCATCGATTGCCGTTGCCGCCCCGATGTTGGTGGCCTGGCAGGAGTGGCGCGAGAAGAAGGGCAAGGCTGCGTCCTTGCCGGCCGCTAAGCGCGCCAGAGTGTAGTGGGTTTGTGGCGTTTTCCTGGGCCTGGGCGCTCGCATTCGGGCGCTCGGGAGCGTAATCTGAAGGAAAGCCCATTTTGAGTCGACTTGTTCCGGGATAGGGCAGTTGCGAACACGCTGAATCCCGGAAATTGCACCGGTTTTGTGCAGTTTGTTTTTGCATGTGAGGCGTCGTTCTGATAAGGTGAACACGCTTCTATGAGACCGTTTTCTTGCCCGGGAACATTTGAAGTTCCCGCGGTGTCTAAATAGAGGTAACCAACACCCGATTCGAGGCTGGCCATGTTTGAAGATTCCACGTTTGAATCCGGAGGCAGGATCAAGACCAAGAGCGGCCGTTGGATGCTGTTCACAGGCATCTGCAACGCGTCCGTTCTCGTTCTGCTCATACTTATTCCGCTGATCTATCCTGAGGCGCTGCCGAAGGCTGCCTTGCAGACGATGCTGTTTGCTCCGCCACCTCCGCCACCACCTCCTCCGCCGCCACCTCCGCCGGAGGTAGTACACGTAGTCCACGTGCAGTCGGAGATGATGAACAATCAGCTGACGGCGCCCACGCGGATTCCGCACGATATCAAGATTGTTGCTGAGAAGGAAGCTCCTCCTTCGGCCGGGTTCGGTGTGGCCGGAATGGAAGGTTTGGGTGGTGGCACCCCCGGTGGCGTATTCGCCGGTATGGCCACGAAGACAACCACTGTGAAGGTTGCGCCCCCCAAGAAGGTTGCCATCTCAGCCGGCGTGGCTGTGGGCATGTTGATTCAGAAGACAACGCCCATTTATCCGCCGATCGCCAAGGCTGCTCGCGTCTCGGGCACCGTGGTGCTGCAAGCTACCATTTCCAGGACCGGATCGATCGAAGGCCTCCGCGTGATCAGCGGCCCGGCCATGTTGCAGCAGGCTGCGCAGGATGCGGTAAGAACCTGGCGCTACAAGCCGTACCTGCTGAACAACGAACCGGTGGAAGTGGAGACCACGGTGAACGTGATCTTCACCCTGGGTGGATGATGATTTTCCTGGCTCCTTCCGGCAGTTTTGGTGGGAGCCTCGCTTTTGACCTGAATGCGAATCCCGAAAGAGCCGCATTCCTAGCAACGGTAAGGCAGTAGCAGCCCACAAACTCCTTAGGAGGAACGATTCAGTGATTCTCGCTCAACTCACGTATTTCGCTTCGCACACGGTCAACAGCCTGGCACTTTTTCAGGAAGAGCAGGCTGTCAGCTTCAGCCCCGCAGGACTGTGGTCTCACATGGGATGGCCGGCACGTTGCATCGCCATCATCCTCTTCATCGAGTCGATCTGGTCGTTGGCCGTTATGATCGACCGCTACCTGTACTTCTCGGCAGCCCGCAAGCAGTCCCGCGAGTTCGCCCCCAAGGTTGCCGGCGCCCTCAAGGATAGCAAGCTGGAAGAAGCTATCAAGATCGCCGATCGCAACAAGAAGTCTCACCTGGCCGAAGTTGTCACGGCTGGCCTGCAGGAGTTCCGCGCTTCGGCCGGTGCACCTACCGAAGCCACCATCGAGAGCTCGGGCCGCGCACTGGATCGCGCTGAGGCCATCGTTCACGCCAAGCTGAAGAGGGGCCTTGCGGTTCTGGCCACCATCGGCGCCACGGCTCCGTTCGTTGGTTTGCTCGGCACCGTCATCGGCATTTTGAACGCCTTCCAGCAGATCGCTACCCAGAAGACCTCGGGTATCGGCGCAGTCGCTGGCGGCATTTCGGAAGCCCTGGTTACCACGGCGTTCGGCCTTCTCGTGGCCATCCCCGCCGTCATGGCTTTCAACTACTTCACCGGGCGTGTTGAGTCGTTCGACGTCGAGATGGACAACTCCTCGAGCGAATTGATCGACTACTTCATCAAGCAGAGCCACAAGCGCTAAGCGAGGCGGCTGTTAGCTCGAGCGAGAAGCTGCGGAGGGCAGGAGAATAAGCAATACCTCTCCTGCCCGCCGGTTTCAACCTCGCGCAGGCTGCCAGGTTTAGAGCAATGCCGGACGGGATCCGGATAAAAATTCAGATGCGCGGAGCCCCAACAATGGGAATTAACGTTCGTAATGAAGGCAGAAAGGTCAGTTCCAACATCAATGTCACCCCCATGGTGGACGTGATGCTGGTGCTGCTCATCATCTTCATGGTCATCACCCCCATGCTGCAGAACAAGGTGGCCGTCGATATGGCGAAGGTGGATAATGCCACTGCCATGCCGGACGCCGACAAGGAAGACGCCATTGTTGTCGCAGTAACTCGGGACGGCGGCGTGTTCCTGGGGCAGAATAAGGTTGCCCCCAGCGAGCTGGGCGGGATGGTACGCGAGAAGCTGGCCGACAAACCCGGAAAAACAATTTTTGTTCGCGCGGATGCGCGTGCGCAATACCGGGCGGTTGAAGATGCCATCGACAGCGTGCGCTCAGCCGGCGTGGAAGAAATCGGCTTGCTGACGCAGAAGCGCGAAGGCAACCTCGCTGGCGGTGAGTAGCTTTTCGCTTGCGCTGTCTATTTAACGATTTCGATGAAACGAGGAGTTTTTAAGCCATGGCAATGACAACTGGAGGCGGGGGCGGCTACTCGTCTGACATTAATATGACGCCGATGATCGACATTCTTCTGGTACTGTTGATCATCTTCATGGTCATCGTGCCGGTTACTCCCAAGGGTCTGAATGCGCTGGTGCCCCAGCCACCCAAGAATCCTGAGAAGCAGTCGCAGCCCAACGACCGTACCATCGTGGTTCAGGTTATCGCCCGCCCTGGCAGCTCTCCGGCGTACAAGATCAACGAGACCGACGTGAACAAGGTCGAGTTGCTGCCTAAACTGACTGAGATCTATGCGAATCGCGCCGAGCGCATCATGTTCGTCCGCGGCGACGACGATCTGAACTTCGCCTACATCGCGGAGGTCATCGATATCGGTCGCGCGGCTAACGTGGATCACATCGGGTTGATGACGCCTAAGATCCAAGCCGGCCAATAGCAAGCTGCATCGGGGCACCTTCCCTGAACGGGGAGGCTTGTTGGGGCAAACGACGTTTAGGCTGGCCTGCGAGAGAAGCTGGAATGGCTGTAAAGTCCATCTTGTCTTGGAGTTGCCAGCCGCGTCCGGAGTCGGTTGATCCGGGCGGAAACAGGAGTACAATTTTTCCATCCTGGTTTCGGTTGCTCCCGTCCGCGGCCAGCTGCAAAAAATTCCAGGCGCGCAATTGATAGGCGCGACCTGAAGGAGAAGGATACGAACATGAATGGACCCGCACGTATTACGGCGCTCGCGGTTGCCTTGGCCGGCATGGTGCTTTCCATGAGCGGGTGCAACCAGCTTGCAGCCCGTGACCAGTTGAACAAGGGAGTGGAAGCG
>Ga0181520_10010644_pt1 | contig 12275 bp, 4 predicted proteins | sample PEATcosm2014_Bin_29_FD_132451 | JGI IMG/M metagenome (GOLD analysis project Ga0181520, IMG submission 132451) | Peatland microbial communities from MTU Mesocosm Facility, Houghton, MI, USA - PEATcosm2014_Bin02_30_metaG | ecosystem: Environmental > Terrestrial > Soil > Wetlands > Peat | place...
CACGGTCAATTTTGCGGGCTCCAACGCCCAGACCCAATGGGGTGAGGGCTCTTCAGGGGTCACGGCGACCACCGTCACCAACACCCATAACCTGGTTGACAACCTGCTCTGGCTCAAGGGCAAGCACGCCATTACCGTCGGAATCCAGATGCAGTGGCTGGAGGAAAACGCCGACACCGCCGATGGCCCGACGAACATGCTGCAACTGAACTATGCAACCGCCGAGACCTCGGGCATTACCGAAACCTTGAAGTCCGGTGCCTACGTTCCTTCCTACACGTCGGGCACAGGCTACTCCTACGCCAGCTTCATGCTGGGCGCGGTTAACGGCACGGGGCTCACCTACCAGCCTTTCTCGGTGGTGGGCGGACGTTACCACACCGTGGCTCCCTATATTCAAGATACGTTCACGATCAGCCCGAAGCTGACCCTGACCCTGGGCCTGCGCTGGGATTACATCCCGACCTACCGTGAGGCGAAGGACCGCTGGTCTTTCCTCAATCCCACTCTCACCAACCCCCTCACCGGCAACCCTGGCGCGCTGCAATTCGCGGGTAGCTGGGGCGGTTCGGGCGTGAGTTGCAACTGCCGCACGCCTGTAAGCGACTATATGAAGAACTATGGTCCGCGCGCGGGCCTGGCCTATTCCATCAACAACAAGACGGTAGTGCGCGCTGGCTACTCGCTGGTCTACTCGCACGCCGGCGGCACGGGCGGCGCGGGCGGCGCCTACAATGGCACGGGGAACCTTGGCTTCAGCGTCTCCCCTTCGTGGGCAGATGGCGCGGCGGGTCCTTCGGCTGGACCGGCCTTCTATCTGAACAACGGCACCGGCTTCACGGCGGCCGGCATCGCCAACACCAACTTGGGTGGCGCAGGTTATGCCTTCGCCCTCTCCGCGCCGGGCGCAATCAGCCAGACGCTCAACGTCGGCAACACGGTTGATGCCAACGGCAACTACATCGCCCCCGGCGGCGCACCCGGCTACGCGGATCCCTACCTCAGCGGCCGCGCTCCCGAGTTCAGCTTCTGGAACTTCGGTGTTCAGCGCGAGCTCACCAGCAACATGACCCTCACTGTGAACTACGCCGGTTCGGAGAGCCACTTCATCTCCGGTGCCAGCAATATGCGTGGTTTGCAGGCCGGCCAGATCGATCCCAAGTATCTGCAGCTGGGTTCGTTGCTGAGCGGCGCAGCCACCGCCACCAACCTGGCCGCGGCCAACACCGCGGGCGCGGCTCTCGGCCTGCCGGCCATCACCGCTCCCTACGCCAACTTCAGCACCGCGGCGGGAACTTCGGGCGGCGCCGGAAAAGCAACCATTGCCCGCGCCCTCACATGGATGCCGCAGTTCTCGGGCTCGACCGACACGTGGCCGGTGGTGGCCAACGCCAACTACCACTCCCTGCAGGTTTCGCTCGCCAAGCGGATGTCCAAGGGTCTGGTCTTCAACTTCAACTACACCTACTCCAAGAACATTGACGATACCGGCACGCAGCGCAGTGGCTACGCCATTCCCGCCACCGCCCTGCTGAGCGGCAAGAGCTTCCCGGTCAACCGCATCGATCGCTCCATCAGCCCCAACAGCGTGCCGAACTCGTACGCCTTCTTCGGCAACTGGAAGTTCCCGGCATTGGCAGTGAAGGCTGGCGGCGGCAACCCGGTAGTCAAGTGGGTGGTCAACGATTGGTCGATGGCTTGGGTTGCTACCTACGTCTCCGGTACCCCGCTCTACGTCACGGCCGACAACGGCTGCGCTAACGCCGGCACCTGTATGCCCGACGTCAACCCCAACTACAGGCCCAACAGCATCCGTGCCAACGGCAAATGGGGCCAGGGTGCCCTCAGCAACAACCTGGGCAAGTACAACTACCTCAACGGCTACATCAACACCTCCACTCCTGGCTCGGGCTCAGCGTACAGCACTACCGTCAACGGCGTGAGCACGACCACGCAGGTCCTATGCGCCGCGAGCACCAATGCCTACTGCAACGCCGGTGTGGCCAGCAACGCAACCTACATGATTGGCGACGCACCGCGCTGGTCTTTCGGACTGCGCAATCCGAGCGTGCCGAATCTCAACCTCAGCGTGCGCCGTACCTTCCCCCTTGTCAGCGACCGCCTCAAGTTCCAGTTTGCGGCTGACTGCACGAACGTCGCCAACAAGGTCACCTTCGGAGGCATCAAGGTCGATGCTTCAACCTCGAACTTCGGTCAGGTTACCAGCGCCAGCGGCAACCGCGACTTCCAGTTCTCGGGAAGAGTGATCTTCTAACCAGTTAACCGATGCGGCGCGCGGAAGATCGAGTCCATCCCTCTTCCACGCGCCGTTTCAACAGCCTCTCAACTTTTACCGCAATCATCCTTGAATAGCCTTCGCAACAGTTTTGCCGGAGCCTCCAAATACTCTCGGCGTTGCATTACTTGCTCTCCGCAGGGGGACTCTTGCCGCTCTCAGGGCGGCAAGACCCCAAAAGAGGCTGCGGGGAGCCATTCTTTTTTGTAGGACAGGCTTTGGCCTGGAGTCCTCGATGTCTTTGCCGAGAATGCTCGCACCGACCTTCTCAAGACGCAGGTTGCGGTCGCGGCAGGTACTTCTCGCTCGCCTTCCGGATTTCATGGTGCCGTAGCAACAAGACGCAACACTTCGGGCCGCGCCCGAGGCACGCGTGATGACACCTTAAGGGGAAGCGTGTTCCATTCTTCGATTTCGCGCCGCAGTTTTTTGGCCTTGGCCGCCTCCGCGTCGGTCAGCTCCGCATTTGGTCTTGAAGCCTTGCCGGTTCCTGCTGAAGACGGTGCGGTTTCGCTTGCCGGTCCATGGCGGTTCTGTCTTGACCGCGAGGACGCGGGGCAGAGCCAGAAGTGGCCTGCCAGAACGCTGCCCGGCAACCAACGAATCCAGCTTCCCGGGATTCTGCAAACCCAGGGCCATGGTGATGAGATTACCGCCGAGACCGCGTTTGTCGCGGCCCTGCCCAGGGACATGGCCTGGTATCAAAGACCGGAGTATGCGCGCTACACCAAGCCCGGCCAGGTGAAGGTTCCGTACCTGTCGCAACCGGTGCGTCACTATCTTGGGGTTGCCTGGTATGAGCGGGAGATCGAGATCCCCGCTAACTGGAGCGGGCAGCGGGTGGAGTTGTTTCTGGAGCGCACGCGCTGGGAGACAACGGTGTATCTGGACGGCCGCAGAGTGGGTAGTTGCCATTCGCTGGTTACGCCGCACAGCTACGATCTGGGCACGATGGCGGTGGGGTTGCATCGCTTGTCGATCCGCATCGATAACCGCATGATCTTTCCCTATCGCCCGGACGGCCACTCGGTGTCGGATGCGGAAGGCGGCACATGGAATGGCATGGTGGGACGCATTGAACTGCGCCCCACGCCTCCGGTGTGGCTGGACGATGTGCAGGTGTTTCCGGATCTGAAGACGCAATCGGCCCAGGTGCGGGTGCGGATCGGGAACATGAGCGGCGAGCCGGGCAGTGGCACACTGACGATCGGCACGGCGCAGAGAGTTGTTTCGTGGCTGAAGACGGGCGGCGAGGCAACCCTGCGTATCGACGTGCGCGACCGGACGCCGTGGAGCGAGTTTTCTCCTGTGCTGGAGCAACTGCGTGTGGTTCTGGCCAGCAGCAAGGGAACGCACCAGCGCAGGGTCCGCTTTGGCATGCGCGAGATCAAGGTCGCCGGCAAACAGATTTTGCTGAATGGCGAACTGCTGCATCTGCGCGCGACCCATGATGGCGGTGGGTTTCCGCTTACCGGTTATCCACCCACCGATGTGGCTTCGTGGAAGCGTATCTTCGGCATCTGCCAGCAGTGGGGCATGAACGGCATGCGCTTCCATTCCTGGTGCCCGCCGGAAGCGGCCTTCGATGCCGCCGACGAGATGGGCTTCTATCTGCAGCCTGACTGCGGGATGTGGAACGCATTTGAACGCGACGGAAAGATGCTGGCTCTGTTGAACGAAGAGACCGAGCGTTTATTGAAAGCCTATGGCAATCATCCGTCGATGATCTTGCTGAACGCCACCAACGAGCCGGCGGGCCAGTACAACGCACAGCTGCCGCAGTGGGACCGCAAGTGGCGCGCCGCCGATTCACGTCGGCTTTATGCCGATGGAACCGGAAGGCCAGCCGCGGCGGACGCCGAGCATCGCTATGCGGCCGACTATCTGGTGACCAATCGCCCACCGGCAAGCCGCGCGCCCGGCCGCGGTCCCTCCGGTTGGTTTGGCGGAGACTACGAAGAGGGGCTCCATGACGTGGCGGCGCCGGTGATTGGGCACGAGACCGGCCAGTGGTGCGCGTATCCGAACTTTGACACCATTGCCAAGTTCACCGGATACCTGGTGCCGGGTAACTACGAGATCTGGCGGGATGCGGCCCGTGAAAACGGCGTGCTCGAGAAGAATCGCGCGCTGGCCCATGCGTCGGGACGGTTTCAAGTTGCTTGCTACAAGGAAGAGATTGAAGCCAGCCTGCGTACCCCGAGTTACAGCGGGTATGAGTTACTGGATCTGCACGACTATCTTGGCCAGGGCGGCGCGCTGATCGGAGTTCTGGACGCCTTCTGGGAGAGCAAGGGATATGCAACGCCGGAGGAGTACAGGCAATTCAACTCCTCCACGGTTCTGCTCGCCCGTTTGAAAGAGCGCGTGTTTACAACCGCCGACACGCTTACGGCGCAGGTGGAGATGGCGCACTTTGGCCCCAAGCCACTCGCGAATGCGCGTCCGTCGTGGAAGATTGTTGGCGCGGAGGACGCGGTAGTAGCTGCCGGCCAATGGGAGGCGGGAACGATTCCGCGCGGCAAGAATCGAGTGATCGGTAATGTCTCTCAGGATCTGTCGCACCTGGCCGCGCCGGCCTGCTATCGGCTGGTTGTGGAACTCGAGGGCGAAGTGGTGGCGCGGAACGAATGGAAGTTCTGGCTGTACGCTGAAAAGCCGCGGCAACCGGTGCCGCCCAACGTGGTTGTAACCCACAATTGGCCGCAAGCAGAGAAGGCGCTCATGCGCAAGGAACGCGTCCTGTTTCTGGCGGGCCCGCAGCATCTGCCGATCGATACTCCGAGGATCACGACGGTGCCGATCTTCTGGAACCGGCTGATGAATCCGGATGGAGCCTGGATGCTTGGACTGTTGTGCGCCGAGGGCCATGCGGCGCTCACCGGATTCCCCAGCGAAGCCCATTGCGACTGGCAGTGGATTGACGTTGCGCGCGGAGCCCCGGCGATCCGCCTGCAGGGAGCGCTGGCGGGGATCGATCCGCTTGTGCAGCCCATCGATGACTGGAATCGAAGCTGGAAGTTGGGCCTGCTGTTCGAGTGCAGAGTGGGCAGTGGAATGCTGATGGTGTGCAGCATCGATCTGGATTCCGATAGGCCCGGAGCTGAATCGCTGCGCCAATCGATTCTGAATTACATGGGGGGATCGCATTTCAGTCCGGGAGTAGATGCGGAGATGGCTCAGCTTGGCGCGGTGTTTCAATCCGGAGGCCGAACCGGAAATTCGCCGCTGTCCCCAGCCCAACCCAGTTCTCCCGATCTCGAGGATCCCGGGCAAATTCGAGGGATTCCATAACTCTTTATGCGGTGTTGGTGAATGCCGTTGTTAGAGTATTTTCGCTTTTACTATAGACTTCCGTGCCCCATCCATTCCCGCGTTTTTCTGCGGAAATGGGTGGGACACCCATGAACTTCAGGTCTACACCATTCCAAAAAATGCGCTAGGGTAACTTGAGGGCCCTGCCATTATCGCGGCTTCTACTGCGGCTTCGGCGTTGGGGGCGGTTGTTGGCCAAGCTGCACATCCGCGGTTCCTATGCGTCCCGATGCATTCACGCGCACCGTAAACCGCGCGCGAACCGCTTTGGGGTTGAAATCGATTTTGCTGCGCATGTTGATATCCAACAGCAGTCTTCCCGTGGGGGGCGCGGCGGTAGGGGCTCTGGAGTGGACAACCTTGGCGACGCGGCTCAGTTCCTTGCCCTTCTTGTCGTAGGTTGTAACCATCAGAATCACTTCAGCGCGGCGTGGTTCCGTATCGGTGGCCGGTGACCAGACCAGATTGTGTCCATCCACGCGAATCAGGAAATCGAGAGGATCGTTCGGCGTGGGTTCAACGGTAATGTGTACGCCGTCGTAGACCATGGTGCTGGAGTCGGCTGAAACCAGGTCGTTGACCAGACGGCGCGATGGATTGACCGGGTCCACACGGCCTGGGCCGCGCTCAAGATAGTAGCCCGCGCGCGTAATCACCGTGAGATCAGGCTGGCTGAGCGTGACTTTGATGTGGCGGAACTTGCGTGGATCGGGAGGGGAACCGGAGGGCCGATACGTCAGCGTGTAGAAGCTGGAGCCATCCTGGATGGCGGTGTTGATCTCCATGTCCACATCGTTGCGCCCGTAGAGGGTGCGCCCGCCGGTGGCTTTGGCCAGTTGATTGAACTGATAGTTTCCGCCAAAGGGGTCGACCATGGGATCGCCGCCATACTCACCGGGATTCATCTGCACACCGGCGGGATCAATGGTGTAGAGGGTTACGCGCGCATCGCGCAATACGTTCACGCACTCCTGAACCGCGCTATCGATGCGGTTGGTGGCATCAATCGTCATGCCGCCGAAACGCAGCGGCGGAAATCCGCGGCCGATCCAGATCATGTTCTTGTGGCCCGGGTGGCCGATGACGGCCTGGGCCACGCGGCGCAGGGTGATGAAGGCCGTGGCATAGCGCTCGCCGAGCCATGCCCCCTGGTGCATCTGCCAGGGATAAGACACAAAGTGGTGATCGAGCGCCTTGATCAGCTCGCCCTTGTTCCGGGTGTAATCGCGGAGCACGGTAAAGTGCTGCAGGTCGACGGCAACCAGCATGGTGGGGGTAAGCAACGTGTCGGGCTGCTTGTCGAGAAACTTCTTCAGCGAGTAGCGCGCGAAGGCCATGTCTTCAAAACGGGTGTTGAATTCGTCCAGCAGAATGATGTCGACCGGAGCCTGCGGAGCCACGCGATCCAGGTCGGCGGTGGACTCAATCGCCAGATCCGGCGTGGGCGTATGCGTGCCTGCTTGTTCAAAGTTGAGAATGCTCTGCGGCGCACCTTCCTCCTCCACTTTGAAGTCTTCGCGCTTCAGGTCTTTTATAATTTTGCCCTTCTTGTCCACCACCACCATGTCCAGCACCACCAGGCGAGAGTAGACGCGCAGCGTGTAGCCGGGGTTGGGTGCGGTCTGGCCGGAAGGTGTTGTCGGCGGAGGCATAGGAGTGTACTGGGGACGCATCGGCTGAATTTGCTGTGGCGCAGGAGCGCTGGGCGGTGGCGTGGCCGGATTCGTCTCCTGTGCTGGCTGGCCAACCGGTGGGGCAGGAATCGTCTGCGCCGCGGCAACGGAAGATGGCGGAGTCTGGCGCGGTTGGTCTTGCTGCGCCGCCAGCAAAGCTGGCACCAGAAAACCGAGCAGAACGGGAGTTAGCATGCGAAGATTTGCAACGATCATTTGGCCCTCAAGGAGGTTTGCTCGATCACGACCGGGGCGACGCTTTCCAACCACTCGCAGCAAGGAAAATGCGCCCCTCGCACACGCATCTGGAGGTACAGGTGTGAGCGCGACCGAAGATCATTCTAGGCTCGCACTCTACGCCGAAATCCTGTCGACTGCAAGTTCGAAACCGCTTCTATTTTCATCTGCTGGCCGGAGGCAAGGTTGCTCGCTCCAACGGCGGATCCTGCCGCACTTGGTTGGAGTTCATGAACCAACCAACAGGTGCACACCGCCCGCCGAAACTGCCTTTGATTGGCGTGCCATCGGGACAGGTTTGTCGTGGGCAATTAGGAGGCCAGGGAATAGGCGGCCAATACGCGGTTTCCTGCGTACTGGCTGCTGATTGGAGCAGGCGAGGCTTTAGAGCTTTTGTGAAATCGTATAGACCTGAAGTTCTCAGGTATCCCACCCATTTCCGCAAAGAACGCGGAAATGGATGGGGCACGGAAGTCTATCCCATAAGGAAGAATGTATTTATAGAATGGGTCGGCATGAGGACTGGTTGCGGTAGCCCTCATGCCTGTCTTTAAACGGCGAAGTTACTGCAGGTTAATTTTCACGGTTTGGATGGTGCCGGTGAAGCGATACGGAGCCTTGTACTCCAGGCTGACCGCGGAGCCGAGGTCGCTGCCCACGTCGAGCGTCTCGCCTGATCCGTAGATTCCGGTGAAGGACGATTCGCCGGCCGGGGTTCCGTTGATCGACAGCTTGACGGTGCCGGCAACTGGTCCGCGCGCTGAGAATCCCGGTACGCCCACGGGAGCCGTTTTGGCCAAAGCTTCGGCATCTGGAGTTACGGTGAGCTGAATGTGCTGGCCACCAGAACGCAGCGTCCGGGTGGCAATCAGCTGATCGCTGTGATCGTTGGCCACATTCACTTCGTAGTAAATGCGGTTGTTCTTCACAAAGAGGCTGAGACCGCCCAGTTCGCCGCCTTCGGCAACAATCACGCCTTCAGCACCGTCGGGCGGAATCACAACATCGGCATGGATGGTGTACGCATGGCCCGCCAGTCCTGGGGCATAGCGCAAAGGCAGGCGCTCCACACCGGAGCGATAAATGAAGACGGTCTTGTCCTTTAGCTTGGTGTCGAGCAGCGTGGAACGGGCAGGAAGAATTGGGTAGGCGTGGTTGCGCGTAGCTTCTTCGTCAAAGACCTTGATCAGGTCCTTCAACTTTTCAGGATACTTGCTGGCCAGATCGTGCGCCTGGCTGAAGTCTTCGTTCAAGTTGTAAAGCTCCCACGGATGGGCGTCGATGTCCTTGTCGGTTGCGCCCGAATAGAAGCTGGGTTCCCAGGTGGAATGGAAGCGATTGCCCGCCCACCATCCATCTTTATAGAGGCCGCGATTGCCGCTGGTGGTGAAGTACTGCAAGGTATGGCGCGTGGGCACGCTGCCGTTGTCAAAGCTGTAGACAAGACTCTTGCCTTCCAGCGGAATCTGCTTGACGCCATCCACGGCTTCAGGGAATTTTGCGCCAGCAAGTTCGTAGATGGTGGGAGCAATATCGTTCACGTGCGAGAACTGGCTACGCACGCCGGGCTTGACGTGGCCTGGCCAGTAAACAACCAGCGGATCGGTGGTGCCGCCCAGATGGCCCGCGTCCTGCTTGGTGCCGACAAAGGGCGAGTTGAGTGCCCATGCCCACGAGGCGGCATAGTGATTCATGTAAAGCTCACTGCCCAGCAGAGCCGATACGTCCTGTCGCTCTTCAATGGACTTGGGCTTGCCGCCGACTTCGCGTGAGTCGCGGCCTTCCAGACCACCTTCCGCACTAGCTCCGTTATCGCCGAAGATCCAGAGGACAACGGTGTTGCTCTCTTGCCCTTCATCGCGAATCGCATCCAGCACACGGCCAACTTCATAATCGGTTTGTTCCGTGAAGCCGGCGTAAACCTCGGCCTGATGCGCGAGCAGTTTCTTCTGCTCTTCGGTGAGTGAATCCCATGCCGGCAAGCCCTCAGGACGCGGCGTGAACTCCGCATTGGCGGGAATCAGGCCTTGCGCTTTCTGCTTGTCAAATGCCTCTTTGCGGATTGCATCCCAGCCATGATCGAAGCGGCCGCGATAGTGGTCCACCCACTGCTTGGGCACCTGATGCGGCTCATGCGCGGCGCCGGTGGCAAAGTAGACAAAGAATGGCTTGTCGTGCGCCACGGCATCGTGCTGATGCAGCCAGTTGATGGCATTGTCGGCAATGTCGGTGGTGAAGTGATAACCCTCTTTGGGAGTCTTCGAGGGCTCCACCGGAGTGGTGTCGTTGTAGATGCGCGGATAGTACTGGTTATCGTTGGCCTGATTGAACCCATAGAAGTGCTCAAAGCCAAGACCGGTGGGCCAGTGATTGAAGGGACCCGCTGCAGAGACCTCCCAGAGCGGCGTGTTGTGCCACTTGCCATAGGCCGAGGTGGAGTAACCATTTTCCTTCAGCACTTCCGCAATGGTGGCCGCGCTCTTGGGAATCACGGTGTCATAGCCGGGATACGGAGCCGACCACTCGGCGATGGAGCCAAAGCCAACCTGGTGATTGTTGCGGCCAGTCAACAGCGCGGCGCGCGTGGGCGAGCAGAGCGCGTTCATGTGGAAGCTGTTGTAGCGCAGGCCGGCATTGGCCAGGCGCTCGAAGTTGGGCGTGTTGATGGGGCCGCCAAAGGCACTGGTGGCGCCAAAGCCCACATCGTCAATCAGGATGACAACCACGTTCGGCGCGCCGGCCGGTGCCTTGGGCGGTTCAGGCCATCCGGCCACGGGAATGTCGTGCACAGGAGCGGTGGGACCTTGTGGTTTGACCGGGTTCTCAGCGGCCCAGGATGGACTCCACGAAGTGAGAGCCATGGCGCTGGTGAGCAGAAGACTTACCTGCTGCGATATGTTCATTGTTCTGTCTCCAGAAAACTTGTTTTGAATGTAAGTGGGTCGATGGCGACGCGGCGACGCGTGCGCATCCTTCAGCAAGGTTGTGCGGAGAAAGGTGGGATCAACAACAACGATGGCTAGACATGGAAGGGAACATGTGACTCACCCCTTGCTGCGCCGTGGAAGGCGCGCGGTCCCTGCGTGCGCGCCCAGCCCATGACCCGGGCAGGGGCGCGATTGGCCTTGAGTTCATTGGCCATGAAACGCATGTAGGGATCGATGTGATGAAAGAAGTTCTTGTAACCCGCGCAGAGATAGTTCAACCCATACTCGCCGCTGGCGGTGGAGGTGAACCGGTGCTTGGGGCACTCGCCGTTGCAGGCAAAACGCACATCGCATTGCCGGCAATCGGTGGGGAGAATGGCCTTGGCGCCGCCAAAGCGCGACTGTTGCGGCGAACTCATCAAGCTGCCAATGGACTTGTCGAGAATGTTGCCGAGCTTGTTTTCGGGATACACAAAATGATCGCAGGAGTAGAGGTCACCGTTGTGTTCCACCACCGGAGCCTGCCCGCAGGTGGGCGCAAACACGCATAACGAAGGCGGCAATCCAGACCATGACTCCAGAGCAACATCGAAGATCTGTACATAGGTTCGGCCCACATCGCTCAGTACCCAATCATCGAAAACATCGGTGAGAAACTTGCCGAACTGCAAGGGCTCAACCGACCACTCGGAGACAGAGGCCTTCTGCTGTGAGAAGGGCTTGATCAACACCAGGCCATTGGGATCGGGCGATTCCGCGACTTGCTCCACGATGGGGATGAACTGCAGATAGGTGCTGCCGATCTCTTTGAGAAAGCGATAGACCTCGCGCGCATGATACGAGTTCTTGCGGTTGATAACGGTTAGTGTATTGAACTCGACGCCATGCTTTTTGAGAATGTTGAGCCCGCGCAGCACGCGTGCATGGGTGGGCTTGCCGCCTTTGTCGAGCCGATAAGCATCGTGCAAGGGCTCGGGGCCATCGATGGAGAGACCGATCAGGAAGCGATTGCGCGCCAGAAACTCGCCCCACTCGTCATCGAGCAGGGTGCCATTGGTCTGGAAGGCGTTATCGATGGTCTTGCCGCCGGCGTATTTCTTCTGCAGCTCAATCACCCGCTCGAAGAAGGGAATGCCCAGCAGCGTGGGCTCGCCGCCCTGCCACGCAAAACTGACCTGCTCCGCCGGCTGCGCCTGAATGAACTGGCGAATGAAGGCCTGCAGCACACTGGGGCTCATGCGATAGTCGCGGCCGCTCTGCGCGTAGAGGTTCTCCTTCTCCAGGTAATAGCAATAGGTGCAATCGAGGTTGCAGATGGGCCCGTGGGGCTTGGCCATGATGTGAAACGGCTTCATTGCGATTCGTCCTTCCCGGTGTTGCGCGGGATGCGCAAATAAAAAAACTCACGAGATAATCTCGTGAGCTCTGCCCGGGTAGGGCAGAATGCGAAGGGCGATCGACTGGATCGGCTACTTCACCCGGTGCGCACGAGAGTTTCCAACTGCAACGATGGGCAGTGGACAACAACAGGTGCGGATTGGGTGGCGATCGGTCATGTGCCTCAAAACCTGAGCGCGGAGGGCAGGAGTATTCCTGCGGAGCGCGCCTTGGTTCTTTCGATCATGCAGGGAGGCGGGATTGCTGTCAAGAGGCAGCCTTGATGAAATCGATTGCAGAAGTTCTTTTTCCGATCGGACTTGACACGCCGCCAGGTTCATGGCTGAATACAAGTAGATGGTGAATCGCACTCACAACTCGATGCCCCGCACTTTGGCGTCCGCTCCGGCTCCCCGCCGGGCTTGTTGTTGTTGATCGTTCCCTCTTCTA
>Ga0181520_10010647_pt1 | contig 12272 bp, 7 predicted proteins | sample PEATcosm2014_Bin_29_FD_132451 | JGI IMG/M metagenome (GOLD analysis project Ga0181520, IMG submission 132451) | Peatland microbial communities from MTU Mesocosm Facility, Houghton, MI, USA - PEATcosm2014_Bin02_30_metaG | ecosystem: Environmental > Terrestrial > Soil > Wetlands > Peat | place...
GCATCGTTGAGGATTGCTGGCAAATCCCAGTGACCGCGAAATCTGTGGAAGGCGACGGTTCGGGCGATCTTGCGAGCCGACTCGGAACGGGTGGACATCGTGATTCTCCTGTGTGAGGGTGACCGACACCATCACTCGGTACAGGGGAAATCACCTAAATCGGATTGAGGAACACGGCATATCTCAGATGCCGACCGCTCCATATTGACGGGAGCGGTGGCACGTGAGATGTTCTTGGAAAAGGAGGATCAACGATGGTGCGAGCGACAGAGGGAGAATCCCAATTGACGATGATGGTCGTCCATGCCAAACATCAGCATGGCGGCTTATACATTGCGATGGTTCCCACTAGCCTTGATGAGGCGGAGGTCGATTCCGGGCTGACGGAATTGGGGATTGACGCCGAGCAGGTCTTTGAACTGGGCGATTGGAAGACGACTCCCAACGGGATCGCCGTGGCTTTCTTGCCGTTTCCGGGGACGAATTGATCTGGGATATTTCCTGGAGCAGTGGGAATCTCGTATGACGAGAACCCACTCGCCGCAGGGCGGCGAGTGGGTTTGGTCCAACGATGTCACACCAGATCAGCCGTGTCGAGCAGACCGAGACCGCCTCGGACTTCGTGCCCAGCCGACCGCCGCCGACCGCAAGCCCAACACGGACGGCAAGGCGGGCTTCCCTGCTCGATGCTGCTTCGATAGCCCTACTGACAATAGTGCGGGAGTTCGCCCGACCAGTCGGCACGCAGCCCGATGGTCATCCCCAACGAAGTCATCGTAGCGATGGCTTCGGGATGGGGCGTTTCAATGCTCGATTTTGCACTTCGGCAACGCTTGCTGCAACTTCCTCACGCCTTCGTCGGTTAACCTGCCCCAGCCGCTCAATGGACTTCTCGGCACCCGCACGGCTGACTGCTTAAAATGGTCGAGGAGGGCCTTCTCGAACTGGTCTGCTTATTATCTCTTCACCGTCCCAGGTCTTCGTGCCTATCCAAGTATCGGTTAGGTCCATTACCCTGTGCCCAACCGGCACGCCCAATCCCTTGAATGTAAAAGTGCTCTCAGGAATTGGTTCGTTCAGACTGACGATCTGAAACTCCGTAATTTCCTCTTGCTTCTTCTGGCCATCGAACGCTGCCTGATAGTGTACCTTGGTAGGGAACCACATCTGACTCTTCTGATGCAAGGCGACTTCGGTCTCGACAGAAAAAACCAACTGGCGAATCTTCCCATCTGTTCGGTCGGACTCCGTTTTCAAAAGAACCACCGAATAACGCTACCATTCGGCTCATGAATCCCTCCGAGGCAGCAACAGGTCAGCTCCAACGAAGTCATCGTAGCGACTTCGTGCCAGGGGCGGGAACTTGGTGTTGGGATGGGGCTTTTCCATGCACGATTTTGCAGTTGGGTAATGCCTGTTGAAGTTTCTTCACGCCTTCTTCGGTCACCTTGGTCTGCCGTAGATCCAGGTCTTTGAGGCTAGTCAACCCTTTGAGCTGCTGTAACCCTTCTTCGGTCACCTTGGTTTCCCTCAATTGCAGCCATTGGAGTTTGGTCAAACCTCGGAGGTTCTCCAAGTCTGCATCGGTTACCGTGGTCTCCGACAGGCCCAGCGATTGGAGTTTGGTCAAACCTTCGAGGTGTTCCAGCCCTGGCCCCCTCACCCCGGTTTGCCCCAGGTCCAGCGATTTGAGGTTGGTCAACGCTTTGAGGTGCTCCAACCCAGCGTCGGTCACCTTGCTGTCCATCAGGTTCAGGTCTTGGAGTTTCGTCAACGCTTTGAGGTGCTCCAAGCCTGCGTCGGTCACCTCGGTGCTCCGCAGGTACAACGATTGGAGGCTAGTCAACACTTTGAGGTTCTCCAAGCCTACATCGGTAACCTTGGTGTACCCGAGGGTCAGCAATTGGAGATTGGTTAACGCTTTGAGGTGTTCCAGCCCTGCGTCGGTCACCTCGGTGTGATCGAGGCACAACCTATGGAGTTGGGGCCACAGGTGGAGGTACTCCAAGCCTGCATTGGTGACCTTGGTGTCCCCCAGGAACAGCAATCGGAGTTTGGTCAGCCCTTTGAGGTGCTCCAGTCCAGCATCGGTCACCTTGGTGCCCGTCAGGTTCAGGTCTCGGAGATTGGTCAACGCTTTGAGGTGCTCCAAGCCTGCGTCGGTCAGCTTGGTGTACCACAAGTCCAGGTCTTGGAGTTTTGCTAACGCTTTGAGGTGATCCAGCCCTGCATCCGTCACCTTGGTCCCGCTCAACTCCAGCGTTTGGAGATTGGTCAGCCCTTTGAGGTGCTCCAAACCTGCATCAGTCACCTCGCATTCAAGCAAGTATAACGATTGGAGTTTGGTCAACCCTTTGAGGTGTTCCAGGCCAGCGTCGGTCACCTTGGTTCCATATAGATCCACGCCAATCACTGGCTTGTCTGGACTCTTTTCATCAACGACTACTTTGCCACCAAGTTTCTTGATTTCGGCAATTGCCTTTGCCTGCTCGGGATTCGCTTCTGCCGTCCAACCCGAAGCGACCACGGCAAGCGACAAGCCCAACACCAGCATCAACGCTGCAATTCGGTTCATGAGATACCCCGAGTCGGCAATGGTGGAGCGCTGAACTCGCCCGACGAAGGAAGCGTGCGCTTCCGACAATATACCCCTTCGCCATATGAAGGCAAGAACCGCAACCAGAGTGGATGCGTTTGCCCTTGCTCGTGGGTGGGAGAAGCCAAATCCGCCAGCCTGGCGGATTTGGCAGTAGGGAGAACCCACTCGCCGCACAGCGGCGAGTGGGTTTGTCATCTTCCAAACAAGCTGATGACGGCCCGACGAACCCGCTCCCAATCCCGCTCGTCGTATTGTTCCTTGCGGGTTCTGGGAATGGGCGTCACGTAGGCCGACAGGATCGCTCGCCCTGAGCCATCGTCCGCGAAGGAAATCGCGGGCGATCATCCGATGCCGAAGCCGGGGGCACCGGCTGGCTTGGTTTGGATTCCGCTTCTTCGGTACATGCGAAGTCATCCAACCAAACGACGGTTTTCTGCCCGCATTTGGCGTGTCAGGGGTGCTTGCAGCCTACTTTCCGCACATCGGGCTTTGATTTTCTTCGAATTTCCGGGCGGCAGCAATTCAGCGGCCGTAGTCCTTGGCCGATAATCCCAGCAACTTCAGGAGCTTGCGTTGAAGACGGGTCAGTTCGGTGACCAGAGCCTCGGCGGGACGCTTAGCATGCACGAGCGTGTGACGTTGCACCGGCTCGAACAGGTCGATCAGCCGTCGCGCCGTCGGCCACCGGCAGGCACGACCTTCCGGGTACATCGGCAACGCCTCGATTTCTTCCCGCCGCATCGCCTGGCGCAACTGACGCTCCAGAAGCGCTTCGGCCAACAGCGCGAAGAAGTACACGCACAACAACGCCTGGATGCGGTGGACCGCCTTGAGGTACACCGGCGCTATCTCAAAGTCTGTCTTCAACTGCGAGAATCGCTTCTCGATCACCGGCTGCCGCTTGTAGGTCTGAAGCAGTTCCAGCTCGGAGCAATTGGCAACATTGGTGATCAGAGGGAAGATGCCGTCGCTTGTCGCGTCGGCGGCGACCCCGGCATCGTCGATACGATAGCGCAAGTCGAACCGCGTGGCCACCTTCTTCACGTAGCGGGTGTCCTTGCCCGGCCGACCGCGATGGTCCTGGTGAAACGTCTCTTCGGTCTGCGGCTCGACTTCCACCACGATCCAGGAGGCGGCTCCACACGACTGCAAGATCTCCGCCACCGCCTCGCTCACCTTGGCCTCCTTCCGGTAGCGGGTTCGCGGCGAGCGGAGTTTCTCCCGCAAGGCGGCCAGTTGTTTCAAGGCCCGCTCGATCCGCCCGCTACGAGCCACGGCATCCAACTCGGCCTTGCGCAGGCTGTGATACCATACCAGCCGATATCCTTCAGCACTGGTGGCCGGTTGGTCGCTCGTGGCGAAGCGGTCGATCACCTCACCCTCGTCGTCGGTCTTCTGCCAAAGCGGCCGCCAAGAGACTTGCCCTTGGGCCACCAGTGCGCGGAAGGCGGCGTCCTCGGCGCGGGTCTGCGGCAACACGGTGACGAAGCGGCCCTGGCGTTGGTGGAGGTAGGCCATGTTTTCGCTCGTGGCCAGCTTACAGTCAGCCACGTAGAGGAAGTCTCTTCGGCCGGTCAATTGGCAAAGCAATTCCCAGGTGTCGCGGTGGGTCTGGTCGTCCACGACGTTACCGTTGGCGGCGCGAAAGTGCAGCGGCACAGCACCGTCCGCCGTGACGGTGAGGATCAACAGCAGTTGCTTCAGGTCGGGACGATGGTCCTTGTTGTAGCCGAAGGTGATGGCCAAGGTGGGACGGCCCAGGAATCGCTGCTCCACGTTGGCACTGGCGTACGCGCCGCAGAAGGAGACCGTCGTCGAATCGTTGTGCAACTCGTCCAGGCAAACGCCGAACTCCTTGACCACGTGCGTGGCCACGGCCAGGACCAGCGACGGCCCATCGGCCAGAAACAGCCGATCCAAGGCCCGTCCCACGCAGTCGTCGTTCAAGCGGCCGATTTCTTCGGCCCTCAGGCCCAGGAGGTTGGGGGCCTGGCGTGCCGCCCATTCGCCCACGCCGTAGATGGGCTCCCGCGCGACGAGCAGGTTGCGCAGCAAGACCAAGAGGGCCTTGACCGGCGAGAGTTTCGTGCGGCCGTCTTCCGCGGGCAACGCGGCGCGCAGAAACTCGTCCAGTCGCATCCGCCGCAGAAAATCATCGAGGATGGGCAATGCGCCCACGGTGGACGAATGCAGGACGTTTCTGCCCGCTCGGGCAACGGCCGGGGAAGGCGACTCGGCGGGAGAACGTTTTTGCTTGGTGGGTCGAGAACGCTTTGGGGACATCGTCTGGGATTCCTTCCATGTGGTGTTCCGACAGCTTGCGGATTCCGCTCCGCAGCCGCACCGCGCGACCGATGGCTGGCGGAACCGTGCTGTTTTCCACAGGAAGGAAATGTCCAGCGTGGGAACAAATCAAGGGGCTTGGCGAAACAAGAATTGACTTACGTCGCAGGCCATCGACGTAAGTTCTGCACCGCTCGACTTGCGTCAATGGCCTATTTCGTAACTGTTTTTTGCGTGTCGAACCATTCTTGTCTGGACATTGCCGCGTCGTACGGCCAACGTGAACAATGGTCCCGAACACGCTGGCTGCACAGGACCGCTTCGCACATCAAGAGCCATCTGTCGGCAGCCAGCTCACCCCGTTTGCGATCCGGCAGCCAACCGGAAATTACAAGATATCACAGTTCAGATGTGCGGAAAGTGGGTTGCAGATACCCCCCAAAGTGGTAAAATGGCTTCCCTGGTCAAGATCATCCACCAGGAATTGCCAACGGGCGGGGTGGAGAACTGCTCCACTCGCAGAAACGGAATCTGTTGAAATGGGCAAGAGGAAAGCCGCAAGCGGCAGTAACGGTAACGGCAATGGAGCGAATCTCGGGTTTGAGGCCAAACTGTGGCTCACCGCCGATAAACTCCGCAACAACATGGATGCGGCGGAGTACAAGCACGTCGTCTTGGGACTGATCTTCCTCAAATACATCTCCGACTCGTTCGAGGAGATGCACCAGCGGCTTCTGGCGGCCAAGGACGAGGGGGCTGATCCCGAAGACGCCGACGAATACCGGGCCGAAAACGTCTTCTGGGTGCCGAAGGAGGCCCGGTGGGCACATCTCCAGGGCAAGGCCAAGCAGCCCACCATCGGTAAGATCGTGGACGACGCGATGGTCGCCATCGAGCGTGACAATCCCCGGCTCAAGGGGATTCTTCCCAAAGACTACGCCCGGCCCTCACTGGATAAGCACCGCCTGGGAGAACTGATCGACCTGATCGGCACCATCGGGCTGGGTGATGCCGAGAACCGCTCGAAGGACATCCTGGGCCGCGTCTACGAATACTTCCTTTCCCAGTTCGCCAGTGCCGAGGGCAAAAAGGGTGGTCAATTCTATACGCCCCGTTGTGTCGTCCGCGTGTTGGTCGAAATGCTCGCCCCGTACAAGGGTCGCGTGTTCGACCCGTGCTGCGGCTCTGGCGGCATGTTCGTCCAAAGCGAGAAGTTTGTTGAAGTCCACGGCGGGCGGATTGGCGACATCGCGATCTACGGCCAGGAATCCAATGCGACCACGCGGCGACTGGCCATGATGAATCTTGCAATTCGTGGCATCGAGGGCGATCTCGGGCCGGAACATGCCGACAGCTTCCGTCGTGATCTGCACAAAGACCTCAAGGCCGATTACGTGTTGGCCAACCCGCCGTTCAACGATTCCGACTGGATTCGCAACGAGGAAGACGTGCGATGGAAGTATGGCATTCCGCCAAAAGGCAATGCCAACTACGCCTGGGTGCAGCACTTCATCCACCATATCTCGCCCACCGGCTTTGCGGGCTTCGTGCTGGCCAACGGCTCGATGAGTTCCAACCAGTCGGGCGAAGGCGATATTCGGCGGACGATGGTTGAGACCGATCTGGTCGATTGCATGGTAGCAATGCCGGGGCAGTTATTCTATTCCACGCAAATCCCCGTCTGCCTTTGGTTCATCGCCCGCAACAAGAAGAACGGACGTTTTCGTGACCGGCGTGGCGAAACGCTGTTCATCGACGCCCGCAAGCTGGGTGTGCTGATCGACCGGGTGCATCGGGAACTGACCGACGAAGAGATCACCCGGCTGGCCGACACCTATCATGCCTGGCGTGGCGACAAGGACTGCAAGAAGAGGTACAAGGACGTTCTCGGCTTCTGCAAGTCGGCCAAGCTTGAAGAAATCGAACAGCATGGTCATGTCCTAACGCCGGGCCGCTACGTCGGAGCCGAAGAAGTGGAGGACGACGGCGAGCCGTTTGATGAGAAGATGCAGCGGTTGGTTGGCGAACTGAACGGCCAGTTTGCCGAGTCGAGGAAGTTGGAAAAAGCCATTCGCTCAAACCTGGAGGGCTTGGGGTATGACGAGTAATGCTCGGTGCTCCACTTGGCCGGAAGTACGTCTCGGTGATTTGGTCGAGCATCGGAAGGGCTACGCCTTCAAGTCATCTGATTATCGCCCGTTTGGGCATCCGATTGTCCGCGTTAGCAACTGTACAGATCGCTCGATTGATATGCACGGATGCAATTTCCTCGCACCTGAAGATGTGACACAATATGAATCTGTCATGTTGCGTCACGGCGACGTTGTGATCGCTACCGTTGGTTCGGGGCCAAGTAACCCAAACTCGCTCGTTGGACGGGCAATTCGAGTTCCGCCCGAGGCAGATCGAGCATTGCTGAACCAAAACACTGTGCGTCTACGAAGCACAGGCGAGATCGACCAGCGATTCCTCTTTTACCGACTGCGACTTCGCGACTTTCAGGACTACCTGATCGGAGGCGCACAAGGCAGTGCAAATCAGGCAAGTATAACCCTGGGCCTTATCTTCGACTTCTTGTTTCGCTTGCCATCACCCTCCGGGCAGAAGGCCATCGCCCACATTCTCGGCACGCTGGACGACAAGATCGAACTGAACCGGCGGATGAACGAGATGCTGGAGGCGATGGCGACGGCGATCTTCAAGAGTTGGTTCGTCGATTTTGACCCGGTGCGAGCCAAGGCCGAAGGCCGCAACCCTAACCTACCCAAACCCATTGCCGACCTCTTCCCCAACCGCTTTGAGGAATCGGAACTGGGTAAGATTCCACGGGGATGGCAGGTGCGTACCCTGGACGACGCGCTAATGGAACTGGAAACCGGTGGCAGACCTAAAGGGGGCGTATCTGGATACTCCACTGGCATTCCCAGCATCGGTGCCGAGAGCATCGTCGGCCTGGGTATCTTCAACTACTCGAAGACAAAATATGTGCCCCAGGCATTCTTCGACGTAATGACCAAGGGGCGCGTGCAGAGCCGTGATGTGCTGCTCTATAAGGACGGTGGTCGCCCAGGTGAATACGAACCACACGTGGCGATGTTCGGGGATGGGTTCCCATTTAACACATGCGCAATCAATGAGCACGTCTACCGTATGCGAGCCAAACCGACATTCGGTCAGAACTTCCTCTTCTTTTGGCTCTCTTCGGACCTCGTGATCGAGGAAATGCGTATCAAGGGGACCGGTGTCGCGATTCCCGGCTTGAACTCGACACAAGTGAAGTCCCTAACGACGTTGGTGCCAATATGCGAGGTAATGCGAGCCTTCGATGCGATCGTTGAACCGTTGATTGCCCGAGTTCTGGCAGACTGCAACGAATCCCGCACACTTGCCGCCCTCCGCGACACGCTGTTGCCGAAGCTGCTTTCCGGTGACATCCTCGTGGGCGATGCCGAAAAACTTATGGAGACCACATTATGACCGATGATAACAAGAACCTAGGACGATTGTACGTCAATCAGATGTGGGCCACAGCACAACGGGCATTCGACGGTCCATCCTTTCCCAAGTTTGCGGGACTTTACGGCCAGTTGCGGCGCTATTGGCAAGTCTTGCGCGGGAGTAGCAAGTCGTGGTCCTCACAACGTCTTTTTGACAAACTAAATGCGTGCAATCCCACCTTTTTACACCACAGCAAGCTGTCAACCATCTCAGAGGAAGATACACTGCCGATCTGGGGAGTCTTGCAGTCAATCAAGGCTTTGAAGGAATGACCTTTGGGAACGCTGAGATGACGCGGCAAACGACACTGGTGACAAGGATGCCCCAGCTACCATGAGAATGGTTTACTCATTGCCAGCTTAGGAGCAGCGCATATGACCACTGAGACTTCACGAACAATCGTTTCGCGCAATTTCAGCCACACATTTGAGCAGATGTGTAACTTTATTGCGGTGGCTAAGACCGGCGACCCTCGTGAAACTCTCAAGGGCCTTGTAAAACTGTGCCTCTTGCTCTTCCCAGAGGAACGATATAACGACGCACAACAGATTTGCAAAACGATTGAGACCGTGTTTGGGATCGTGGCCGCACCGGGCCACCTCCAGCCCATAATCGACGAGTTAGAAGCGGCATCGGCGATAACTAGACCTGCCGGCACCAACTACGTTCTGTCGGCTGAAGTGGCGCAGGACCTACGCAAACGCGTCCAAGATGCTGTCGATCTTGAGTCCGCAGTTAAGGAGGCATGGTTCACGACGCTTAAAACCCGACATCCATCGTTGTCAACGGATTGTGCCTGGCAGGCGCTACGCGCGTATCTCTCTCGAACATTTCGCCGGCATGGTGTTCAGGCCGCCGCACTAATCGACCCCACAATTGACACTCCCCCAGAATACGAGGCCAGTCTGCACGCAATACTTAAAGAAGCTATTGCGGAGCATTTTGATTCTGGTCAACATCCAGAGGCGCACACCGCAATATCGGGCTTTCTGGCAGATGTTGGTGCGGAGCCTTCTCGCACTAGGTATATTGTTCAGTCGGCTGATGGTGCGTTCAATTTCTTTTCGCTGGGCGTGTCACCTGACCTCGCGTCACACCTGCGCAGCCGTCTCAATCAACTAACCTTGTTCTTGGACACGAACTTTCTCTTCGGGATTCTCGATCTGCACTACAACTCGCAGGTGGATGTGTCACAGAACTTACTGCGCGCTATCGACACTCACGACTTACCTTTTAGGTTGCGCTACCATGAAGCTACGGGGCGCGAGATGCGGAACACAATTAGCTACTACACCTCTGTGTTGCGTTCGCGGACCTGGGTGCGTTCTCTAAGTCAGGCCGCTGCCGCTTCTCGTAACCTTTCTGGAATCGAACAGATATTCCACGAAAAGAACTCGCACAGTCGGTTAGACGTAGATGAGTTTTTACGTCGCTATGAGCATCTCGACCATCTGCTTCTTGAAAAAAACATAAAGGTGTACAGAACACATAGAGACCGGCTTACGGAAAGAACCAATCTCTACCATGACTACCAAGAGTTCCTTGAGCGGCATGAACGCGGTGACAAAACTTACGACACGGTGATGCACGATGCAACAGTCCTTGATGCAACGCGCCAGCTACGCACGGCTGCCAAGTCGAGCTTAGAGGCGGGAGCATTGCTTATTTCCTGTGACTACTATCTCTATCGCTTCGACTGGGAATCGTCTCGCCGGGAAGGTCACAATGCATGTGTCTTATTGCCGAATATGTTTTGGCAGGCTCTCCGACCGTATGTCGCAGATGATGTGGATTTTGAGAAAGCGTTTGCGCAGACTTTTGCTTTGCCGGAGTTCCGTGCGATCGGAGGCGGCGGCAGCAAGGCTTGCTCGAAAATGCTGCAAATCCTCGCTACGTATAAGGATGTGCCTGAGGAGACTGCTACCAAGATGCTATCCAACGATCTGCTGCTCGAACGGTTGTGCACAACTCGTAGTGGCGAGGAGTTTGAGGGGTGTGTAGAAGCGGCCTTTGTTGAGGAGAACAAACATTTGCTGGAGGAGAAAGCGGCTCTGTCGCAAATGCTTCAAGATGTGACACGCAAACAAGAAGAGAGGGAAATGGCCCTTGCGGCTCAACAGGCAGAGTTTGCGAAGGAGCGAGCGCAGTTTCAGGAATCGCTACGAGCCAATCGTGCTCAAGTCGTCGAGTTCTCTCACTCGGCTGCCGAGAAGGAGCGTCTGGCGCAGGCGGCAGTGCAAGAGGCAAGCGATGCAGAGCAGGCCAGAAAGGCGACTGCGGACAATCTTGAGGCAGCTACTCGGGGAAGGCAGCGTGCCGAAAAGCGCGCCTTCATTATGAGTATCGTGGCTGGCGGAACAGTTGGAATGCTGCTCATACTCACGTTTGAGTTGTGTGTTCAATTGATTCCGTGGAACTGGATGAAGAACCACACCAACGCGCTGCCATTGCAGTTAGGGATTTCAATCGTTCTGCTGCTTGGTTCCTTCGGGACACTGGTGCCGCAATGGCGGAGGTGGTTCTGGGGAGTAGCAGTATTGCCCTTCTTTGTGGCATTGCTCAAATTGCTTGGCGGTGGCGGGAGCAGATAGGCGACAATGGCCAACCAGTTCAACGAATCCACCGTCGAAGAAGCTGCCCTGTCCTGGTTCGAGGAACTGGGATACGGGATCGCTCACGGCCCAAACATCGCCCCCGGCGAGCCGGGGGCGATGCGATCCTCCTTCGACCAAGTGGTTCTTGTTGAACGACTCCGTGAAGCCATCGACCGGATCAATCCCGACATTCCTACCGAAGCCCGCGAAGAAGCCTTCCGCAAAGTGCTCCGCCCCGACTCGCCTTCGCTCGTCGGGGCTAACCGGACTTTCCACCAAATGCTGCGAGACGGGGTGGAAGTCGAGTACCGTCGGAAGGACGGATCGATTGCCGGGGATCGGGTTCAGCTCATCGATTACGAGGATTTCAAGAACAACGATTGGCTAGTCGTCAATCAGTTCACCGTGATTGAGGGTCAGTGCAACCGTCGTCCCGACATCGTGGTGTTCGTCAATGGGCTACCGCTGGGGGTGATCGAACTCAAGAATGCCGCCGATGAGGATGCCACGATCTGGGACGCCTGGAATCAACTGCAAACCTACAAGCAGGAAATCCACTCCCTTTTCCATTTCAATGAGGTGTTGGTCATCTCGGACGGACTCCAAGCCAGGATTGGATCGCTCACGGCCAACCAGGAATGGTTCAAGGTGTGGCGTACCATTACGGGTGAAGAGACAGCCCCGCCGTCCATTCTTGAACTCGAAGTTCTCGTCCGTGGCGTCTTTGACCGAGAGCGATTTCTCAAGCTGCTACAGCATTTCATCGTCTTCGAGGAAGACACCGACAGCGACGAACTCCACAAGATTTTGGCTGGCTATCACCAGTTTCACGCCGTTCAGAAGGCGATGGAGGCAATTGTTGAAGCCTCCCGCCCGACCGGAGATCGGCGTTGCGGTGTGGTTTGGCATACGCAGGGTTCTGGTAAGAGCCTCACTATGCTGTTCTGTGCGGGCCAGGTCATCCTGCATCCGGCAATGGACAATCCGACGATTGTCGCCCTGACCGACCGCAACGATCTGGACGACCAACTTTTCGGTCAATTCCAGCGATGCCACGAACTCTTACGCCAAGAGCCGGTGCAGGCCGAGTCGGTCGCCCACCTCCGCGAGCTTCTCCGTGTGGCCTCCGGCGGCGTGGTCTTCACCACCATCCAAAAGTTCCTGCCCGACGAAAAGGGGGACAGGGTGCCGGTTCTGTCCGAGCGGCGGAACATCATTGTCTTTGCCGACGAGGCCCATCGCAGCCAGTATGACCTGATCGACGGACTTGCACGGAATCTGCGGGATGCCCTGCCCAA
>Ga0181520_10010650_pt1 | contig 12271 bp, 11 predicted proteins | sample PEATcosm2014_Bin_29_FD_132451 | JGI IMG/M metagenome (GOLD analysis project Ga0181520, IMG submission 132451) | Peatland microbial communities from MTU Mesocosm Facility, Houghton, MI, USA - PEATcosm2014_Bin02_30_metaG | ecosystem: Environmental > Terrestrial > Soil > Wetlands > Peat | place...
CGGCAGCGAGCGCACGTCGCCCTTGGGGGTGAAGACGAAGACCTCGTCCTGGAAGATGTCGACCTTCACGGTGTCGACGAAGGCCTCGGCGTCGAGCAGCTCCTTCTGCCAGTCCATGAGCAGTCGCAGCCAGCTGTAGCGCTCGTCGAATCGCACCTGCTGCGAGCCCGCCTTGTAGTGCCAGTGGGCGGCCACCCCGTACTCGGCGGTGTGGTGCATCTCCACCGTCCGGATCTGCACCTCGACGGGCTCCCCGGTGTGGGAGATCACGGTGGTGTGCAGGGACTGGTAGCCGTTGCCCTTGGGCATCGCGATGTAGTCCTTGAAGCGTCCCGGGATCGGCTTCCAGAGGTGATGGACCACGCCCAGGGCGCTGTAGCAGTCCTTGACCGAGTCCACCACCACGCGCACCGCCATGAGGTCGTAGATCTCCTCGAATTCCTTCTGCTGGCGGCCCATCTTGTCGATGATGCTGTAGACGTTCTTGGACCGCCCGCTCAGCTCGGCGCGCACCCCGACGGCCTCGAGCTCGCGCTGCAGGATCTCGCTCACATCACGGACGAAGACCTGGCGCTGCTCCCGCCCGCTCTGCAGCCTGGCCTCCATGGCGTGGTAGCTGTCGGGGTCGAGCTGGGCGAAGGCCAGGTCCTCCAGCTCCGCCTTGAACTGCCAGATGCCGAGCCGGTGGGCGAGCGGTGCGTAGATGTCCAGGGTCTCCTGGCTGATCCGCCGGCGGCGCTCCTCGGCGTGGGCGCCGACCGTGCGCATGTTGTGCAGCCGGTCGGCGAGCTTGATGAGCACCACGCGGATGTCCTCGGCCATGGCCACCAGCATCTTCCGGATGTTCTCCGCCTGGGCCTGCTCGCGCGTGTGGACGTGGATCTTGCCAAGCTTGGTGACCCCCTCGACGAGGCGGGCGATGGGTTCTCCGAACTCTCCGCGGATGTCGTCCAGGGTGACCTCGGTGTCCTCGACGGTGTCGTGGAGGAGCGCCGCGGCGAGGGTCTCGGCGTCCAGGCGCAGCTCGCTGAGCAGGACCGCCGCCGCCAGGGGGTGCTCGACGTAGGGCTCCCCGGAGAGCCGGAACTGCCCGGTGTGGGCACGCTCGGCCACCGAGTAGGCGCGCTGCAGCACCCCGCGGTCGGTCTCGGAGAGGTAGGCGATCCGGGACTCGAGGTCGGTGTACGGCATGTCTGCCCAACGAGTGTACCGGGGACCCCGCTCGCGCAATCGCAGAGGCCAGGCGCCCGACTCGCCGGGACGAGCGCCGCCGAGCCCCTCCGTGACGCATCTGGCCGCCAAACTGGTGCCGGTGGCCCGCGGTGCGGATATGCTTCGGGCGCGCATGAGTGAGTCTGGTGGAGGGTACGGCCAGCGGCCGCCGGGGCCGCCCCCGGGGGCTCCGCGCTCTGCCGACGGCCGCTTCTGGTGGGACGGCCAGCGCTGGCGCCTCCTGGAGATACGACCAGCCGCGCCCGCGCCGATGACACCCCCCGTCGCAGCGCAGCCGGCCGCCCCCGTCCCGGGGGCTGCGCCCCCGCCGCTCCCGGCAACGGCACCGCGTGGGCCTCAGGCGCCCCCGGTGGTAACCGCGGCACCGGCGTCGCCCGCCCCCTTCTCCGGGGACCCGGATTGGCAGGCCCGCCTGTCGGGCCAGGCAGCGGCGGCGCACCCGGCGCCGCTGCCCGGTCACACGGGAGGAGCGGCTCCCGCCTCGGACCCCCCGCTCGGGGCGCAGCCACCTCCCCTGCCGCGACCGGGCGACTGGCCGCTCGAGCCGGCCGGGCCTCCGCCGGCGATGCCGCCGATACCCTTCTCGGTCCCCGAGGACTGGCAGCCGCGGCCCTCCAGCCAGCCGCCCGCCGTGCCGCCCGGGGCGGCGGACCCGGTGGCGTTCGTCGACCCGACCGCCTGGCAGGCTCCCGGTGACCCGGCCGGGTCATGGGCGCCGGCCGCCCAGGGATGGCCGCCCCCGGCGGCACCTCCGCCTCCTGGCCCAGCGCTCCAGCCCCCGCCACCGGCCCCTCCACGGACCGACCTCCGGCAGCCCCCGCTCCCCCGACCCTCCCGGGCCAAGCCCACCCAGCGTCGCCCGACGCTGCTGCGCTGGGTGCTGGTCGTCCTGATCCTGGTGGTGGTGCTGCTGGCCGCCTACGTGTACGTCACCCACTCGAAGTAGGGTGAGGGCCCGTCCCTAGTACGCCCGGGCGATCACCGCGATCTCGGACGAGGCCTCGCCGCAGGCCAGGCACCGCCCGGCCTCCCCGCTGCGGTCGCGCCGCAGCACCCGGATGGTGAGTGCGTGGGCGGCCGCCGTGACCGCCTCCTCACAGGCCGGGCGTTCGCAGAAGGGGGCGTTGGCGAAGACGGGTCTGTCCGCGAACGCCTCCCGCAGCTCATCCAGGCTCCGGACCTCCACACTCCGATCGCGGAGCAGCCCCTCGGCCCGGGACCGGATGCGCGCCTGGGCCTCGTCGAGGAACGCGGGCAGTCGCGCGGCCACGCCATCCAGCGGTTCGGTCCAGCTCTCCCCGTCGACCCGGCGGGTGACGGTGACCTGACCGGCGGCGAGGTCGCGCGCGCCGATGGTCACCCGGAGCGGCACGCCGCGCAGCTCCCAGTGGGCGTATTTCTCGCCGGGGCGGATGCCATCCCGCCGGTCGATGCGCAGGCGCACGTCGCCCGCCCCCCCCTCGATGCGCCGGCACGCCTCGTCCACGGCCGCAGCCCCCTCCGGGTCGTTGCTCCGGGTGACCGGGACGACCACGACCTGGATCGGTGCCACGCGGGGCGGCATCACCAGGCCGGCGTCGTCGCCGTGGGCCATGATCAGCCCGCCGATGATCCGAGTGGACAGCCCCCACGATGTTTGGAAGGGATGCTGGAGCACGTTCTCGCGGTCGCTGTAGCTGATGCCGTAGGCGCGGGTGAAGTTCTGCCCCAGGTGGTGCGAGGTCCCGGATTGGAGCGCCCAGCCGTCGCTCATCATCGCCTCGATGGAGAGGGTGTAGTCCGCACCTGCGAAGGTCTCGGACCTGGTCTTGCGCCCCGGGATCACCGGGATCGCAAGCCACTCCTCGGCCAGCTCGCGGTAGCACTCGAGCCCGGTCTCGACCTCGGCGGCCGCCTGGGCGTGGGTCTCGTGAAAGGTATGCGCCTCCTGCCAGAGGAACTCGGAGGTCCGCAGGAAGAGCCGGGTGCGCTTCTCCCAGCGCATCACATTGGCCCACTGGTTGATGAGGACCGGGAGGTCGCGGTAGCTGTGGATCCAGTCCGCGAACATCGAGCAGATGATCGTCTCCGAGGTTGGCCGGATCGCCAGCCGCTCCTCCAGCTCCTTCTGCCCGCCCTGGGTGACCCAGGCCACCTCGGGGGCGAAGCCCTCGACGTGCTCGGCCTCCTTGAGCAGGTACGACTCCGGGATGAGCAGCGGGAAGTACATGTTCTCGTGCCCGGTCCGCTTGATCATGTCGTCGAGAGCCCGCTGGATCCGCTCCCAGAGCGCGTACCCGTAGGGACGGATGACCATGCAGCCCCGGACCGGGGCGTAGTCCGCGAGCTCCGCCCGCCGCACCGTGTCGGTGTACCAGCGGTCGAAGTCCTCGCTCTTGCGCGTGATCGCCTTGGGCATTGGCGCCCGTTCGTCAGCCATGGCCGCCGAGTTTACGGGACTGGGCGCGGAGGCCGGGGCGGGGGAGCCGCGCGGGTGCGTGCGCAGCGAAGGCTTTGCGCAGGCGGCAGCTGCAATGCCGCCGAGCAAAGTGCGCCGAGCGCCAGTCAGGGCGCTCGGACGCCCGGGCCGAAGCGAAGCACCACCCTCGCGGCTCCCGCTTGCGCGGAAGCCGCTTGGACCGCGGAGCGTCAGACGACGCTGAGAGGCGTCAGCGGACGCGGGGCCTCGACCCCGCCGCCCAGACCCTCCGGCAGCGGCTTGCCCGCGGCCAGGAGCTCGGCGTCCTCGGCGGCGACCGCCCGCAGCTCGGCGACCAGGATGTCGATCAGCTCGGCCTCGGGGAGCGAGGCGACCACGCGGCCGCTCTTGAAGAGCGCCCCCTTGTGCTTGCCGCCGGCGATGCCGATGTCGGCGTGCATCCCCTCGCCAGGGCCGTTGACGACGCAGCCCATGACCGAGACGGTGATCGTCCGGCGGATGCCCTGCATGGCCTCCTCGACCCGCTTGACCATCGGGAACATGTCGATCTCGAGGCGGCCGCAGGTGGGGCAGGCCACGAGGTTGGGCCCGTGGGGCTTGTCCTCGAGGTTGGCGAGGATCTGGCGGGCGACCCGGACCTCCTCCTCCGGCTCGCCGACCAGGGAGACCCGGATGGTGTCGCCGATCCCCTCGGAGAGGAGGATGCCGATGCCCATCGCGCTCTTGATGCTGCCGGTGTCGACCGGCCCCGCCTCGGTGAGCCCGAGGTGGAGCGGGTAGCGGTTGCCCAGGGCGGCGAACTTGCGGTTGGCCGCGAGGTTGGTGGCGACGTCGGACGCCTTCAGGGAGACCTTGATCTGGTGGAAGTCCAGCTCCTCGAGGATGCGGATGTGGCCGAGGGCCGCCTCCACCATCAGCTCCGCGGTCTCGTCGACGCTGCCCCCGCGGCCTCGCTCCAGTCCCTTGCGACCGGGGATGCTGCCGGCGTTGACCCCGATCCGCATCGGGACGCCGCGGTCGCGCGCCTCGCGGGCGATGTCGGCCACCTTGGCGGAGTCGGTGATGTTGCCGGGGTTGAGCCGGAGGCAGGCGACCCCGGCCTCCAGTGCCTCCAGGGCACGGGGGGCGTCGTAGTGGACGTCGGCCACGATCGGCACCGGCGAACCGCGGACGATCTCGCGCAGCGCCCGGCCCGCCTCCGTGGTGTCGCAGGTCACCCGCACGATGTCAGCCCCTGCGGCCGCCGCCCGCTCGATCTGGGCAAGCGTCCCGCTCACGTCCTCCGTCTGGGTCTTGGTCATGGTCTGGACGGAGATCGGGGCGGCCCCGCCGATCACGACCCCACCCACATTGATGGGGACGGTCCGGCGACGGTTGGGGGGGGTCATCTCAATGGACTCCGGCGAGGTGGTTGATGTTGTTGATGGTGATGATGACCTCGAACAGGATAATCACGACGAGGCTGATGGCGATGGCGACCACCTGGCCGTTGGGGTTCAGGGGGCGCCTGCGGACGGCCTCGATGGCGATGAAGAGCAGCCGGCCCCCGTCCAGGAAGGGCACGGGCAGCACGTTGAGGAAGCCGACCGCCACGCTGATCACGCCGATCAGATAGACGAACTGGACCCAGCCCTGGCGGACTGCCGTGCCCGCCGCGGCGGCGATGCCCACGGGTCCGGAGAACTGCTGGGTGGCCTGCGCCGGTTGGACAAAGAGCTGGCCGACCGCCTGACCCTCGTCGATCAGATAGGCGGGGATGGCTCCGAAGCCGTCGCGGAGCGCCGGGAAGAGGGTGTCGCCGGGCACCTGGGCTCCATACCCGATGCGCCAGGCGGCCTGGACGTAGCTGGTCAGGCTCCCGTTCCCGTCGTGCACGTCGGAGATCTGGTCGTTGCTGAACCGGTCGGTGCTGTCCCCCTCGACGAAGCCGCTCACCGTGACCGGGTTCCCGCTGCCCAGAAGGGCGGCGGGGTCACCGGTGCCCACGGACGCGCCGTTCACCGCGGTGATGACCAGGGGATCCCCCGCCAGCGCGCTCGGGAAGGTGCCCGACACCCCCTCGGCGTAGACGACCAGCTCCGGGGTGATCGTCGCGGTGTGGTCGGCGCCGTCGGTGCCCCGGTAGACGACCGGGATGGGCCGGCCGTCGCTCCTCTGGACGGCGGCGTAGAAGTCATCGTCGGTCGCCGTGGTCGAGGCGTAGCTGATCGTCGAACCGCCGACGCTCAGGATCACGTCTCCGTTGACCAGTCCCGCCTGCGCGGTGGGCTCCCCGGCGGGGACGAAGGAGGGGGTGGCCTGGGCGGCGACGACGCTCCAGCAGATGCCGCCGAAAACGAGGTTGCAGACCACGCCCGCCGCGATGGTCGCCAGCTTCCGTGGGATCGTCGCCCGGTAGAAGTTGCGCTCGCCGGCGTCCGCCTCACCCTCCAGCCCCAGCATCCCCGCCATGCGCACGAATCCGCCGACCGGGATCGCGCGGATCGCGTAGAGGGTGTCGCCCCTGCGGAACTTCAGGACGGCGGGGCCCACGAAGATGGAGAAGCCGTCGACCCGGATCCCGGCGCGCTTGGCCACCACGAAGTGACCGCCCTCGTGGACCACCACCACGATGGTGATGAGCACCAGGAAGGCGACGATGGTGACCGCGACGCCGCCCCAGTTCATGCGCCGCCCCCCGGGATGGGGAGGGCGAGCGCCGCGGCGACCCGCTCGCGGGCCCACGCGTCGGCGGCGAGGACGTCGTCGAGGGAGGGCTCGCGCACCACCGGCGCCGCCTCCACGGCCTCCCCCACCAGCTCGGTGATCTGGTCGAAGCGGCAGGCCCCGCGCAGGAAGGCGTCGACGCAGACCTCGTTGGCGGCGTTGAGCACCGCGGGGGCGACGCCACCCCGCTCGCCGGCGTGCCGGGCCAGGCCGAGGGCGGGGAAGCGGCGCGGGTCGACAGGCAGGAACTGGAGCGGGGACACGGCGGGGAGGTCCGCCGGCGGAGCGATCCCCGGGAGCCGCTCCCCATCGGCCAGGGCGAGGGCGATCGGCACGCGCATGTCGGGAGCGCCGATCTGTGCCTTGGTGGCTCCGTCACGGAACTCGACCATGGAGTGGACCACCGAGCTCGGGTGGATCAGGACATCGATCCGCGGGTAGTCCACCTCGAAGAGGAAATGAGCCTCGATGACCTCCAGCCCCTTGTTCATCATGGTGGCGCAGTCGATGGTGATCTTGGGACCCATGTTCCAGGTGGGATGGCGGAGCGCCTCCTCGGGCGTGACCGTGGCGAGGGTCGCCGGGTCGCGTTCCCGGAAGGGTCCACCGCTGGCGGTCAGGATCAGGCGGCTGACGCTCGCCGGGTCCTCGCCCCTGAGGCACTGCCAGAGAGCCGAGTGCTCGCTGTCGATGGGGACGATCCGGGCGCCCGTCCGCAGCGCTCGGCTGCGCACCACCTCCCCGGCCATCACCAGGACCTCCTTGGTGGCGGTGGCCACGGCGGTCCCGGCGTCCAGGGCGGCCAGGGTCGGGCGGAGCGCCGCCGCCCCGGTGATGGCCACGCAGACGACATCCGCCGGCATGGCGGCGATCGCGCAGGCGGCCTCGATGCCGATCCCCCACCCGGAGGGCACCTCCGTCCCCGGCTCGGGGGCGACCACGCCCACGCGCGCGACTCCGAGACGCTCGGCCAGCGCCTGCAGCCCTGCGATGTCGCGGCGTGCGACCAGCCCCACCACCTGGAAACGGTCCGGGAAGCGCGCGATCACGTCCACCGCCTGGCGGCCGATGGAGCCGGTGGCCCCGAGGAGCACGACCCGGCGCGGGGCCGGCGAGGGAGATGCGGGGTCCATGGAGCCGGGGGGAACCTCCGGGAGGTGAGGCGAGCAGTGGGAGGCGGCGGTGCGGCCGGACGCGGTCACCGGAAGGCGATCAGCACCAGGAGGCAATATACGGCCGGCCCGGCGAGGAGCAGGCCGTCGAGGCGGTCAAGCAGGCCCCCGTGACCCGGGATCAGCCGGCCCGAGTCCTTGACCCCCGCCTGCCGCTTGAGCGCGGACTCGGCGAGGTCTCCCCCCTCTGCGGCGACGGCGATCAGCAGCCCCATGCCCACGGCGACGAAAGGATTGAGCGAGACGGCGAGGGGCCCGGCGATGCCGGCGACGAGCATCGCGCCCACGGCTCCCCCGACCGCCCCCTCCACCGATTTCCGTGGCGATATCGAGGGGAAGAAGGGGTGACGCCCCAGGGCGTGGCCGGTGAAGTAGGCCAGGGTGTCGGTGGCGACCACCGCCCCGACCACGATCGCGACCAGGGCGAGCCCGACGCCCGAAGCGGCTCCCGCCCAGTGGTAGAGGCCGAGCAGGCTGCCCAACCCCACCCCGAGGTAGAGGCCGCCACCCAGTCCCGCCGCCGTCCCCTCCCAGGGGGAGTGCAGGAGCACGCCGGCCACCATCCCGGCGGCCATGGCGGCCGGGAGGATGAGCTCCAGGTTGCCGCCCGCCCCGGGCAGGACCGCCCGCTCCGCGAGCCAGACGGCGAGCGGCACCACCAGCCACCAGGGGGCGGGGACCGGGCAGCGAGCGAGCAGACTGGCCAGTTCCCAGGCCCCGAGCGCGGCCGCCGCACCCACCAGCACGTCGAGGGGGATGCCGCCGACGTAGATCATGCCGGCGACCAGCGCGGCCAGGACGGCGCTCGAGGCCACCCGGGGGAGCAGATTCATCCGGCGCCGGGGAAGGGCGTCGACCGGAGCGGGGGCTCCCTCCGCCACCACCGGCAGAGCGCCGGCCGCGCTGGGGGCTCGCGGGGTGGTCATCCCAGCGGGGTGGCGATCGCGGTGCCGGCCGGCTCCGCCACCTGCCCGAACGTCCGCCGGCGCGAGCTGAAGTCGCCGAGCGCCGCGTTCAGATCGCTCGGCCCGAAGTCCGGCCAGAGCGTCTCGGTCACGTGCAGCTCGGCGTAGGCCCCCTGCCAGAGCAGGAAGTTGCTGACCCTGAGCTCCCCGGCGGTGCGGATGATGAGGTCCGGATCAGGCAGCCCCGCGGTGTAGAGGGCCGCGGAGAAGGTCGCCTCGTCCAGGGTGCGCAGGTCGACACCGCTGGAGGCCAGCTCGCGGATGGCCTCGACCAGCTCGCTGCGGCCCCCGTAGTTGATGGCCACGTTGAGGATGTTGCCGCCGTTGTGAGCGGTGAGCGCCTCGCAGGCGTCGACCTTGTGGCGCAGGCGCGGGCTGAGCTTGGCGCGGTCCCCGATCACCCGGAGCTGCACGCCCTTGGCATCCAGTTCCTCCACCTCACTGTCCATCGTCTCCTCGAACAGGCGCATCAGGGAGCTCACCTCGCCCCGGGGTCGCTGCCAGTTCTCGGTGCTGAAGGCGTAGAGGGTGAGGATGTGGACCCCGGCGTCGTCGCAGGCCTCCATGACCCGCCGTATCGCCCGGACCCCGGCCCGGTGGCCGGCCACCCGGGGCAGGTGCCGGCGCTTTGCCCAGCGGCCATTGCCGTCCATGATGATGCCGATGTGGCGCGGCAGCTCAGGGCGGGCAGGCGCGGGGATGGTGGTGGGTGGGGGGGGTCGGAGCATGCCTCTCTCGAAGGAACGGCCGCAGGCAGGAGACCGTTTCGGTGCGTTGACGCTAGTGTCCCACGCTCCGCGGCGGGCCGACGCGCCGTGCTTTCGGGACCTGGGTGGGCGCGACCCTAGACCTCCAGGATCTCCGCCTCCTTCTTCCTCACGACGTCATCGACCTTGGAGATGAACTGATCGGTGATGCGCTGGACCCGCTCGAGCGAGCGCTCCAGCTCATCGTGGCTCAGGTGGCCGTCCTTCTCCACCCGGCGGAGGTGCTCGACCTCGTCGCGGCGGATGTTGCGGACCGCCACCCGGGCCTCCTCGGCCCGGCGGGCGCACAGCTTGCTCAGCTCGTGCCGGCGCTCCTCGGTCAGCTGGGGGATCACGATCCGGATCAGCTGCCCGTCGTTGCTCGGGGTGAGCCCCAGGTCGGAGCGCTGGATCGCCTTCTCGATGGCGGGGATCGAGGCGCGGTCGTACGGGCGGATCACCAGCAGCCGCGCCTCCGGGGTGGAGATGCCGGCGACCGCCTGCAGGGGTTGCGGCACCCCGTAGACCTCGACCTGGAGCCGCTCCACGAGAGACGGGCTGGCCCGGCCAGTCCGGATGCTCGACAGCTCCTTGTGGAGCGCCTCGACGCTCTTCTCCATGCGGATCTCGGCGTCGACGAGCCGCTCCTCGATCTGGGCGAGCGCTTCCTCGGCCTTGTTCGGCTCGGTCATGGGGTCACCTCCGCGTCGACGCGGGTGCCGACCGCCTCCCCGAGGATGACCCTCTCCAGGTTGCCCTCGGCGTGGAGGTCGAACACGATGATCGGCATCTTGTTGTCCATGCACAGGGTGAGCGCGGTGTTGTCCATCACGGTGAGGCCCCTGGTCAGAACCTCCAGGTAGGAGAGATGGGCGAATCGCGTCGCAGTGGGGTCGCGGATCGGGTCGGCGGTGTAGATGCCGTCGACCTGGGTGGCCTTGAGCAGGGCATCTGCCCCGATCTCGGCGGCGCGGAGAGCAGCGGTGGTGTCGGTGGTGAAGAACGGGCTCCCGTGCCCCCCGGCGAGGATCACGACCCGCCCCTTCTCGAGGTGGCGGATGGTGCGCAGCGGGATGAACGGCTCGGCCACCTGCTGCATGGCGATGGCGCTCTGCACCCTGCACTGCATGCCGAGGCGCTCGATGGCGTCCCGCAGGCTCAGGGCATTGATGACGGTCGCCAGCATGCCCATGTAGTCACCGGTGACCCGCTCGATGCCGTGGCGGCTGATGTCGGTGCCCCGGACGATGTTGCCCCCGCCCACCACGATGGCGAGCTGCACCCCGCGCTCCACCACCCGCTGGATCTGCTGGGCGATCCGCCGGAGCGTGTCCATGTCGATGCCGTATGCCTCGCTGCCGACCAGGGCCTCACCCGAGAGCTTGAGGATGATCCGCGAGAACACCGGACGCCGGCCGTCCGCGCCGAGCGGCGGGGTCACGTCCGCGTCGGCGGCGTCGGGGGTCACGTGCTTGCGGCTCCGTCCCCCTCCGGCGAGGTCTCCCCCACCCGGTAGCGGACGAAGCGGGCCACCGTGATGTTCTCGCCCAGCTTGGCGACCGCCTCCTGCACCAGCTCCTTGACCTTCTTCTTGTGCTTGTCGTCGCGGATCCAGGGCTGCTCGAGGAGGCAGACGCCGGCATAGAAGGCGGCGAGCTTGCCCTCCACGATCTTCTCCACCATGGCCTCCGGCTTGCCCTCGGCCTGGGCGCGGAAGACGCTCCGCTCGCGCTCGACGATCTCCGCGGGCACGTCGTCGGGACGGACGTAGAGCGGCTCGGCCCCCGCCACCTGGAGGGCCAGCTCGCGCGCCAGCCGCTTGAAGTCGTCGGTCTTGGCGACGAAATCCGACTCGCAGTTGACCTCGAGGAGGACACCGACCTTGGGCGGCATGCCGCCGACACCGTGGAGGTAGGCCTCGATCACACCCTCGTTGGTGGAACGGCCGGCCTTGTGCTCGGCCTTGGCCGCGCCCGAGGCGCGCAGGCGGTCCTTGGCGAGCTCGAAATCGCCGTTGCTCGCCACCAGGGCGCGCTTGCAGTCCATCATCCCGGCCCCGGTCGCCTCCCGGAGCTTCATGACGAGAGCCGCTGGAATCTCAGCCATCAGGACGCCTCCGCCGGCCCGGCCGCGGGCTCGGCGCTCGGGGCCTCGGCCGCCGCCTCGGCAGCCGGCTGCGCGCCGTCGGGCGCTGGTTGAGCGGCGGCCAGCTCGCTCGCACGCTCCGCCTCGACGCGGGCGGCGAGGGCGGCGGCGGCATCTGTCTCAGCCCGCTCGCGCAGCTCGCGCTCGCTGAGCAGCCGCTGCCCGTCGAGGATCGCGTCGGAGAGCGCGTTGACCATCAGGCGGCAGGACCGGATGGCGTCGTCGTTGCCGGGGATCACGTGCTGGATCAGGTCCGGATCGCAGTTGGTGTCGACCAGGGCGATGATCGGGATGCCCAGCTTGTTGGCCTCGTTGACCGCGAGCCGCTCCTTCTTGCAGTCGATGACGAAGAGCGCACCCGGAAGCCGCTTCATCTCGACCATGCCGGCGAAGCTGCGCTCCAGCCGCTCCAGGTCGTCCTTGTTGGCGTTGGCCTCCTTGCCGCTCATCCGCTCGAAGTCGCCGCGCTCGTTCATTCCCCGGAGCTCGATGAGCCGCTTGAGCTGGCGCTGGATGACCTGGAAGTTGGTCAGCATGCCGCCCATCCAGCGGTGCACGACGTAGGGCTGGCCGGTCCTGGTGCAGGCTTCCACGATGGAGTCCTGCGCCTGCTTCTTGGTACCGACGAAGAGCACCTTCTGTCCACCGCCCACCAGGTCGCGAGCGTAGTCGCAGGCGTCATCCAGCATCTGCTGGGTCTTGGCCAGGTCGATGATGTGGACGCGGTCGCGCGACGTGAAGATGTAGTCGCGCATCTTGGGATTCCACCGGCTGGTCTGGTGGCCGAAGTGGACTCCGGCCTCGAGCAGCTGGCGGAGGGTTGCTGCCGGCACGGCGGCCTCCTTCCGGTCTGGGTTGGCACCTCCGCCCGGGGTTGACCGCGGC
>Ga0181520_10010651_pt1 | contig 12269 bp, 8 predicted proteins | sample PEATcosm2014_Bin_29_FD_132451 | JGI IMG/M metagenome (GOLD analysis project Ga0181520, IMG submission 132451) | Peatland microbial communities from MTU Mesocosm Facility, Houghton, MI, USA - PEATcosm2014_Bin02_30_metaG | ecosystem: Environmental > Terrestrial > Soil > Wetlands > Peat | place...
ACTTCTTTCTTGCTGCCGTCATCATAGGAAATCACAACTTTCATTTCTTTGGGCGTGGACATGTTTGAGTACCTCCGCTGTTTTTTTGAAAAATGATATGAAAAATATCAGGAAATTGGCTGGGGATAGAGGATTCGAACCTCTCCTCACAGATTCAGAGTCTGCTGTCCTACCACTAGACTAATCCCCAGCGCCGAATGAAATTATAGCACAGGCGTAAAATACTGACAACTTTATCATTGTCATTTTGAGGCCCGCAGGCCGAAATACTTTTGCTGTTAGGGCAAAATGTACTGAGGTTACCGCCGTACCCGAAGAATCTAGTAATCATTTCTTTGTCTAACCGGCGTCAGCTGGATCCCGTTTTTCAACGGGATGGAATAGCTATCCGTAGGGTCGGGTTTTAAACCCGACCGCCCCGTTTCTTATAACTCTGTTTATCGCCCCAACTTCAGTTCCCTTGCCTTGATGGGCGAGGGCCGAAGAGCCATTTTCGGTACTTGACGCAGTCAATGTATACTTTGCTTTGATAGAATTACATCAAAGCAAATGTACAGGGAGATGGTGTACAAAAAAACTGAAAGCTGTCCTTTGCCATTCAGCAGTCAGTGGATAAACTTTTCACATCCTGAAAGTATTGAAGTGTCTCCTTATGACTAAACGAACTCCCATTGTCATTCTGAGGATACATAGTACCCGAAGAATCTAGTAATCATTTCTTTGTCGAACCGGCGTCAGCTGGATCCCGTTTTTCAACGGGATGGAATAGCTATCCGTAGGGTCGGGTTTTAAACCCGACCACCCCTTAGTTAATGTAAAAAATCCCCCTTAATCCCCCTTTCGAAAGGGGGAGAATTAAATTATAGGAAACGCCGGCACCAACAAAAAAGAGGGGGCTTTGAAGCCCCCTCTTAAATAACCTGATTCGGGAAAAGAACTTATAACCCTTTCTTGGCGACGAAATCGGCCAGGTCGCCGAGGCGGCAGCTGTAGCCCCATTCGTTGTCGTACCAGGCGATGACTTTAATCATGTTGCCGCCGATGCCGATGGTGCTCATGGCGTCGACGATGGCGCTGTGGGCATTACCCTTGAAGTCGATGCTGACCAGCGGTTCTTCGCAATATTGGATGTAAGCGGACATCGGGCCGGCGGCGGCTGCTTTCAGCGCGGCGTTGACCTGTTCCGGGGTCACATCCTTGGAGAATTCCAGTGAGAAGTCGCAGCATGAAACATCAGGGGTGGGGACGCGGATGGACATGCCGTTCAGTTTGCCTTTCAAATCCGGGATAACCTGGGCAATCGCCTTGGTGACGCCGGTGGTGGTGGGGATGATGCTGACGGCGGCGGCGCGGGCGCGGCGCAGGTCTTTATGGAAGACGTCCAGGATTTTCTGGTCGTTGGTGTAAGAGTGAATCGTGGTCATAAAACCCTTGTTGATGCCGAAGGCGTTATTCAGCACTTTGGCGATGGGGGCCACGCAGTTGGTGGTGCAGGAAGCGTTGGAAATGATGTTATGTTTCGCAGGGTCGTATTTATCTTCGTTGACACCCAGCACGACGGTGATGTCTTCGTTGGTGGCGGGGGCGGAAATGAGTACCTTTTTCGCACCGCCCTTTAAATGCGCGGCGGCCGCTGCGCCGTCGGTGAAGAAACCGGTGGATTCGATGACGATGTCAACGCCTAAATCTTTCCAGGCGATTTTGGCGGGGTCTTTCTCTGCCAGTACTTTGACCTTCTGCCCGTCAATCATAATACCGTCGGCGACCGCTTCCACGGTGCCCTTATACTGCCCGAAGGTGCTGTCCCATTTTAAAAGATGGGCATTGGTTTTATTATCTGTCAGGTCGTTGACAGCAACGATTTCCAGATTACCCTTGTGATATTGGTTGATGGTGCGCAGTGTGAGTCTTCCGATGCGGCCGAAGCCATTGATACCGACTTTTGTTGTCATTGTTTTCTCCTGTTCTGTTCTAATTCGTCAATTTGATTTTATCAAATATATTTGTAGTACACAACGTTATCGCGTGTTTCAGAGGTCACTTTTTTGTCCACGCTCATCGCTTTTAAATGCGCCAGTGTCTCCGAGACCGCGGAAAGCTGGGCGACCGGTTTTAAATCCGCATATTTGATGCCGCCCTGTTCCGGCATCCAGGTTACCCGTTCGGCGATTTGATATGCCGTCATTTCCTGATGGTTCATCGCTTTCAGGATTTCCGCGCTGCGCATTTCATGGTGACGGATGATTGCATCCACCCGTCTCGGCAGGTCGCGGAAAACATTTTCGTGCGCCGGTAAAACCAGCTCCACGTCCAGTTTTTTCACGATCAGGAGTGAATTGATGTAATCGCCCAGCGGATTCGTCGTCATGGTCGGAGTGAGGCTGATATTCGGCGTAATTACCGGCAGCACATGGTCCCCGGAGAACAGCACTTTTTGCGAAGGCTCGTAGAGGCAGATGTGTCCCGGCGAATGCCCCGGCGTCCAGACTACCTGCAGGTTGAATGTCCCGCTGGCGATGGTCTCGCCGCCTTGCAGCAGGACATCGGGCGCAGCCGGGATAGGATTGCGGAAACCGGCAATCGGGACATGTACCGCTTTAATCATTTCCGCCGGCACACCGTTCGTTACAAACCAGGTGTCAATCCGGTGTAAAAAGTCATCCGTCACCTCATAGCGGGTGCGGAAAACTTCTTTTTCCAGGTCGTGGATGTATATTTTTGCGCCGGACGCCTGTTTAATCCTGCCCACCAGCCCGAAATGGTCGAAATGGGCGTGCGTAATCACAATTTGCCCGATATCCGGCAGCCCGACGCCGACTTCCGCCAGTTGGCGGTTAATCGAATTGAACGCCGTGTCGCTGTTCCAGCCGGCGTCAATCAGCGTGTAATTTTTATCGCCCTGTACCATGTAAATATTGGTGTTTTCGAGCGGATTGTTCGGTATCGGCGCTTTTAACTGGTAGATGCCGTCCCTGATTTGTGTTACCATTATTTACTTTTTCACGCTAAGCAGTGCCTGCATCCCGGCGAAACGGGCGTTTGCGCCCAGTTCGTCTTCGATTTTCAACAGGCGGTTGTACTTGGCGGTGCGTTCGGAACGGCAGGGCGCCCCGGTCTTAATCAGGCCGCCGTTCAGTGCGGTCGCCAGATCGGAAATTGTAGTGTCTTCGGTCTCGCCGCTGCGGTGGCTGACGACGGCTTTCCAACCGACTTTCTGGGCCATGCTGATGGCGGCAATGGTCTCGGTGAGACTGCCGATTTGATTCAATTTAATCAGTACGGCATTGGATGATTTTGTTTTAATGCCCTTACTGATGCGGGTGACGTTGGTCACGTACAGGTCGTCGCCGATGAGGTGAATTTTCTCGCCCAGTTTCTTGGTCATCAGCTGCCAGCCTTCCCAGTCGTCTTCGGCCATGCCGTCTTCGATGCTGCAAATCGGGTAGTCGTTAACTAACTTGACATAAAAATCAACCATTTCCTGGCTGGAATAAGAAACACCTTCGCGTGCCAGCACGTAGAGGCCGTTGTCGTAGAATTCGGAAGAGGCCGGGTCGAGCGCGACGAAGCAATCCTTGCCCGGTTTGTAGCCGGCTTTTTCGATGGCGGTAATAATTACGTCCACCGCGGCCCGGTTGGTGGGCAGGGAAGGCGCGAAACCGCCTTCATCCCCGACGTTGGTATTCAAGCCCTTGTCTTTCAGCACTTTTTTCAGTGCCTGGTAAACTTCGGCGCCCATTCTCAACGCCTCATGGAAAGTTTTGACGCCGGCCGGGACTACCATGAATTCCTGCAAATCGGTGGAATTGGTGGCGTGCTTGCCGCCGTTCAGAATGTTCAACATCGGCACCGGCAAAGTGTGAGTTTTAGTATCGTTCAAATAGCGGTAAAGCGGTTTTTTGGCGTCGTTGGCGGCGGCATGGGCCACGGCCAGGGAAACGCCCAGGATGGCATTCGCGCCGAGATGGGATTTATCGGCAGTGCCGTCCATTTTAATCATCGTATTATCAATCGCTTCCTGCCCGGCGGCATCCATACCGTTCAGGGCGGCGGCGATGTCTTTATTCACATTATTGACGGCTTTCAGGACGCCCAGTCCGTTGAAGCGGGCTTTGTCGCCGTCGCGGAGTTCTACGGCTTCATATTTGCCGGTGCTCGCGCCCGAAGGCACGGCGGCGGCCCCGATGGTGCCGCTGTCCAGCACGACGGTGACGGCGATGGTGGGGTTACCGCGGGAATCGAGGATTTCACTGGCTTTGATGCTCTTGATTTTAGACATAATACTTCCTTTTCATTAATTTCAGGGCTTGGCAGACTGTCTCCGCAAAAGAAACAGGTGGTTAGTGTCCAGTCCCGGTTGATTAATTTGATTATATCATTAGCGGCGAACGGTAGTAAAAAACAGGCTGATAAAAATCATATTCATTCACTTGACTTTTCGTTTAAAATCCACTTGTAACCCGGACTCAAATATAGTAGCCTAGAAGCAGTTACCATCCTCTTATACTAAGGAGTTTCAAATTGGCCGATAACCGTGCACCGGAGAAAAAAACGAAAGCCAGCCTTCCGATAACGGGCATGACCTGCACGGTCTGCGCGCTGACGATTGAAAAAGGCCTGTCCGAAACGCCCGGTGTGGAGAAAGCTTCAGTCAATTTCGCCTCGGAAAAAGCTTCGGTGGAATACGACCCCGCTAAAACCAATCTTACCAAACTGGCAAAGGCCGTGGCCGAATTAGGTTACGCCGTCGCCACTAAAAAATCCATCTATCCCGTGGGCGGGATGACCTGCGCCTCATGCGTCGCCCATGTCGAAGAAGCGCTGAAAGATGTGCCCGGCGTGATTTCCGTTGCGGTCAACCTGGGTTCGGAAAAAGCGACGGTGGAATATATCGAAGGCACCGCTTACGCGGATATGAAAAAAGCCGTCGAGGACGCCGGTTATGAACTCGGCAAAGAAATCGAAGGGCTGGAAGATGTCAGCGAAACGTCCCAAAAAGAAGTACGCAAAGTGCGCAACCGTTTTGTCGTCGCGGCCATTCTCACCGTCCCGATTGTGGTGATGATGCTGACGCCCATGTTCACCGGCATGAATTACCTGCTCTGGGCGCTGGCTACGCCGGTGCAGTTCTGGGCAGGTTGGCGTTTTTATAAAGGTGCTTGGGGCGCGCTCCGGCACCGCACTTCCGACATGAACACATTGATTGCCGTGGGTTCGTCTGCGGCTTATATCTACAGCGTCATCGCGACCGTGTTCCCCGGAGTTTTTACAGCTAACGGCATTAAGGCCAATGTTTATTTCGATACTTCCGCCGCCATTATCACGCTGATTTTATTGGGGCGCTATCTGGAAGCGCGGGCCAAAGGCCAGACCTCGGAAGCCATCAAGAAATTAATCGGTTTGCAGCCGAAAACCGCGGTTGTTTTCCGGAATGGACAGGAACAGCAAATCCCGATTGATGAAGTGGTCGCCGGCGACCTGATTCAGGTCAAACCCGGCGAGCGCGTGCCGGTGGACGGCATTGTCCGGGAAGGTTTTTCCAGCCTGGACGAATCGATGATTACCGGCGAAAGCATCCCCGTGGAAAAGAAACCCGGGGACGAAGTCATCGGCGCGACGATTAACCGGACCGGCAGCTTCAAGTTCGCCGCCACCAAAATCGGCAAGGATACCACGCTGGCCCGGATTGTGCGGCTGGTGGAAGAAGCGCAGGGCAGCAAAGCCCCGGTGCAGAAACTGGCGGACGTCATCGCCAGCTATTTCGTGCCCATTGTCATCGGCATTGCCGTTGTGACGTTTCTGGTCTGGTTTTTTGCCGGGCCGTCGCCGCAGCTCACTTACGCTTTTCTCAACTTTGTGGCGGTGCTGGTGATCGCCTGCCCCTGCGCCCTCGGCCTGGCCACCCCGACGGCGATTATCGTCGGCACGGGTAAAGGCGCGGAACAGGGCATCCTCATCCGCAGCGCCGATACGCTGGAGCGTGCGCATAAAATCAACGCCGTGCTCCTGGACAAGACCGGCACGTTAACACAGGGCAAACCTTCGGTGACCGATATTATCGCCGCCGCCGGTTATTCTCAGGATGAAGTTTTACGGTTGGCGGCCTCCGCGGAGAAAAATTCGGAACATTCGTTGGCGGAAGCCATCGTCAAAACCGCTGCCGAAAAGAAACTGGCATTGTCCGCCGCCGCGGAATTCAGTGCTATGCCCGGTTTAGGCATCGAAGCGGTGGTGGACGGGAAAAAAATCGTGCTGGGCAACCTGAAATTAATCGAAGAGCGAAAAATGATGCTGGACGAACTGGTCATCAAAGCCAACGAATTGGTATCCGCCGGCAAGACGGTAATGTTTCTTTCGGTGGACGGGCAGGGCGCCGGGCTGATTGCGCTGGCCGATACGATTAAACCCGAAGCGCAGAAAGTGGTCCATCAACTGCACAAAATGGGGATTGAAGTGGCGATGGTCACCGGTGATAACAAACGCACCGCCGAGGCGATTGCCCGGCAGGCCGGCATCGACCGGGTTTTTGCGGAAGTCCTGCCGGAACATAAAGCCGATGAAGTCAAGAATCTCCAGAGTGAAGGTAAAATCGTGGCGATGGTCGGGGACGGCATCAACGACGCCCCGGCGCTGGCGCAGGCGGACGTTGCCATCGCCATCGGCACCGGCACGGATGTCGCCATGGAAACCGGCGATATCACCCTCATTCGCGGTGAACTGCACGGCATTGTCACCGCGATTGCGCTGAGCAAGCGGACGCTGCGCACCATCCGGCAGAACCTTTTCTGGGCGTTTGCCTATAACGTGATACTGATTCCGGTAGCGGCCGGTGTGCTCTATTTTGCTTTTAAAAACGGGACTGTGCCGTCCGGGTTGAAATTTGCTCTCGGCGACCGCGGCTTTTTAAACCCGATTCTGGCCGCCGCCGCCATGGCCCTCAGTTCGATTACGGTCGTGACTAATTCTTTGCGCCTCCGCTCTTTCAAACCGGCAAAGGATTAAAATAATAGGGAGAGAACCTCTTAATATCATTGCGAGGAATCCGCCTCAGGATGATGACAAAGCAATCTCCGTGGATGGGGATTTACCGCTCGTTTAAGATTGTTACGACTGCCCGATAACTCCCTACCGACGAAAGTCGGTATCCAGAAATAAAAATTAGTATTCAATAGTATTTGAATATTATTTGGAATTTGGATTTTGCCGATAGGCTATTTTCGGTACTTGACGTAGTCAATGTATAATCAGCTTTTAGCTGATGTAAAATTTGGAATTTATTTGAAAGGAGTCTGAAAATGGCCATCGACCCGGTCTGCAACATGGTAGTGGATGAGAAAAAAGCCGCCGCCACTTCCGATTACAAAGGAAAGAAATATTACTTCTGCGCCAAAGGCTGTAAAATCGCCTTTGACAAGAACCCTGATTTATATTTGCCCCGGAAGTGATAAAGGCGATGAACCGACCTGTATGGCCGGTGTAATACTTTTCTATCTCGCCAGTCGCTGTAAATAGCGGTCGGCCTGGAGGGCGGCTTTTGCCCCTTCACCGGCGGAAGTTGCTCGTACGAATTCCCTGTTAATCAGAATAAAAATATTTTTTTAATTCAATTTCCGGAATGTACCGTGTCGCTTGCCTTATAATCGCTTTTAATGTGCCGATGTCAAGCTCGTGGTACAGCGGGATAGTTAATGTTTGTTTTTCATTATCAAGGCTAAGGCGGCGTAGTTTAACATGGCTGCCTCTTTGTGAAAAAGTTTGAAATCCAAATGTTTTCAGGATATCAACAACCTCGGAGCCGGATAAACGTTTTAGTTTAGGAGACAACTAACGGCTCCATCTCAAAGGTAATCAACAGAGATGGATTGGGGGCCAGGTCAAAATCCGTCAGGTCTTCACCTTCGAGGTGTAATTTGACTGCTTCCTGTAAATTGGAGATGGTTTCATCCAGTGTCTTGCCCTGTGTCACCACTGCGATTTCTAGGCACTCCGCAACGTAGTATTTTTCACCGCGGTGAACAAAGGCTTTTATGGTATGCCGCACGTTTTCCACCTCCCGCAAATATGGTTGGATATTTTCATCCTGACTGTACCACAAGGTCGTTTTATCGTCAAATGCTAATATCATTAATCAAGAAAGAAATAAATTTATCTCGCCATTCTCTGTAAATAGCGGTCGGCCTGGAGGGCGGCTTTTGCCCCTTCACCGGCGGCAATCACAATCTGTTTTTCCGGCACCGTGGTGACATCCCCGGCGGCATACAGGCCGGGAATTTCCGTCTCGCCGGAGCAGTTCACCGGCACCTCGCTGTTCTGATTCAGCTTGACTAAGTTTCTGACCATATCCGAATTTGGTTCCAGTCCGATTTCGACAAATATCCCGGTAATGTCCAGCTGCTCTGTTTTGCCGGTTTTGATTTCTTTAATGACGATGCCTTCGGTCAGACCCTGCCCCAGGATTTTTTCTGTCTGGTATCCCGTGTAAATTGTCAGGTTTTTCGCGTCCGCCAGCTTCTCGATCATAATCGGGTCGCCGGTAAGCGGTGTGACTGAGACCATGTCCACGTGCTCCGCCACTTTCACCATGTCCAGGGTGGCTTCGATGGCGGAATTTCCCCCGCCGATGACGGCCACTTTCTGCCCGGCAAAAATCGGGCCGTCGCAGGTGGCGCAATAGGTCACCCCGCGGCCGGTCAGTTCTTTTTCTCCCTCGACATTCAATCGACGCGGACGTTTGCCTGTGGCCAGCAGCACCGTTTTGCCCTGATATTTTTCCCCGGATTCTGCAGCGACTTCAAACCCGCCGTCAATTTTCACAATACCCGCGACTTTGGCGCCGATTTTCTGGTCGATGGGGAACTGGTTCACCTGCTGCTGGAATTTCCCGATTAAATCGGCGCCTTCGATGAACTGGTAGCCGAGGTAATTTTCCACGCCTGACGTCCAGTTCACCTGCCCGCCGATATCGCCGCTGATGAGCAGCGTTTTTAACCGCTTGCGGGCGGCATAAACCGAAGCCGCCATGCCGGCCGGCCCGCCGCCCACGATGATAATTTCGTACATCTATGCCTCCGGGGGTTTAACATCGGCTGTAGTCTGAACTGCCCGTGGAGTCTGAACTGCCGGCAGGGTTTGTTCAGCCACAACCGGAATTACTGCGCCGGGCCTTGCTGTCGCCAGCAATTCGTCAATCCGGCTCTGATTAAACCCGACTATGATCTGGTCGTCAATCACGATTACCGGCACGGACATCTGCCCTGATTTGGTAATCATTTCTTTGGCTTTTACCCGGTCTTTGCCGACATCATATTCCTGGAATTTTACACCCTTTTGTGAAAGATACTCTTTCACTCTAAAGCACCACGGTCAGGTCGAGGTCGAATAAACGGTGATGTTTTTCGGTTCGGACATTTTCATCCTCCGGTTTGATATTCCTGCCAGTATTATACTGGATTTGCTTCTAATATATTGGAACCTGGCGCGTGGCGCTGTGATTAATATCACCATAAAACAACTTTATGGCTGTCTTAAAATAGATATGGAAAGTTAATTTTATGGATTCCCGCCTGCGCGTACGTTACGACTGCGGTCGTAAGTATTTCACTTTAAGGCTCAAGAATGACAAACCGGGGAAAACAGCTTCAAGCTTTGCTTGAAGCTGTTTTCTTTTCATTGTCATTGTCGGGCTTGACCCGACAATCCAGAAATTTCGGAAAGATTCATTAAAAGAAAGTAATAACTTCATCTTTCTTCTTTTTTATGGCAAATAACAAAAACTGTAATTTGAGGTTGTTGTTGCTACAAGAACAAAAATTCTCTAGTTCAAACTGATGGTTGAGCCTTCCGCGGTTTTTACAACGTCAATGCGCGCCGGGAAAGCGTCCCGCAGTTCTTCGACATGAGTAATCACCAGGATTTTCTCGAAATCGTCCTGGATGGAATTAATGGCTTCTTTCAGTTTCTCGATTCCTGAGGCATCCTGCGTCCCGAATCCTTCATCGATAATCAGGGTGGGGAGCGGCGCGCCGGCCCTTCGTGCCAGCATGCGTGACAGCGCGATGCGGATGGCGAAATTAATCCGGAAGGCTTCGCCGCCGCTGTACATCTCATAATTACGGGTGCCCAGTTCGTCCGAGATTTTAATTTCCAGCGTCTCCGCGACTTCGCCTTTCTGCGTTTCTTTCTGTGTTTCAATTTTCACGTGCATGCGGTTTTCAGTCATTTTTGCTAACAGTTTGTTCGCTTCATTTTCGATTTCCGGCAAAGCTGTTTCAATCAGCAGTGCCTGGATGCCTTTCTTGCCGAAAGCCTCGGCCAGTTCATGATATATCGCGGCTTCTTTCACCGCCGAATTCAACTGTGTTTCTTTCTCGGATTTTTCCAACTCGCGCCGGGAATAATATTCCAGTTTGCCTTTAATCATCCCGATTTTTTCCTGAATCTGTTTTTGCCCGGCGGTTAGTTTTTTAACTTCGGTATCCGCCCGCTGCAGGCTGCCCGCAACCTGAGGCAGCGCCGCTGTTTCCTGCGTTAATTCCTGTTTTTGCTGATTATCGTTTTTCAGATTTTCCTGTAATTCGACGGCGGATTTTTCGGCGCGGCCGCGGTCTTCTCTTTCCTGCTCGATGAGCCGGTCGGCCTCCGCCAGGCGCTGTTTCGGCCCTTCGTATTTTTGCAGGTTGACCAGTTCCAGACGGGCCTCTTCATGTTTTTGCGCGTCATATTGCAGTGCGGCCAATTCGGCAATAATCTGCGCGGCGGCTTCCTGCTGGGCTGTGGCGAAGTCCTTGCGTGCGAGGCGCTCCTCCACCTGTTTTAAATCTTCCCGGATGTCTGTCAGCTGCCGGCCGGCTTCTTCGGCCCGGCTGATTTCTCTTTCTACCGCGCCGTAACGGCCTTGCGCCTGTGCCTTTTCTTTGGCCAGCGTTTTCTCCGCCTGTGCGATTTCAGTTTCGGTTATCTTTGCGGAGGCTTTCTTTTGTTCGATTTCCGCCGCGATGTGTTGCAGCGCTTCCGATTTGCCCTGTTTTTCGGCGTTGTAGTGGGTGGAAATGTGCTCCAGTCCGGCGGCGCCCAGTTCGGTCTGGCAAACGGGGCATCTGGCGTTACCGGGCTGGCGCAGCAGCAGGTTTAATTTTTCGTCGATTTCCGCCGATTCTTTTTCCAGGCGGCTTTTGTCTGCTTCCAGACTGCGGATTTGGGCGATTGTATCCTGGGAGGCTTCTTTCTTACAGTGTAGAGTCTCCTCTGCCGCCGCGAGGCCCTGTAGTTGATTCTGTGCCTGTGATCCTTCTGCTTTCAGCTGCGGCAATTCCTGAAAAGTTTTTTCCAGCTCGGTGACTTTGCTCTGCAGCAGGGCATGTTCTTTGGTCAGCGTCTGGCTTTCCCGTTCGACGAACATTTCCAGTTCGTGACGGCGCTGACTGAGTTTATTGACCAGCGCCAGGTTTTTATTTAACGTATCGTTTAAAGTTTTTGTTTCGGTCAGTTTCCGGTAGGCTTCTTCAATCCCGGCCCGCTGCGCCATCACGGCTTCATGCTCCGCAATCCGGGTATTGAGCTGCCGGATATGTTCCTGCCACTGTGTCAGCGTCCGGGTCCGTTCCGCGATGTTTTTTTCCAGTTGCAGTAAATGCGCGCGTTTGCTCTCCAGTAATTCCTTTTGCTGCCGCAGTGAATTCAGTATTGTTTCCTGTTCTTTCAGGAATTTATCGGTCACTTCCAGTTCAATCTGGGCTTTTTGCAGTTCTTCTTCACCGGCGGCTTTGGTCTCCAGCTCGCGGTTAATATCTGCGATTGAGACCATAAGCTGTGCCCGCAGCATTTCACGCTGTCTGACGATGTCTTTGGCCTGATTTTCAAATCCGTCGTAATCGGTGAGCCCCAGGATATTTGCCAGCACCTGTTTGCGTTTCGCCGGGTTGGATGTTGTAAATTCGTCGGCGTGCCCCTGCCGCAAAAAGGCGCTGTTAGTGAAAGTGCTGTAGTCCATATGCAGCATATCGATAATTTTCTGCTGGGTCTGGGGAATCGAGTCGCCGTCCAGCGGCCGGAACCCGTTTTCGCCCGCAATTTGAAAACTCAACGACGTTTGCCCTGAAGTCCCTTTCCGTTTCGGACGGGCGTGTTTGCGGATGATGCGGTATTTTTGTTCCCCGACGGCAAACTCGAACTCCACTTCTGTCTCGTTGGCATTCTGGTGAATCAGGTCGTCATCCCGTTTGGCGCGGGTTTCGCCCCACAATGCCCAGGTCATGGCGTCAATAATCGCC
>Ga0181520_10010653_pt1 | contig 12267 bp, 7 predicted proteins | sample PEATcosm2014_Bin_29_FD_132451 | JGI IMG/M metagenome (GOLD analysis project Ga0181520, IMG submission 132451) | Peatland microbial communities from MTU Mesocosm Facility, Houghton, MI, USA - PEATcosm2014_Bin02_30_metaG | ecosystem: Environmental > Terrestrial > Soil > Wetlands > Peat | place...
TCACACCGTAACACTTAACATCACACTCATGGCTCGAAAGTTTTCGGTACAGGACCGGCTCGAGCCGACGAAGAGAAGGGGGTATTCATGTCCCTTTGTCAACGCGCTGAGGCGTCGCATCGCTTGCGGCGGCCCTGGCGGGTCGTCCTCGCCGCCGTGGCGGTGGCAACCCTCGCCGGGACCATGGTGGCGACCACGGCAGGCGCCGCAACGCACGCCGTCTCGTCCCGGCAGACAGCCAGGGCGTCCGCGCCGACAGCCACCATCAGCGTGGAGGTCCAAAGCCAAGGCACCATCCTCAACGACTACTACATCGCACAGGCCGCGGCCTTCAACAAGGCCAATCCCGGCGACCATGTCAGCATGAATGTCGTCCCGGACAACAACGTCTACAAACAAAAGCTCCTACTCGAACTCCAGGGCAACAACCCTCCGGCGCTGTTCCAAACCTGGGGCGGTGGCATCTTCCAGCAGTACATAGCCGCCAAGGTGGTCCAACCCATCGGCGACCCCGGCCAGAGCGATGCTGGTCACCCCACATGGGAATCCGATTTCCTGTCATCAACCCTCGGCAGCTGCACTTACGGCACGGTCCTCTATTGCATGCCTTTCACCGGTACGCAGCCTGTCTTCTTCTTCTACAACAAGCCCTTGCTGGCCCAGTACCACCTGAGCTTCCCCACCACGACGACCCAGCTCATCGCAGACATCACGCTGCTAGCCCAGCACAATGTCACTGCTATTGCCCTGGGCAATAACGGCGAGTGGGAAGGCCTCATGTACCTGGAGTACTTCACGGACCGAGAGGGCGGGCCGCAAGTGTTCCTGAACATCCAGTCCGGCAAGAAGGGGGCGTGGTCCAACCCTGCCGTCATCAAGGCCCTCACCGACATCCAGACCATGGTCAAGGACAAGGCTTTCGAACAGGGCTACGACGCCATTGACTGGGGAACTGGGTTCACCACAGCGATGATCTACAACGGTGTGGCGGGCATGGAGCTCATGGGGGACTGGGACATCGGCTTCTTCACCTCCGACGCCCCTGCCTGGGTCAACTCGGGCAAGCTCGGCATTGGGGCTTTCCCGGCCGTGCCAGGCGGGAAGGGCAACCCAGCTGACCTCGAGGGCAACACAACGACGTATGCGGGCCTGGCCGCGCACCTCAGCACGGCGCAGACCTATGTCGCTGAACAGTTCGCCAAGTACATCTGGGATACGCCGGCGTACGCGAAGGAACTGATCGCCCAAGGCGCAGTGCCCGCTCTTAAGGTCCCGTCTAGCGATTTCAACGCTGTCCCGAAGTTGAAGCAGTACCTCATCCCCATCTACAACGCCGTCCTGAACGCGCCCTACTTCCAGTACTCCTGGGACCAGGCCCTAGGCGAGCCAAGGGCTCAAACCATGCTCGACAACCTCTCCAAGGTGTTCGACCTCTTGCAGACCCCGAAGCAGTTCGCCGCTGTCATGAACAAGCTCCAGTAAGGGTCCCAGCTAGGAAACTGTTGGACGTGGACGAAATGCCCGGCCTCACCACCCTTCGGTGGGGCCGGGCTTTTCATGAGACGAGGTGAGCCGATGACTGCTGGCACTGAGCTCCTCCGAGAGAACCAAGTACGTCGCCCACGTTCCCGTAACGTCACAGCCCGCCGCCGCAACTTCCTGGGCGACCTGCTCGGGATCTCACCAACCTTGGCCTTGTACGGGGCTTTCGTCGTTATCCCCACGGGCTTGGCCCTGCTCCTCTCCTTCACGAACTGGGACGTGATCGGCCCGCTCACATGGGCGGGGTTCTCAAACTGGCGGCACTTCTTCTCCGACCCGATAGCCCATCATTCCCTCGTCGTGACATTCGAGCTTGCCGGCCTGAGTTGGCTGGCGCAGACCCCGATGGCGATGGCCCTCGGTATCTTCGTCGCCGGGCGACAGCGTTACCGCGCTGTCTACGCCGCCATCTATCTCGTGCCCCTTTTGCTCTCCACTGCGGGGCTGTCCATCATGTGGGAGGACCTTCTCTTTCCTCAGTTCGGCGGACTTGCTTGGCTCGGCAACCACTTCCACATGAACTTCCTCAACCAAAACTGGATCGGGAGCCCTAGCCTTGCCCTCTACACCATCGTGGTCATCATCGCCTGGCAGTTCATCCCATTCCATACGCTGATTTTTCAGGCTGGCAGGCGCGCCATACCGGCGGCGCTTTATGACGCCGCCACGGTCGACGGTGCCAATATGCGCCAAGCATTTTGGCACGTGACCCTGCCTCAACTGCGCTACAGCATCGTAACGTCGTCAACACTGGTCCTAGTCGGTTCCCTGACGTATTTCGACATTATCTACATCTTGACCTTGGGCGGCCCGGGCGACACGACCCGCGTTTTGGCGATGGATATGTACAACGTTGGCTTCACCGAGACAGAGTTCGGTTATGCGAGCGTGATAGCCACTGTCCTGGGCATCCTCGGGATTCTGGTGGCCATCGCGCTCGTGAGGCTGACGGGGTTTGGTTCAATGGAAGGCGGCCAGGAGGGCATGTGGTGACGACAACTCCACAGCGCGTTGCAAGCGCACCCGCCAGTCGGCCCACGCGCCGGCAGCGGCAGCGATCCCGATCGGAGGCTTTGAGCGGCATCAAGGGCGGCTCGAAAGGTTTTCGCGTCGTCAGCTTCCTCTTGGGCACGATCTGGTTGGTGATCGTGCTTTGCCCGATCTACTACATGATCCTGATGAGTTTCCGAGCCACCAATCAGTATTTTACGGCAAACGCTTGGCTGCCGACGGGCGGTTTGACCTTCTCTTCGTACACTGCCATGTTCCATGGATCCGGAATATGGACGTTGCTGCGTAACAGCGCCGAGCTCGCAGCAGGCGCGATCGCACTGGTGACCGTGCTCTCGCTCGGGGCCGCCTACCGCATCGTCCGGCGCGGGTCCCGATACGCGGCCGTCTCGTTCCGCCTCATCCTGTTCGGTATCGCCGTGCCCATCCAGGCGATCGTAATACCTTTGTTCTTTATAACAACCAAGATCCATATGTACGACAAGCTCTACGGCCTTGTGTTCGTAATCGCGGCGTCGCTCATCCCAGTGGGTGTGCTGCTGATGGTTAACTACGTGCGGCTAATACCACGAGAGCTCTACGACGCGATGGCCGTCGACGGGGCGGACCAATGGACTATCTTTGCCCGCCTGGTGTTCCCCATGGCTCGTCCGGTACTGGCTGTTGTCAGCATTTACGCGGGCCTCGGAGCTTGGAATAATTTCCTCCTGCCACTCATCATCACTCAGTCCAATAACGACATGGTGCTCCCCCTGGGGTTGTACCGCTTTGCCACGAACTCGGAATACGGTATGAACGTTCCGATCGTGATGGCGTTCGTCTTCTTCACGATGCTGCCCATATTGTTCCTCTATATCGTCCTGCGCCGCCAGTTCGTGAAAGGGATAGGAGGTTTCGCTCTCCGATGACTCTGAAATGGCCTGCTTTTGGCCGAGCCTCGACAGCGCGGCTGAACTGCCCGAAATCGCTACCGAGGTGAACAGTTGACCCTCATCGCCTATCTGAATGCAGATCTCTCAATAGAGGCTCGCGTCAGTGACCTGATCGACCAAATGGAGCTCGACGAGAAGTTGGCGCAACTGGGGGCGGTGGAGTTCCCGAACTTGTTGAAGGGCGATCGCTTTGATGAGGACGCCGCGCTGGCTGTGGTACCCCACGGCATCGGTCAGGTCACACGCATAGGTGCCACCACGGGCCTAGAGCCAGAGCAGAGCGCCGAGCTGTTCAACCGGATCCAGCGGGTCGTGGTAGAGCGCACACGCCTCGGGATCCCCGTGATCGTGCACGAAGAGTCGCTGGCAGGTTATTGCGCCAGGGGCGCCACCGTGTTCCCCCAAGCGCTTGCACTCGCCTGCTCCTGGGATCCGGCCCTGGTCTACGCCGTAGCAGACCGTATCCGGCGCCAGCTGCTGGCGGTGGGGGCCCGGCACAGTCTGGCACCGGTGCTTGACGTGGCCCGGGACCCCCGCTGGGGGCGATTGGAGGAGACCTACGGCGAGGACCCGGTGCTGGCGGGAGTGCTCGGGACCGCCTACGTACGGGGCATGCAGACTGAAGACTTGTCGAGAGGCGTCCTGGCCACCGGGAAGCACTTCCTGGCTCATGGCCTGTCGGAGGGTGGGCGAAACTATGCGCCGGTACAGGTTGGGCCTAGGGAGCTACGGGAGGTCTTTGCAGAACCTTTTGCCGCCGCCATGCGTGATGCCGGGTTGGGCTCGGTTATGAGTTCCTACAGTTGCGTAGACGGGCTTCCCGGTAGCGGGTCGGCAGAGATCCTGACGCGACTGCTCCGTGACGAGCTCGGATTCGACGGCATGGTGGTCGCCGATTACTTCGCGGTCATGCTCTTGATGAGCTACCACCGGGTGGCTGTTGACCGGTCCGAGGCGGCCGTCAAGGCTCTCACGGCAGGACTGGACCTCGAACTTCCCGCGCTGGACTGTTTCGGGGCGCCGCTGAAGGCGGCCATCGGCGAGGGCAAGGTGGCAATGTCTGCAGTCGACACCGCCGTACGCAGAGTCCTGACTGCCAAGATGCGCTTGGGTCTGTTCGAGTCGCCCTACGTCGACTCCACCCAGGTCAAGCCGGTCTTCGCCGACCCGGCCAACGCCCAGCTCGCCAGGCTCGCCGCTCTCCGAGGCATTGTCCTCCTCGCTAACGACGGTGTACTGCCCTTGGCCGCGCACGTCTCCAAGGTGGCCGTCATCGGACCCGCGGCTGACGACCGCCGCCTGCTGCAAGGCGACTACCACTATCCGGCACACCAGGAGTTCGTGCTGTACCCCAGTAGGCAAGCCGACATGGGCGAACCCTCTTCGGCAGACGGCCATCGGGAGGCCGGTGCGACCGTGCAGGCCGAACCGGGGGCGCCGGCCGACGGCCGCGCGGGAGGAAGGATCTCAGACCTCATCTACCTGCCGAGCGGCAAGGGAGCGCTCAAGCCCGGCGAGTATTACACAGAGCACGTCACTCCCCTCGCGGGGCTCAGGGCGGCCCTCGGCGCCCGGGCCGAGGTGACCTACGAGAGGGGTTGCGAGCTGCTGGGCGAGGACCGCACCGGCTTCTCGGCCGCGGTTGCAGCGGCCGCCCGAGCTGATGTAGCCGTGGTAGTGCTCGGGGGACGCTCCGGCTTGCACGAGAGCTCAACGGTAGGCGAGGCCCGAGATGCCACAGACCTCAGGCTGACGGGCGTGCAGGAGGAGCTGGTGAGCGCAGTGGCGGCCACGGGCACACCTACGGTGCTGGTCGTCATGAGCGGGAGGGCCCACGTGTTGAGCGGGGTGGCCAATCTCGTGCAAGCCCTGTTGGTCGCCTGGCCCCTCGGGGAACAGGGCGGCAATGCCTTGGCCGACGTGCTCTTGGGTGAGGCAGAGCCAACCGGCAGGCTGGCTGTCACGCTTCCAAGGTCTACGGGCCAGGTACCGCTTTACAGCAGCCATCGTTCCGGAGGCAGCCGTTCGGTGTTCCACGACGACTACACAGATTGTCGTCACACTCCCCTCTTCAGTTTCGGCCACGGCCTCGGGTACACGACCTTCGGTTATTCCGAAATCGCTGTCGAGGCCGGCGACACGTCGTCTCCCGTCCGCGTTGGGGTGACGGTAGCCAACACGGGGAACCGGGACGGCGAGGAGGTCGTGCAGCTTTATGTGTCGGACTTGGTGGCGTCGGTGGCGCGGCCCGAGAGCTACCTCATTGGCTTCACCCGGTTGTGCTTGGCCTCCGGCGAGGCGACGCGCGTCACCTTCGACGTGCACCCGAGCCGGCTCGCCTTTTACGACGAGGCGATGCGGTTCGTCCTTGAACCCGGCCTCTTCCGCTTCGCCGTGGGCGCGTCGTCGTCCGACATCCGCCAGCAGGCTGTGGTTGCTATCACAGGGCCGGTGGCCCCCTACGCGCAACGGTCAATTGTGGCCGTTACCGCACAGGTGGGCAGGCAGCCTGCCGGCGCAAGTGTCCATACGTAAGCCCTTGAGACGCTCGCCTTACACCACCTCTGCCCGCAAGGTGTAGCTTCCCGGAGCCGGCACGTCGAGAGCGGCCAATCCCGGCTCACCGGCCGGCGAGAACCTGGCGCCTTCGGGCTGGCCGCCGTCGAGGCGGAGCTCGCTTTGACAACGCACCTTCACGACACGGGCGCTGGGGACCTCGAGGTGGGCTTCGGTCACACGCCCCTCCTGCCATGTGATGCCTACGGTCAATCCCCCTCTGGCCCGAAGGCCGGCAACCTGACCCTCAGGCCATGCCGGCGGCAACGCGGGCAACAGGTCGATCGTGCCCGTGTGGCTCTGGAGCAACATCTCACCGATGGCGGCTGCAGCCCCGAAGTTGGCATCGATTTGGAACACGCCCGGGTCGTGGGAGCCGAAGAAGTTGTCGGACAACGAGCCCTCGATGAGCCTCTGCAGGCTTTCCCAGGCCAGGTGTCCCTCCAGCAACCTCGCCCAAAGCCCGACGACCCATGCTCGGCTCCAACCCGGCCCACCACCCCCGTTTGCCAGGCGGCGCTCGAGCGAGCGTCGGGCGGCCGCCGCAAGTGCGGGGGTTGACCTCGGCGTTACTTCGTCACCGGGATAAAGGCAGAACAGGTGTGACATGTGACGGTGCCCGGGCTCCGGTTCACCAAGGTCCTCCCACCACTCCTGCAAGTGGCCGTCGGCGGCCACCTGAGGTTCGCGAAGCATCACCAGCGCGCTTTTCAGCCTCGCCCCTAGCTCCTCGTCCACGCCAAGGGTCTCCGAGGCCATGACGCAGTGACGAAAAAGATCCCTCGTCAACCAGATGTCCATCGTCGACGCAGCGCTGATGGCGGCTTCCATGCCGTCGGAGGTGAAGAAGCGGTTTTCCGGAGATGTCGACGGGCAGGTGACCAGTTTGCCGTCCGGCCCTTGTGTCAAATAGTCGAGCAGGAAGAGGGCCGACCCGCGCATAACAGGGTAAGCGCGCTCCAGAACGGAGCGGGACTCCGAGAAGGCGTAGTGCTCCCATAGGTGCTGGCAGAGCCAGGGCCCGCCCATTTGCCAGTTCACCCAGTACGGGTGTGCCGCCTGGTCACCGGTCGGCCAAGTCGAACGCCACAGATCGACGTTGTGGTGGGCCGCCCAGCCCTTGCAGCCATAGAAGTCCTTGGCAGTGCTGACGCCTGCGCGTGAGAGGTCCGCTACCAGGTCCACGAGCGGCTCGTGGCACTCTGCCAGGTTGGCGGTCTCGGCGTGCCAGTAGTTCATTTCGGTGTTGATGTTGGTCGTCCAGTTGCAGCTCCAGGGCGGCCGTACCTGGTCGTTCCAGATCCCCTGCAGGTTGGCTGGCTCGGTGCCGGGACGCGAGCTCGCCATCAGGAGGTAGCGGCCGTAGTGGAACAACAAAGCGCACAGCCCCTCGTCGCTGTTTCCCTCGCGCACGGCCCGGAGCCGCTCGTCAGTCGCTACCCCGTCCCGCTCGTTGCGCCCGAGCTGCAACCAGCACCGGTCGAAAAGTGCGGCGTGGTCGTGCACATGCCTCGCCCGGATGACGTCGTAGGGATCGGCACGCAAGGGGGCAAGGACCTCCTGGCACTTGCGACGGAGAGCGACCGGATCCTCGACCGGCGGGGCGCCGTAACCCGCGTACCCCGTGGCGGCCGCCACGAACAAGGTCAGGGATCGAGCTCCCTCCACCCGCAAGGACCCCCCCTTTGTGGAGTGCACCACACCGCCGTCAGCCCTGAGCGCCAAGCCGGCGGCAAAGCGCAAGCCGACGCCGGGGTCGTAGACGATGGCAGGCTCTTCGGCCCAATAATGCGGGACGACGTGCGCGGGTGCCCTGCCTTCCAGCCAGGCAATGCCATCGGCCCCCTTGGCCTGCCTGCCCGGGTGGGGGCTGCCGAGCTCAAAGCTCACGTTCAGCTTCCCGGTCCCCAACGCCCGCATGTGCAGCACGAAGGCCCCGTCCGGGGCGGAAACAAGAGCTTCCCGCTCGTGAACAGATCCCCCGACCTCGTAGCGCACCGAGGCAATGCCGTCCCGCATATCCAGAGATCGCTCGTAGCCTTGGATCTCGCCGCTGTCTGCGAAGTCGGCGATCAGGTACCCGAGCGGCTGGTAAGACTCGTTGAACGAGCCCTGCAGGCGAAGGGCGAGCGCATCGGCTTCCGCGTAGGCGCGGCGGTCGAGCACGGCGTCTCGCAGCGCTGCCAGCACGGCGGCAGAGCCCTCAGGGCGGGCCGTGTGGGGCTCGCCGGACCACAGGGTGTCGATGTTGAGGTCCACCCTCTCTCGCCGGGGCCCGCCCCACAACATGGCCCCGAGCCTGCCGTTACCGAGGGGAAGCGCCTCCAGCCACTTGTTAGCGGGCTGGCGGTACCAAAGGCGGAACTCCTTGTTGGCGACCAGGTTCATCTCGGGTGCGTCCGTCGTTTGGCTCTCAGGGCTCGACATGACCCTAGTTGTAGCGAACGAGCTACGTGCGGCCAAGAAGGGCTCCGAAGCGCGCTGAGGACGCGCCTAGCTCCCGTCATAGGGTCGTAGCGATCCGTAGTTGCTCAAGACAAGGCAGGCTTCACGGGCACCAGGTGACCCAACAGCGTCGGGGATCATCGAATCTCGCTTTGTTGATCAGGCCCCTTGGCGTTCTGTGACCCTTCCTTCGAGAAAAACAGCGATGCCTAGCCGCGCCCCGTCCCTGAGGAATAGAGGGATCCGTTCCAGCGGGGCATTTGCGGTCACCACCGCACCGCCGGGCTCGTACGCGCCTGTCCAGGCATCGGTCCACCCCGTCCCCGCAGGCAAGTACACCGACCGTTCGCGCGCATGCTGCTCGAGCACGGGAGCCACCAGCAGGTCGGGGCCGAACATGAACTGGTCGTCCACATCCCAGCACTTCTCGTCCTCCGGGAACTCCAGAAGTAACGGTCGCATGACTGGTGTCCCCGTCCTGCTCGCCTCCTTTGCCTGGGCGTGCAGGTAAGGCCTCAGGCGCTCACGGAGGAAGATGTAGCTCGTGAGTATCGAACAAGCCTCCTCACCGAAAGACCAGATCTCGTTCGGCCCGCCCGTCATGTCCGCGCCCATCGAAGCGTTGGGAAGGCGATCCCCATGGAGGCGGAACAGGGGGCAGAAAGCCCCATACTCGAACCAGCGGACGAGAAGCTCCCTGTATTCCGGGTCGTCGGGATCGCCCTTGAAGAATCCACCGATGTCCGCCGTCCACCACGGGATCCCACTCATGGCCATATTCAGTCCCGCTCGTACCTGCACTCGGAACGACTCGAAAGTCGAGGGAGTGTCGCCCGACCAGATCGCCGCGCCATAACGTTGACTGCCAGCCCAGCCGGACCGGCATAGCAGCAGCGCCTCTTCCTCGCCGCAGCCAAGCAGGCCCTCGTGAAAGCCGCGGGCGTGCTCTCGAGGATAAAGGTTCGCAACCTCGAGGCCCGGCCCTGCAGTGAACCTCAAGGTAGCGGGATAGCCAGGTTTCATCTCGGGCTCACAGGCGTCGAGCCAGAAGACGCGGATCCCCGCGTCGTAGTAGTTCCTCTTCACCTGCTCCCAGATGTAATCGCGGGCTGCGGGGTTCGTGGAGTCGTAGAAGGAGATCCCGATCCAGGCGTTCAAGCCTCGCTCCGGCCAGGTCGAATGCACCGGTGCACTCTGCTCGCTTGCAATCAGTAGCCCGCGTTCCAACATCGGCTCGTAATTGGCCGAAAGTGGGCTGACACACGGCCAAACTGACACCATGAGCTCGGTGCCCATGGACTTGAGCTCGTGCACCATTGCCGCCGGGTCGGGCCACTCGCAGGAGTCGAAGCTCCAGTCACCCAGGTGCTCCCAATGAAAAAAGTCGCTCACGATCACCGCCAAAGGCACCCCTCTGCGGTGATACTCGCGGGCGACGGCCAGGAGCTCCTCCTGGGTGCGGTAGCGAAGCTTGCTCTGCCAGAAGCCGCTCGCCCACAAAGGTAGGTCGGGCGCGTGGCCGGTGGCATCGGCGTAGTGCGAAAGGATCTCTGCCGGATTGTCGCCGGCGGTCACCCAGTAGTCGAGTTGACGCGCGCTATCGGAGACCCAGCGAGTCCCGTTGTTGGCGAGCTCAACGCGCCCTACAGCTGGAGAATTCCACAGGAAACCGTAGCCCCTGTTCGAGACCATGAAGGGAATGGAAACCTCTGCATTTCGTTGGACCAGGTCCATGACGAGTCCCTTTTGATTGAACTCACCGTGGAGATGTTGGCCGAGACCGTAAAGCTTCTCACCGTCGTAGGCTTTGAAACGTTGCTCTATGCGGTAGTGCCCATTGCCGTTCGTGAGGAAGAGTCTGGGGCCTGGCCACCAAAAGTGCGCCTTCTGCTCGGAGAGCAATTCCCGACCGTCGTGGGAGCACGAAAAGCTGACCTCCCCGTCGGAGGAGACTTGAGCCCTCAGCTTCCCGTTGACGAGACTGAGCCCATCGCCCGTCGCGCCGGCTGAGGGGGCCGGGCAAGTCGCGGCTAGCGCGCCCGGGAGCTCCTCGGCGATCTGGGCTTGACTGGCACGCACTCGTATCGAGTCTTTCCCCCAGGCCTCCAAGCGCAAGCGCTCATGGCCCGCAGCGTACTCAAGTGCCACTCCGGTGCCATCGATCATTCTCGTACCTTTCTGTACATTGCCGTCTGAGATCGAGGGTTGCGCGCTCCAGCTCTGGGCCCGCCGCGCACTGGGAGCTCAACCGGCGCTTCTTGTCTCGCCAGGTTTCTCAGGAATGGTGGTCATTCCCTTCCTTTTCCTGTCACTTGGGACTGACACTTCGTTCGCTATCAGCTGCGGTCATGCGAACTGGGTCAACCAGCTCCCGTTCGCGGTGAACATGTCGTCGGTCAGCCTCCATATCTCGTCCAGGGAGCAGACCGCGGCCGTGAGCGGATCGAGGGCCATGGCCTGGTAGATGGCCTCGCGGTCGCCTTCCAGGTGCCCCTTGACGACAAGCTCCTGCACGGCGATGTTGCTCCGGTTCAAGGAAGCAAGCTGAGGCGGGAGGTCCCCCACGACACAAGGGTGGACGCCGGTGCGGTCCACGAGGCAGGGGACCTCGACACATGCTCCCGCGGGCAAGTTGGTGATGAGGTCTTCGTTGGGCACGTTGCCGTTGATGCGAAGGGGAGTGGCTGTCTCCGCAGAATGGATGATTCGGGCGCCGTACTCGTCCGACCGCCTGAACACGATCGGCTCCAAGCCGGCAACCTGCCGGTCAACCTCCTGCTCGTAGGCAGGCTCTTTCAGTCGCATGCTGGCGAAGTAGCCACCCGTCTGGCCGTAGCCGAACCACGCCGAGTAGTCGGAGCCCGCCGACTCGAGGGTCTCCACCAACAAAGCGAGAAGGTCGGGCCGCTTGCGGAAGTAGGGCAGGTACTCGGAGGCGTGCCCGCTCGACTCGGTCACGAAGTAACCGAAGCGGCGCATGAGCTCGAAACGCACTGGCTCCAAAGCGCGTGTCCCGGGGTTGTCGAGCTGCGAACGCAAACGGGGGTAGAGGTCTTCGCCGCGGTGCTCGAAGGTCAGGAACCAGGCCTGGTGGTTGATCCCGGCCACCCAGTAGCTGAGCTCCTCGTAGGGAACCTCGCAATACGCCGCGAGAAGCCTCGCCGTCTGTTGGACGGAGTGGCAAAGGCCCACGACCCGAAGCCCCGAGAGCGCCATCCTCCAGGTGAGGATGGCCATCGGGTTGGAGTACTGCAGGACGAGCGCCCTCGGGCACAGCTCCGCCATGTCCTCGATGAGGCCGTCGAGGACCGCCAGGTGTCTGAGACCGCGGAAGATCCCGCCCGGGCCCAAGGTGTCGCCTACGCACTGGCTCACGCCGTAACCCTCCGGGATACCTATGTCTTTCTCCCACTGGTCGTTGCCACCCACCTGAATGGTGACGACCACATAGTCAGCCCCTTTGAGGGCCTGACGACGGTCCGTCGTGGCGAGGATCTGCACCGGCGACGCGGCCGCTTCGGCCATGCGGCTCACAAGCTTCAAGGCACGCGAGAGTCTGTCGGCGTCGATGTCCATGAGCACGATCTCGCTTCGTTGAAGCTCAGGGAACGTGAGCATGTCCCGCGTGAGGTTCCTCGTGAACACCACGCTCCCAGCCCCGATGAAGACGACTCGCATGAAAGCCTCCTACTGCCAAGCCCGTCGACACGAACGCTGCGTGGACGAGTCACCCCTTCGTCGCACCGGCCAGCATCCCGGTGACGAACGCACGTTGGGCAAA
>Ga0181520_10010661_pt1 | contig 12258 bp, 10 predicted proteins | sample PEATcosm2014_Bin_29_FD_132451 | JGI IMG/M metagenome (GOLD analysis project Ga0181520, IMG submission 132451) | Peatland microbial communities from MTU Mesocosm Facility, Houghton, MI, USA - PEATcosm2014_Bin02_30_metaG | ecosystem: Environmental > Terrestrial > Soil > Wetlands > Peat | place...
GGCGGTCACTGTCAGCTTCCATCGTCGTGCGCACCTTCCGCTCATTCTAGCCTCGGGACTCCTCGACAAGCCCGTCAGCGTGCCCTGGTGGGACGGCTTGCCCTTGCGCCTGACGTCCTATAACGGCCCAAAATCTTAGGCGAACTATTCTCCGTGGAAATCCAGGCTAGCCAACCCCAAGCCGCCAAGACTCAGATGAGCATCGAACTGAAGAACGTTTCTGTTGCCTACGACGACCAGCGCTCCGCAATCCACAACGTGAGCCTTCGCGTTGAAAGCAGAGACACCGTCGCGCTCCTCGGTCCATCCGGCGCTGGTAAAACCACGCTCTTACGGGTCATCTCGGGCGTTCTCACGCCAGCCCAATCTGACGATACAGTCGAGGTTAGCGGTGAAATTGCGGTCAACGGAGCCCCACCGGACCAGAGATTCCGCCAATCAGGACAACTTGCGTTCTTGTTCCAGGGGCCGTCCCTCTTGCCCAACCTGAACGTTCTCAAAAACGTTTCACTGCCATTGCAGCTGCTGGGCAGGCCCTCCAATGGGGAAGAAGAAACCTGGCTCGAGAGCTTCGGCTTGCTTTCGGAGAGAGACAAACTCCCCAAACAATTCTCAGTTTGCCGGACTGCATCTTGTGCTTTAACATCCTCGCCTATTCCCGAAGACGCGCTAGGTAATGTGCCAACTTCGTTGCGCTTCGGTGAGGCTTGCCAGGCTGTCACATTTTGTCCTTTCAGGACGTTTGGTCTGGGCTCGCTTTGCTCGCAGATGGGCGGACCTGTATTTTTGCCGGGTTCAAGAAAGCGCGAGCTGCGGAAGTTGCAGGCCGGCCCGGAGGTGGGGCAAAATCGAAACCATGGGTGTGGCGGGCTGAAAGCGCGGGAATGCCAGCCTGGTCCCCGGTCTTATGAATCGCGCTTTCAGCGCTCGGAGTGGTTTTTGGGGCGGCGGACCCAGGGCTGCCGCCCTGGGCTGGTATGATTGACGCCGTTGGCGTCGGGACCCCGGTCGGTTGGCAGCTACCTGCCGGGGTATGAGGGGGCGTTTACCCGGGGCGGCGCTCGTGCCTCGCTTGCCCCGGGCTGTCGTGTTTTAATTCCTTCGGGATAAAAAGGCAGGATGCCGGATTAAGAATTGGAAACGGAACGGGATCATCCTACTTTGAGGGCCGCCGACAAATCCAAACATGAGCGCATCATGAGAAACAATCCTAACAATCTGTCCTTCCTGATCCTGGCAGCGGTCATCGCCTTGACGGCGCCGGCGGCGACAGCAGTTGGAGTGGGCGGCGCGCGCGAACGGTTGCTGATGGATTTCAACTGGCGGTTTGCTTTTGGCCATCCGTTCGATCCCAAGAAGGATTTCGGCACGGGGACCGGGTACTTTTCGTACCTGGCCAAGACCGGCTATGGTGACGGGGCGGCGGCGGCGGGTTTTGACGACCGGGCGTGGAGGACGCTGGATTTGCCGCACGACTGGGCGGTCGAACTGCCGTTCGACGGGCGGGGCAGCCATAGTCACGGGTACAAGGCGATTGGCCGGAATTTCCCGGAGACCAGCGTCGGCTGGTATCGCAAATCGTTCGTCATTCCCGAAACCGACCTGGGCCGCCGGATCAGCGTCGAGTTGGACGGCGTGTTTCGCGATTCGAAAGTCTGGGTCAACGGCCATTACCTGGGCGGCGAGTCGAGCGGTTACACGGGGTCCGCTTACAACCTGACGGAATTCCTGAACTACGGCGGGACGAACGTCCTCGCTGTCCGGGCCGACGCCACGATGGAGGAAGGGTGGTTTTACGAAGGGGCCGGGATTTACCGCCATGTCTGGCTGGTGAAGACTGATCCGTTGCATGTCCAACGGCACGGCACGTTCGTCACGACTCGCGTCGATGGCAAGAAAGCCACGGTTGACGCGCGGGTCGCTGTCCTCAACGAGCGGACGAATTCCGTGAAGTTCGACATCGAACAGGTTGTGGTCGATGCGGACGGGAATGTCATGGCCAAGGGGCCGGTGAGACACGGCGAATTAGAGGCGCAGGGCGCGGCCGAATTAAGCACGCAACTGGCGATCCGGAACCCCAAATTGTGGTCCATCGAGACGCCGTACCTGCACAAGCTTATTACGACAATCCGCGTCGATGGATCGGCTGTGGATCGGTACGAGACGCCGTTCGGCATCCGGAGCATACGCTTTGACCCTGACGAGGGATTCTTCCTGAACGGCAAGCGGGTGGAGCTGAAAGGCGTGAACAATCACCAGGACCATGCCGGGGTGGGCGTGGCGGTTCCCGACGCGTTGCAGGATTTCCGAATCGAGCGGCTGAAGGAGTTTGGATGCAACGCGTGGCGCTGTTCGCACAATCCTCCGACGCCCGAGCTGCTGGACGCCTGCGACCGCCTGGGGATGGTGGTCATCGACGAAAACCGTCCGATGGGCACGTCCTCCGAGCAGCTTGAGTCTTTGAAACAGATGATACTGCGCGACCGGAATCATCCCTGCGTGATCCTCTGGTCGCTGGGCAATGAAGAGTGGGCGATCGAAGGCAACATCAAGGGCGCGCGAATCACCTCGACAATGCAGGCCGTTGCCAGGCACCTGGACCCGACGCGGCGGACGACCGTCGCGATCAGCGGCGGGTGGGGCGGGACTTCGACGGTCATCGACGTGGCCGGGTACAATTACATCAAGCAGAGCAAGTCGGATCGCCAGCACAAAGAATTCCCCGGGCAACCCGGCGTCGGGACCGAAGAGACGACGACTCAGCAGACGCGCGGGATCTATTTTGACGACCGTGCGAAAGCGCATCTGGCGCCGCTCGCACATGGCGATTCCGGGGGCAACTGCGAGGTGGGATGGGAGTATTACGACGCGAGACGGTATCTTGCCGGATTGTTTTACTGGACCGGTTTTGACTATCGCGGCGAGGAGACGCCGTTCGGCTATCCGGCGATCAGCTCGCAATTCGGCATTCTCGATAGCTGCGGCTTTCCGAAGGACAGCTTTTATTACCTGCAATCGTGGTGGACCGACCGCCCCGTTGTTCACATCACACCGCATTGGAACTGGCCGGGCAAGGAAGGGCAGGAGCTTCCGGTTCGGTGTTTCGGGAACTGTGAGCAGATTGAGTTGTTCCTCAACGGGCAGAGCCTCGGGAAGAAGACCTTGGAGAGAGATGGACATCTTGAATGGACGGTCAAGTACGCGCCCGGCACGCTGAATGCGGTCGGTTATAGCGGCGGCAAGGAGGTCGTGACCGACAAGGTGGAGACGACCGGCGCCCCCGCCTCGATCCAGCTTGGCGCCAACCGGCCGGTCATCAACGCGGATGCGGAGGATGTTGCCGTCGTCACGGTGCAAGCAAAAGACTCTCAGGGCAGGGTGGTGCCGACCGCCGGCAATGAAATGACCTTTGAGATTGTCGGTCCCGGCAGGATTATCGGTGTCGGCAATGGGGATCCGTCGTCGCATGAGCCGGACCGGATCGTCGAGCGCGTGACGCCAGGCGAGGATTGGAAGCGAAGCCTGTTCAACGGGATGGCGGAGGTCATTGTGCAATCGACGGGCCAGCCGGGCGAGATCAAGCTGATGGCGAAGTCGCCGGATCTGACCGGCGGCGAATTGAGCATCGGGGCTCGGCCCGCTGTGCTCAGAGCGGCGGTGCCTTGATATTGATTTTCGGTTTGTCAGGGAATTCCCTGACAGGCCATTGCCGATCTCCCCGACTGTGCGCGAGGGGCCGCTGTAGTTCATTCTCGTGGCCGTACTTCGTCCCAGTCCCCCTTTGGCGGGTGCTCTGGATGACTTTGGTGCATCTCAGCAGAGCCGCTCGATCCGAGGGAATGAGGAGGGGGCGCCTCGCTCGCATTGGGTTTGCGGGCGGGGCGCACCGGGACGGCTCCCCAGGCAGGCCAAGATATGGTTCTGATGTTGGGGCGTAAGCCTCATGGCAGCACCTGTGCGCTTTGCAATTCGAAGCCCTTGCAGACTAGAAGTCTGCGCTACAGCAGACCTGAGGTCTGCGCTACGCTGAAGGGGGGCGGATGGCGGCGGGGCTTTCTGGGAGCCTGTTGAAAAACTACGTGAGGTCCTGCGGCGAGGGATTTTGGTGCAAGACGCGGAGCGAGGAGGGAGAATATCCCAGCGATCTTCGACCTACGAGCGACAACGTCTTGCGGCAAAAGACCCGCCGCCCGGAGGGTTTTCGAGGAAAAGGCCGTCTGGCTTCGTTGCTCCTCGGTCACAGAGCTTGTGGCTATGCTCCCTCGTCGCGCCTCGCCATACGGCCTTTTCCTCGAAAACAGGACCCCACGTAGTTTTTCAACAGGCTCCTAGGCCTGGGTCTCGGTTTTGGATTGCGACCACTCCATCGGGGACGAGCCGCTCGAGGTCCGCTTCGATTACGGCGGACTCGAAGGGGTGGGGCTGGCGGAGGGCGAGGCGCTGGCGAATCCAGGCGGCGAAGCCTTCGGAGTCTCCCGCAAACAGATCCCGCACACGCGATTCCGCATCCTTGATTTTCTCCAGATCGACGTCGTGTCGGGAAATGACGGCGACTTCGCCGTGGTGGCCGCGGAACCAGCCTTGGGGCATTTGGGGGAATCCTTTTCCGGTGTGCAAGGCGCACCACAAGAGCCGGGCTAAAGCGGCGCGCAAGCCGAATACGCCCGCCCCGAGCGGCCCGTGGGCTAGCCAGCCGTCCGGCGGCGCCGGCTGCACGCCGAGATCGAGTCCCTCGCCGGTGGCTCGCCAAACCAGGAAGCGTGGCGTGCCGGGCCAGACTCCAGCGCGATTGAAGCGCGGGCGCAGACTGCGCAGCAACTCGGATTCGCTGGCCAGCGCGGCGGCTTCGTCGGCGCATTCCCGCCATTCGATTCGTTCGACGGCCCGCAAGAGTCTGAGGTGGCGTCGCGGCATTCGATCCGGGTTGGCAACGCGGTAGCTGGCGAGACGTTTTCTCAGGTTCTTAGCCTTGCCGACGTAGAGCACTTGGTCGGCGCCATCGCGCATGAGATAGATGCCTGGACAGCGCGGCAGGCGCCGGAAGAAATCCGCGCCGAGCCGTTCGACCAACGGCCGGGGATCGGGAAAAAGCAGCATCTGCATAGCGCGGCTGGGGAGAGTTTAACACGAAGCCGAGAAAAATGAACGAGCCTTCAGCCACTGGATGGCGGAGGCATTGTGGCGGGAATTCGGACGCTTGCGGTCTCCACGCAATACGAGTATGGTTCGGACATGAGCGAGCGCATTGAAATCAATCCGCGCGTGTGTGGCGGCCAGCCTGTCATCAAAGGCACGCGGATTCCTGTGGCCACCGTTCTGGAGCAACTTGCCGACGATGAGTCCTGGGACTCCCTGCTGCGTGGCTACCCGGAATTGACGCGGGATGATATTCAAGCTGCCTTGGAGTACGCCAGGCATTCCATTCTGCACACGGAAATCACTGCCTTGGGTGTCGCCTAAGCCTCTGTGCGCCGTCACTTGGCAAGGTGACAAGCGGCCACGTGGCCCGGGGACAGCTCGCGCAAAGGGGGGACTTCGACCGCGCAACGCGGTTCAGCCAGCGGACAGCGCGGATGGAACGGGCAGCCTGCCGGCGGATGAAGCGGCGACGGCACGTCGCCCGGCAGGATGATCCGCTTTTGCCCCGACTTCTCGTCCAGCGTCGGCACCGCGGAAATGAGCGCCTGGGTGTAAGGATGTTTTGGCGAGCCAATGAGGGTGGAGGCCGGGGCCAGTTCGACGATTCGTCCCAGGTACATCACCATGACCCGCCGGCTGATATGCTCGACCACCGCCAGGTCGTGGGCAATAAACAAATAGGCCACGCCACGCTGCTGTTGGAGGTCCTGGAGCAGGTTGATGATTTGGGCCTGCACGGAGACATCGAGCGCGCTGACCGGCTCGTCGCAGACAATCAGGTCCGGCTCGACGGCCAGGGCACGGGCGATGCCGACGCGCTGGCGCTGGCCCCCGCTGAATTCGTGCGGATAGCGCGTTTCGAGAGCAGGGTCCAAACCGACCGCTTCGAGCAAATCTCCGATCCGCTTGCGGCGGGCGGAGCGGTTCGCCTCGAGCTGATGAATATGCAGCCCCTCGCCGATGCTCTCCCCGATCGTCATGCGCGGGTCGAGCGAGCCATAAGGGTCCTGGAAGATCATTTGGACCTTGCGCCGCCGGGCGGAGGCCTCGGCCCGGGTCATTCGTCCCACTTCCCGGCCCGCAAAATGAATTCTGCCGGCATTGGGCCGGATCAAACCGACGATAGCGCGGCCCAGCGTGGTCTTGCCGCAGCCGCTTTCGCCGACCAGGCCGAGCGTTTCCCCCGGGTCAACGGAAAAGCTGACGCCATCGACGGCCCGAACGAAGCCGTGAACTGGTCCGAGCGGGCTATGGCGAACAGGAAAGGCCACTTCCAGGTTCTCGACTTGGAGGAGGGGAGGCGAAGGCGGATTGGAATGGAATGGAGTTGGTGGGCGCATCTCGGTTTATTGCCTATAGGACTCCGGAGGCAAATCCCCCTCACCCCAACCCCTCTCCCAAAGGAGAGGGGGCAGCAAAGATTGGCTCTCGACCGTTCCGCCTGGGCCTGATTCGCCAATGGTTCCCAATCTACGCTCGGGCACGGAGGGGGCGCAGCGTTCTGGCATCCCTTCAGGATGCAGACAAATCTCAACTCCTCTACCGGGGGTCTTCGCTGCGCTGCGACCCCCGGCTACCTTCTGCCAACCCGTCCGGGTTGGTTGGGAAGGAGAATGCGTCTTCATTGCGATAGCTTGGTCACTAAAACGTCCTGGCGGTGAGGCCAAGGTAAAGGGGAGTTCGATCGAACGCAACATGGTTGAACTATTCAGTCGCCCTGTTGGGCTTGCTCCAGTAAGGACAGCGCACCCAGCGTTTGGATTCAACCTCGACCAGGGCGGGAACGGTCCGCGCGCAGTTGGGCTGGGCGGCGGGGCAGCGCGGGGCAAAGCGGCAGCCGGGCGGGAAATCTCCGGGACGAGGCACCGTTCCGGGAATCGAGGCCAGGCGTTGCGCCTGCCGGCCAAGCTTCGGCACGGAGGCCACCAGCGCCCGGGTATAAGGATGCAACGGGCGCCGCAGCAATTCGGCGGCGGGGGCGGACTCAACAATCTGGCCGGCATACATGACGGCGATACGGCGGGCCAAACCGCTGACGAGCCCGAGATTGTGCGTGATGAGCAGGATGCTCATGCCAAGCTGTCGCTGGAGATCCTGGAGCAGATCGAGGATCTGGGCCTGGATGGTGACGTCGAGGGCGGTGGTCGGCTCGTCGGCGACCAGCAGCTTGGGCCGGGTGGCCAAGGCCATGGCAATCATGACGCGCTGCTGCATGCCGCCGGAGAGCTGGAACGGGTAATCCCGCAGGCGGGATTCGGGGGCGGGGATGCGCACCTGCTTGAGCAAGCGGACGGCATCCTCTGCGCCGGCATGCCCTGGCCGATGCAGGTTGAGCGCCTCACGGATCTGTTTGCCGATGCGCAGAACGGGATTCAAGGACACGGCCGGCTCCTGGAAGATATAGCTGACCACGCCGCCGCGGACCGTCCGCAGCTCGGCGCTGGACATTCGCAGAACGTCCCGCCCATCGAGGCGAATCTCGCCGCCGGCATATCGGGCCGGCGGGCTGGGCAACAGCCGCGCGATGGACAGAGCGGTTGCAGTTTTGCCGCAGCCGCTCTCGCCGACCAGGCCGAAGGTTTCGCCCTCATCCAGGGCCAGGGAGACATCGTCGAGGACCCGGGCGCCGCTAAACTCAAGACTTAGATGTTCGATTTCGAGCAGGGACATTGGGTCACGTGGGGTGGATGTCACTTATCGCAAGGGCGAGGAAACCGCTGATGGCCATTCAATCCATGACCGGGTGACGGACGGAACCCCTTCAGGGTTCCGGGGTTTTGGGGCGCGTACCCCAGGGTAGCGCGTTTCGCGCAACCCTGGGCTGGAGGACGCAATCCCTTCGGGATAGAACAAAGCAAGATCCATGGCGGGTTTGATAACCTGCCAGAACCGTGCAGGTACCGATGGTTGAAGCGAGGTGCTACCCCGGTTTTCGCGTTGGTGTGAGGAGGAACACCGGGCGAGACGCCCGGCGAACTCGCAGGCGAGGACGTCTGCGCTACATGCAAAGGTGAAATCCGGGATAATGGGAGGGGTGGCCATAGAATGAGTTACTCAGTTACCCGCATTTATAGGGCTGTCTTCATGCGCGGATCGATCCATTGGTAGAGGATGTCGACGACCAGGTTGGCGCTGACGACCAGGCAGGCGCTGAAAAGCACGGTGCCCATGATCATTGGCACGTCGAGATTGAAGACGCTCTGGACGGCCAGCGTTCCAATGCCAGGCAGGGCAAAGACGTTCTCGGTAAAGAGCACGCCGCCGAGCAGGCCGGCGACATCGATGCCCAGGATGGTGACGACTGGGATGAGAGCGTTGCGCAGGCCGTGCCGGAACAGAACCGCGGCCTCCGAGGCGCCCTTGGCCCGGGCGGTGCGAATGAAGGGGCTGTCGAGCACTTCGACCATGCTGGAGTGGATGAGCCGCGCATAGTAACCGACGAACAGGAGGGCCAGCGTCGCCCCGGGCAGCAGCAGCGAGGCGAAGCCGCGAAAGCCGGCCAATGGGAACCAGGTCAGCTTGTAAGCCAGCCCGTATTGCAGCATTCGAGCCAGCCAGAAGGCAGGCAGCGAGAGCGACAGGGTGGCGGCCAGCAGGGTGCCGCGATCGAACCACGAGCCCCGATACCGCGCCGTCATCACGCCCAGCGGCACGGCCACCAGCAGCCACATGACCACCGCCGTGGCCGAGAGCGCGGCCGTGGCGGGCAGGCGTGTCAGGATGGCTTCGGTCACCGGCTGGTCGGTGACAAACGAGCGTCCCAGGTCTCCGCGCGCGAGTTGGCCCAGGTAATAGCCCAGGCGCTTGAGTGCGGGGTCATCGAGGTGATATTTCAAGCGCACTTCCCGCAGGACTTCGGGCGATGCCTTGGCGCCGGCAATGACTCGCGCCGGGTCGCCCGGGACCACATTGATGAGCAGGAACGTCAGCACCGCCGTACCCAGCAGGGTCAGCACCGACCAGAAGAGGCGAGAGAGGAGGCGGGGGACCATGGCGGGTTAGTGGGTGTGTAACGGTTTGAAGAAGGTTATGCTCGATCGGAGTCCCCCTCACCCCGGCCCTCTCCCAAAGGGAGAGGGGGAATTGTCGTCCGTCGGCCGGCGAATCCGGCGCGGCTGGAATGGTCGGGAGCCAACCTTTGCTGCCCCCTCTCCCTTTGGGAGAGGGCCGGGGTGAGGGGGATTTGACTGCGCAATCTCATCGGGGTTTAATCCACATTCGTTCGTATCTCCAGAGCCATACGGGGTGGGGGTTGGCGCCGTGGACGCGGGGGTGGTACAAGACAGGGATGTGTTCATGGACAAGCGGAACCCAGGGGGCATCCCGCATGATGAGGTCTTCCCCTTCGCGAAAGAGGCGGGTGCGTTCGGCGGGGTCCATGCTCTGGGCCGCGGCATCGAGGCGGCGGTTGACCTCGGGATTGTTATAGAACGAGGCGTTGTTGCAATCGGTATCGGTGATGCGTTCGCCGTTGAGCAGGACATCGAGGAAATCGCTCGGGTCCGGATAGTCCTGAGTCCAACCATAAACGCCGCAAGGAGCCTGGCCCCGGGTTTCGGTCTTGGTCTGAAACGCGGCATAGCTGGCCGATTGGAGTTCCGCGTCGATGCCGACCTGGGCGAGGTCTTGCTGGATGCCTTCCGCCAACCGGGCGAACAAGTGGGCATCCACGCCATACCACAATTGAGTCTTGAAGCCGTTGGGAAATCCAGCCTCGCGCAGCAGCGCCCGCGCCTTGGCCGGGTCATGGCTATAATCCGGCAGGGTCGGGTTGCTCCAGGGAATGGAGGGGGGCACTACTCCATGGGCGACCACGGCGAGGCCGCCCACCAGTTTGAGCAGGCGCTCCTTGTCGATGGCGTAATTGACGGCCTGGCGCACGCGCGGGTCATCGAAGGGCTTGACCTCGGTGTTCATGAAAAAATAATCGAGTTCAGGCGACTCCACGAACTGCAGCCAATCGCGACGCCGTGGATCGCGCCTGGATTGGATGGCTTGGGCTACGGAAGCAACCACCTGATCCAGATCGCCCCGGTCCAGCATCATGAGCATCAAGGCGTCGTCCGGGCCAAACATCACGTCGACCGCATCGACAAAACCCAGCGGCCCGGTGTAGAACGGGTTGCGGTCGAATCGCCAGCGGATGCCCCGGCGGAACTCGGCAAGGCGGTAGGGGCCGGAGCCGGACAGGTGATATTGGAAGTCGCGGCCATAGCGCTGGACGATCTCGCGCGGCACGGCGCTGGCAAAGGCCATTGCCAACACATAGCGGAAGGTGAAGCTGGGCCGGCTCAGCTCGATGATCAGCGTCTGGTTATCCGGCGCGCGCAAGCCGCTGACATGGGCGGCTTTGCCCGCAACAAATTCGGGCGCGCCCAGAATTTCGAGGAAATAGGTCTGGCCGGGAGAGCCGGTCGCCGGGTTGAGGATGCGCTCCAGCGAGTAGATATAATCCTCCGCCTCGACCTCGCGCCCGTGGGCAAAGCGGAGTCCGGGGCGGAGATGAAACGTAAAGGTCTTGCCATCGGGCGACAGGCTCCAATCCCTGGCCTCGTCGGGGACCAGGCCGGTGCCGTCGTCGAAATCCAGCAGGCAGCGGAACAGCAATCGCGTCAGCGGGATGGAGTCGCCGTCGAAACTGAACGCCGGATCGATCGAGCGCAACTCGGCTGAGAAGGCCAGGTGCAAGGTGCCGCCGCGTTGGGGAACTTCAGATCCCGAAGCGGCGCTGGCGAGGATTAGCCCCAGGCAGGCAAGGATGCGAGCGCTGCGCTTCATGATCGCTTTTGTTTGGGATCGAGCGCTTCCTGCAAACCCTGGCCGAGGAGGTTGAAGGCCAGGACGGTCAGGACAATCGCCACGCCGGGAGCGATGACGATGACGGGCGCGGTGACAAAATAAGGCTGGCCGTCAGCGATCATCGCGCCCCAGGTCGGGGCGGGAGGCGGCACGCCGACACCGAGGTAGCCGAGCCCCGCTTCGAGCAGGATGGTATTGGCGGTGCTCATTGCCGCCAACACGATGACGGTGGGCAGAATGTTGGGGAGGATATGCCTCAGGATTAAACGCGAATCCGAGGCCCCCAACACCCGCGCAGCCTGGACAAACTCACGCTCCTTGACGGCCAGCACCTGCGCGCGAATCACCCGAACCATCCCCGGCCAGCAGACAAACCCAATGATCAGGAACAGACTGACCAGCCCGCGCTGAAGGCGCACGTCGAGGAAGTGCCACGGCAGGCTGGCGGGATGCAAATGGATCATCTTGCCGTCCATCAGGCCGGCAAAGGCTATCGCCAGCAGGATCGCCGGAATGGCCATGTTCATGTCGGTAAACCGCATAAGGACCAGGTCAAGCTTTCCGCCGTAAAAGCCGGAAATCAGTCCGACGGCGACGCCGACCAGCGTGGCCGTGAGCATGGCCGCCGTACCGATCGTCAGCGATACCCGCGCGCCATAAATGACCCGGGCGAGGACGTCCCGGCCGATGTTGTCGGTGCCGAGCAGGTAGGTCCTGCCGGGCAACTGAGGCAGGCCGTCGGTATCGAGTCCGTTGGGGTCTTGCCGAAGGGGTTCCCGGAGCAGGTGCCAGCGGGTGAGCGAGGGGGCGGAGAGCGCCAGCAGGCAGAGGAGCAGGACAATGAGGCCGCCCGATTGAACGAGCCGGTTCTGGAACACGCCGGCGCCGGCGGCCTCAACCGGCGGAGGGGTTTCTCGTTCAAGCGTCTGCATGTGGTCGGCTTCAGTGCCTGCCCGGCACCTGGGGCGCTTGAGACTAACATGACGGGGCCGTTACGCAACCATAGGAGTGCGGCCGTGCTGGGCGCAGCGGGCTCCGAATGGGCGAAGGGCATGGAAAAAATCTCGAGTCAGCCGGCGTCCGGCGCCCGCTGCGCCTGGGGACACTCCGACGGCATCGAGTCCGCGCTAATGGGCTTCGAGCCAGTTCTGGCCGACGCCGATTTCGACCTCGATGGGGACATCGAGGTTGATGGCGGTTTTCATGTTCTCCTGGACAAGCGCCCGCACCTCCTGCTCCTCGGGTGCTTAGAGGCCGAAGACGAGTTCGTCGTGAACCTGCAATAGCATGCGGGTTCGGCGCTTGCGGCTGCCCACTTCA
>Ga0181520_10010662_pt1 | contig 12258 bp, 11 predicted proteins | sample PEATcosm2014_Bin_29_FD_132451 | JGI IMG/M metagenome (GOLD analysis project Ga0181520, IMG submission 132451) | Peatland microbial communities from MTU Mesocosm Facility, Houghton, MI, USA - PEATcosm2014_Bin02_30_metaG | ecosystem: Environmental > Terrestrial > Soil > Wetlands > Peat | place...
CACGACCCCAAAGCCATGGAAAAGGCGAAAGCCATCCTGAAAGATGTTACTTATGTGGAAGACATGAATGCCGTGGCCGAAGGCTGCGACGCGCTCGTCGTGGCAACGGAATGGGATGAATTCAAAAAGTTCGATTTGGAGCGCGCCAAAAAATCGCTTACGCACCCCATCATGTTTGACGGACGCAATCTTTTCGACCACGCCGAAATGGAACGGCTCGGCTGGATTTATAAAAGCGTGGGTAGGTGATGCGTGATCCGTGATGAAAAAGTTGTCCGAGTCAGCATCCGCCGCCCGATCTTACCCATCACGCGTCACGCATCAGCCCATTGAAGTCAGCGCCGCGCTCATCTTTCACCACGGCAAACTTCTCATCACACGGCGCCATGCTGACGCGCACCTCGGCGGGCTTTGGGAATTTCCCGGCGGCAAACGCGAGCCGCATGAAACATTCGAGCAATGTCTGGCGCGCGAATTGCGCGAAGAGCTTGGCATCGAAGTCGAAGTCGGCGAATTGTTTGAAGAGATTTCACACGCCTATGCCGAAAAAATCGTCCATCTGAAATTTTTCGTCTGCAAATTGATTTCCGGCAAGCCGCAGACGCTGGATTGCTCGGCGTTCAAGTGGGTTGAAAAAGCTAAACTGGCAGATTATGAGTTTCCAGCGGCGGATGCAAAGTTGGTGGATAAACTACATGAAATGTATGAATTCAAGCTTTAGCCCGCCGCCTCGAAGCCCGGGGTGAAGCTTGAAATCCAACTTGCCGCCGTCGCCGCACAAATGCTGAAAATTGAGCGCTTACAACTTGCCGCAAACCTCTTCCACGATCTGTCGGAAGTTGTTTTCGCCGGGATTGACAATGGCCATCTCGCGTTTGGCGTTTTCCACCGAATCGCTCGCGTGCGCGGCGTTGATCGTGATATTTGAACCGAATTCGCGGCGGATGGAACCGGGCGGCGCCTTGGACGGGTCGGTCGGACCCAATACGTCGCGGATTTTGCGGACAGCATTCACGCCTTCATAAACCAGCGCGATACACTTTTGCGTGCCAGGCCGCTGGCGTTCCGCCTCCGTTTTGATCTCGGATGGCGCGTGTCCGGTCATGAAGCGCATGATGTTTTCAAACTGGTTGTCGCCGTGGAGCGGACCAAGGATTTCGCCGAGCGCTTGCTGCTGTTCCGGAGGAATCTTGAAGCCGAGTTCCTTTTCGAGCAGCAATTTGACGCGTTCGCTGACACCTTCCTTGAGCTTGGTGCGCAATACCTCGCGGACGGGGCCGTAAAATTCCAGCGCCTGCGCCAAGCTCATGTGCAGCACCTTGATGCCGACAATGTAAAGTCCCGTGCGCGAAAAAAAATCAATGACGTTGCCGGGCCGGCCTGTCGTGAACTTGAAATTGTCCGGCTTGATAAGCACCAGCGTGCGCTCGCCGATTTGTCCGGGCGGATAAACGATGACATTTTCCAAAACGCCGCCGTCGGAATCGGAATAGCGCGCCCACAATTTCAATTTCGTTTCCGCCTCCTTCTCGTTTGGCGCGGCCAGCACCGCCGGCTCAAAATAACGCACCGACTGGCCGTCGTCATCCATGATCAAATCGCTGTAAGTGTCTCGAATTGTTTCGCCGCTGCGGCGGTCGGGACTCAGATTGCCGACAACCGCGCGCACTTTGCGCACCGCATCCTCGCCGCGAAAAACCATCATCAGGACGCGTCGCCGGCGTCCCGTTTTCGGATCAGGTGAAAGGTTATGGAGAACATAGTCGCGAAGCAGTTCCTGGATTTTCCGATCCTGCGGATCTTCGGCGGAAACAATTGTTTCGGCATATCGGCTTGCCAGTTCCGCGCCCGGCGCAAACATCCGCATCGCGGCCAGATCGAGCCCGGTGCGCGAAATGAGCCGGCTCAAAATGCCGCCGGTGCGCGACTTGTAAAGCGAATAGGGAGTGACAATGACGTAGCCAAGCTGGGGTTGAGACATAATTAACTTGTTGCGGTCGGCGTGGTTGGCGTGGTCGAAGGCACGCTGGCCGGAGCGGCCTTGCCGCCCAAAATCTTGAACATGACCGTGCCGCAAGTCGGGCACTTGCCTTTAATTGCCTTGCGCCCATTTTTCATTGTTTCCTCGACGCCATTCGAGATTTCCTTCTTGGCCTTGCATTTGACGCAATATCCTTCAGCCATAAAAATTCTTACCGCCCGCGCTTCATGCCCGAACGGCAACGATAGCTTAACCAAGACAAATTCAGAGTGCAACCCGGAAAAGGAAGCAGTAAAACCAGTTGAATATCAATGGCTTGAGCCGTTGATGGCCTGTTAAAACAATTTTGACAAACGGACTGTGGCCAAATGCAAAGAGAAAGAAAATCGCTTCATATCATGACTTGGCTGCCTGCTTCCTCAATTCCGTTTTTAAGATTTTCCCCGTCGCATTTTTTGGCAGGGCGGGCAGAATGATGATTTGCTTCGGCGTTTTGTAATCCGCCAGCTTGCTGCGGATGAATTGTGACAAGGCGTTTTCATCGAGCGTCTGCCCTTCCGTCGCCGCGACGAACGCCACCGGCTGCTCGCCGCGCCGCACGTCCGGCACGCCGATGACCGCCGCCTCCTTCACGCCGGGAAAATGGTAAATCACCTCCTCAATCTCGCGCGGATAGACATTGATGCCATTGACAATCAGCATGTCTTTTTTGCGGTCAGTGATGTAATAATAACCATCGGCGTCGCGATGGCCCACGTCGCCGGTCAGCAGCCAGCCATTGCGAAAAGCTTTTGCCGTCTCCTCGGGCTGATTCCAATAACCCTGCATCACGTTGCCGCCGCGCACGCAAATTTCGCCGGTTTCGTTGCCGCCAAGCATTTTGCCCGATTCATCCTGCACGCTCATTTCGACGTTCGGAATCGGAATGCCAATGGAGCCGGCCTTGTGGACGCCGCGCAGCGGATTTTTGGAAACGACCGGACTGGCCTCGCTCAAGCCGTAACCCTCAATGAGCGGCACTTTGAATTTTTCCTCAAACTCCTTCAGCGTCTGCATCGGCAGTGGCGCGGAGCCGCTGATGAAAATGCGGATCGGCTGCGGCATGGAGATTTGCGCGGCCAGCATCATCCGGTAAAACGACGGCACGGCGGGCAGGATTGTTGCGCGGCGCGAAAATATTTCCTGCAAGGCTGCGCGCGGCGGATGCAACGACTTCACCAGCACGATGGAACCGCCGGTGGTGAACGGCAGGAAAATTCCCACAGTCATCATGTAAGTGTGAAACAGCGGCAAAATCACGGCGAAGGAGTCATCCGGGACGGCTTGCAACACGATGCGGCAGCTGTCGACATTGTGCATCAGGTTGCCGTGTGACAGCATCGCGCCCTTCGGTTTGCCCGTCGTGCCGGAAGTGTAAATGATGACGGCCAAATCCGACTCGTTCCGAGTCGGAGGAGATGGGAGTTCGGAGTTGGGATCTGGGGTGGTCGCTATTTTCTCAATTTGGAAAGATTTGAGAGATGGCCGCGCCGCTTTGAGTTCCGCCAAGTGCGCACCCAACTCCATATCCGTGATCACCATGTCAATATCGCCGTCATTCAGAATGTAAGCGACTTCCGCCGGTTTGAGGAAATTGTTGATGGGCACGACGACCGCGCCCGCCTGCAAAATGCCAAAGACGCACGGAACAAACTCCGGACAATTCTTCAGCCACAGCGCGACTCGGTCGCCTGGCTTCACGCCGAACCGGTTTTGCAGATGTGCGGCGACTTTTTGCGTTTGCGCGTGAAGCCCGGAATAGGGAATTTCACGGTCTCCCCAAAAGATGGCGGTTTTTTGCGCGTGCTTTTCCGCGCAGTTCATGAAAGCCTTGGCTAGATTCATTGGATTTTTGACCGCAAGTTTCAAGTTTTCAGGCTGGAAAGTCGAGACAGATTCAAACCTCAAAATTATAAACTTAAAATTTTGTGTCCATGTGGTAAATATGTCCGCGTGATTGACACCGACGCAAAACTTGCCGCGCAGCTGCCCGCCATCAAATCCGCCGCCTGGCTGGCGCTTGACACCGAGGCGGACAGCTTGCACGCCTATCCTGAAAAAGTCTGCCTCATTCAAATCAGCACGATTCACGGAGACCGGCTCGTTGACCCGCTCGCTGGAATAAATCTCGACCCATTGCTCGACGCGCTCAACGGCCACGAACTCATCATGCACGGCGCGGATTACGACCTGCGGTTGCTGCGCAAGCACCACGAGTTCACGCCCTCCGGGATTTTTGACACGATGCTTGCCGCGCGGCTCGTGGGGGAACGGCAGTTTGGCTTGAGTTCGTTGGTCGAAAAATTTCTCGGCGTCAAACTGGACAAAGGCTCGCAGAAGGCCGACTGGGCGCGGCGTCCGCTGACGGAGAAAATGGAAGTCTATGCGCGCAACGACACACGCTATTTGAAGCCGCTCGCGGACAAACTGATACTTGAAGTTCAGTGGAAAAACCGCCTCGCCTGGCACCGGGAAAGTTGCGCAAGACTCATCGCCGAATGCTCGCAGCCGCCTGTCGTGGATGGCGATTCCGTCTGGCGCATCAAGGGCAGCAGCCACTTGAACCGCCCGGCGCTTGCCGTTTTGCGCCAGCTCTGGCACTGGCGCGAGAACGAAGCCACCGCCGCAAATCGTCCGCCATTTTTTATTTTGAACCATGAAAATCTCATAACCATTGCGAGCACCGCGGCGGAACATCATCCAGTGGAGAATCTTTTGTCCCCGCGGATGTCGCCGCGCCGCCGAGAGTCTTTGCTTGAAGCGGTCCGCGCCGGTCTCGCCGTTCCTGCAAGCCGCCAGCCGGAAATCATCCGGCACAAATTTGACCGTCCAAACGAGGCCGAACGCCGCCGTTATGCCGAATTGGCCAGATGCCGCGATGCCCACGCCCACAAGCTGGGCATTGACGCCACACTCATTGCCAGCAAATCCACGCTTGGCAACCTCGCGCGTGATTGGGACAGGCATGCCCCGAATTTGATGAACTGGCAGCGGGAGTTGCTGCAAAAGTAGCGCAGGCCGTTCCGTCTGCAAGCGGACTGAAAACATCGATCTTCAATCTATATCGGGAGAGGCGGAATACTGCCTTACCGCACCATTTCAAAGGCAAACCCTTTCAGGTATTCCGTTTCTGGAATCATCGGAACGATTGGATGATCCGGCGATTGCGCGTATGTCGCCACGCGGCGCAAAATTTTTCGCGTGTCGAATGACGCCGAGAGCAGCGTGTCCTGAAACAATTCCGCGCTGACGTGATGCGAACAGCAGAATGTCGCCAGCACGCCACCCGGCCGCAAAAGCTTCAGCGCGCGCAGATGGATTTCCTTGTAGCCGCGCAGGGCGTCGGGAACCGAAGCACGGTTGCGGGTGAATGACGGTGGATCGAGAACGATCAAGTCGAAACGGGGAATGACGCGCTCATGCGGTTTGACGGCGGTGTTCGCCTTGAGCCAGTCGAAAACATTGATTGCTTCGAACGAACATTTTTCTGCAAGTCCATTCGTTGCGGCGTTTCGTTTCGAGGCCTCAATCGCATCCGCGCTTTGGTCGAGCAGATGAATGTGCGCCGCCCCCGCGCGGGCCGCGTGCAATCCGAATCCGCCGAGAAAGCTGAAGCAATCCAAGACTTGCGCGCCTTTTGCAAACTGCGACGCGGCCAGATAATTTGCCTGTTGATCCAAATACAAACCGGTCTTGTGGCCGGCGACCAAATCGGTCTCAAATTTCAATCCGTTCAAATTGACCGAAATCGGGCCGCTCAATTCACCAGCCAAAATCCCGTTCGCTTCCGCCAATCCCTCAAATTTGCGCGAGGCCATGTCGCTGCGTTCCAGAATCGCGCGCGGCGAAAAGACTTTTTGAATCGCGGCGACAATCTGCGCCTTGCGCTGATCCATGCCGAGCGACGAAATCTGCACAACCAGCGCATCCTCGTATTTGTCCACGATAAGGCCGCTCAAGAAGTCGCTTTCGGCGTTCACAACACGGAAGGAAGACGCGCCGGGCAGATGTTTTTGCCGGAAGGCGAGCGCTGCGCGGATGCGTTCCTCAAAAAACCCTTCATTTACTTCCACGCGCCCCGGCGAAAGCACGCGGACGGCAATTTTGGATTTTGAATTGAAAAAGCCCGTGCCAATGAGGCGCTGGCGGGGGTCCTTGACCTGGACGATTCCGCCGTCAGCGGGTGGCTGGGTGATACGGAGGATTTCCCCGTGGTAAATCCACGGGTGGCCGGCAATGATGCGGTCGGCCTCGCCCGGTTTTAGTAAAACGGTCGGCAATGCGTCCATAGTTTTGCAGACTGGCCGTTGGAAGGTCGCAGCGAACGGGCCGTGCGGAAAGAAAATAGTTGAAACATTTTGCTTGCAAGAAGTGCTAACAAGGTGGATAAGAATGACAAACCTATGAAATCAAGCGTTCCAATCAGTTCATTGCTGCACCACAAGAGCTCGGTCTTGTGGTCCATCCCGTCCGAGGCCACCGTCTTTGAAGCCATCAAGCTCATGGCCGAAAAAAACATCGGCGCGCTTCTGGTCATGTCGGACGGCAAGCTCGTGGGACTGTTCACCGAGCGCGATTACGCCCGCAAAATCGCTTTGCAGGGCAAGTCATCCAAGGAAACGCGCGTGCGGGAGATTTTTACCGGCGTGGTCATCACCGTCAAACCGCATGATTCGGTCGAGGACTGCATGAAACTCATGACCGAACACCGCGTGCGGCATCTGCCCGTTGTGGACAAGGGAAATGTCATCGGCATCGTCTCCATCGGCGATCTTGTGAACTGGACGATTTCCGCCCAGGACGCGCAGATTGCCCAAATGGAACAATACATCGCCGGCGGCATCTCGTCTTGATTCGTCTCTGCCGGAACTTATCTGGAGAACGCTTTGGGAATTGCTTGCAAGTCCGGTTTAGCGACCGGCATTTTCGACCCGGAATCAATCCCACCCACGACGCAACGATCATCAATCCCCGACTCCGGCACAACGAGAATGATGGCATAAGGACGGGTTTGATAAACTCCCGGTTTTAGCGGCTGCGATGGGCTTGTTCTCCCGCCCAGATAAACAATCGGAGCTGGGCCAAAGTGCGCAAGACCCAGATTGGTTGAACCGGCGACAAACGGCGGCGAACTCAATGCCGGTTCTCCATTCGTCAGCGCAGCCGTCGCAATCAAGGTTGCCACAGATAGCCCGGCAACGCCCATCATCAAGAACCTTGCCAGAGGTTTCATGCTTCATTGGACAATTTCTCAAGCCGGACGTTCAGGGTTGCAAACAAAGATTGGTAGTGTCCCAATTTGGAATTTTACTTTCGTTTTGCCATGAACATCCAAAGGACAATAACCACAAGGATACCAACGACAATACAGAACGGAATCCAAGAATATGGGGGTGGAATGGTTACGACTTTCCATGTAGCAACATTTGAGTTCATTTCTTCCCCTTGAAGTCTTTCACGATTTGAACCCGCACAGCACAAAGATTCAGGGCATTGCCGGCGGCAAATCTTATTGTTTTGCTTCGGGTTTTGCGTCGCCGTCCTTCACCCGTTTGACAACCAGATCCTCCTCGGCGAAGTCACCCACCTTGCGGTGCAGCTTGATTTCATCGCCGGACACCTTGCCGGTGTATTCGATGCGGGCGTCAATGTCGCCAAACTTGAGCGATTCGACAAAGGTGATGCCGTTCGTGCCGACCGTGCCCTCGGTGATGGCCACGTCATTCGTTCCGTTGTCGCTAATGCCGACGGCCCTGCCGGTCAGGTTGGTTCCGTCCGCCTTGAAATCGTAGGTATATTTTTGCACCCCGATTTGGGAATCAAACTGCCCCTGCCATTTCCCGGTCACGGTGTCCTGCGCCGATGCCGTTCCAATAAATGCCAGCGCGGACGCCGCCAGCCCGGTGATTTTGACAATGTTTTTCATGGATTGATTTTGGTTTGAATTGGTTCAGGACAAGACAACCACAAGTGGGTTGGGGAGGAAAGCAAAACTTCCTCGGCAATCCCAAGAGGGGATATGACTCTGGCAGGGTCTGTGAACGTCGAATTTAGCCGGCGGCGTGCTCAAAACCGCCCGTGCGCAGAAATTCAATCGTTTGCCGGATGGCTTCGCGGTTGCGCATGATGAACGGATGCGTTGCGTGAATGACAATGTGATCGCTCATGCCCGCGAGTTTGGTCCGTTCAACGGAAACCTTTCCGTCGTCGCGGCCGGGGATGAGCAGGCTGTTGATCCAGTTGATGGAACGGTCGCCGGCGATGATGCCGACGGGAAAAGTCGCCGCGCCAAGCCAGTTTGGCGTGGAATTCGTGCCCGTGCCCAATTCACTTCCCGCCGGGCCGTTGATCCATTTGAAAAGAAACAGCCAACCGAGTTTGTCCACGACCTCGCTGCCCTGATTCGGCGGCGCGAGCATCACGACGCGCCCCAGCGACGGAATGGAATGGCGCGCAAGATAACTGCGAACCAGAATCCCGCCGAGCGAGTGCGTGACAAAATCAATCTTCACCGCGCCGTCTCGCTGGCAGTCGCCGACGGCTTTGCCAATCACGTCATCGGCGAGCTGCTGGACGGACGCCTTGCGCGAGGGATAATCCACATTTTTCACTTGATAGCCCGCATTGGTCAGCGCGCGTTCCATCTTCGCCATCGAACGGCTTGTGCGGCACAGGCCATGCAGCAGAATCACCTCCTCCGGCGTGCTGAAAGCCGGTGAAGAAATTGCGACCGTGGCCATGAAAATTAAAATTCTCGAAAACATTTAAACTGTAAAATCATTCTGGCCGAACCGGGCGGCAAACGCGAAATGAATTTTCAGAATCCCATCTGGCTTTGCTCTCGTGGCAACCGGCGTGAGCCGGCTCATTATTTTGGATGCGGGAAATATTGGAGCGGACTCACGTCCGCTGCTACGCAAGAATCAGGGAATGAGGATTGGATTGAACCTTTCGGGTTGATGATTTTTTGGCTGGACTTGCCGCGCCGGAGTCAGACGAAGGCGGGCAACCCTGGGCTGATTGATGGAATCCCGTTGGGATTCTGTTGCGTCGTCAGACGAGTTTCATGGCGATGGCAAGTTCAGCCTTCTGCTTTTGGGAATTCGCCAGTGCCAGCCGCCTGTGCAGCAAACGCTCGACCTCGACTTCATCAGCATTCGGATTCTGCCGGCGGATACCTTCGCGCGCAATGTTGCAGGACATTTCGTGCAGATCCAAAGCAATCTTCAGCCGCTGCTCGCCTGTCATTTGCCGGTAGCGTTCAATCTGTTTGTCCGATGCCATCGCCGCAGTCATGTTTTTTCAATAATCCAACTTTCTGCCGCTTACAACTTCAAATCCATATCCGTCACTGCGCCGAACGAGGCGCTGGTGACGTGGGCGGCGTATTTGGCCAGCACGCCGCGGGTGTAACGGGGCGCGGGCTTTTTCCACGCCTTGCGACGGGCGGCCATTTCCTTGGAGGTTATCTCCAGTGTCAGTGTCCGCTTCTCGGCGTCAATGGTGATGGTGTCGCCGTTCTTCACGAGGCCAATCGTCCCGCCCGCGTAGGCTTCGGGCGTGATGTGGCCGACCACGAAGCCATGGCTGCCGCCGGAGAAGCGTCCGTCGGTGATGAGCGCCACGTCCTTGCCGAGTCCCTTGCCCATGATGGCGGAGGTGGGCGAAAGCATTTCCCTCATGCCCGGCCCGCCTCGCGGCCCTTCGTAGCGGATGACGATGACGTCGCCCTTCACAATGGAGCCGTCGAGGATTTTATCCAGCGCGGCTTCCTCGGAATTGAACACGCGCGCCTTGCCGGTGAATTTCATGCCTTCCTTGCCGGTGATTTTGGCCACGGCGCCTTCGGAGGCGAGATTGCCGCGCATAATCACGAAATGGCTGTCCCTTTTGATGGGGCGATCAAACGGCTGGATGATGGTTTGCCCGGCGGGATAGGGTTTCACGCCCCTGAGTGTCTCGGCCAGGGTTTCGCCAGTGACGGTGAGGGCGTCGCCGTGGAGCAGTCCCTTGTCGAGCAGGGTCTTCATGAGCGGACGGATGCCGCCGATGGCGACGAGTTCGGACATCAAATGTTTTCCACTGGGCTTGAGGTCGGCGAGGACGGGCACGTGTTTGCCGACGCGGCTGAAGTCGTCGAGGGTGAGCTTCACCTTGGCGGCGTGGGCGATGGCGAGCAGGTGCAATACGGCGTTGGTCGAGCCGCCGAGCGCAATGACGACGGTGATGGCGTTCTCGAAGGCTTTCTTGGTGAGGATGTCGAGCGGGTGGATGCCCTTTTTCAACATTTCAATCACGCAGGCGCCGGCGCGGCGGCAATCGTCCATCTTGGCCGGGGAGATGGCGTTTTGGGCGGAGCTGTTGGGCAGGCTCATGCCGAGGGCTTCGATTGCGCTGGCCATGGTGTTGGCGGTATACATGCCGCCGCAGGAGCCGGGACCGGGAATGGCGCATTGCTCGACGGCCTGAAGTTCGGCGTCGGAAATTTTTTTGTTCGCGTGCGCGCCGATGGCTTCAAAGACGGACACGATGTCGAGCTTCTTGTCCGGTGCGCTGGTGATGCAGCCGGGCAGGATGGTTCCGCCATAAACAAAGACGGACGGGCGATTCAGCCGCGCCATGGCGATGATGGAGCCGGGCATGTTTTTGTCGCACCCGCCGATGGCCACAAAGCCGTCCATGCCCGCGCAGCCGACGACGGTTTCAATGGAGTCGGCGATGACTTCGCGAGAGACGAGGGAATATTTCATGCCTTCGCTGCCCATCGAGATGCCGTCGGAGATGGTGATGGTGTTGAAGACGATGGCCTTGCCGCCGGCTTCGTTCGCGCCCTTCTCGGATTCGAGCGCGAGCTTGTCAATGTGCATGTTGCACGGCGTGGTGTTGCCCCACGTGGAGGCGATGCCGATGAGCGGCTTCTTGAAATCTTCCGGCTTGAAGCCGATGGGGTAAAGCATGGAACGGGCGGCGGCGCGTTCAGGGCCGTCGAGCAGAATGCTGGAATGGGGGCGGAGTGGATCGGATGATTTGGTCTTTTTCATGGCGGGGATTCTAAATGAAAGCGGGAGTGTCGGCAAGCCGCGGCGATTTGAATTGAAAAATGCGGCGGGCTTGGCACAGTGCCATTTCCGGCGGAGAGATGGCCGAGTGGTTGAAGGCACACGCCTGGAAAGCGTGCATACTCCAAAAGGGTATCGAGGGTTCGAATCCCTCTCTCTCCGCCAGTTTGATTTTTTGCTTTGAAATCTCGCTTTTGCCGGATGCGCTCATTGCCGGAGTCAGCGACGAGAAACCATGCCCTGCGAAAGACAAACGCCAGATGCGCCGCTGAACCGTGCGAGCGCGCCTGCGCCAGGCGTGATTTTATGGCGGCAATCTGAATTGACATCGCTGCCCCTCTTTTTTAGGTTCTTTCAGCAAAGACCACATGCTTTGCCCCGGCTAAGAGTCCGGGATTTTTATTGCAGTGGGACAGACATCTTGCCTGTCATAAAAACGGAGGCAGGCTGGAAGTCTGTCCCATATATAAAAAAATCTATGGCAAATACAATTCTCGTCGGCGCCCAGTGGGGCGACGAAGGCAAGGGCAAAATCATTGATGTGCTCACCGGGCAGGCGGATGTCGTCGTCCGTTACGCCGGCGGCAACAACGCCGGACACACGGTCTGGGTCGGCAAACAAAAATATGTTTTGCACCTCGTGCCGTCCGGCATCCTTCGCAAGGATAAATTATGCGTCATCGGCAACGGCGTGGTCGTTGACCCGATCGGCCTCGTAGAGGAAATCGAGGGGTTGAAAAATATCGGCGTCCGTGTCAGCCCGAAGAATTTCGTGTTAAGCGAGACCGCGCACGTCGTTTTTCCATATCACCGCGAACTGGACGCGCAGCGCGAAGTGCTCAAGGGCAAAAATAAAATTGGCACCACCAAACGTGGCATCGGCCCGGCTTACGGCGACAAGGCCGCGCGCGTCGGCCTGCGCGTGAACGACCTGGTTGACCCGGCGCTGCTGGCAGAAAAGCTTTCGCGCCGCGTCAGGGAAAACAACGAGGTGCTCAAGGCGCTCGGCGCGAAGCCGCTTTCCTTCAAGAAGATTTTCGCCGAATACAACGCCGCCGGGAAATTCCTGAAGCCCTTTGTCCAAAACACCGTCGTCCAGCTGCACAACGCGATGCGCGGCGACGCCAACATCTTGTTTGAAGGCGCGCAGGGCACGTTTCTCGACATTGACCACGGCAC
>Ga0181520_10010663_pt1 | contig 12258 bp, 8 predicted proteins | sample PEATcosm2014_Bin_29_FD_132451 | JGI IMG/M metagenome (GOLD analysis project Ga0181520, IMG submission 132451) | Peatland microbial communities from MTU Mesocosm Facility, Houghton, MI, USA - PEATcosm2014_Bin02_30_metaG | ecosystem: Environmental > Terrestrial > Soil > Wetlands > Peat | place...
CACCACTGGCGCGGGGGCGGCGACGGTGCCGCCTTCCGGCTGCGCCGGGGCGTGGGCGAGGGCGGCCGCTGAAGGTTTCAAGCGCGGCAAATCGGGATGGCCGGTCCGGCGCAATTCTTCAATCGCCTGGGCCAGTGGAAGATTCTCCCGCACCGCTTCCTCGATGATCTGCATCAATTTGGTGAACGGAAACTCAAAGGGAATGGTGGCAAATTCCACATCCGTCTCCGGCGACGCGGCGTCCGGCGGGGTGACCGTGGCGCTGGAAAGGGCGATTCGCACCCATTTGCCCAGCGGGGAATAGTAACCCAGTTCGGCGCAGTAGGAGTTGCCGGCCCGTTCCACATGCACAAACCAATGCCGGGATTCCGGGTGGACATGAATTTCATAGGCCGGATGCCCCTGGAAATTGGCGTCGTATATGCGCACCACCAGATGCCCGTCCGAAGACTCGGCGTTGTAGCCATGCTGCTGGGGCGTGGTCAAATCCCAGTGGGCGTAGAGCCAGTGGGGATCACGGGCGGTCAAAAACAGTTTTTTGGTGCCATAGGCTTCGGGCAGCTCGGCTTCCTCCGGTTCCACCCCGGGCGGGGCGGGCACGGGGCCGAGGGAGAATTTCTCACCCGGACCGGCCGGACCCGGGGCCGCCGGGGCGTCGGGCTCGGTTAAAATGGGGGGCGGTTCAATCTTCTTGCGCCGGGCGGGGACGGGCCGGGCGGCTGGCGTGGCGACCACCGGCACCACCGGGAGAGGCGGGATGACCGGGGCGGCCACCGGCGCCACGGGTGGGGGCTTTACGACCGGGGGGGCCACCGGCATCATGGGTGGACGTGTCACCGGCACGGACGGTTTGGTGGGAACAATGGTCGGCACCGGCGCCGGGGTTTTGGCGGAAGTGGTTTTGGTTTTGGGTTTCAAGATTTTTTTGGCGGCGGCGGCCATGGTTTGCAGCAGTGGTTTTTGGGTTGCCGGTTTGGCGGTGGGCTTTGGTTGGGGAACCACCGGGGCGGGCGGCGCCGCCGGCGGGACGGGGGGCGGGACAACCTTGGCGGTTCCCGCGGTTTTGGGCTTGCGGAGCGGCGTTTTGTTTTTCTCTGGCGTTGACACGGTCTTTGATTTCATAACCGAAAAACCCTTGAATTATCTTCCAATCCTACTACCCGGACCAAGCTTATTACATAAACCACTGCCAATGCAATGATTATTTCCGCTAAAAAACGAACCCTGGGCCGGACCAGAATTAGCCGGAAACCGGCGCGGCGCGGCGTTTACGCCGCTTCAAGGTCCGAATGCCGCCCAGCGGATGGGGTCGTGAGTCAGCCGTGATCTCTATGTTGAAGCGGGCTGACGCGCCCGGGAACGGAGCGCCGTCTGGCCGCCGGAGCTTTTAAGAAACTGGGGAGCGCACCCGCCCCGGGTGCCGCGGCGGACGCCCTCGTCCGCCGCCGCGAGCGCGCCCGCGCGAGCAGTCCCCCGCCGTTTCTTCCTCAAGCAGCACCTGGAGGGCGTCCCCGCTTTGGACGCCCAAGCCATCAGGACGGTTGCCATCAAAAGAACCTTGGTACAACGAACGTGCGGCTGTAAGCCGGTCAGAGACCGGCGCTCCGGTGCCCGGCCAAAAAACAAACTTGCCAGCCGCCCGCCGCCAGTGTTTGCTTACCCAGCGGCAGACTCCGGCGGCGGCCCGGCCGGGCCGGACGAGGGGTTTGCCGGCCCAAGATCATCACTATGAAAATCAAAAAAATACTGTTGGCGGGCGGGGTCGGACTGGTGTTGCTGGTCGTCATCGCCCTGATTGTGGTGGCCCTCTTTCTGGACGGCATTGTCAAAACCGGGGTGGAAACCGTCGGCCCCAAAATTGTCCAGGTGCCGGTCACCCTGGAGAGCATCCACATCGGAATCCTGTCCGGTTCGGCCAAGGTCAAAGGCCTGGTGCTGGGCAACCCCGCCGGGTACAAAACCCCCAATGCCGTGAGCGTGGGCCTGGCGGAAGTGAGCGTGGACGTGGCCTCGGCGCTGTCCGACAAGATCGTGATTCACTCGATCCGGGTGGATGCGCCGGAAATCACGTTCGAGGGTGGTTTGAGCGACAACAATCTTTTCAAGATCCGGGATAACCTCTCGGCCGGCGCCGCCACCGGCACCAACGCTCCGGCGGCGGGCGCCAAGCCGGCCAAGAAAATCGAAGTGGACGATTTTCTGATCACCAACGCCGTCATCCATCTGAACTTCACCGGATTGGGCGGCCTGAAAATGAACCTGCCCCTGCCGACCATTCATCTGACTGACCTTGGCAAGGGCGATGCGGGGTTGACCCCGGCGGATCTGACCAAGCGGATTTTTGAAGCCATCACCACCAGCACCCTCAAGGAAGTGAAGGACGCCGTCGCCAATTTGGGCAAGGAGGCGGGCAAGGCGGCCACGGGTGCCGTCAAAAACGTCACCTCGGGCCTGGGCGGATTGTTTAAAAAATAGCCGGCCCCCGCATTATAAAACCGCCGCCGGGGCGACTTTTGCTTGCGCCCGCGCCGGATTGGCTTTATGGTCAACAGGACTCCTGAAAGGCAACCATATGTATTTTGGCGTTGATTACTATCCTGAACAGTGGGTTTTTCCCTACGCCGGCACGGCCGAAGAACCGGAAGCTCAATGGGAGCTGGACGCCGCCCTGATGGTCAAGGCCGGCTTCAACGTGGTCCGCATCGGTGAATTCTCCTGGGGCCTGTGCGAACCCTCGCCGGGAAAATATGAGTTCTCCTGGCTGGAACGGGTCATGGACGTTATGGAACGTCACAGCATCCAGGTGGTGCTGGGCACCCCCACTGCGGCGCCGCCCTTGTGGCTCACCCAGCAGTACCCGGATATTTTGCCGGTCACGGCGGACGGCACGGTGTTGCACGAGGGCACGCGGCGGGCCTGCTGCCTCAATTCCGACGCCTATTGGAACGCGGCCAAACAAATCGTGCAGCAAATGGCCCGGGCGCTCGGCAGACATGCGCAGTTGATCGCCTGGCAAATTGACAATTCCCTGGGCGGGCATTTCACGGAAGCCTCCTTCAATGAGTCCTCCCGGCTGGAATGGCACAATTGGCTCCGGCTCAAATACGAAACCATTGAGGCCCTGAACGACCGGCTCGGGCTGCGCCATTGGGGCCAGGTGGTGACCGCCTGGAACCAGGTGCCCATGCCCATGAAGAGCCCCACCGACCACAACCCCGCGCTGGTCTCGGACTGGCAGCGGTTTGGCAGCGACACCATCCTGGCGTTTGTGCGCATGCAGGCCGAGGTCCTGCGCGAACTGACCCCCAAGATTCCTGTCACCACCAATCTGCGCCCGTTCATCAACAAGTTTGACCATTTTGACCTGGCGGAAACCCTGGATTTCGTCTCCATCACCAGCACGGCGGCGGTGAAAATGAAGTTTTCCGAGACTGCCTGCGATCTGGACATGATGCGGTCGCTCAAAAAGACGAACATTGTCGCCCCGGACGGGGACAACGGCTTCTGGGTCATGGAACAAAAGGCGGGCCAGACCAGTTTCCACGAGGTCAACGCGCTGATCCGGCCCGGGGTGCTGCGCAAGTTCACCTACCAGCTCATCTCCCGGGGGGCCAGCGGCATCCTCTATTTCCGCTGGCGGCAGTCCATCATCGGCTCCGAAAAATTCCACGGGGCCGTGGTGCCGCACCATTGGGAGGGCTGTCAGCGCATCTTCAAGGAAATCAGCCAGATTGGCGAGGAATTGAAGCTGCTCGCCCCCGCGTTGAAGGACACGCGCGTGGTGGCCGACGTGTGCATCCTCTACTCGCACGACAATGACTGGGCGCTCCAGCAACCCAACCAGCCCAACGTCCACTTCAGCCTGCGCGAGCACATTCAATTAATATACAACGCCTTTCACGACCGGAACATCCCGGTGGATTTCGCCCGCCCCTCCGACGACCTGTCCGCTTACAAGCTGGTGGTGGCCCCCTCGCTGTATTTGCTGTCCGCCGGCGAGGCCGACCGGTTGAAGCTCTATGTGCAGGGCGGCGGCACCCTGCTGGGCACGTTCAACACCGGCCTGGTCAACTCCAGCCAGATGGCCTCCACCACGGGTTATCCCAACGACCTGACCGAACTGTTTGGCCTGGAGGTGCTGGAATTTGACATGCTCCCGCCGAACGAGGAAAACCACCTCATCTTCAAGGGCGCCTTTCCCACCAGCCATCTGCATGTGGCCCGGCTCTGGTGCGACCTCATTGAACCAAAGGGCTGCCAAATCCTGGCGACCTATGCCAAGGATTTTTACGCCGGCAGACCGGCCGTCACGTTGAACACGTACGGTCTGGGGAAGGCCATCTACGTGGGCACCCAGAGCCAGCAGTTCTTTTATCAGGATTTGGTGGCGTGGATGCGGCAGAACTGCGGCATCCAACCGCTGCTGAAAGTGCCGGAACACATCGAGGTCAGCATGCGGCAGAAGCCCGGCATGCGCGTGTATATATTGATCAACCATCAAAGCACGCCCGTGCGCATCCAGTTCTACAAGCCCATGCATGATTTCCTCACCGGCAGCACCTTTTCCGGCAATTATGACATGCCTCCGCATGGGATCCTGGTCCTGGATGAACAACCGGATGGAAAAACTTCTGGCGCCAGCGCCTGATTTGGGTTATATTTCTGTTTAAATGGAATCTGATACGTTGGGAAGTGACCGGGCCTTAATCAGAGCGTGGGTTCTTATTTGAACATGATGTTCGCCGTCCTGGCGATGTTGAGCTTTTTGCTGGGCCTCTGGCAATGGCTCGCGGCGTTGCGTTTTCCCCTGCACCGGCGCTGCCGCCCCGCCTCCAATCCGCCCGCCCTCACCCTGTTAAAACCGCTGCGGGGGTGCGACGAAACCACGCGGACCTCCCTGCAAGGCTGGCTGGAGCAAACGTATGCGGGCGACGTGCAAATCCTTTTCGGCGTGGCTGACCCCGGCGATCCGGTCTGCGCCCTGGTCCGGCAACTGCTGCAACAATTCCCCCGGGCCGACGCCCAACTGGTGGTCTGCGACCAGGTGATTGGCACCAACGGCAAGGTGTCCACCTTGATCCAACTGGAACGGCTGGCGAAACACGGCTTGATTCTGGTCAGCGATGCGGATGTCCGGGTGCCGCCGGATTTTCTGGGCCAGATTGTCACCCACCTGGACGACCCGGAGGTGGGTTTGGTGAATTGCTTTTACCGGCTGGCCAATCCCCGGACCCGGGCGATGCATTGGGAGACCATCGCGGTCAATGCGGATTTTTGGAGCCAGGTGCTGCAATCCACCACGCTGAAGGCGCCCGACTTCGCGCTGGGCGCGGTCATGCTCGTCCGGCGGCCGGCCCTGGCGGAAATCGGCGGTTTTGCCGCGTTGGCGGACTGCCTGGCGGACGATTATCAATTGGGCCGCCGGCTGGCGGCCAAGGGCCACCGGATCGCCCTGGGGTCGGTGGTGGTGGAATGCTGGGACAAGCCGATGAGCTGGCGCGAGGTGTGGCGGCACCAGCTCCGCTGGGCCCGGACCATCCGGGTGTGCCAGCCGTTGCCCTACTTCCTGAGCATTCTGGCCAACGCCACCCTCTGGCCGCTGCTGTGGTTGTTGAGCGCCTGCCTGTTCCATTATACTCCCGTGGTGGCGCTCTCGGCCGCCGGCTGCATTCTCGGCCGCATCCTCATGGCCCGGCATCTCCAGCGCCGGTTCACCCCGGACCGCAAACTCGTCTCCCCCCACTGGCTGGTGCCGGTCAAGGATCTCCTGCATTTTCTCGTCTGGTCCAACGCCTTCCTGGGCAACACCGTCGAGTGGCGCGGCCAACGCCTCCGCCTGCGCCGCGACGGAACCCTCGTTGCAAACGGCTGAGGGGTTGGGAAATATGGTGGGCGATACAGGATTCGAACCTGTGACCGTCTCCGTGTAAAGGAGCTGCGCTACCGCTGCGCCAATCGCCCGGCTGGAAAAGAGCTTACCTGACTTAGTACTTTTGACAAACTTCAAATCTGCTGGGGGAATGCCTTCCGGATGGGGAATTATGCTCGCGCCGAGGCGCTCGCAGCGCCGGGTGAGGGCACCCGGCCTACAGGACGAAAGTCATCCGCTTGTAGGCCGGGTCCCCTGACCCGGCGTCGGTCGAGTGCCGGGGACGACCTGGTGTGGGCCACCGGGACAAGCTCCTTTCATTCCCGGTGGTGAACAACAATTCATGGCAGCTCCCCGGGAAACCCCTGCTGCCGCAGAGCCTCGTATAACACGAGCGCCACACAGTTGGACAAGTTCAGCGAACGCGAGTCCGGGTTGAACATGGGCACCCGCAGCCAGCGTGCCGGGTTTTCCGCCAGCAAGGTCTTGGGCAGGCCGGCGGTCTCACGCCCGAACACCAGGTAATCATCCGGGGCGAAGGCCGCGTCGGTGTGGCGTTGCGGGCCGTCGGATTCTATGAACCACAGGCGGGCGTCCGGCGGAAGCTGGTCGTGAAAGGCCCGCCAGCCGGGCCAGCGCCGCCAGTTCACCTGTTGCCAGTAATCCATCCCCGCCCGTTTGAGCTGCGTGTCATCCAGCTTGAAGCCGAACGGTTCGATGAGGTGCAGGGTGGTGTTGGTCGCGGCGCAGAGCCGGGCCACATTGCCGGTGTTCGGCGGAATTTCCGGTTCGACAAGGACGATGTTCATGGATGGTTTTCACCGAGCTCCAATCGCAGATAATCCCAAACCACGCCGCTTTGCAGGTCGCCGCCCGGGATGGTGAAGGTCATTTCATTTTCGCCCGCCTTCAGCAGCGCGGCGTCGAACCGCAGCGTCCGCTCCTGCCACAGCCCTTTGTCGGAGTTGTAGCGTATCGTGTTGGTGGTTATCAATCGGGCGTTCTCCGCCGTGCCGCCGCCGCCCACGGCCCCGGCGCTCTGGCCGTTGACCGTCACAGGAACCTGGTTGACGCCATTGACGCCGGCCAGCGCCACGCGCAGGACGGCCTGGCCTGGCACCGCCTGGTCCAGGTTAAATTTGATCGTCCAAGTGGTGGCCCGGCCGCGGCCGTAAATGGCCCACGGTCCCCGGGAGTTCGTTTGCGGGTATTGTTCCAATGATTCCCCCTTCACCCAGCCAAAGCGCTGGTTCGCGGGATCCTTGGCGGCGGGATTGACAAAGTCAAAATTCGTCGCGTGCGGCACCTCTTCAAAGAACCAGTCCTTGTGGTAATCGCTCTTGCCGATGGTGTAGGTGATGTCGTTCGGAAAGAGCAAGGCGTACCGCAAGTTCCAGCCCCAGAGCCAGTAGTTGGGGCCGTCGCCCTTGAAGAACTTGCCGCCGGTCCGGTCGGGGTAGCCGATGTCCCAGAGCTGCCGGCCGTAACGCACGGGCTTCCATTCCAGTTTGCCCAGGTCCAGCGGCTTGCCGGCTTCCACCGTGATGTTGGCCTGTTCAAAATTGCCCAGCACGCCGTCGGCAAAGGCATGGAGCGTATATTTTCCGGGGCGAACGTTGACGACGGTAAATTTGCCGTCCCCGGCGCCGTCGTTCCAAAATTGATAATACTTGGCGTCATGAATCCCATCAGGGGCGCCGCCCCGGCCGCCGCCGCCGGCGCCATCCGGATGGGCCAGGCCGACGGTCAGGTGGGTGAACCGGGGCATCGGCGCGGGGGCCAACGGGTCATTGAGCACGATTTGCCCGGTCACGGTGCCGCGCTGGTTCTTGTGCGGGTAATCCACGCCGTTGACCCAGTCGTAGGGCCATTGCGCGGTTTCCTTTTTGGCCTGGGCGAGGGCGTCCTGATACAAGGCGTTGGCATTGTCCGTCCACGCGGGCGGGACCGTCGGGTTGCCGGCGGTCGCGGCCAGGGTTTCCAGGTCCGCCGGCGTGGGTTCCTTGGGGTTGGCCACCGAATTGACATAGACAAAAATCGGGCCGATGACCTTGTTCCATTCCTCCCCGGCGGCAATGTTGCAGCGCGAGCCGCCGTCGTAATGGCCGCCTTCCCAGTAATCCAGAATGATCGGGTCCGGGTTGTCATTGTCGCCGTAATGGCAGTCCAGTTCCAGCTTGGTCGGACCGCCGCTGAGATATTCGATGGTGGGGTTGATGAACCAGATACCGACGTGATCCTTGGTGCTGGACCAGCCGTAGGCGGGGGTTTGGTATTGGACGCCGGCGTAGCTGTATTTGTGCTCGACAGAATTCTTGTACGGCCCGGTGTTCATGATCCGCTGTTCTTTCGCATGGACGACCACGCCGTTGCCCCAGTCCTTCGGCGAGCATTGGAGCATGTTGCGGTCGGCATCCACGGTGATCCAGTTGAAGGTCTGGCTGATCTTGGTGATGTAACGGCTCTCCGAGCCCACGCCCCCCGCGCGGTAGGCGGCGGGATGGGTGAAGATGGCATAGACATAGACCCCGCTGTCATTGCGGCCCATGGCGTAGCGGACCTCCATGTCGCAATACGTCCCGCCGCCGGGGGCGCCGGGCGTCAACTGGAACTGGCCGCCGGTCACGCCCTTGACCGAGACCTCGGCGCGCTCGCCGCCGTTCTTCGCCGGGTCAATCGTGAGTGAATCCGTCAAACCGCCGCTCGCCGCCGCCGCGGACGGGTCCTGCTCCCAATAGCCCGCCTGGCCCTGTTCGTGGCCCATCGTGTCAATGCCCTTGTAAAAAAGCGAATCCATGGCGCCGTTGTGCTTGTCAATGACCGCCTTGACAATGCCGTTGTCGAGCGTCCAGGTCCGGCCATTGTCCGTAACCGTCACCGGGGCGGCGCACAGAACCGGCCCGGCCAGGGCGGCGGCAAGGATAACCGCCGCAAAGAAACCGCGCGAGCGAGGCAAAAAGGATATTTTCATGGGTGTACTGTTGTCACTGGGTTGATGCTTGGGTTGAAACAACAAACTCATCCCGTAACCGCCAGCCGGATTTCACGGGATGTGTCATTAAAAAGGACGAGATTCGACAGGAGAAGTTACATCAATATTGTTTTGCCTCTGGTTGATCATCCCAATCGTCCCAAGACAGGCGACCCAGGCCGTGATGAGGATGCCGAATCGCGCTCCACATTCCTCAATTTGCCATCGAAATAGTGAATCAATACTGTCAGATGTCATTAAATCCCCTCCTGGTGATGGAACAAGATGAAAGGGGCAGACTTGGCCAATCAACTCCGCCAGAGGGTGATCCCCCAGAATTGAGATGGGCCAAAGTATGATAGGATTTGCCACCCAACAGGCTCCGGCAAGGACGAAAGCGAGTCCAACGAGCATTACCGTCACCGAAAGCCCCCGGGGCAGCTTCGCCACCAGAAATCGTGACTTGGTGAAAATGAGAGCTATCGGAACCAAGGTGACCGGGTTCAACAACATGAATGCCAATCCGGAGAGAAACCGTCCCGGAAGCGGGAGGGCCAATGGCGGAGTCGGGATGTCGGTGGATTTTTCACACCAGAGACCCAACACGATCATAACGGTCCCGAAGAAGATGGCGTAGAGAATGGCACACGTTGTGCTCCATTGCCATTCGCTGTGTGAATGCCCGGTTTGCATCGTATGGTGACACTGATTCCACGGAAACAAAGGAATGTCAATCGTCAAATCGAAATCTGCCAGCCCGCCGGGGGCGCAGCTTGGCAAGCAATGCTCCGCTGAACCGAGGCGGAGGGGTGTTGATCCTACATGGCTGGCACCTGTTCCCCCTCACCCCGGCCCTCTCCCCAGGGAGAGGGAGAATCGTCGCCAGTCGTAGAGTCCGCCGATGGTTCCAGTGGGCGGGAGGTTCACGGTTCACGGGACGAAGCCAGGGGATGGTCCAGGTTTCTTTCCCTCGTTGGCCGGCAGACCGCAATGCTGCGGCTCACGGAGCCGCGCTCCGGGGAAACGCCGCGCACCGCTGCATCCCCAGGATGGCGCGAAGCGTCTGGAGAGTGCCCGTCCTCGGGCACAGGGAGGTCCTGTTGCCGGGTGACTTTTATCAGTTTCAACCAGCTTACCCAGGCGGGCGTTGCTGCGCCCGGGGACGGGCGCGGTCCGGGGAAACGCCGCGCACCGCCGCATCCCCAGGATGGCGCGAAGCGTCCGGAGAGTGCCCGTCCTCGGGCACAGGGAGGTCCCGTTGCCGGGTGACCTTTATCCGTTTCAACCAGCTTACCCAGGCGGGCGTTGCTGCGCCCGGGGACGGGCGCGGTCCGGGGATTTGGGTGGCGGATAAAAAACCTCCTGCAGCACCAGGCCGTGGGCCGGGGCGGTCATGCCGGCCACCCGGCGGTCGCGGCTCGTCAAAATTCCGGCTACGTCCGCCAGCGGAATCTTGCCCTGGCCCACCTGCACCAGCGTGCCGACGAGGCCCCGGCACATCTTGTAGAGAAAGCCGTCGCCTTCGATGATGAAGGTGTATAAGTGGCCGGATTTTTTGAGGTCGCAGCGGGTCAGGGTGCGGACGTTGGACTTCATTTCATACTCGCGGGTGCCGGCGAAGGATTTGAAATCGTGCCGCCCCAAAAACAGCTTCGCCGCCGCGCGCATTTTGACCGGGTCCAGCTTCACCGGAAAGTGCCAGGCGCGCCGGTAGAGCAGCGGATTCATGGCGTGATGATTCCACACGTAGTAGCGGTATTGCTTGCCGATGGCGTCAAAGCGGGCGTGAAAGTCCGCCGGCACCCGCACTGCCTCCAGCACCCGGATGTCGTCCGGCAAACAGGCGTTCAAGGCCAGCGCCAGCCGGGCGTCGGGCATCTTGAATTCGGCCCGGGGAATTTCCACATGCGCCACCATCCCCAGCGCATGCACCCCGGTGTCCGTCCGGCTGGAGCTGTGGAGGCGCTTGACGCCGGGAAATATTTGATGGCAGGCCGCCTCGATTTTCTCCTGCACCCCGGTGCCGATCTTCTGCACCTGCCACCCCTGGTAGGCCGTGCCGTCGTAGGCGATCGTCAGTTTGAATTTCAGTTTGTCCACAGGCAAGCTCAACCGGCGGCCGCATCCAGATAGCTCTGCAACAGGATGGCGGCGGCCATTTTATCCACCTTTTCCTTGCGCTTGTCCCGGCGCACGCCGCCCTGAATCAATATCCGGTTGGCCTGGGCGGAGGTCAGCCGTTCATCCAGTGTTTTGACGGGCACGGTCACCGCGCTGCGGAGGACGGCCACGAACGCCTCGACCTTCTGCACCGCCGGACCGTAGCTGCCGTCCATGTTGCGCGGCAGGCCGATGATGATGAGGTCCACCTCTTTCTCCACCAGCAGCTCTTTCAGCCGGTCCAAAAACGCGGCGAACGGCTCGGTGAGAATATATTCCAAGGGCTGCGCGATGGTCTTGGTTTCATCGCTCAGGGCGACGCCAATGCGCTTGGTTCCATGATCCAGGGCGAGTATTCGCATGTCTGCCCAGTGTGGCAGGAACCGCCCCATGTGGCGAGCGCATTTCCAACCGCGAAAAGAGGCTGAAGGTTCCGGGTGGATTGCCGCCTTGACGGATCGGCCGCCGGACGGCAGCTTTCCGGTCAATGGCCGTGCCGGAATCATCAAAAATCAAACGCATCGTTGACGCCCTCCTGCCTTGGTTTGCCGCCCACGCCCGCGACCTCCCCTGGCGGCGCACCCGCGATCCCTACGCCATCTGGGTTTCCGAGGTCATGCTCCAGCAAACCCAGGTGAAAACCGTCATCCCCTATTGGGAACGCTGGAGGCAGGCGCTCCCCACCCTTCAAGCCGCCGCCGGCGCGTCTTCGGACCAAATCCACAAGCTCTGGGAGGGACTGGGCTACTACACCCGCGTGCGGAATCTTCAAAAAGCCGCCCAAGTCATCCTCGACCGGCACAACGGCAGGTTCCCCGAAGCCTTCGACGACGTCCTCGCCTTGCCCGGCATCGGTCGCTACACCGCCGGCGCCATTTGCAGCATCGCCTTCAATCAACCCGTCCCCATTCTCGACGGCAACGTCATCCGCGTCCTGACCCGCCTCTTTGCCATCGAAGAAAACCCCAAGGACAAAGCCACCAACGCCCGCCTCTGGCACCTGGCTGAAGCGTTGGTAAAACAGGCCGCCGCTTCCCCGCCCAGAGCCCAAAGCCCGGAGCCTGAAGCCTCGTTCTTAAACCAATCCCTCATGGAACTCGGCGCGCTGATTTGCACCCCGCGCCAGCCCCGTTGCCTGCTGTGCCCGGTCCAATCCTGCTGCAAGGCCGCCCGCCAACAATGCCCGGAGGCGTTTCCCAACTTAAGCGAACGCCTCCCCGCCACCGCCCGCCATTTCATGGCCTTCGTGGTCGCCTCG
>Ga0181520_10010666_pt1 | contig 12257 bp, 12 predicted proteins | sample PEATcosm2014_Bin_29_FD_132451 | JGI IMG/M metagenome (GOLD analysis project Ga0181520, IMG submission 132451) | Peatland microbial communities from MTU Mesocosm Facility, Houghton, MI, USA - PEATcosm2014_Bin02_30_metaG | ecosystem: Environmental > Terrestrial > Soil > Wetlands > Peat | place...
CCGCCCGTACTTCTCAAACACACCCTGCGCCGCCAAGCTCTGCTGCTTCATCGCAACTCACCTCACAGCTATCTGATTAAGCAATCAGGCTGCGGTCGCAGAACTTGTGCAGAGTCTCCTTAGCCTCATCACGGTTAAGGTCAACGATTTGCGTGGCCAAAGAGATATCCAGAAATCCGAACCGTTGGAGAGGATGGGGCTGCATCGACCCCGTCCAATACGCTGGGGCAGGCGGCGAGCTTCGGAAGATCGCACGTTGCACGTTGTTAGGGGCAGCGAGCGCGTCCATTTCCCCGCAGATAGTCGTGAGTATTTCCTTCCGCATCTTCTCGGAGAACTGCGAAGCAACTGCGGGAGCGGGACCAGGTCCATTCCCGAACGAGAATTCACGGATCTTGCGTCCAGACTCTTGCTGCGTTTCGATAATGAGTGGGCATAGCCCCACAATCTGATTGTCGTTAAGCACCATGAACGACAACGATTGCGGTTCCATCTCTGGACGATAGTGCAAAGTGTACTCAAGCCAACTGCTGGTGTGCCAGAACCACGCCTCGTCCATTTCCCTGCAGGCGCAGTCCCATGCAGGGTAGAGTTTATCGGTAAGTGGGACTATCTGCATCTATCAATTACTCCAGATTGAATGTGCCCATGAGGTCGAAAGAATTCGCCGGCAATCCACAACCTCAGTATTATGGCGCGCATACTCCGCAATTTGTTCCAACAGCAATCGACTCCCAGCAAGCGGTCCGCTTACAGCCGTAATCCCAAAGTCGGCATTCGATTCCAATGCCTTTCATGGATTCTTCCTATTTGAGTTCTGTCTCTTCTCGATAGCTCAATCCAAGAGATCCCAGGAGGCTGGCGTTCCCCGCTTCACGCTGGTGGCTACCTTCCTACCCAACAGCGCGTCGTAGTATTTGGGAGGTAATCCCATCCCCGGTCGGATGGCGCGCAAGTTGTCCCTCGTCAGTTCCGCGCCCTCTTCCAAGTCCTTGACAATATAAAGTGACCGCCGGAACACCAACGATTTCTTTTCGTTCTGCGTCACCCCGTAGTTGACTTTCCCCAAAGCCTGCCAAGCTCGTTCCGTCTCTGTTACCAGGGCCTGCATTTCCTCGGGTTCAAGTGAAAAAGCGGAATCGACTCCCCCATCGGCGCGACGCAGAGTGAAGTGTTTCTCAATGACGCTGGCGCCCAGGGCCACGCTTGCCACGGCCGTCCCAATCCCCATGGTGTGGTCCGATAGGCCAATTTCGCACCCGAACAGCTCGCGCATATGGGGAATCGTGCGGAGGTTGGTGTCTGTAGGAGTTGCGGGGTATGTACTTGTACACTTCAGCAGAACCATGTCCCGGCATCCCGCTGCGCGCGCAGCGGCTACGGTTTCGGCTAGTTCCGCTACGGTGGCCATGCCGGTAGAGATAATGATCGGTTTTCCCGTGGCAGCTATCTTCCGTATCAGTGGTATATCTGTGTTCTCAAAAGAGGCAATTTTGTAACACGGCACACCAAGCTCTTCTAAGAAATCGACCGCAGATTCGTCAAATGGTGTGCTAAAAGCGATTAGGCCTAGCTCGCGGCAACGGTCGAAGATCGGCTTGTGCCACTCCCACGGCGTGTACGCTTCCTCGTATAGGTCATACAGCGACTTCCCGCTCCATAGACTCTTGGGGTCGTTGATGACGAAGTCGCCCTCGCGAATCGGCAAAGTCATCGTGTCGGCCGTGTACGTTTGAATCTTCATCGCCTGCACGCCAGCTTTCGCCGCCGCGTCTACTATTTCCAATGCCCGAGCTATAGACTGGTTATGATTGCCGGACATTTCGGCAATGATGAAGGGCCGGGTCATTTGCCCGACGACCACATTGCCGATTTTGAAATCTGTACTCATGTTTGGCTCCAGCCACTGTGCCAGTTTACAAAACAAGCGGCAATATATCCGATAATTTGTTCACCGTTACCTTCGCCTGGTACAAAGGTTCGGTTTTCGTGCCCTTGCTCTCTTGCTGTGACACCTTGATCGTCAGCAAACCCACTTGGTTTGCACCATGGAAATCTTTATTATCGTCATTCCCAACATATGCTGCCTCATGCGGTGCGACCTTGAAGTAATCAAGAGCCGCCCAAAAAGCACGCTCATGCGGCTTCCAGTAGGCGCGGCCCCAATCGTCAGTGCAAATAACAAGATCCATATACTGACTGATTCCGAGAACATTAATCTTCATCCGCTGGACGCTTGCCATGCCGTCGGTAATCAGTCCGGTCTTCTTCCCTGCATTGCGCAGTGTTTCCAGCATCGGCACTGCCTGCTGATCAAGGCTGATACTCGGCTTGTGCTCCCGGTACGCCTCGACCAATTTGGACGCTAGCGCTACATCTGCACCGATGTGTTCCAGGGCATGGTCAAAAACGTGTCCTCGCCCGTGTTCCCCAATGATTCGCATACAACTGTCAAAGAAATCCTGTTCAGGACATCCAACGAGCCGATGTGCGCACGCTGCGCTCGCACGGAAGCCGCTCGCAACAAAACTCTTCTCGTCGTACAGGGTATCGTCGAGATCGAAAAGCACCACCCTAATCAAAGCACTTGATCTCCGAAAGCTGTTGCGGGCTTACAAATATGTCCTGCGTATAGCGCAGCATGGTAAGTGTATCCTCAAATTCGCCTATAACAGGCTGCAATGCTTCACCTCGGACAGCGCGGATTAAATATGCGGGCGTACACGCTCCGGCAGCAAATCCCAAAGCCGCTGCTCCGCCAAATCGCGGATTGACTTCGATGAACTTCACCGTTGCTCCGTCAAAGAAGCATTGAATAGTGTTATGCCCCACCAAGTGTAGTTTTGCAGCGAGATCGGTAGCGGCATCGATCAACAGTTTCGACTTAGTCGTTCTTGAGACGTATGACTCTCCGGATATGACAGAGATGCGCTCGCGAGGCACTACCGAAATGACGCGTCCATTGAAATCAGAGAAGAGATCAATGGTGTACTCCCTAACGCGCACGAACTCCTGGATCAGCGGCTCGGAGACGTTTTCACAGATCTTGCGTAATTCCCGAGCATCGTTTGCACAAAAGGCTGCTTTAGAGCCTTTGCTGAAACGACTGCGCACAAAAACCGGAAAAGCGTCAGGGAGGATTTCGTCTGCCGACGGATAGATCTTTGCAGTTTGTATCCTGTTCCTTACACAAAACTTCACAAATTCGATTTTGTCCTGACAAATTCGAACAGTTTCATGGCTGCCGATCATTACAGTTACACCGGTACTCGCAAAACGCTCCTTCGCGGCCGCAAGAATTGGCAATTCCTCATCGCGAGTTGGCACAAGCAACTCGACGTACTCCCTTCGGCACAGTTCAATCAAGTGGTCAATGAACTCTGGATCGTCGCTGCGCTTTATGAGAAGCCCGGCATCCGCATGGAAAAGTGCGGGAGCAAGTGGAGTGATGTCCGCCGCAATCACGCGCCCTCCGCCAAACTCTGCAAGAGCCTTCTTAAACGTCTGCACCAGCGCTACTTTGCGCGACGCGCTTGTAATCAGAATGTTCACGAATGAGCCTTTACTGTCTCTGCTCTGTGCTTCTCGTATTCCAACACCTTCTGGATTCCCTGCTCGACCGTAATCTGTGGTCTCCACCCGGTGTTCTCAACAAGCTTCGTGATGTCGCCCTCACTGCCTTCGATCGGCATATCGATGTGGAGATTACGCACCTTCAGGTTGGGGAAGACATGTTTCAGTGCTCCTATGACCTCGGAGACCCTGCGTGCGCGGCCTGATGTGAGATTGACCGGGCCACAGATGCTGGTCTCTGCCAAGCGGATCATGCCTTCGGCCACATCGTCAGCAAACACATAGTCAAATCGACCCTCATCGGCGTAAACATCAATCTCCTGGCCAGCAAGGGCTGCGCGAACCCAGCGAGAAATCACGTCCCTCGAACCACGCCCGAATACGCGATATATACGGGCGAAAATGGAACGGTACCCTCCAATACGGGAAACGAAACCCAGTTCCCCTTCCGTATAGTACTTTGCGCTTCCGCAAAGGTTTCGCGGTCCGACCAGATCGGTCTCTTTCAGCTTGCGCAACTCTCCGGATCCACGGCCGAGATACAATTCGGGTGCGTACACAAGGTAGCTCGACGCGAAAAGAAATACCTGAACCCCACTACACTGTTGAGCAACTTCAACGATCCTGTGGCTAGCGACTACATTGTTGGGATAGTTCTCGTCCCAGAAGTCAGGCGTTTCAGTCGAACGTTCAAACGACGCGGCGAGATGGAAGATGACCTCCGGCCGGAACTCCGTAAGTGTCGATACTGGCATCTGCCCGAGATCCATCTCGTAGTGAGTAATGACGTCCCGACCAAGAACGTCATCTGGCAACGGCAGAAGGTCTAAACTCCAGATGACAGCACGCCGTTCGTGAAGGAAGTTGAGCAGTTGCCTGCCAATCACACCCGCCGAACCCGTCACCGCGACACGTCTTCCCTTCCAATCCACTACTTTCCTCCTAGTTGCAAAGCATCCCATTCCGACCGAAGCATGCCGTGCAGAATCGAATCCCAGAAACGGCCTTTCTTGAACACGTGATCTCGAAAGACTCCTTCGCGCCGCAACCCAAAATCCTCGAGGATTGCGATGTGCTCGTCACGAAAGCCAAAGGTTTCCGTGTAGACCCGATGCAGCCCGAGCCGCTCAAATCCGTAGCGCAGAAACAAAGTGAACGCAGCACACAAATCGGCACGATAGGTCTCACGAACGGCTGCGCGCTTGGGGTCTAAAAGGAAAGACACTTCAGCACGTTTATATTCAAAATTGAGATATACCAGTCCCCCATAACCGATCAAAGCGGGTTGGGGGGTAACCGTATAGAGTCCAAACTGCACCTGGTCATCGTTGTTCTTCAATGAAGACCACCAACGCTGCTGATCCTCGTCAGTGAGGATACGGTTCTGGCGCAGCACGTCCATTTGTGCATTCCGCCATTCCTTCAGATTCGAGAGCATAGAATCACTTATTGCCCGAATTTGATAATTGCCGATACTATCTATGATATCCGCCAAGGTCACTTATGCTCTCAGTTGAATTCAATTTATAGCATCGCGAAGGGACTCGCGCGAGGAGCGCGGCATGCATCCAGAATCGCGCGCGATAGGACTGAACCTGGTAAGCGGCTACAGGTAGGCCGCCCGTCCATACTCCTACCAGCCGACTACCGAACCTTGAACAGCGGCTGCAGCGGTTCGCACCGCAACATCTTTTTCAGCTCGTTGCCTTCCACTGCCTGCTTCAATATTCCAATCACTTCGTCATATGCAGCAAGTATCTTGGCTACATCCGCACTTGAAACCGCATAGCTGAGGTTGTGCGTTCCAATTGCGAGAATCCCCCGTGCAAACATTTCCTGCAGGAACAGCGTCTTGATCTCCCACATTGAGTAGCCTGGCGTGTCCTTGATGACGAAGAACGACCATGTCGGATGGCCGGCCGTCGACAAAAACGAACCGGCGTTGTGCTTTTCAATGAGGTCATTCAATCTCTCCAGAATCTTCTTCCCAGTGGCGGTAATCGTCTCGATGACCGGTTCCCTCTGCAGCTTCGTCATGGTTGCAAGCGAGGCCGCCAAAGAAAGCGTTTCACCGCCGAACGTGAAGGAGAAGAAGACTTCTTCCATCATGCGCATCAGGTCGGCGCGTCCCGCTACAGCCGAAACCGGATATCCGTTGGCCAGACCCTTGCCGAACGTGGCCAGGTCGGGAGTGACGCCGAAGTATTCCTGCGCACCGCCCTTTGAATAGCGGAATCCGGTGATCGTCTCGTCAAACACCAGCACAGCGCCGTTCTTGTGCGTCAGTTCCTTAACCGCCTCAAGAAAACCGTTTTCCGGGTACGCAACATTCATCGGCTCGAGGATGACCGCGGCGAACTGGTCCTTGTACTCGGTGAACAGCTTCTGCAATGACTCAATGTTGTTGTATGTAAACGTATGCGTCATCGCGCGCGTCGATTTCGGAACCCCGAGGTTGCGGGCCGTGCTGCCGATATACCAGTCCTGCCAGCCATGGTATCCGCAGACCGCAACATGATCGCGCCCAGTATAGGCACGCGCAACACGAATTGCCCCCGCGGTCGCATCCGAACCGTTCTTCCCGAAACGGACCATCTCCGCGCAGGGCACCATCTCGACAATCTTTTCCGCCACCTGCGCCTCGAGCGGATGCGGCAACGAAAAGATGACGCCATCCTTCAGTTGAGCTTCGACGGCACGGGTTACATCGGGATCGTTGTAACCGAGCGTAACCGCGGCCAAGCTATTCACCAAGTCGATGTATTCGTTCCCATCAACGTCCCACACGCGAGAACCTTTGCCGCGCACAATGAAGTATGGTGAAACGCCCGCCGGATACTGGGTCTTACTCTTGCTGAAAGTTTGCGAGCCGAGCGGAATCGTTTTTAGTGCGCGTTCCAGCCATTTTTCGGAAGTAGCGTACCTGCTGACTTCTAATGTGTTCATTTCTTCTCCGAGAAATTGCCGTCCTGCGCAAGGGATTTCTCAAGCCCTTCGTTGCGACGGTGGCCCGTGTTGTATGTCATCAATTCCGGATTTGCATCCACGTGTCGGACAAGGTCCTTAAAACCGAACTCCGGGTCCACCGGATATAACGCCTCGTAAAACTTCGTAATCAGTTCGTAGTCGTCAGGCTCGTCAACCGTCCAGCGCAATGCGCTCAGGTCGCGCTCGTTCTTCAACGTCCCCAAGTTGTATCGCTCTGGATGTCGGTGAATTGCAAGGGTTACATGTTCCCGCTCCGACGACAACTTAGTTTCACGCCAGGCTTGCTCAAGGCATTCGAAACGGAACACTTCAATGTCAAGCCCATCCGGGAAGGTAGGTTCTAGTGTGTTGCTGGCATAGTCGTATTCGCCTGTCCGATACAACTGAATTACATCGTCGATGACTTCCGGATCGATTAGCGGGCAATCTCCCGTCAAACGGACGACATCAGTTGCGCCGTGTTCTTTTGCAGTCTGGTAAAAGCGGTCCAGAACGTCATCAATGGACCCGCGGAAGCAATCCACCTCAAGCGTGCCGCATAGCTCCTCGATCGGATCATCGCTGACGTCGTTGCTCGTCGCCACTACGAGCCGCTCTATGCTCCGGGAACGCTTCACGCGCTCGATTTGGCGTGCCAGCATCGGCTTGCCTAGCAGAGGTTTGAGTACTTTCCCAGGAAGCCGTGAAGATGAGACACGTGCCTGCAGAATCGCTAAGATCATCTCGAACTGGCCCAGAGCGAAGGGTTCAGGATTGTCTCCTGAGAAAACGAGAACTGAGACCAGTCGATCGCCGATTTCGGGCAAAAACAACTGACCTCCTGGTGAATGTCCTCAAGCTGCGCCAGATTGTTTACTCCGCAAAGCACAATGTCGATCTCGGGTTGTTCTATGGCGAAACGTATGGCTGCACCCACAGGAGACATGCCCAATGCGTCAATGTGGCGCAGGTACATCTCCAGGTGAGGGCGAACACTTGAGAGGTGCGAGGGTAGTGATTCTGGGGTCATCAACAGCAGGCCCTGCAGGAAGACTGAGCGCGCATGGATTTCTATGTTCCGTTCTCTTAGCTCGCGAAGGTGTCCGCTCTTTAATAATCTCTGGTCAAAGACATTGATCGGCACCTGCACGATATCAAGCTGTAGCTCCGAATCAAGCTGTTGCAGTGACAAAATACCGTCTATATCCGCCGAATCGTATACCGACACGCCGATCTTACTGACTAGACCTTTGGCTTTTAGCGCTTGCAATTCCTCAAAAATTCGCCGACCATTCTCGCCGGAAAGCGACTTCGGGGTATGCACCAGCAACCCGTATATCCGCGACGCTTTTAGACGCTTTAGTGAATCTGTAAAAGCTGCGGTTATCTCACCTGGATCAAACCTGCCTTGTTGGTGGCCAGAAGATCGGGTCTTGGTAACAATTCGAAAGTGAAAGACCGGAGAAGCCAATTCCCCAAGTACTTCCTCGCTTTCGCCATACGCAGGAGCGGTGTCGAGAACTTCAATCCCGACGGAAGCCGCGAAGGCCAGAATCCGGCTTACTTCCTCTGGGAGAGTCCGCCCACCTTGGTTAGAGACGCCATATTTCAGTCCAAACTGAACGGTGCCCAAACCGAGCTTCACTGCAGTATCTCCTTCAGTTTGGCAATGACGAAGTCCTGCTGCGCATCGGTAAGACCATAATAAATGGGAAGGCTAATCGCAGCTTGGTAATAGGCTTCGGCGTTTGGAAATGCGCCAGGTTGAAACCCCATCTCTCGGTAATAGGGTTGGAGATGAACGGGAATGTAATGAACATTGACGAGAATACCCGCGGCGCGAAGGCGTTCAACGACCTCGTGTCGACGTACTTGCGGTTGTGTTGAGTCGATTTTGATTACGTACAGATGCCAGGAGGAGTTGCCGTCTGGATGTTGCCATGGCAATTGTATCGGCAACCCCTGCAAGGCTTGCGTGTATCGCCGGGCCAGATAACGCCGCCGCTCGACAAACTCGTCCACTCGCAACAATTGGCTGATGCCCAGGGCCGCCTGGATGTCGGTCATACGGTAGTTGTATCCAAGCGCGACTTGCTCGTAGTACCAGGGCCCCTCTGACGCTTTCGTCATCTGTTGCTCGTCGCGAGTAATGCCGTGATTGCGCAACAGCAGCAACTCCCGATGTAGTTCCGCATTATTGGTGAGGACCATGCCTCCTTCGCCGGTAGTTATGATCTTCACCGGGTGAAAACTGAAGACCGTTACATCGGCGAAGGCGCAGTTTCCGACCTTCTGTCCGCGGTAGTCGGCGCCTATGGCGTGGCAAGCATCTTCGATAACGCGGACGCCGTATTCTCGGGCCAGTTCTGCAATAGCCTCCATCTCGCAAGGCTGTCCGGAAAAATCAACCGGCACGACTACCTTTGGTAGGCGGTCGACAGATGCGGCAAGCTTAAGCTTGCGTGCAAATGCATCAGGACATAAGTTGTAGGTTTTTGGGTCGATGTCGACGAAGTCAACGTTCGCACCGACGTACAGGCCACAGTTGGCCGAAGCTACGAAGGTGTTAGGCGAAGACCAGAGCACGTCGCTGGGTCCCAGCCCTAAGGCACGACAAGCCAGGTGCAGTGCAGCAGTGGCGTTGCAAGTCGCAACTGCGTAGCGTGCGCCGCAGTAATCGGCAACGGCCCGCTCGAATCGCTCGATTGTCGGACCCTGTGTCAGCCAATCTGACCGCAAGACAGCTACTACAGCGTCTATATCAGCACCGCTGATGTCCTGATGACCGTAAGGAATTGAATGAAGCGCAATCAATGTGCCTCTACCATAAGCTCATTCTGTCCTAAATGCTCATATCCATTCATGCTGCGCAACTGCTCCACAGTCAGGAAACAAGGATTTTTCGCGGAGCTATACTCGAATCCCTGTTCCACCGGTGCCCCCACTTCCCCCAGCTTATTGACGCTGAAATCGACCGAATAGTAGAAGGTAATGGAGGGGCGAATCACATAGTGGTCTGTGAATTCCAGTGTGAGATGAGATTCGTCAGCCGGGCACATAATTTCGTGCAACTTCTCCCCAGGTCGAATGCCGATAACCTTAAGGGGCGTTCCAGGCGCAAGTGATTCGCACAAATCAGATATGCGCATCGAGGGAATCTTGGGAACGAACAATTCACCACCCTGCATACGATCAAAGTTCTTCAAGACAAAGTCCACTCCCTGTTGCAGTGTGATCCAGAACCGCGTCATGCGCAGGTCGGTCACCGGGAGTTCCTTGCACCCCTCGCGAATCATTTTCTTGAACACAGGGACCACCGAGCCACGAGATCCGACTACATTCCCGTAACGCGCAACCGAGAAGCGCGTACGATGTCCTCCCGTCATGTTGTTCGCCGCCACGAATAACTTGTCCGACGCCAACTTGCTAGCGCCATATAGGTTTACAGGATTGGCTGCCTTATCCGTCGATAGGGCAATTACCTTTTCAACTTCGTTATGGATGGCAGCGTTGATGACATTGGCGGCCCCGAGGACATTGGTCTTGATGCATTCGAGGGGGTTGTACTCAGCAGCTGGGACCTGCTTGAGGGCAGCCGCGTGAATCACATAATCAACACCGCGCAGCGCCTGCTGCAAACGATCATAGTCCCGCACATCGCCGATAAAATAGCGCATTTCTGGGCCAGAAAACTCCTCCTGCATTTCGAACTGTTTGAGTTCGTCACGTGAAAAAATAATAATGCGCTGCGGTTTGTATCTTTGGCGAATTGTCCTCACGTAGAGTTTGCCGAACGAACCTGTTCCACCTGTGACTAGTATTGACTTATCATTAAACATATTGACTTTTCGCTTTCATTGGATTCTATCCATCTGCGATTACCGGAACTTCCCGTCGACTTCGAACAAGTTCTCATTGAGCAACCGGAATTTCAACGCATTACGTCTCTGACCATGTGATGTTGTTTCTGATGTGGCCGAACTTCTGGCGCGCCTTCTTGAGTCTTTGGGATTTGTCGCTGCCTAGAGTCCACTAGTTCTAGTTCGTCGCTGTCAACTTCCACGGCAAAGCTCTGCATGATGCAATCCAATGTGAGGACGACGCGGTAACTGTACTTCAATCGCTGCACAATCCCCTGCATCCCGGCAAAGGCGCCAGACCGAATGCGGGCTCGCTGGCCTACCTTGAGAAGAGGATGGGGCTGGGCGATGCGCAGAGGAAGGCCGACTCGCAAAGTGTCAATATCAGATGCCGGCAACGATGCCGGTTCTCCCCCCGTGCCACCCACAAGCGCCAGCACACCCGGCACTTTCATCACCTGAACACGTTGGGAGCGTTGGATACAAACAAAGAGGTAGCCCGGAAACAGCGGTAGATCCAGAGTGACCCTCGATCCATCGCTCCACTTCCGCTGGGTGCGATAGAGGGGCAGATAATGCTCAATCTCCCTCACCTCCAGGTGCTGTGCCACCCGCTTTTCGTGACGCGAAGAGGTATAAACCGCAAACCATTTCGGAGAGCTGTCATCCGGAACGCAGGCACCACCCGAGAAGGTTTCCATAGTGCGACTGTTTGCTTGGACGATGCCGGCATACACTAGATCAGACAAAGCTTCGCCATCCTCACTTGGGTGAGTTATGTTCCTCTCCGCCACTTGCGGATGCAAGTAAACTCCCTAAATTGAATCTGTGAGCCACAGCGTAGTAAGCAATTTCATGTCCCACTCACATCCGACTTGGGTACAAACAAGTGGTACACACAATATAGCATAGCCTTTGGGAGCCGAGGAAAACAAGGGCGTCTCCATCGATATGCGTATACGTACAATCTCTTGTGACGGTTTGATGGACCGACTCGTTCAGCAGCGGTAGTATGCGCCGCCCAACATGGCGATCGTCGAAGCAACAATCAACCAAATGCTCACAGGACGGTTTTCTAGTTCGCTACAACAGGGATAGAAGGACTCATTGTGGACTTTGCTGCTGCCCTTTGGACAGATATTTGGTAGAGGGAGTACAATAGACATAGGCGAAGGTTACGCGAGTCGTCCTGTGCGTTCGTGCAGTGATTAATATATAAGGTCGGGAACATTCGACCGAAACCCTTTGGAAATGCTCGGCAAACAAGCCAGGGACCGAGAACACCGGAAAGAGCGATCGCGAACCGCTGCTTTCACTAAATACCCTAGAGGTGTTTTTTGAGAGCAGTAAATGATGTTTCGCGCCCGTTTCCAGTCGAGGAGGTTTCCCACCCCCTCTCTTTCCCACTTCATACCAACAATATATCGACCACGTCTGCTCTTTCGCGCATAAGGCGGGATAGGGCTGGCAGGCCTGATATTCTCACCCATGCATGCCAGGAAGTGACGAATCTGGCGTCATGTATCAGACAGATGCGCAAGCTACTAACAGTTGCGCAGCTGGCTCAACTAATCGACTGCAGCACGAAATGTATCTATGCATTGGTGAAGCAGCGCAGGTTGTCATGCGTTAAGATCGGCTCAATGATTCGCTTCGATCCACAAGTTACAGCGGACTGGCTTGAAGCGAGGATGACATAGCAGTCAGGGGCCGGGAGAGTTCTCCCGGCCCCACTCCTTGTGTGCCGAGCATGTTTAACAGCTTTGGGGTGCAAGTCCCCTTCACATCCTGATGGAGGAGAAGTGATAGCGAAGCGCCAGGGCGTCGTCGCGAGGCGGGGTCTGAAAGCAGCGTGGA
>Ga0181520_10010667_pt1 | contig 12256 bp, 7 predicted proteins | sample PEATcosm2014_Bin_29_FD_132451 | JGI IMG/M metagenome (GOLD analysis project Ga0181520, IMG submission 132451) | Peatland microbial communities from MTU Mesocosm Facility, Houghton, MI, USA - PEATcosm2014_Bin02_30_metaG | ecosystem: Environmental > Terrestrial > Soil > Wetlands > Peat | place...
AAGCCCTTCCGGAATGGAAAAGGTGCAGGTAAGCGGGGTCCCGGTCAGCATGAATTCCGCGTTGCCCCTGACGACCGCTTCGAGCGATCCGGCCCTTTTGACGGGCGAGCCTCCCTTGGCAAAGGTGAGGAGCTGCCGGGTAAGGTCGCGGGTTCTCTCGAAGATGCCGAGCGCCTTTCCCAGGTATTCCGCGGGTTTTTTATTCTCCATCGACTCCACCTGCATCTGGGCCATTTCGATATAGCCGTACATGCCGCCAAGCAGGTTGTTGAAATCGTGGGCAATGCCGCCGGCGAGCACGCCGATCGATTCGAGCCGGTCGGTCTTGGTCGCCAGCTCCTGCATGCGGCGAAGCTCGGTGATGTCCATGGCGGAACCGATGCGATAATGCTCGTCGTTGATGATGGCGTTGTCGACAGAAACCAGGAAAATTCCTTTCCTGCCCGACTTTGACCGGTAGGGGATTTCCACCTGTGATATCTTTCCTGTCAGCTCCAGGACCCGACTCGCTTTTTTCCAGATTTTTTCATCATCCCACACCGACAGGTCGGCCAATTTTTTTCCAAGGACCTCTTCCCGGGGCTGCTCGATCATGCCGAGGAACTTCTCATTGACATCGACAATGATCCCTCCCTGGACATCGGAGTTCCGGGCAAGGACCATGCCGAGAGGACTCAGATGGAACAGTTTGAAAAATTTATCTTCGCTTTCGCGGAGGGTTTGCTCGACTTTTTTGCGAACCGAGATATCCCGCCAGAAACACTGCATGACCCCTCGGCCTTCCTGCGCAATAACCTTGGCCGACACCTCGCACGGAAAAAGGCTTCCGTCCTTACGCAAATGAACGGTTTCGAATTCCATGAACCCCTGTTCACGAAGGAGGTGCATTTTTTCGCGGTTCAGGGCGGCATGCCGCAGCGTGGTGATTTTTGCGAGGTTCTGTCCGATCAGTTCGCTGCGCCGGTAGCCAAGTGTGCGGCAGGTGTTTTCGTTGACGTCGAGGATCTTTCCGTCAAAATCGTTGACCATGAGCTGGTCGGTGAGGTTCTCGACGATGGTCCGGTACTTTCCCTCGCTCTTCGCAAGAGCGGCTTCGGCTTCCTTCCGTTCGGTAATATCGATGATCGACCCTTCGATGATCCCCGATTCCTTATGGTGTTTCAGCGAGGTGAGACACCAGCGGATTCCTCCGCCCTTGTTTTTCATTCGGCACTCGAATTCATTGACGAAACCGGCGGTGCGAAGCCGGCGGACCATCTCCTCCCGCTCGCCGGAGTCCGCCCAGAACCGGGGCGATGCGGCCCCGATAATTTCCTCGCGGGAGCAGCCGAAGATGGCGGAAAATTTGTCATTCGCCTCGATAATTTCGGACCCGTCGATTTTTGACCGGAACATGCCGACTTCGCTGGTGTTGAAGAGCGCCCGGTACTTCTCCTCGCTTTCGGCAAGGGACCGGATTGAACGATGCTGGATCACCGCGAGGCCGATGCTTTTCCCGATGCCCTCCAGGTAGCGAATATCCTCAGCGGTGAATCGGTTCTTCCGCCGGTCGTTCAACTGAAGCAGGCCGAGAATCTCCTCTTCGATGCGGATGGGAACAAGGGCGACCGAGGAGTACCCGTCATGGATGCAGCGGTTGCGCGGATTAAATCTCGGATCGTCCTGCGGGCTGAGGTCCAGAAGGGTATCGGCCGCATTTGTCCAGAAGCTTCCGCCTGCGGTGAAAAGCGGCGAAGAGGGATCGGTAGCGCCCGACAACACCAGGCCGCAGGTACACTCGAGCACCGGCTTGCCATCCGCGTCGGTTAAAGGTTTCCCCTCGGCCGTCCTGCTGCAGAGGCAATTCTCCCGGGTAATGAACTCCTCGGAAAAACCGTTCTGAACCAGGTAGGGAAAGTCGCGACCGTCCTTGAGGCGGATGCCGACGGCATCAATACTCATATGCTGCCGGAGCGTTTGAATGATCTCGCGGCCCATCTCACTCGTATCATGCGACCGGTTGAGGATATCCTCTATGCAGTTGGTAAGCGTGGTCAACCGGGCGACCCGTTTGCTTTCGGTAACATCCATCATCAGGCCGTCCCATGCTACCCTGCCGTCGCCCAGCAGCCGGGGGGTGGCGGCAAGGTTTACCCACCGCGTCGTCCCGTCAAGATGGCGCATTCGAATAACTTCGTGAACCGCGCTCATGGCGGCAAACGATGCTTGATGGATATCGGCAAGAATCTTACGTTCCTCGCGTGAAAAAAGCTCGTAGAGGCCGGACGCATCGCGCAGGACCGATGTCGCGGAAATGCCCGTAAAGCCTTCGAGCCCTTCGCTGAGATAGGCGATTCGAATGGTGCCGTCATTCCGCCGGATAATCTGATACACCGCTGCATCCGGAAGATTGTTGGTAAGGGCGGTAAGCCGGGCCCGTTCCTCCTCGGACCGTCGCTGCGCCTCTTTTCCCTCCGTCCGGCTCGTTGCGAAAAGGAGCCCGACGATGGAGACGACGGCGAGATAGACCTGCACGGAAAGCAGGCGGCCGGTTGTACTCTCTCCCGACAGCCAGAGCAGGCCGCCCTGCGTCGCTTCCCCGGTGATGGCGATGGCGGCAAGCAGGAGCAGCGAGAATGTCGTCGCCGCACGTCCGAACCGCAGGGAAGGCCAGACGAGGAGCGCTATGAGCATATAGAGATGCGGCCGGGGGAGGAAGAACGGCTTCACGCTCTCCGGTCGAAAGGCGTACCAGGCAACGCAAAACCAGATCACCATAAAGAGCGTACCCTCGAAAATTCTCTTCGGGAGGATCCTGGCCATGACGTCACGCCACGGCACCCAGACGACCACGAACGGCGTTACGAGAAGGAGGCCGAGGCTCTTGCAGATCCACCACGTGCCCCATAATCTCCAGAACGTGGAGGTCGGCGAAACCTGGAGCGCCGTAGCTGCACCGATGCATGCGGTGCAACCATTGACAACCACCGCACAGAGAATAAGCGCGATTGCCTCATTAACCCTTGTAAAACGTATCGGCTCGCGCCCGCACAGGCGGATCATGAGCAGGGCGCAGCCCAGTGATTCGAGGAGGTTGCTGGCAATATAGCCGAGGGCTACCGGCAGGGGTCTGCCGTGAACGAGATTGGCGATAGTGCCGGTTATAAAGAGGGTCGCGAAAATCGCGGGCCACAACCGTTTGCGGCAGAGGAGGAGCGCGCCGAGGCCGATGCCGCTTGCAGGCCAGATCGCCAGGAGCACCTTGTTGGAATCGGGGAAGAGAAATGCCAGCTCATAGGCGAGGAGGTAGGCGACGCCGACCGCGCCGACAAGGGGGGCATCCCGCTTCAAGGAAAAGCGGTCATCCGCGCGATACTTCGGGGATTTACCCGAATCTGCCTTTATCATGTATTTTCCCGCTCCTGCCCGGTAAAACCTCCGCCACGATTAACCGACAGCAATAACGGCATAGGCGCCCGGCCTATTTATCGATTAAATAGCTCCGCTTTTGTCCCGGATTCGCAGAGTTTAATCGGTTACCCGCGACCCGTGCACCGGACTTCAGTGAAGCGCCGATAATTGGTGAATTATGAGGTGATTATGCCATTCGGCGGACACGGCCGCAAGGAGTTTTTTGGGGAGGGCGGCAATAATAACCCTGGGGGATGCATCGCATCGTGGCCGGTCGCGCGGAGGAGCGGGGAGGAGATCCCCGCCGTTTTACCGTATCCCTTTGGCGTTAAAAGCGGCCATATATTGTTTATCGTTGACCGCGATGTGCGAGGTCAGCCAGGTCTTCAAAAAGGCCATGAACTCTATGGAGAGCATGACTTTGCCGGCATCCAGGTCCTTCTGCAGCGTTTTCAGCTTATCCACGAAGGTCTTGTGCTCGCTCTTCTGCTTGAGCAGGCCGGCATAGTCGATGCTCTGCATCTGCCGCTCCTCGTACCCGAAGTGGTAGATCGTGTAGTCCGCGACCTCTTTGAGTGCACCCGAAAGTGAGGCGCCGCCCCTGCCCGATTTCATTGCATCGTTGAAGCGATTGATGATATCGATGAGCTTCCGGTGCTGGGTATCGAACTCCTCAACGCCCACGGAGAGCGCGGGAGTCCATTCGATGAGTGCCATGTGCAATCCTCCTCCGGTGTACCCTCGTTGACGGGGAATGGGCAGGGCGCCTGTTCGTTGCTGCGCAGCGCAGGCGTTGCCGGTGCGTTCGATTCAGCACCAATTATCCCATTTCTTATTTTCTTTTTCAACTTTTTTTTCGCGCCGCATGTCTATTCCCAGCTTTCTTTCTCCAGTAACTCCCTGGCGCGGGAAAAATCGTTTTCCAGGCGTGGCAGCATCACCCGGAGCGTGGAAAGATCCCCGTCTCTGCCGGCCAGCTCCATGGCATGAGCGGTCTGGCGGAGTGCCATGCAGCTCATATTCGCCGAGGCTCCCTTGATCCGGTGCGCCTGTCGGACGCAGGATGCGCTGTCGCCCGACGAAACCATTCCCCGCAGAGAGCGGATCTGGTCGACCATATCGCCGAGAAAGGCGATCGCCAGCTCCTTCGCCATGGCCTTATCCCCTCTGATCCTGTCCAGCAGTTCGTTTTTATCGAATGCCTGCGTCGATACGGGGCCGGGATTGCCTTTTACCGGCTCCGGCCCGGCCGGGGCATTGACGAGTGTCGCGGGGCGGGGGGGCGACCCGGTGCCGTCTTCCAGCCATCGCCGGAGAATTTTTAGCAGCCGCTCAAAATCGATGGGCTTGGAACAGTAATCATTCATACCCGCCTCGCGGCAACGCTCTTCATCCTCCTTCAGGGCATGGGCGGTGAGGGCGACGATCGGCACCTGGGCCGAGCGCTCGCCGGCTTCGCCGTTACGGATACGCCGGGCCGCTTCCGGACCGTCCATAATCGGCATCTGGCAGTCCATCAGCACCAGGTCGTACGGCTCCCGGCTCAGGCGATCGATCGCCTCCCTGCCGTTTTCAACCAGGTCGGCCGAAAGACCCATTTTTTCGAGCATCTTCAGCGAAATGATCTGGTTGGTCAGCGTATCCTCGACCAGGAGGATGCGCGCACCCGTGAGTGCCGCTGCGGCGTCGGGAGACGGCTGCACCTTCCGGACGGGTCCGCACGAGGACGCGCGCGTTTCGAAGACGGCCGTGAAGCGGAAGGTGGAGCCCTTTCCCACCGTGCTCTCGACGCCGATCTTCCCGCCCATGAGTTCGGAAAGACGGCGGGATATGACCAGTCCCAGGCCGGTCCCGCCGTAGCGCCTGGCCGTTGAGCTGTCCGCCTGGGAGAAGGGTGAAAAGAGCCGTATTAACTTATCTTCGGGAATGCCGATGCCGGAATCCGTGATTTCGAAGCTCATCATGATGTTCCGGTCGCTTTTTTCCATGACCGCCGCACGAAGATGCACCTCACCCTTCTCGGTAAACTTCACCGCATTCCCGCCAAGGTTCATGAGCACCTGGCGGAGCCGCGACGGATCGCCGCCGATCATCGCCGGAATCTCGGGCGGAATCGTGCAATTGACCGCGACGCCTTTCGCCGCAGCGGTGATCCGCAGCATCTCGACGACATCCTCCAGGGTCTCCCGCACCGAGAAATCCGTCACCTCGATATCGAGCCGGTCGGCGCAGATTTTGGAATAATCGAGAATATCGTTGAGGATTTTCAGCAGCGATTCTCCGCTGCCCCGTACCAGTTCAAGGTACCGCCGCTGTTCGCCGGAAAGCGAGGTATCGAGCATGAGCCCGGTGAGACCGAGCATTGCGGCCATGGGCGTGCGGATCTCATGGCTCATGTTGGCGAGAAACTCGCTTTTGGCGCGGTCCGCCGCTTCGGCGACATTTTTTGCATGGTTGAGAGAGTCCTCGATGTGCTTCCGGTTCGTACTGTCGACAATAGCCAGGAGCGCGTGGACCGTGCCGTCGAGAATGAGCGGCGTTCCGTTGATCGAGAGCCAGATCGACTTGTGCCGTCCCTTGACCAGGAGGACCTTGTTCGCTTCGATGTCCCGGACCGTCACGGTATCCTTCAGGATGCGATCGATCAGGTTCTGGATAGGACACTCCCGGCAGTAAGGCGTTTCACCGCACGGCTTATTGGTCAGGCTGAGGTAGGCGCAGGAGATGACCTCGCCGTGGCGATGTCCGACGAATTCGTCCGCCGATCGGCCGGTCATCGCGACGAAGCCGGTGTTCACCTTTTTGATGACGTAATTCTTATCGATGAGCAGGAGCCCGATCTGGACCGAATCGAAAATAAGCTGAAGGTTCTGCCGTTCCCGGGCGACGACTTCGGAGTAATCATGCAATGCCGCCTCGGCCGCCTTCTGTTCGCTGATATCGACGAAATTCTCGATCAGTTTTTCCTGGTCGTCGATCCTGACGCGCTTTACCGATTTCAGGACCGGCAATCGGCTTCCATCGGCGCGGAGCATCGCGCATTCGGCATGGTCGATCTCCTTTCCCAGATCGAGTACCGGGCACTGTCCCGAATTCCGCGGGCACAGGAGATCGTGGCAGCGATTGCCGATGATCCGTTCCGCGGGAGCGCCGAACATGGCGACAACGGCCGGGTTCACCCGTTCGATGATACGGGTATGGACGTCGATAACCACCACCCCGGCGGTGAGATTGTCGATGAGCGTCTGCTGGAAAATTCCGATGGCATGCATCTCCGACAGGTCGGTCGTGAGCTTTTTCGCAAAACGAAAGAAATGCCGGCACAGGTAGGAGAGCGCTATCGCGACAAGAAGGCCGGCCGGAATCCACCAGTGATGAGTCAAGGTCATGAGCGCTCCGCAATCACCCTTTGAGCTGGTAATAGACCGATCGCAGGTGGCGCTTCGGTTCAAATTCAGGACAGATGCCGGCTATGGACTCGGTCGAGCCGATGATGAGGCACCCATCCTTGGCCAGGCATCGGGCGAGATTCCTGAAAAGGCGCGTCTTATCGGTTTCGGTAAAGTAAATAGCGACGTTCCGGCAGAAGATGATGTCGAAAGGCTGGGGAAACGCGAAGGGTTCGAGAAGATTCATGACCCTGAACGTGGCCAGGGCGCGGATTTCGTCGCGGATTTTCCACCGGCCGTCCTTATTCGGGGTGAAATACCGGACGATCCGGTCGGACGTCATGCCGCGGTCCAGATCGAACTTGCTGAACATGCCGTAGCTCGCCGCGGCAACCGCCTTGTCCGAAATGTCGGTTCCGAGGATGCGCGGATCGTACCCGCGGAAATCGCCGAGGAGCTCCCGCAGGACGATCCCGGTACTGTACGCCTCCTGGCCCGTCGAGCAGGCGGCGCTCCAGATACGGATCGGAACGGGCTTCAGCCCGGCACGGTTTTTCCGGTCGATGCACTCCGGGACGATCTTGTATTGCAGGAGATCGAAGGGCGAAGCATCGCGAAAAAAGGAGGTCTCGTTGGTGGTAATATTGTCGATGACCTTCCGGCGGAATCCATGGGAGAAATCGGACTTGACCTTTGCCAAAAGCTCGGAAAACCCCTTTGCCCCCGTTTCCCTGATAAGAGACGCAAGCCTGGTCTCAATGAGATATCCTTTTGAAGCGTCAAGGCTGATGCCGCAGATGTTCTTGATATAGCCGCCCCAGGCGGCTACTTCTTCGGCTGTCGGCGAAACGCTCATCCGGCAATTCCCCGCACCGACGAGGTGATCCGTTGTGCGATGGCGTCGATCGGCAGGACCACGTCGACCGTTCCGGAATCGAGAGCGGCCTTGGGCATGCCGTAGACAACGCTCGTTGCCTCGTCCTGGGCGATCACAAAGCAGCCGTGACGCTTGAGGAGCCGCAGCCCGATGGTCCCGTCGCTTCCCATCCCGGTCAGGATAACGGCCGAGGCACGGCCGGGAAAACTCGACGCCGCCGAACGGAAAAGGTAATCGACCGCGGGTTTGCAGTTGTTTTCCGGCGGATCGTCGGTGATCTGTATCACCTTGTCACCCTGGAATCCCGCGATGATCCGCATCTGGCGGCCGCCCGGAGCGATGTACGCGGTATTGGGCCGGAGTACCTCGCTGTCGGCCGCTTCGCGCACCGCAATGGCGCTTCGCGATGCCAGGCTCTCGGCGAGCGACTGCGTGAAAATAGGCGGCATGTGCTGGACGATGAGGATCGGGACGCCGATATCCGCGGGAATGGCCGGTATCACGCGCGAAAGCGCGCTCGGTCCTCCCGTGGAGACGCCGATGAGCACCATCTCGGGCCGTGAGAGCGCAACCGGGCGGGCTTTGCGCGCCCCGCCGGCAACGGGCTCTCCGGATTTCGCCGGCACCTTGACAGAAGAGCCCGGTTTCCCGTTTTCGTCGACCGGAGCGATCTTCAGAATGCTGCGTATTTCGAGACGGTGCGCCAGCGCGCGCAGGCGCGGCGCCAGCTCCCGCCGTATTGATTCCTTACTCTCTGCCGGTGAAAGCGCTTCGGGTTTCGTGATAAAATCGAAGGCGCCCTTTTCCAGCGCCTTCATCGTCACCTGTCCGCCATGTTTTGTTATGGCGCTGACCACGATGACCGATGTCCTGTTTCCCGACCGGCGCAGCTCATCCAGGACCGCCAGCCCGTCCATCTCGGGCATTTCCATGTCCAGGGTCAAAAGATCGGGCTGGAGCTCCCGGATTTTGGAGAGCGCCAGTTTCCCGTTCGACGCGCTGCCAAGAACCTCCACCTGCGGGAGCGATCCGAGAACCTCGGTCAGGACGCGCCGGAAGAGGACGGAATCGTCGGCGACTAAAACACGGAGTGAATTCACGGAAGTTTCTGCTCCTTGATGGCCAGGTCGTCGGAGCGTTCCTCTTCTGCCTGGAGAATGACGGTGGAATCGAGCAGGGCGATGAGCCGATCGCCGCTGCGATGCACGCCCAGCAGGTTCCGGCCCTGAATGCCGTGAAGCCCCGGAGGAGGCGGCTTGATTTCAGCACTATTCATCGCAATGGTGTCCGAGACGCCGTCGACGACGAGCCCGACCGGCTCCCCCCCGTTTTCCACGATGAGAACCCTGCTCTCATCTGTCAAATCGGCAACGCCGAGTTCCAGGCGCGCCTGCAGGTCGATGACCGTCACGATCTTGCCGCGAAGGTTCCGGATCCCCATGACATAGCCGGGTGCGTGATGAACCGGCGTCAGGGCGCCGACCTTCACGACTTCCTGGATGAGCGCCGTATCGATGCCGAAGAGGCCCTCGCCCAGAAGAAAGGTGGCAATGAGCCTCGTGTCGTCGAGCGTTTCCGTTTCTGGTGCAGACATAAATTCCCATCCTTTACTGGTGTCCGGTAATCCGGCGGGACTGCGATAGCCGGTTATCGTATGCCCCGTTCATTAAGAAAGGGAGCATAGAGTTTATCGGTTTTCATGATGTGCGTTTGCAGCCAGTGCTGCAGGAACGTCAAAAGGTCTTTCGAGAGAAACTTTGAATAGAATTCGAACTCCTGCAACCCTTTGAATCCGACCACCTGCCGCACGAATTTCTCATGCTCGGCCCGGTGCGGCGGCAGTTCGGGAAAGCCGTACCGCTCCATGAGCTTTTCCTCGGCGTTGAAGTGCACCGCGGCATATTCGAGCAGCTCGTCGAAAAGTTTCCCGAGCGGAACGTCATGCCCCGCGTGCAGCGTCGCCTCATGCAGGCCGTTCAGGAGTGCGACCAGCTTTTGGTGCTGTCCGTCGATCTCCGCGATGTTAACGCTCAGGGCGTCCGTCCATTCGATCAGCATGCCGTCCTCATTATAAAAAAATCCCGATTATTCATTATCCGATCGAGGCGATATTCATTGCATCGAGCAAATTAATAAGATCGTCGGTCTGCGAGGAAAGGTGCACATATCGCGTATGCGCCTCATCCTTTTTGCCGTTGTTCCACAAGGTGACTATCTCGCGGACGCTTTCATGAAACAGCCGGTGACGTTCCCCGATAGTTTCAAAAACCGGCAGATGCCGCAGGCTTGTTGATGCCTCCCCGTAGTACCACTTTCCGAGCGCGCATCCACGGTGATCGGCGACCTCTTCCGCATGCAGGGTCAGGCGCCCTTCGAGCATCTCGAAAATTTTGATACGCCACTGGATGTGGCCTTTTTTGATGAGCCCGACATCGAGCGAGGATCGGGTGATCAAGAACCTTGCACCTACCGCCTGCAGATGTCCGGCCAGCTTGAGATAGCTTTCGGCATAGGCATTCACATTGTCGCTTTCCCTGTTCATCCATGCCGTTGCGACATTGACGCCGGCAATTTCGGAGGTTACGGATTCGGTTTGGGTCACCGACCGGGCGATTCGGTCGTTGGCTTCCCTGACCCGGGCGGACGCCTGGGCAATGTTTCCGGCAACGTCCCGCGTCACGGTCGCCTGTTCCTCGATTGCCGCCGCGATGGTCGTCACGATCCCGCCGACCTCGCGGATGATGCCGCCGATCGTTTCGATGTCCGTGATGGCGCTTCCGGATGAACGCTGCACGCCCTCGATTTTCGCCTTGATGTCTTCGGTTGCCGCGGCGGTCTGGCGGGCCAGTTCCTTGATTTCATTCGCTACCACGGCGAAGCCTTTTCCTGCGGCCCCGGCGCGTGCCGCCTCGATGGTTGCATTGAGCGCCAGGAGGTTGGTCTGCGAGGAGATGTCGGTAATGGTCTCGGTCACCTTGCCGATCTCCTGCGCCGCCGCACCGAGATCGCGCATGGTCGCGGAGATGCTCTGAGACTGCTCCATTGCCTGCTCGCTTATCGATCGCGCCTTTTCCGCATTGGAAGCTATTTCACCGACCGTGGCGCTCAGCTCCTCGGTTGCACTTGCCACCGAAGAAAGGTTGCTTGACGCTGTTTCCATGCTTGTCGCCACCGCACCGCTGTTCTCGCGCATCTCTCCGGTGGTTTTTGCCACTGCATCGGACCGGGATGTGGTATCATGCGTCCATGCCGACAGACCCTTGGATACCGCCGCAAGCTCCAACGAGGAGGCGGCAAGTGTTCCTACCTCGTTCTGCATCTGCATAAACGATTTACGCATGGCGCCGTTGAGTTCGTGCATCGATCTGCCAAGTTCTCCCGCTTCATCCCTGCGTTCGCGGAGATCAAGAGGCACCTCATCCCTGAAGTCTCCGCCGCCGATTTTATTGAGCAGCGATACGCTCGTCGCGATCGGACCGCTGACGCTCCGCGTGATAAAAATTGACAGGAATACCGCTATGAGCAGTGCCAGAAAAGTGCAGGTGAGGGTAAGCCATTTCATGCGCGCCGCCATCGCCCCCGCTGCCGCATCGGCCTCCTGTATCCGGGCTTCGCGCCAGGCGATGATGTTGCCGATACACCGGTAGATTTCCGCTTTTCCGGTGTTCCCCTCCCGGGCGAACAGCTCCCGCCCCTCGGCCTGCCGGCCGTTCATGCCCTCGTCGACCACCCGATTATTCACCGCCCTGGCAGCCAGAAGGGCATCGTCCAGTTTAGCAAGCAGTGCCCGCCCGGTTTCGGTACCGGTCCTCGCATGCAGATCGGCGAGAATCTTTACATACACCGCCCGATGATCGGCGATGCATGCCTTCTGCTGCTCCCGCTGCGCAGGATCGGGGAGCCCGAGAATGGTCCACAGGTTCAGGTACACCTCGTCGATTTCACCGGCAGCCTGACGTATAAGAGAAATCTTGCCGGACTCTTCAAGCGAATCGCCCATTTTCGTCTTTACGGCGCCGTTACCCCACCATGACAGAATGGTCGTGATCATGAGAAGAACCACGAGCGTACCGAAGCCAGTGGCGATTCGTCGGCCGATTTTCATATTCGTCAGATTCAGCATGGGGTCGTTCTTTCTCTTCGGGGCACATAGCGCCACCGGTGGTCCGATCATTCCCTTTATGACGACTGCCCGCGTTACGCCAGTTTAACGCCGTGTTCGATAAAGTATGCGCTGTACTGCTTGTCGGTTTTCACGATGTGGTTTTTCAGCCAGTTGCTCAGGAACGTCATGACCTCCATCGAGAGCATGGCCTTACCGTTGTCAAACCGGCCCTTGAACTCGTTGACCTGCTTGACGAAATTAATATGTTCCAGCTTGTGGGTCATGGTCGACGGGTAGGCATACCGCTCCATGAGGTGCTCTTCGGTGCCGAAATGTACCGCCGCATAGCCGACGAGTTCATTGAGCAGCCAGCCCAGCCTGGTTTTGCTGTTGCCGCTCTTCATCGCGTCGTGAAGACTGTTGATCATGTCGATCAGCTTTTTATGCTCGCCGTCGATTTTATCGATGTTCACGCTCAGATTTGGAGCCCAATCA
>Ga0181520_10010672_pt1 | contig 12253 bp, 3 predicted proteins | sample PEATcosm2014_Bin_29_FD_132451 | JGI IMG/M metagenome (GOLD analysis project Ga0181520, IMG submission 132451) | Peatland microbial communities from MTU Mesocosm Facility, Houghton, MI, USA - PEATcosm2014_Bin02_30_metaG | ecosystem: Environmental > Terrestrial > Soil > Wetlands > Peat | place...
GCCCACATAATTGGTGGCAAAATAACCCCAGCCGTTGGCGGTGCCGGGCTGGTAGTCCTGCCGCCATTCCAAGTCAAAAATCTGCCGCCCGGTGCGCGCCAGCGCCGCCGCCGAGGCGGCAAATTTTGACTCGTCCTGGTAATTCACCTGCACCGTGGCCCCCAGCACGCTCACCGCCTCGCTCTGCGGCACCCAGTCAAAATTGGGGTTCATGAGCAACTCGTAGTAATTCATCATCGCGGTCAGATAATGGCCATAGGCATCCCCGTGGCCCTGGGGAAACATGATGGCGGCATCGGCGGCATTCACCACCCCGTCACCGTTCTGGTCGGTGATGTTGTAATTCAAGGCGTACAACACCTCGCCCGCCGCCAGACCGTACGTGTAATTCCACCACAAACGGTTGTACACGGGCGGGACATCCGCACCCGGCGAGAGGCTGTCATCGCGTCCGCGCAGCAGGGCCAGATTCTGCGCGAGCAGCGTGGGTTCCTGCCCCTCAAACACAAATTGCGAGGTGGCAATGTCCCCATAGGTGGAATTATCCGTGCCGATTTCGATGGTGGGATTGAGCGAATTGGCCCAGGCGGCGTTGCCCAGCACCGTGTAAAAGTCATTGAGATACCCCGCCGCCAGCAGCAGCGCCTGGTTGGCCGGCCCGTAATTGATGCCCGAGTTGATGCTCAGGGATTTGCCCACATTGAGCACCGTCTCAAAAATTTGGATCAGGCCGTTGTTGGTCAGCGAGGCGGCGTTGAGCGGCACATTTCCCTGCCAGCGCCCGCCGGCCAGTTGGATGATGCTGGCGGTGGTGTTGGCGGGATTATCAAACAAGTTTTGCGTTTGGCCGGAAATGGGATCAATGTTCTCGGTCACGCGCTTGATCCAGCCCTGCGCCAGAATGGGGGTGGCCCAGGCCGACCAGACCACCTGGCCCAGCTTGTTCGTATAGCCGTAGCGCATGTCCACGTAATTATCCCCCAGACCCTGGATCCCCGTGGCGCCCAGCGTGAACAGCGGACCGGGATTGAGCTGAAACAGCGGGGTCCAGGTGCTGGGATCCGCCAGCGGCTGCTGGCCGTCCACCGGCGGCTCGATGCGCCAATCATAAGCGTACTGGCTGGTCCGCCCGGCCAGGTCGGCGGTGTGTTGGAACGTGATCAACTGGCTGAACGGGCTGGCGCCGGCGGCATTGACGACCACCAGGTTTCCGGGAAACAAGGGCGGCGCCACCCGCGCAATGTACACAATCACCGGATCGCCGGAATAATCGGGATTCAGTCCGTTGGCGACCACGTAGGTGATGTAGCCCTGTCCGGGGCCGGTCGCGCTCAGGGCATACGAATCCACCGCCGTGTCCGAGTTGGTCACTTCCACCAAATCGCCCGAGTAGCGGGTTGCCGTCTGGGTCGGGTCAATCACGTAGCTACCCGGGACTTGGGGGTTCTCATGGAACGTGTACACGTTCGCCGCCAGTCCGGCCACGGCGTTGGTCCAGGCTTGATAGCTGGCGGAGGTCTTGGGACACAATCCCTCCACGGCGGCCAGGTCATCCCCCCGCAGGACGTTGAGCATCACGTAGTTGCCATTCACCGGGTCGGCCACAAACTGACCGGACAGCACCAGATTCGTCCCGTTCGGATCAAACCATACGCGGTTGATCAAATTGGGGGGCAAATTGGGGAAATAATACAAACCCTCGTAAATATCGGAGAGCACCCCGGCCGGCAGGCCGTTGAGCGCCGCCAGACTGGCTTTCTTCTCGACCGTCGGGTCATAGAGGACGGCGCTGGCCGCCGCACTGGTCAGCACGGCGTTGGTGGCGATGGATTGCTGGTAGATGACCTGCACACTGTCCTGGCCGCGCACCGCCGCCAGCCCGCTGATCGCGGTGGTCAGGGTCTGGCCCACTTGCAACGTGGGGAGGGGGGACTGGCCATCCGCCCCCAGCCCCGGCCAGACCGGGCGGTAAACAATGTCCAAACTCGGCGTATTGCTGCTCGTCGCGTCACCCTGCGGCGCCCCGTTGGCCAGCGGGAGCAAGTACGGCACAATCGAACCAATCGGCGGCGGATTGGTGAGGTTGGGCCAGTCAAAACCCGCCTGGGTTTTGTAGTAGTAATGCATCGTGAAGCAGTTGGTGATGGTGGGCGGCGCCGCCAGCGTCGGGGGCCGGTTGGTGTAGGTCACCACCGCGTGCGAATACTGGTTCGAGCTGGTGATGGCCAGCGGCCCGAGCGCCGAGACCGGTCCGAGGGCGGACACGGTGATGGACAGCGGCACCTGCACCGAACTGCCGTCGGTGTCGGTGACGGTGATGGTGACGGCGCTGGTGCCCGGCGTGGTCGGCGTGCCGGAGATGCTCACGCCGTTGGTGATATTTTCCAGGAGCATCAGGCCGTCCGGCAGGTTGGCGGCGCCAAAGGTCAGCGACGGGAGGAGGCGCGAGATGTGGATAAAGGTCGTGAACGGCTGGTTGACGATGGCGGTGACCGGCGGGAGCGGGTCATAGTTCCCGGTGTTGGTGTTGTAATCCCCCGCCGCCAGCGGCGGCAGACCGGCGTTCAGTCCGCGGTAAACCCAGAAGTCACCATTCCGGTCCTGGAAGGTGAAGCTTTGGTAATTGGCAAACGGTCCCGAGCTGGCGTTTCCATTCCAACCGGTCGGGAGGTCGCCATCATGGGCCGGCGGCTCGGAGTTGTAATTGGTGACGAGGGTGGGATAGTTGGTGTTGATGGCGAGCGGCAGGGCCAGCAACGGCAGCGGCATGGGCGCCTGCAACAGCGTGCCGGCATTCACAATATAGTCAAAGAGGATTCCCGCCTCCGGGGCCTCCCGCCGCACTTGGAAGACACTCATGGCGGGGCGGCCATCAATGTTGGTGTATCCCAAGAGGGCGAACGCTGCGGAGGTATAACCGCCAAACGGCAGGGGGGAGCCGGGGATCTCATTGGTTACGTTCAGATCGTCCCGCAAGGCGTACACCGTGCCGGCCAGGGTGAGCGCGTGTTCCTCGTTGGGGTTGTACCCCGGCTGTGTGGGATCCGGCTGGGTGTAAATCGCCCCCGAGGCCTGCGGGTTGGCCAGCTCGCCGCTGCCCGCATTGCCCGCCATGACAATTTGCGGCGCCCCCACCGGCCACTGAATCGTGTAATCCGCGACGATCGAAGGCCAATAGACCGGCTGAAAGCCAAGGGTGGGGTCGGCCGTGTTTTGCCGGAACCACCAGACCTCCAGCAGGTTGTGGCCGGGAATGGCGTTGACCGGGATGATCGCCCCCTCATTGGCGGCCGTAAAGCCGTTGGCAAAGGGGTCAATGTAGGTGTACGGATCGTACGAGTTGCCCAAATTGGTGTTGAGGGAGGAAACCAGCGGCGAGGTGTTGAGATTGGTGTTGAGGTAACCCGCCCAGTAGTCCCCGTAAGCGCCGTTGGTGGAGCCGATTTCGCCCGGCGGATCGGTGAGGTTCTGGCCGACATAGGCGGTCAGGTTGGTCACGTAGGGCGGATTGAAACCGACCGCAAAATTGGTGAGGGTGTTGTTGTTGGTGTTCCACGCCGTGAGATTGGTCACCACCGAATTGGCCAGCAAGGCGTTGTTCTGCAAACCCTGTCCCAAGTAGGAGAAGACGCGCTCAAAGCGGACGTTGTTGCCCGCGTTGAACCGCAGCAACCCGCGATGGGCGGGTTCCGCCAAGGTGAGCCAGGTGTAATAGGTGTTGCTCGAGGTGACAAACCCGCGCGGTTGATCCAGCGGGTCCTGATAATCCAGCGTCGGGGATTCGGCCGCATCCAGTTGCACGCCGGTCAGCGCCGCCAAGGCCTGCGTGGCCACCAAAGGCCGCACATAGTGGCTGTACTGGGCCGGATCCGCCGGCCAGACCAGATTGTAGGTCACAAAGCGGTCCGGCCATTGGAGCCCGCCGATGCTGGTGGTCAGCCAGTACACCTGCATGTCATTGGCGTCCGTCGTCAGTTTGTCGGCGTACAGCGCGGTGGGGGCGCCGCTGACCATCAGGCTGTAATAATACTGGGTGCCGAGGTTGTTGTTGACGGGGCTGGGGGTGAGGCTGGAATTTTCAAAACCATCCGCATAGGGGGTCATTTGCTCGCCCAAGGGGATGTTCACCGTCGCCGGCGTGGGCACCTGGTCCACATCCACAATTTCAAAACCCAGATATTGGTTCGCATTGGCGCCGTCAATGGGCGCCCCGAGCAGTTCCACAAAGACGGTGCCCACCGCGTTGTAGGCCCGGATTTGATTTTCCGTGGGATCAAACCAGAGGGTGCGGAATTCCTGCAGGGTGTTGGTCGGATTGGTCTGCGGCACCACGTTCGGGTCCTGGTAAGGAGTGGTCACCGTCATGGGAAAACTCGAATTGAACACCACATGCACGGAAAAGACATGGCCATTGGCCACGGTGATGGGATAGCCGCTGTTCTGAAACGAACCTTCCGTCCAGTACATATGCTGCGGCGGCTTGACCGGGGCGCCGGAGACAATATACTCGGCGGTGTAGAGCAGGTAAATATAGGCCCCATTGGTGTAAAAACTGGGGTAGATGGCGCCGCCCGGGTTGGAATATCCCAATCCGCTGACGTCCGTGTAGGAACCCGCGGTGATCCAGGTCACCGGCACCTGGCCCGGCTGGGTGGCAAACACCACGCCGGCGTTGGGGCTGTAATAATACGGATCATTGGTGTGGTTGCTGGCCGACCACGGCTCTGATTGCCAATACGAGTTGGCCGTATTGGTGAGCGGATGGCCGTTCACATCGGTGGACGGCACGGGAATAATGCTGCCGAAGGCGTAGGACACGGGCGAACTGACATAGGGCGCGCCGATTTGCACGTTCTGGAACACCATGACGACGGTGTTGTTGGACTCCCCGAGGGGCAGCCCCATGGCCTGCGCCACCGGGCCGGAGAAATGGTTCGTCCCGCTCAGATACATCGCGTTGGAGTTAAGAATGCTCCAATTGGTGGGCGCGGACAACCCGCCGAAGGACACCATGGATTCAAACTGGTTGGTGGTGACCGGGGAGACAAAGCCCAGGTTGTTCGTGGCGGGCAGCTTGCCGTTGGACCCGGGCGGAACGCCCACCACCATGGAAATGGGCACCCCGCTGACGGCCTCCAAGTTCAAGGTCGTGGCGCTTTGACTGTACTCCAGCGCCGTGACTTGTTGGGCCACCAGCCGTCCCGGGCCGGGCCAAAAGGCCAGCAAACAACCCAGCAGGCAAAGCTTTTGTTTCATAAAAATTTATGACCGGGCCGCAATCCCGGCGCCGTTTAGCGATCCAAGCTCGCCGTCGTCAGCGTCGGGGACCCGGTTTCCCCGGCGGCGGCGGTCAGCTTGGAATTTTTGGCGGCTTCCGCCAGTTGGGCCACCATCCGCTTCAAGTCCGCCACTTCCTGTTGCAAATCCGCCACCTGGGACGCTTTTTGTTCCAGCTCCGCCATGCGGGCCTCCCGCGCCTCCACGGCGTCCATCCGCTTGGCGAGTTCCTGGATCGCCCCCAGCCCGGTGGTGAACAGGCGGTCGTAATTCACCGAGCGGTAATCCCCCACCTGTTTTCCATACACAAAGACCTGTGCTGGCGCCGACTTCCCGGCTTCCACCACGAACACCAGCGGCGATGGCACGGCGGTCACCCGGACCTGCAGGGTTTCCTGGTCGGTAATCAGTTTGACCTGGTCGCCCACCACCAGGCCGTGGGGTTGGGCCATGGTGAGCCGCAGCATCTGATTGGTGCAGTTCACGGCGGCCGCCCGGGCGTAAATGTTGGGAATATAATTGGTGCTGGTGCTGACGGCCTCCGGCACGACTTTTTCGACTTCCTGGGCGATCACCCCTTTCTCCAACCGCCCGCCATATTGAACCTGGTCCACCTTGCGGTAATCCGTGATCTGGAGCTGGCGCACGGTCGCCAAATCCTCGCGCGTGTCACTGCGGTCCGCGATCTCTTTGATCCGGGCGTCGGAGGCGGCGTCAAACTCGGCGCCCGTCAGAATCCGGCCGATGGCATAGATGGAAAAATAGGACGTGCCGGAGTTGCCGGCAATGTGACCCGTGGGGGTGGTGCTGGCGCTGAGGTAACCATAATCATTGACGGAAGTGTAGACGTAGTTTTCCACATCCAGAGGATAAGCCGGCGTGGTGGTGCCGATGCCGACATAGCCATTGGTCACGTTCATGTTCAGCGACCAACCGGCCCCCCTGGCACCCCACAATCCGACATAACCCTGCGTGTCCAGTCCCACAAAGGCCCGCTGGCCGAGGACAGGGTCCGTAAACCACATGCCGGCCTGGGCATTGGCGGCGACGTCTTCCATGCGGCCGTTGACATCCAGCGCGAAGTTCGGATTGTTCGTGCCAATGCCGACGTAATTGTTATAACCGATCGTAAGCCCGGAGCTGCCCTCCCCCGTTTGCAGCATGATCCGGCTGTAAACGGCCCGGAGAACCACATCGCCAATTTCCGTGCCCGCGCTATAATCATTATTATTCCAAGCCATGCCCAGGTCGAACTGATAGCCGTAATAGTTGTACATTTGAAAATCGAGGGGGTCTTCGTAATTGCCATCCAGATAGAGATCGTTGTAGAAACCTCCGGAGCCGGCGACCGACTCGTTGCCGCGAATGGTCGCGGAGCCTTGAATGTCCGCCGAGCCATTGACGGTCAGTTCCTGGTCCGGGCTGGTCGTGCCGATGCCGACCTGGCCGTTGGCCGCGATCGAGACCGTCGGCGCATTATTGGAGTTCACCAAGGTGCCGGCATTGAAGGCATTCACCGCATTGGCCGCGAGATAGGAATAGGGCGAGGCGAGCATTTGCAGGCGGGGGAAGATGGTGATGTTCGCGCCCGCCGGCCCGATGCCGAGCACGGTGATTTCCACGTAACGGTTGGGGGGCGTGGCGGGGGTGAACAGCCCGGAGAGCGCGTTGGTATGCGGCTCGTTGGCGTAAGCGCTGCCCTGGCCCAGCAGCACGCTGAAATAGCCGTTGTTGACCGTCACGGTTTGCTGCTCCGCATACAGTTCATCGGTGCCATTGGTGGTGCCGCCGGTCTGGAGGTCCCAGATGCGGAAGACGATGTTGTAATTTTTGGGCCCGGTGTTGGTGGAGCCGAGCGGGTTCCCGTTGGCATCGGTCACGTAGCCCTGGTAGGACATCAACTGGGGCGGATTGTAGGTGGTGGCCCCGCTGCGGGTGGCAATCAGGGAGAACGCCAGCACGAGCAGCGCCAGGCAGCAGCGCAGGGCCGGGAGGATGGGGGGCAGGTTCATTTTCATGATGGTTGGTTTTCCGGGTTTGGTCTTAAAGTGGAAATTCATGCGGTGGTGTCAGTGGGTGGTGAGGACGGCGATCGGACTGATGCGTTGGAGCGAGAAAGTGCCGGCGGAAGTGAAACTGCGCTGGGCGCCGCCCAGACCGGTCAAGGTCACCGTCTCCATATAGGAACCGGCGAGGCTGGTGTTTCCCGTGGTCAGGCTGAGAAAATCACCCGTATTGGGCGCCACCAGCAGCGTGATCTGGCGGTTGATGTCAAAGGACTGGCTGCCCACCGGCAGCTCCTGGGGCGGACTCTTCGTCAGGTCCAGGTTGTTATGATCCGGATGGTACGTGTGCAGGAACGGATTGGCGGCCTGGTCGCCGTAATCCTCGTAGAAGGTGGCGGTGAGGACGCCGCCCAGATCGAGCTGCCCGCTAAACGGGATGGGGGTGTTGGCCGCCGTCCAAGGCATGTGAACGGCGGAGATGCGCCGGGCGGTGACCAGATGCGCGGGATCCAGCACGCTCTCCGTGGTGGCCACCACCAGGTTGGTGTCCTGGCGCAGCCCGTAATACACCCGCTGCAGCAGGGACGAATTGGTGCCGTCGTTGAAAATGATCAGGCGGAGCGGGAAGGGCGCCGGCACCGCGCCCAGATTCGTGTTAATCGCGGTGACCACGTAGTTGCTGTAAGAACTCACCAGCAGGTTGGTGGTGATGAAATAGGCGGGATTGGTGGAAATACCGAGGTAGGTGACGACAAAATTGGTGCTGAGGGTGGTGTTGGTCACGACGCTGGCGGCCAGCAACAGATTGGTGGTGCTGCCGAGATAGTTCGTGGCGCCCGGAAGCAGGGCAAAGTTATTGCTGATCACGAAATAATTGGTGTCATAGTCCAGATTCAACAGAAACGACTCCGCGTAGTTGTTGACCACGGGGTTGATCACGATTTCATTGGGACCGTTGGTGATGATGACCAGCGCGGTGTTGGTGGCCACATAATTGGTGCTGACCAGAACCGTGTTGACAAAATTGGTGACGGCGTAGTTGGTGGCGGTCACAAAATTGGTGGCCGTGGTGAGGGCCAGCAAATTGGTGACGAACACATCATAAGCGCTATTGGTGGTCACCCAATAATTGGTCAGCGTCTGAAAACTGAACATGAAGTTGGTCACCGGGGACATGAACGGCCCATTGGTGACCATCTGGTTGGTGATGGAGATGTAATCCACGGCCAGGTTGGTGACCACCACCGGGGTGTTGTTGCTGCTGACGGCGGCAATCTGGTTGGTGCCGGCCACCCAATTGGTGGTGGCATACGCCGAGCCGCTGAGATTGGTGGCGCTGGCCGACAGCCAGACAATCACGCCGTTGGTCAAGTAATAATTCGTGACGGTGGAGGTGATCACCAGATTGGTCAGCGCATAGGTGTTGATCACCTGATTGGTGGTGACGACAAAACCGTTGGTGGCGGTGGAAACCTGGTTGGTCGTGTAGGAATTAACCACCAAATTCGTGACATTGTAGAAGGTCACCGTCTCGTTGGTGACCAAGGTGTCACTGATGACCAGGTTGGTGGTGATGAACGGCAGGCTGTTGGTCGCATAAACCTGGTTGGTCACCGCGCTGGTCATCAGGGAGCCATCCGAATTGGTGGCGTAACTCTTGAGATAGCTCCCCACCTGGGAAACGGCGACATTGCCGACCCACAGGCCCGCGTTGTTGGCCGAATTGGCGGACACCGGCACATCAATCTCCGACAAGCCCAGGGAATCGGTGAATTGCAGGATGCCCGCGTACAAGGAGCCGGGCGGCGTGTTCGTGAGGACAAACCGGTTGATGCCCAGCACCACGGCGACATCCGAACCGCCCTGGCCGCCGGGGGTCAGCGTCCAGCTATAGGAGTTGGTCGCGCCGGCGTTGGGGGTCACCGCCAGGGCCGTGTAGCCATAAGTAAGATTCGTGGCATCCAAGGCCCCCTCGATGAGCACCGGCGGCGGGCCGACGATGTTGGTCTGGCCGTAAGGGGGCGTTTCCGAGGGCAGCAAGCGCATGGAGATCGTGAGCGCATTGGAGGTGACGTTCAGGAGATGCACGGTGATCTGGCCGCCGGAGCTGCCATAGTTCAGCCCGCCGGGGTTGGGCAGATTGACCGAAAAGGGGCCAAAGTAGGTGTTGTTAAAATTGGTGTCACTCAGCCAAAAGGCCTGTCCCCGGGTCACCGGCGTGGTGTACAGCGAAAAGACCTGGGCCGGGTTCTGGGCGGAGAACGGCCCGCCCACATACGCGTACAACTGAACGCCCGCGGCCAGCAACGGGGCCGGGGCCAGAAAACTTTCAAAATTGGGCGGACTGGCGGAGGGCGTGGAAAAGCCAATTAAATTCAAACCGGTGTTGTCCCAGACGTAGCTCGGGGGCACGGGCTGGCCCTGCACTTTCCAAATGTAATTGGTGGAGGCCGTGGAGTGAATGAGGCAGGCCGCATTGGGGGCCAGCGACTGCAACGAACTCACGGACCCGGAACTGGGCCGGTAATAGGTGAGCCACTGGCTGTTCCCCACCAGGGGCGCGGCCGGGGAATTGATGTATTGGGCGGTGTCCGGCAGGGTTTTCCAGAGCCAGATTTGGTCAATGGGGCAACCGGGATTAAAGCCCACGAGGCTGTCCAGCGTCTGGCTGGAGGCGTCCACGAAAAAATAGACGGCCGTCCAGCCGGGCTTGATCACATTGGTCTGGGTCAGCCATTGCGCCGGCGCGGTGAGGCAGCCGCCCGCCAGGAGGAGGGCCGCCAGCCACCAGCGCCAGCCGCCCCCGGTTGCATGTGCCACCGGGACCCGCCCCGGACCGTCGGATGAACTGTTCAGCCTCATAAAACAATTGTCCGTCTTTGATATTCTCAATTGCCGCACCGGACATCCGCCCGGGCGCGCGCGCCCGCAGCAGTTCCGAAGTAAAATGGATTCAGCAATGAAAGAACGTTGACGCCCCAAAAAAACGATCCCCGCGTTTTTCATTAAGTCTAATGACGACAGAACATACTTTAATGCTTATTCCCGGGAAGGCAAGCTTTTTTTGCTAAATTTAAATCTTTTTTTGCCAGCCGCCGCCGGTCCGGGTCAAAAAGGGACGGGCCGGCCGCCGAGGCGGCCCCCGGATTCACTCCAAACTCCGAAATAAAAAGGGGCTGACCTTTTGGTCATCAGGAGTATGATAGAGACTGTTGGCTGGCTGGCCGCCGGCCGGGACAAAACAACGATAATCACCACAATTACCACAGTTCCCTTAAAACCCCGAAAAACCCCGGTTCCGACCGCCGCGCGGCGGCCAGGAAGCGCAGTCGCGGCGCGGGGCCGCTTATGCGGGACGGCTTCCAGGTGGACGGCACGGAGGACTCACGAAGTTCTTGGGGTGGCCCGCGTTGGGACGTTGAAGCGGCGTAAACGCCGCGCTCCTGGCAGTCCGGCTCAAAAATGAACGGGCTGGGAGCGGGCGGTGCGCATTTTTTCGGCCTCGACAATGGCGAGCATCTGGCGCAGGTCCCCGGCCTTGGAGGCGCTGATGATGAGGTAGTCGAAATTTTTCCACTGGGCGATTTCCTGGCGGGCCACGGCCAGGCGTTTTTGGATGACGGCCGGGGCGTCGGACCCGCGTTTCTTCAGGCGTTCCTCCAGAATTTTCAGCGAGGGCGGGGTGAGGAAGACGGACACGAGGGCGCGCTTAAGCTCCGGGTCCTCGAGGGCGCGCTCCTTGAGGGTGGCGGCGCCCTGGACATCCACGTTGAGGAGAACGTCCTGGCCGGCGCGGAGTTTGCCGAGCAGTTCCTGGCGCAACAGGCCGTAGCTGTGGCCATAGACGGTGGCGTGTTCCAGAAAATTGCCGGCCTGCAGGCGTTTGAGAAAGTTTTCGGCGTCCAGGAAATAATAATCCACGCCGTTCTTTTCGCCGGGCCGCGGATCACGGGTGGTGCAGGTGACGGCGCGGGTCATCTCCGGGCGGGCTTCCAGGAGGAGTTCGCAGAGGGTGGTTTTCCCGCCGCCGGACGGGGCGGAAATGAGGATCAGCAACGGCGCGGATTTTTTGTCCGGGGCCGGCGCGGCGGGCGGGGCGGGCGGGGGCTTCATTCCACGTTTTGCGCTTGTTCCCGGAATTTTTCCAGTTCGGCCTTGAGGATGACGACCTGGCGGGAAATCACGGCGTCGTTGGCCTTGGAGCCGATGGTGTTGATTTCGCGGTTCATTTCCTGGGCGAGAAAATCCAGGGTGCGGCCGACCGGTTCCTTGGACTTGCCGCAGTCGTCAAACTGTTGGAAGTGGCTGTGCAACCGGGTGAGTTCCTCGGAGATGTCAGAGCGGTCGGCGAAGAGGGCGATTTCCTTCAGCAGGCGTTCGTCATCGGGGGCGATGGCCTCCAGGCCGGCGGTGCGGATGCGTTCATGGAGCTGGCGGCGGTAATTTTCGGCGGTCTGCGGGGCCTGGGTTTGGATCACGCCCACGGCCGCGCGCATGAGGCCGATGCGGGCGGCCAAATCCCGGGCGAGATGATGGCCTTCGCGCGCGCGCATTTTGACGAGGGCGGCCAGGGCGTGCTTGACGGCCTTCTCCACGAGGGGCCAGACTTTCTCCGCCTCGACGAGCTCCTCGTCGCTCTGAAAGACCCCGGGGGCGCGGAGAATCTGGTCCAGGGAGACCGGGCCGTCGAGCTTCAATTTTTTGGCGAGGCGGCCGAGTTCGGCGGCGTAGGCCTGGGCGAGGGGGACGTTGATATGCATCCGGGCGGACAGCCTGCCTTCGGCGGCATGCACGCCGATGCGGGCGGTCACGCGGCCGCGGGCGACGGCGGCGTTGATGAGGTCGCGCACCTGGGCCTCCAGCATTTCCAGCTCGTGCGGCAGGTTGACGGAAATCTCCGACTGCCGGCGGTTGACCGCCGACAATTCCGCCGTGATTTTAAAGCCGTCCCGCGCGCACTCGCCCCGGCC
>Ga0181520_10010674_pt1 | contig 12251 bp, 7 predicted proteins | sample PEATcosm2014_Bin_29_FD_132451 | JGI IMG/M metagenome (GOLD analysis project Ga0181520, IMG submission 132451) | Peatland microbial communities from MTU Mesocosm Facility, Houghton, MI, USA - PEATcosm2014_Bin02_30_metaG | ecosystem: Environmental > Terrestrial > Soil > Wetlands > Peat | place...
GAATTGCGGCTCGAAGTGATTGGTATGATCGCAGTAGGCCTGTAATTGCAGGTCTGAGCCATTGCCGAGATCGCGTTTCCAGCGACCCAACAGATTACCACCCGAAAACTGGCCTCTGCCGGTAATGGTGAGCGTTGAGGGTGGCGTGTAGTCGCCGACCTGTACAATCTCGCCCGCCTTTTCATCGTAGATGTCGCCCTGAAAGGTAAAAGCGTCGCGACCCTTGGAAGTCCAATCGGAGCGAAAACCCGCCTGGAGCATTCGCCACTCATCGAAGTTGTCGTTATTGGCGTGGAACTCTGGGCCGTTGTCGAATCCCTTGCCGTAAACCCGGTAACTGAAACCATTCACCGTGCCGCCGTAGCGGACACCAGCAGTGGCTTCGTCCACATTTCCGCCGCCCGCCGTGACCAACGCACCTTGAGTATCCTTGGCGCTTTTGGTAATGATGTTGATGACGCCGTCTACGGCGTTCGCTCCCCATACGGTTCCGCCCGGCCCCCGAATTACTTCGATTCGCTCAACGTCTTCCAGGAATACGTTCTGCACCTCCCAGTAAACGCCCGCGTAGAGCGGTGTGTAAACGCTTCGACCGTCAATCAACACCAGCAGCTTGCTGGAGAGCACTCCCCCGAAGCCGCGAATGCCTACAGACCAGTGGTCGGAATCCACGCGCGCCACTTCCACGCCCGGGGCGAGACGCAGTACTTCGGGAAGGCTGGTGGCTCCCGAGCGCCGGATGTCGTCCTGAGTGATAACGTAGATGGCGGCGGGCGTTTTCCAAACCTGTTCCGGCTCCTTGGAAACAGAGGTCACTTTGATGTTTCCTAGTTCTTCCAGGCTCAATTGCGTAAGACTATCCGCTTGGTCTCCCGGTGCCGCACTTAGCCAGCATGCTTGAAAGGTTCCTGCTGTAAACAGCAGAAAGTGCAGGAACCTGAACCGGCGTCGTCGCCGCAGGGAAACCACATTCGCGCGTGGCGAATTCATGGTTTCACTCCAAGTTCGTCCCCGCCCTCCCCCGGGGCTCCACAGCGGCTCGCGCCGCCTATGGACTCCGAAGAGATAGGCTCATTCTTGCCGATGTCTGGCATCGACTAGCCCTTTTAGATTGTTAGAACTCTATTCGCCCTGATTTAAGGAGCACAATCCGTTGCCGCGCCGACTTCCCCCGGAGATATTTGACCGTTTGGGAAATCCATCTTGGCAGTAAATAAGCCATCGTCCCTCCTTAAATTATTAAGGAGTTAGCTGATGACTCTAAAGAAATGATACTCCTAAAAGTACGCGAGAACAAATCTTGTCTGAGGGGCAGGTAACACGCATCGCACGAAAGGAAGCGCCGAGAGGGGGGTTAAGTAGAACTTCCCTAGAATCCAGAGCCCGCCACTGCGCACTGGGCACGGATTCGGTCCTTGACCTTGAGAAAGATAATGCGTTCCGAGGTTCTTTGGTCCCGCAATCCACACCTCAACTATAATTTAATTCTACAACAACTCGCTTAGTACTGTCAATTTGATTGAAGACAGGCGACTTCGAGACTCCTTCCTCTTCCGGAATAAACTGCCGGCACTAGTTGGAAATCTTATTCCGACTATAAAAACAATTCATTGAAAGGTAAGGCGTGGGTCGGGGATAATCAAGGGTGCGTCGTTTGTGGGGGAGCCTGTCTCTCGGGGGATGAGACGGTGGTTGAAATCATTGATTCCGCAGCACCTTAAGCCATTTGGATCCTGGCCGGGAAGTTGTTGGCCACGATGTCTCCGCCAGCAAAAAACCCACGCGCCACTGACCACTGGCGGCTGTTTCGCGTACGGATAGTCATCAGCCATCAGCGCTCAGTCGTCAGTAAGGACCCCGCCCGAGGGACCACCCAACGACCGCGATCGGTAAGTGGCTCTTGTTCTCTTAGTGATGATTAACGACTGTTTGCGGCACCTAATATGTCTAACGAGTTCACTTTCGCCGGCTTGCCGAAGGCCCAGGGCCTTTACGACCCCCGTAACGAACATGACGCTTGCGGGATCGGCTTTGTGGCCAACATCTCCGGCGAAAAATCCCATGACATTGTTATGAAGGGGATCGAAATCCTGATCAACTTGACGCACCGCGGGGCCTGCGGGTGCGATCCTCAAACTGGCGATGGCGCCGGCGTGCTAATCCAGATTCCCCACGCGTTTTTCGAGGGCGAGTGTTCCCGCTTGGGTTTTCCGCTGCCTTCGCCCGGTGAATACGGCGTGGGAATGGTTTTCCTTCCTGTCGAGCCCCACGAGCGGATGTCCTGCGAAGCGATTCTGGAAGAAATTACTCGCGATGAAGGCCTGACCGTGCTGGGTTGGCGCGACACGCCGGTTAATGCCAACACCATCGGGCGCCTGGCCCGCAGCACGCAGCCCTACATCGAGCAGTTTTTTGTCAAGCGGGCGTACGGCATGGACCCTGACGCCCTCGAACGCAAACTCTATGTCATCCGCAAGCGCGCGGAAAAGGAAGTGGGCCGCACCAATCTGCGAGAGAAGAGCTTTTTCTATATTCCCTCGTTCTCCTGCCGCACGATTATTTACAAGGGCCTGCTGCTCGCGCCGCAAATTGCCAACTTTTACGTTGAGCTGTCGAATTCCGAAGTGCGGAGCGGCCTTTGTCTGGTCCATCAGCGCTTCTCGACCAACACATTTCCCACCTGGCATCTCGCCCATCCCTATCGCTACATTTGCCACAACGGTGAAATCAACACCCTGCGCGGCAATGTGAACTGGATGAACGCGCGCACCTCCATACTGGCTTCTCCGCTGTTCGGCGACGACATCAAGAAGCTTGAGCCCATCATCGCGCCCGGTGGGAGCGACTCCGCAAACCTGGATAACGCTGTCGAGTTGCTGCTTCTGGCGGGCCGCAGCCTTCCTCACGTGATGGAGATGCTGATTCCCCAGGCTTGGCTAAACGACCCCACGATGCCCGACGACGTCAAGGCGTTTTACGAATATCACGCTTCGTTGATGGAGCCCTGGGACGGTCCAGCCGCGGTGGCATTTACCGACGGCCGCATGATTGGGGCCAAGCTGGACCGCAATGGATTGCGCCCCGGGCGATTCGTGGTGACCAATCGCGGCTTGGTGATCATGGCTTCCGAGGCCGGGGTGCTGCCTGTCGATCCCGCGGACGTGCGCTTTAAAGGCCGCCTGGAGCCCGGACGCATGCTGCTGGTGGATACGGAACGCGGGCGCATCATCCCCGACGAGGAAATCAAGAAACAATTGGCGGGGCGCCAGCCCTATGCGAAGTGGCTGAAAGAAAACCAGGTCACCCTGAAGGATTTGCCCGATCCCCAGCGCATCCACCCCAACGACGGCTCGACCATCCTCATGCGCCAGCGCGCCTTCGGATATACCGACGAGGACTTGAAAACCATCATGATCCCCATGGCCACCCACGGCGAGGAACCTGTGGGGTCGATGGGGACCGACACGCCCCTCGCGTGCCTATCCGACAAGCCGCAACTGCTTTTCAACTACTTCAAGCAGATGTTCGCGCAGGTCACCAACCCTGCCATCGATCCCATTCGCGAAGACCTGGTGATGTCGCTCTACGACTACATCGGCCGCGAAGGGAACATCCTCGACGAGACGCCGCAACTCTGCCACACGCTTAAGAAGCGGCACCCCATTGTGACCAATTGGAATTTGGAGAAACTTCGCCGCGTGAGTTGGGGGGATTTCCTTGCCACCACGCTGCCCATGCTCTTCCGCGTCGAAGGCGGGGAGAAGCAATTGCAGGAGGCGGTGGAGAGCCTTTGCCGCCGCGCCTCTCTGGCCATCAAATCCGGGTACACCCTGCTGATCCTTTCGGACCGCGGCGTGGATGAAGAGTATGCGCCCATTCCCGCCCTCCTGGCGCTCTCCGCCGTGCACAACCACCTGGTCCGTGAAAAAACCCGGAACCAGGTGGCGCTGATTGTAGAAACGGGCGAGCCGCGAGAGGTGATGCACTTTGCCTTGCTGGTGGGTTACGGCGCCAGCGCCATCAATCCCTATCTCGCGCTCGAAACGCTGGAGGACCTCCACACCAAAGGTTATTTCCCCACGGGACACACGTTTAAGAAGGTCCTGAAGAATTACATCAAGGCCGTTGACAAGGGCCTGCTGAAAGTCCTTTCGAAGATGGGGATCTCAACTCTACAGAGTTATTGCGGCGCGCAGATTTTTGAGGCCGTCGGGTTGAACAAATCGTTGGTCGAGCGCTACTTTACGGGGACGTCGTCGCGGATCGAGGGCGTGGGCCTGGAAATTCTTGCGCGCGAAGCCCTGATGCGGCACAAGTTCGCCATGCAGCCTCCGGCGGAATCCGACACTGAACTCGAGATCGGGGGCAACTATCAGTACCGGGTGCGCGGCGAAAATCACATCCTGAACCCCACCACCATCAGCAAACTTCAGCACGCGGTGAGGAATTCCAGCTTCCCGACTTTCCAGGAATTCGCTCGCATTGCCAATGAGCAGAGCCGAAATCTCTACACATTGCGCGGCCTGCTGGACCTTCATCCTGCCGGTCCGCCTGTCCCCATCGACGATGTGGAACCGGCGGCGGAAATCGTAAAGCGCTTCGCCACAGGCGCCATGTCTTTCGGGTCCATCAGCAAGGAGGCGCACGAAACCCTGGCCATCGCCATGAATCGCATCGGGGGGCGCTCCAACACCGGCGAGGGCGGCGAAGCCGAGGCGCGCTTCAAACCCGATGCCAACGGCGATTGGCGGCGCAGCGCCATTAAGCAAGTGGCGTCGGCGCGCTTCGGCGTGACCACCAATTACCTGGTCAACGCCGACGACCTCCAGATCAAAATTGCTCAGGGTGCTAAGCCCGGCGAGGGCGGGCAACTTCCGGGTCACAAGGTCGATGAGGTCATCGCCCGCGTGCGGCACTCCATCCCCGGCGTGGGATTGATCTCGCCGCCGCCACACCACGATATTTATTCCATCGAGGACCTGGCGCAACTCATCTACGACCTCAAGAACGTGAATCCGCAGGCGAGGATTTCCGTCAAGCTGGTGGCCGAATCGGGCGTGGGCACCGTCGCGGCGGGCGTGGCGAAGGCTCATGCGGACGTCATCCTGATCAGCGGTTACGACGGCGGCACCGGCGCCTCACCCATCTCTTCCATCCGCCACGCGGGAATTCCCTGGGAGCTTGGCCTCTCCGAAACGCAGCAGACTCTGGTGATGAACGATCTGCGCAGCCGCGTGCGTCTTCAAGTGGACGGAAAGCTTCAGACCGGCCGCGACGTGGCTATTGCCGCGCTGCTCGGCGCGGAGGAATTCGGCTTCGCTACCCTGCCGCTCATTTCCCTGGGCTGCATCATGATGCGCAAATGTCACCTGAACACTTGTCCGGTGGGCGTGGCAACGCAGGACCCCGTGCTGCGCAAGAAGTTTCAAGGCCAGCCGGAGCACGTGATCAATTTTCTTTTCTATATCGCCGAAGACCTGCGGCAGATCATGGCGCAGTTCGGCTTCCGCAAGATCGACGAGATGGTGGGCCGCGTCGATTGCCTTACCCAACGCCACGATGTTGACCACTGGAAAGCCAGCGGCCTGGATCTTTCCGCCGTGCTTTACAACCCTCACGTGCCCACGCGCGTGGGGCGCCACTGCACGATCAAGCAGGACCACGGCCTGGAGAAATCGCTCGACTACCAGTTGATTGACCACGCGCGCGAGGCCCTGGAGCGCGGGCAGAAGGTTTCCATCAGCCTGCCGATTCGCAACACCCACCGTACCGTGGGCGCGATGCTGAGCGGTGAGATCGCCCGCCGGTATGGCGAAGCGGGACTTCCCGACGACACCATCCGTTTCCAGTTCACGGGGTCGGCGGGGCAGAGCTTCGGGGCGTTCCTGGCCAAAGGCGTCACCCTGACACTCGAAGGCGAAGCCAACGATTACGTGGGCAAAGGACTCTCCGGCGGCCGGCTCATTGTCTATCCCTCGCGAAGTTCCTCGTTCCAGCCGGAAGAAAACATCCTCGTGGGCAACGTGGTTTTGTACGGCGCCACGAGCGGCGAGGTTTTCTTCAATGGCATGGCCGGCGAACGTTTCGCCGTGAGGAACTCCGGCGCCACCGCCGTGGTGGAAACGGTGGGCGACCACGGCTGCGAATACATGACCAGGGGAACGGTGGTGGTGCTGGGGAAAACCGGCCGCAATTTTGCCGCGGGCATGACTGGCGGCATCGCCTATGTGCTCGATGAGACGGGTGAATTCGTGCGCGTGCGCTGCAATCGGTCGAGCGTGGACCTTGACCCCGTCATCGATCAACAGGATATCGACCTCATTCAAACCTTGATCGCGCGTCACGCCGAGCTCACCGAAAGCCCCCGCGCCAAGTGGGTTCTCGACAACTGGGAGACCATGTTGCCGAAATTCATCAAGGTTTTCCCGCACGAATTCAAACGCGTGCAGGGAATTCCGCGAACAGTCGTGAATCCGGAATCTGGAGTTCGGAATCCGGCGGGGGTGCTGCATGGGTAGCAATCGTAGGGGCATCCCTCGTGGGTGCCCTCCGTCGCCCACAGGGCGACCAGACTGGGCAGGCACGAGGCCTGCCCCTATGGGAGCACGCGAGGTGCTGCGTGGGTAAACCTACCGGATTCATGGAAGCCACGCGTGAGGTTCCCACGCGCCGCCCTGTGGACGAGCGCGTAAATGATTACCAGGAAGTCTATCAGGCCTTCCCCGAGCAAAAACTGCGCACCCAGGCGGCGCGCTGCATGGACTGCAGCGTTCCCTTCTGCCACACGGGCTGCCCTCTGAGCAACATCATCCCCGACTGGAACGACCTGGTACACCGCGACCGCTGGAAAGACGCCATTCGCACGCTGCATGCGACGAATAACTTTCCGGAATTCACGGGTCGCATTTGCCCCGCCCCCTGCGAGGCCGCCTGCGTGCTGGGCATCAACGAGCCGCCCGTCACCATCAAGAACATCGAAAAGACCATCATCGAGCACGCCTTCATGGAAGGTTGGATTCGGCCTGAGCCCCCTTCGCGCCGCACCGGCAAACGCGTGGCCATCGTGGGCTCGGGACCGTCGGGACTCGCGGCCACGCAACAACTGAACCGCGCGGGGCATTCCGTGACCCTGTTCGAAAAAGCGGATCGCATCGGCGGCTTGCTGCGCTACGGCATTCCGGATTTCAAGATGGAAAAGATGGTCCTCGACCGGCGCCTAAACCAGATGCTTCAGGAAGGCGTGGTCTTTCAAACTAACGCGCACGTTGGCAAGAACGTGCCCGTGGAGGACTTGCGCCGCGAGTTCGACGCCCTGCTTCTGACGGGTGGCGCCGAAAGCCCCCGCAATCTCCCTCTGCCGGGGCGGGAATTGAAGGGCATCCACTTCGCCATGGAGTATCTACCCCAACAAAACCGCCGCATCGCGGGCGACGTTGTGGACGGGCAGATTCTTGCCACCGGCAAGCGCGTGGTGATTATCGGCGGCGGCGACACCGGAGCCGATTGTCTGGGCACGGCGCACCGGCAAAAGGCGGCGGCTGTTTATCAATTTGAAATCATGCCCCAGCCCCCGCTTGAGCGCTCACCAAATACCCCGTGGCCGCTCTGGCCGCTTCAATTGCGCACTGAGAGCGCACACGAGGAAGGTGGTATTCGCGATTGGGCGGTTGCCACCGTGCGCTTCACCGGGGATGAAAACGGCAACGTAAGACAACTGCACGCCATCCGCGTTGGCACTCCGCCGAAGTTCGAGGCAATTCCGGGCACCGAATTTACTCTCGATGTTGACCTCGTGTTGATCGCGATGGGTTTCGTCGGCCCGGTAAAGAATGGCATGATCGAGACGCTCGGTGTGAAGCTCGATGCGCGGAGTAATGTCGAAACGGATGCCAACTACATGGCGTCCATCCCCGGCGTCTTCGCCGCCGGCGATATGCGCCGAGGTCAGTCGCTAGTGGTCTGGGCGATTGCCGAAGGCCGCAAAGCCGCCCGCGGCGTCGACAAGTTCCTCATGGGCGAAACTCACCTACGGTAGCAGCTCTTGACGATGTGCCACAGGATGTGGCACGATCAAAGCATGCCAAGTATCAACATTCGGCAACTCCGCGATACCCCAAGACTTAAAGCCTGGCTGCGGGCCGGCAAGACTGTGGAACTCCGCGAGCGCAACCGCCTGATCGGCCGAATTGTGCCGGAAGTCCCAGCACCCGCAGCGCGTAAGTGGCCGGATTTCGCCGCCCGGCGCCGTGAGATTTTCGGCGATCGCGTCCTGCCCGGAGCCGACCTGCGCATTGAGGAACGCGAGCGGTCACGCTATTGAGTATCTACGTCGATACGAGTTTTTTGGTATCTCTTTATGTGACTGACAGCCACTCGGTGGAGGCCGTGCAACGGATGGCTTCCCGCCCGAAGTGCTGGCTCACGCCCCTGCACCGTGCCGAGTGGGCCCATGCGGTCGAGCGGCACGTCTTTCAAGGGCATTTGTCAACTCGCGAAGTGCAGAAACTGTATGTGGATTTTGACCAGGACCGAGCGGGGGGCGTCTGGGTTGAGGTCAGCCTCCCAGAATTGGCGTTTGAAGTCTGCGCTCAACTGGCCCGGCGCCATGCAGCACGCCTGGGAAGCCGCACTCTGGACGCTCTCCACGTCGCATGCGCCCTCGAGTTGAAGGCCGAGAGCTTCTGGACGTTCGATCAACGGCAAGCGAAGCTGGCGCGAGCCGAAGGCCTAAGAATAAAATGAATTTCCCCGGCCGCCACCTCGTCCCAAAGCTTCTACAAGTTCTTGCGCGGTGAAGCTCACCTGCATTGGCGATCATCATTTGTCCGTCGCTATGAACTTCGAAAAACCGAAATCGCCGTTCACGCCCGTAGCCCCGTCGATGAAGAACCCCATGCCGGGGTTGCCGCTCTTAAAGGCGTCATCGGTTACTTTGATCATCTGAATTCCGTGGATATACAACAAGCCTCCAAGGGCACGTAGCGCAGGGCTCGCCCTCCGGCCCTGCGGCTTTTCCAGCGGCGACGCCGCAGCCAAAATCATGGTCCAGGTCCAGGCCAAAGCGTCCAGACCTTCAGCCACGCCGCGGACTCCAATCGATCCACCTGGCTCGTTCGACGCCAAGACGCGGACGTGCCCCTTGTCCCGCTTCCCTAATCCCGTTTCCCGTCTCCCGTTGTCAGTAGATTTCAAACCGCTCCTGGTGAACGTTGGGATCGCTCTTGATGATGATGTCCTTCTTGGTCAGCGATTCGAGCTCGGAGACCAAGCCTCCTTCGCGAGACTTCAGGGCTTTGGCAACTTCCGGACTGACTCGCAGGGTCATGACGGCGCCGTCGATTCCCTTGGCCATCTTGCGGGCTTCGGCCAGGATTTCGTTGCAGATGGTGTTGACGGACTTCACCCAGCCGGAGCCGGTGCAATAGGTACACGGCTCGCAGAGGGTTCGCTCGAGCGACTGCTTCACGCGCTTGCGGGTGACGGCCACCAAGCCGAAATCATGGAACGAGATGACCTTGGTCGGGGCGCGGTCGAGGCGCAGGGCCTCTTCCAGCGCTTGCACCACCCTGGCGCGGTTCTTGCGCTCGTCCATGTCGATGAAGTCGATCACGATGATGCCGCCCAGGTCGCGCAGCCGCACCTGGCGGACGATTTCGTTGACGGCATCAACGTTGGTCTTGACGATCGTATCCTCAAGGCGATTGGTCTTGCCCACGTACTTGCCGGTGTTGACGTCGATCGCCACCAGCGCCTCGGTTTGATTGATGACGATGTATCCGCCCGACTTCAGCCAAACCTTGGGTTTGAGCGCCTTGTCCAGCTCCGTCTGGATGCCAAACTCTTCGTACAGTGGTGTATCGCGGCTGTAGAGCTTGACCTTGCCGACGAGAGCCGGCTGGCAGCGATTCACAAAATCCAGCACGCGCTCGTAGTCAATTTCGCTGTCCACTCGGACGCACTTGAAGTCAGGCGTCAGCAGGTCGCGCAGCAGGCGCTGGACGAGGTCGAGATCGCGGTGGATCAGCGTCGGGGCCTTCATGCGGTCCGACTTTGAGCGAATCTCGGCCCAGAGGGTGGAGAGAAACTTCAGATCTGCCTTGAACTCTTCTTCCGACCGGCCTTGACCCGCCGTGCGAACAATAAAACCTCCGGTGAGCGGCCCTTTGTTTTCCAGGATAATGTTGCGCAAGCGCAGGCGCTCCTCTTCCGAAGCGATCTTGCGCGAGACGCCAATGTGGTCAATGGTCGGCATGAACACCAGGTAGCGGCCGGGCAAGGCGACGTGCGAAGTGATGCGCGCGCCTTTGGTCCCGAGCGGCTCCTTGGCGATTTGCACCAGGATTTCCTGGCCTTCCTTCAGCACCTCGGCAATCTGCACGGGATGATGATTGCCGCCCGGCCGGGAAGCGTCGCGCGGCTTGTCAAAACGGCGCGGACCACGATCCGGACCGCCTGGGCCTCGGCGGCCACGGCGGCGGCGCGGAGCAAATCGCGGGCGCTGGTTGGGCTCGCGCAAAGTGTAGGTGCGGTCGCCCGGCGCGCCCGGGGCTTGCGTCCCGGAATCACCAGCGGGGGCGGATCCCGGCGCGTTGGCCTCGCCTTCCGCCGCTGGTCCGGCGGCGCCCTCGGCCGTTAGCACACCCTCGGGGGCGAGTCCCCCTTCGACCACGAGTTCATCTTCGGCGCCCTCGGCGAGTTCCTCAAACTCCTCCGAGATTTCCTCTTCGGCGTCGAAGCCTTCCTCTGACCCATTGCTTTCAGCACGTTCAGAAGGGGATTCGGCATCTGCGGCTTCGGTTGAGGCTGTTACCGGCACGGACGAGGCGGAGATTGTCGCGGCTTCTGCCACCGAAGCTTCAGGGACCGATTCGGCCACGGGAACGTCCACACTTTTGTTTGGCTCAGGTTCGCCGGAAGAAGGTGCGGCAATTCCCTCCACCGAATATGAAGCGGCAACTTCCGCCACAAAGGACGGCGAGGCGGGACTGGCCGGCACGGGCTCAGGTTCCGCAGTCGCTGCGGAGGTCGAGGGCGACTGGGACTCAGGCGTTGCGGCGTGGTTGTGGGTGGACTCGGCAGGAACATCCCCCGCAGACTCGGGTGTCTCCTCGCGGGCGCTTTCAGTGGGACCGGAAGCAATAATGGAACGGAGCGCGCCGGGAGCAAACTCGATTGCAGCATCAGCTAAGACGGCACCGATCGCTGAAGGCACCGGGGATTCGTCGACAGCGCCGGGGGCTTCTGGTTCGGAGGCCTCATCGGCGGGCGCAGGGGTGGCGCTTTCGGACATTTCGTACGTTTGAACGATCGGGCTGTTGATGGCGGCCGAGTCGTCGTCCTCTTCGGACATCTTGTCGAGAATCGTCGTTTCCACTGCCTGGTTCCGCTCTTCTTCGGCCCTTTGCGGGCTATCCACAATGTCCGCAGGGGAAGAAGGGGCATTGCGGTATTTTGCCAAAGACTCGCCTGGGAGGATTTCAAACGCGTGGGGTTCGGCAGATGGCTCCTCGGCGCGCGGCGGAGGTGCGAATCGGCGATCCTCGTGACGGCCCTCGCGATAATCGGGCCGGCCGCGATGTCTCCGACGGCGGCCACGTCGCGGATCGAAGTCGCGGCGGTCGCGCGAGTCTCTCGGAGCTGGAGGAGCGGCCACCGGGGTGGGCGGCGCAACGGTCGCCGCGGGTACCTCCACGGGTGGAGGCGCGACCGGCGGCGCGGGCGGGGGTGGAGCAACTTCCGCAACCACGGGCGGAGGGGGCTCGACCGGGACGGGAGCGGGCGGCGGCGCCTGCACCGCGGCGGAATCAGCCTGCTGAGTGGTGAACTTGGTGGCGCGGGCCTCGGCTTCCTCGAAGACCTTGTCGTATTCCTCCTGGTCCTCATAGAAGTCGGAAACGTAAAGGAAGGCGTCACGGTCGAGGCCGATATCCACGAACGCCGACTGCATTCCCGGCAGCACACGGCTGACGCGGCCCTTGTAAATCCCGCCGACAAGGCCGACGTCGGTGTCGCGTTCGAAATACACCTCAACAAGTTGGTCGTCTTCCAATACGGCGACCTTCGTCTCGTGAGGAGACGAGGAAATATACATCTCCTTGGACATGGAAACTCCTTTTTCTGAAACGCCGGGGAATCAATCCGTTCACATGACGGAGATCTGCCAACAGCGTTTCTGGCGGCCGGGCGTCCCGACTCGCGGGGACGGAAGCAGTGACCTCGGCCGGTTATAATTCAGCGCCGGAAAACCTCCC
>Ga0181520_10010678_pt1 | contig 12244 bp, 9 predicted proteins | sample PEATcosm2014_Bin_29_FD_132451 | JGI IMG/M metagenome (GOLD analysis project Ga0181520, IMG submission 132451) | Peatland microbial communities from MTU Mesocosm Facility, Houghton, MI, USA - PEATcosm2014_Bin02_30_metaG | ecosystem: Environmental > Terrestrial > Soil > Wetlands > Peat | place...
ACAATGTCATAGAGCTGGCAGGCCCGGCGAATGCGATCGATCCACCAATCGAAGCCTTGCGCGGCAAGCACATCCCACCGATAGAGCGGGTTACCCCAGCGCTGGCCGGTGGGAGAAAAGTAGTCGGGCGGAACGCCGGCAACACGCGTCGGGTTGAAGTCTTTGTCCAGCTCGAAGAGCTCCGGATGCACCCAGACGTCGGCTGAATCCATATTGACGAAGATGGCCACGTCGCCCAGAATGCTGATGCCTTTGCTCTCCGCATCCTCGCGCAGGTCGGTCCATTGGGTGGCAAAGGCGAACTGCAAGACCTTCTCTTCGGCGACACGGCGGATGTGTTTTTCAAGTGCGTTGGCCAGCGCCTGCGGCTCACGGCGGCGCAACGGCTCCGGCCATACAGCCCATGCGCCGGTGGAGAACTGGCGGCGCAGCTCGGCGAAGAGGGCGTAATCGTCCAGCCAGGCAGCCTCGGCGCGGCAAAACTTTTGATAGCGCGCCCACTGCAGGCTGAGCTTGGAATCGTGCGGCGCGCGGTCCAGGAAGTTGCCCGCTGCTTCATCCAGCAGCTTGACCTTGCGCCACTCAATCTCCTCAAAGTTCACCGGCCCGCCGCGGCTGCCCTGGTTGGCAATGCGCTCCGGAGCGATCCATCCCCATTCAGCCAGAATCTCCAGGCTGATGAGAAAGGGATTGCCGGCAAAGGCCGAAGTTCCGGCGTAGGGCGAGTTGCCGTAGCCGGTGGGGCAGAGGGGCAACACCTGCCAAACGTGCTGTTTGGCCTCCGCCAAAAAGCCAAGAAACTCATGCGCGGCCGGGCCCAGATCGCCGATGCCGCCCAGCGAGGGCAGCGAAGTGACGTGCAGCAGAACTCCGGAAGATCGTTGAAATTGCATCCTCTTATTATCGGCCCGAAGAGCAGCTTCCTTACCATTGCGAACCAAGAGAATGGCGGTGGGCGTCCCATTTGTTGAGACTTTCCCATTCTCTCGGCGGCAGCCAGACGCAAAACGGGACGGCATCTCTGCCGTCCCGTTTCTTAGATCCGATTCAAGCTGCTTCTGGTTAGAAGCTTAGATGGCCTGAACGTTCTCTGCCTGCCAGCCCTTGGGGCCCTTGGTGACATTGAACTGGACGCGCTGGCCCTCTTGCAGTGAGCGGAAGCCGCTGGACTGGATGGCGGTGTGATGAACAAAGACGTCCTCGCCGTTTTCGCGGCTCAGAAATCCAAAACCCTTGGCGTCATTAAACCACTTGACTGTGCCTGTTTCCATTGTGTGATACTCCTGTGATACCGATTTACCGCGAACGCAATGTGGAAGTTTGCGAGTAGGCGGTTACCGGAACAGGCAAGAACTTCAGATCGAATTCTACGATTGAAGCAAGTATAGCATGGAATGGACTTCGTCCAGCGAATATCTGCCGGGTCAGGAATGAAGAATCAAAGGAAAGTTTCAATTTGAGCCGGCTCTGAAATGCTCTTGCAAAAACGCAGGGAGTGCGTTGGAACAGGATAAACTCATCTGTGGCCTGGAGGAATTGGTCTTGAACATAGAAATGAGCCGGGTGCTGGTGCTCAACCCAGGAGCGACATCGACGAAGTTTGGCGTATATACGCGACAGGGCGCCGAGTGGGAGCAGACGATCCGTCATGGGGATGAGGAGATCGAGCGCTTCCGCGGGCGGCCGATGGTCGACCGTCTGGAGTATCGCGGCGCGCTGATTGAGCGCGCGCTGGCCGTGGGGGGATTCGCCGGGGCGCGCTTTGCCGCCGTGGTGGGCCGGGGCGGGCTGCTGCCGCCGATGGCTTGCGGCACGTACCTGGTGGACGAGACGATGGTGGAGGAGCTGCGCGCGGCACGGCGCGGTCAGCACGCCTCCAACCTGGGCGGGCTGCTGGCGCGGCGCTTTGCGCAGGCGTGCGGAGTCGATGCGTATATTGTGGACCCAGTGACGGTGGATGAGTGGCAGGCCTGCGCGCGGCCCTCCGGTTCGCCGCTGCTGGAGCGCACCGCGATGGGTCATGTGCTGAACACCAAGGCCGTGGCGCGCCGCTTTGCCCGTGAACAGGGCTGCCAGTACGAATCCTTGCGCCTGGTTGTCGCTCACCTGGGCAGCGGCATCACCGTCTCGGCCCATCAAGAGGGCAGGATGATCGACAGCAATTCTCTGGAGGATGGTCCCTTCGGCGTGGATCGCACCGGCGGCCTGCCGGTGCGGGCGCTGGTCCGGCTCTGCTTCAGCGGAAGATTCACCGAGGAGCAGCTAGACCGCCAGATCTTTGGAGACGGCGGCCTGGTGGCTTACCTGGGAACGCGCGACCTGATCGAAATCGAACGGCGAATTGATACGGGAGACAGCAAAGCCGCGTTGATCTTCGACGCCATGATTCACCAGTTGGGCAAGGAGATGGGGGCGATGGCGGCAGTGCTCTATGGCCGAGTGGACGCAGTGCTGCTGACCGGGGGAATGGCTTATTCGGAGCGGATGGTGAAGCAGTTGCGCGGTTATATCGAGTGGATTGCGCCCGTGCGGGTTTACCCCGGCGAGGATGAGCTGCGCGCGCTGGCCGAGGGAGCCTTCCGCGTTTTGAACGGTGAGGAGTTGGCAAAGCGATTGAGGGTATAACCAGTGACGACTAATGATATACTGGCGTTTTACGGATAGTAAAGCTTTGTGAAATTTTCCATTATGCTGGATAATTCGGTCTAACTGCGATACGGAGGAGCATGACGGTGAAATTGAGTAAAATGAGGCGTCGTTTGGGAGAAATAAGGGGAAAGCTGGCGGAACGAAACGGCCTGCAACGCTGGATGGCCCGCAAAGTTATCCCACATGCACAATCACTTGGATTCAGCATTCTTGGCGATCATTTCTACGAACCCGTTCCTAACATCAAACACATACGGGATAACTATAAGGATGAACCCCGCCAATTGCCGGGGTTCGCTGCCAACCCGCTATGGGCCGAAAATATGAAAAAAATTGTCGAGCCATTTATTGCGGAATATCTATCTAGCCTCTCGTTTGAAAAATACGGAAAAAAGAATTGGTTTTATGCAGGATGGGACGCGGCTTACTACTACTGTCTCATCCGCGCCACAAAGCCGCGATTGATCACGGAAGTGGGCCGCGGCATATCAACATGGATTGCGGGCGCGGCTCTGGCCCGCAACCTATCCGAAGGATATCCGGGAGAGATCGTATCCATTGATCCCTATTTTCGCGGAGATGATGCCGGCACCAACACTCGCATCATCACGACAGAACTCCAGCGAATGCCATCCAGCGAACGCGAAGCCCTTCTACACGCGGATATTTTTTTCGTTGATTCCAGTCATGTTGCCAAGTGGGGTAGCGATGTTATCCAGTTGTTCGAAGCCTGGATTCCACGCGTCGCCGCGAATACGCTGGTGCACATTCATGACATTTTTACGCCGTATGACTACCCCAGAGAATGGCTCGTCGATCAGAAGCGTTTCTGGAATGAGCAATACATCTTCGAGTCATTTCTCGCATTTAATTCCGCCTTCCAAATCGAGTGTCCTCTCTTTTATCTATTCCGGGAAGGCGCGTTGAAACAACTTGCCGGGCAGTTTGATGCTCCACTGCTGACTTCCGCCTCTGGAAGCGCCATGTGGTTGAAGAGAATTCAATAGACAATAGCCACTACAGGCGATCTTGCGATGCTCTCATGTAAATATCCCCCGGCAGAGCCGGGGGCTTTACGGTGTGAGCCGCTCAAAGCGGCTTGAGCGGGGTCGCTAACGCGGCCCCGACGTTATTGGGGCCACCTTTCGGTGGCTACTTCCACATCTCAAGCTGGTCCAGTCGCTTGTTTTCAACCTCTTGGTTTCGGATGTATTCGCGAATCACCGTCTCGTCGCGCCCCACCGTCGACACGAAATAGCCGCGCGCCCAGAAATGTTGTCCCGCGAAGTTCTGCTTATGCTCGCCGTAGGTCCGAGCCAGGTGAATCGCGCTTTTGCCCTTGATGAAGCCCACCACTTCCGACACCGCATATTTGGGCGGAATCGAAAGCAGCATATGCACGTGGTCGGGCATCAGGTGGCCTTCCAACACGCGGCATTCCTTCTGATCGGCCAAACGCCGGAATACTTCACCCAAATGCTGCCGAAGGCTTTCATACAGCACCCTGCGGCGGCATTTCTGGATAAATGCCACGTGATATTTGCACCCCATACCGAGTGGCTTAGACTCTCAAATTGGTCCATCCAGTTTCTCCTTTGCGTGTGGTTTGGTCGGCTCACGTTTGGAGTTTCTTGGATGGACTCCCGTAAATGTCAAACTGCTACTGCAACCCCGGCAGAGCCGGGGGATCTCCTCACCCTTTAGATAACAGCAGGAACAAATAGGAAGAATCAAGTAAGTTATTGTAACGCCCCTGAGTCGATCAGGCGCTTGACGATGAGAGCCGAACCGTACTCTGTAAAGTGATCCCCATCTCTCATGATCGGAATCTCATGCGCGCTATCCGCGTATTCAATGCAGCCATCCTGATTGCAAGTGGCCCGGTAAAGCGAGATATAGGGAATATGCCATCTGCTTGCATTCAAGCTCTGCATGAGTTTGTCCATGGATGGGGAATAAGCAAGGCGATGTTTGCTCGCCAGATCGGGCTTTTTCCAGGTTATGGAGTAGGCCAGAAGCCGAGGCAGCGGCGCATCGTACTCGGCAACCGGGCCAAAAACGGTCACCGCCAGATGATGCTGTTTGGCCCACTCGATGGTCTCCGTAAGCCCGTCCATATCGCCCGGCTTCCATCGCGCCTCCAGCAGCAGCCCTTGCAATGGATGCGTAGGCAGATAATTTTGGAAGATATAGTTCATTTCATTCCGGCAGTCCTCGCTGCCCACTGAATGAACCAGAGGCTTGCAATTCGACACGCTGGCCAGCAGGATATTCTCGTCAGGCCGCGCGCCGGCCAGTCCACTCCACAACACCCCGGCATGACTGTCGCCGATCAGCAGATAGTTCATCTTTCCAGGATCAAGCTGCAAGCAGCGGTCGTTATCAAAAACCTCGGAGCGGTTGGTGTCCGTAACAAAGCATGACCCCATGCGCCCATGAGTAACAACGCCGCGCTTTTCAAGAAAGGATGCAATCTTCACGGCCTGGGGCGAGAAGCGCCCTTCAAAGCCGTGAGCGGAGATGATCGTAATGGAAGCCACGATCAGAACAATCATCACGACCGCCGAGATGGCAAAGAGCGGCTGACGGCTGATGCGCAATGGACGCGCGCGGAAGGGCCGCTCCACAAATCTCCACGAAAGAACCGCCAATGTGAAAGAGAGGGCGATCTCCATCCACATATCAAACCGGAAGGCTGGAACCATGGCGGCCAGCCGCTGCGGCAGCAGATCATTCAAATTAATCGACAAGCCCATCGTATGCATCACGATGACCGGCCAGTGCCAAAGATAGAGCGAATAAGAGATGAGCCCGATGAAAACAACCGGCCGCCAGGAAAGCACCTTGCCCACCAGTGAACTGCCAAACTCGCCCGCGCCGATGATAAGCGCCGAACCTATGCAGGGCGGCAATGCGGCGATTCCCGGAAAGGGTGTTTTGGCTGTATAAAAAAAGACTGGATAGGCAATCAATCCGATTCCGGTCAGGGTGGCCAGGTTGCGCAGGATGCTTGAATGAAGGCGGGGAAAGATGCCCTGCGAGATCATGGTTCCCAGCAGCAACTCCCAAGCCCTTGTATAAGGCATATAGAACGCGCTCACCGGGTCAAAATGCACCATTGCGATGCTGGTAATGAGCGAGGCAAAAAACAGCGCCACCACGGCGATCCGCAGCCGTTGCGGAAAGAAGCGGCGAATGATCACCAGGCAGATGGGAAATAGAATATAAAACTGTTCTTCCACCGCGAGCGACCAGGTATGCAGCAGCGGATTCGATTCCGGCATATCAAAGTAACCGGAATGTTGCCAGAAATAAAAATTGGATGTGGACGTGACTGCCGCTAGCAGCGACTTGCCATAATCGACTAACTCGGCGGGAAGCAGAAAGAAGCAGGCGACGGCGGTAAAGCCGATCAACATTCCGAAAAGCGCAGGGAATATGCGCCGGATACGCCGCTCATAAAAACCAAGAACCGAAAAGCGGGAGCCGGCGATGTCAGAAAAAATAATCGCGCTGATCAAGTAGCCGGAGATCACAAAAAACACATCGACGCCGACAAAGCCTCCCATCAGATGGCCGGCTCCAAGATGGAAGATCACAACGGAAATGACCGCGACCGCTCTGAGTCCGTCGATATCAGGACGGTACTTCAAGCCGCCTTTTTGTGTGAGAGGTGCACTCATGCTCTATATCCTCGAAACTATCAAAGATTTATCGGTTCTTTGGGCCAACGGACACTTGGTGCTTATCCGCGATTTGCAGCGCCGGTCTTATCCGCGATTTGCAGCGCCGGTCTTATCCATGATTTGTAGCGCCGGTCTCCAGACCGGCTGTAACGTGGACCTCCCGGTCCACGTTGAATCTCCAACAAACCAGAGATACGCTGAAGCCATCGCTCAATTCAAACAGGCGTGAAACCAGAAAGAAAATATCCTCAACGTACGGATAAGTTCTTTGTCCCAACCCTTCCGCAAAGCTCAAGAAAGGGCCGGGATACGGAGTTTCAAAACTTCCAGGCAAGATCGTTAATTTGACCAGATACCGCCGAGCGACTTGAGCCATTTGACTGTCTCGCTGACTCCTTCATCAAGCGAGTATTTGGGGCGGCCCAAGACCGCAAACGTTGGTTCCATGTTCACCAGGTAGCTTTGCGTCATGCTTCTGTAGCGGCTGCTGAAGAGAGGAAAAGAGCGTCCGGTGGAGCGAACCAAGTCTCCAATCAGCGCGATGCCGCGCAGAACAGGCCTGGGGACAACGCGCGGCGCCCGGCCCGTGAGCGCTTTTGAGAAGGCAGAAACCCAGAATAGAATGTCGGCTGGAGGATCTCCCACATAAAAAGTTTTGCCGGCAACCACTTCCTTCGGCTCCGCCAAGATCTTGAGTGTGTAATCCGCCACGTTCCCCACATATCCATAAGCGCGGACGACCGGCGCTCCGCCGGGATGAACATAGCGCCCTTTCTTGACGACCAGCCAAAACTCCTGCGCATAGCGTGGATGCCACGGCCCCCAAACATTGGTTGGGCGCACGATGGTCCAGATCCCCGGCAGGCTTGCATCCCGCCGAATCATCTCCTCCATCTCCTTCTTGCTTTCGCCATAAGTATTCACCGGGCGGTACTCCCGGTCGCTCTGCGCCAGCTCTCCAGCGCGCACCACATATTGAGTCGAATAAAAAACTGTGCGCTCCACGCTGCCCGCGGCCTTGATCGCCTGAATGAAGTTGGCGCTTCCTTCTATGTTGACTTTATAGTCATTCAATTCAGTGCCACTATCATCGGTCCTGGCCGCCATGTGAATTGCATGGGTCGGCTGAAACTCTTTTACGGCATCCATGAAGGTATCCGGCTGCATAAGATCACCCTTGTGCCAATAGGGAAGATGGCTGGATAACTTCGGACTTACCAGGTCAACGTTCAGCACTTTGGCATCGGGATACTGGCCGAGCAGCCGCTCGATCACGTGCGTCCCAATAAAGCCGCTGCCCCCGCTGATGAATACTCTCATTCTTCACCTATCCTTTCAACTGCGACAAGGCGCGCTCCATCGCGTTGCGATGCGCCTCAATCGTAAAATATCGCTGAAATCTCTCGCGCGCTCTCTCGCCCATTCTTATGCGCAAAGAGGGGTCGCGGACAAGTTGAGCCAGAGCGTCGCGGCAGCCGGCCACATCCTGCGGCTGGCAAAGCAGCGCGCAACTGCCCTCCTCAACAACCTCGGGAATCCCGCGCCACCGGGTGGCAACCATGGGAAGGCTGAAGCTCATCGCTTCCAGCAGCACAATGCCGAAGGTCTCCGAATGGAAGTAACTTGGAAAAAGAAAGATATCTGATTTTCGAAAGTACTCCCACTTTTCATCTCCAGTTAGCGCGCCGGGGAATTTGAACTTGGACTTATAGGCTGGCTCAATCAGCGACTCGGCGCGAGTCTGCACCTCAAGCGAGTCCCATTCTCCCATGCAGGTCAATTCCACATCCATTCCCGCGGCAAGCAATTGCTGAACGGCGCTGATCGCCACCAGTACGCCTTTGTCTTCCCGCAACAATGCAACCAGCAGTATCCTGACGGGCTCTCCTGGAACAACTGTCCGGACAATCCTTCTACCCGCGGAATCCGGAACGCCGTTCGGAACCACCACTTCCCGTTTACTATGCAAGCCTTTTCCATCCTCTGCGGCAAGGCTGGCGGTTCGAATCACCAGGTCTGGATCAAAAAGTGCAATCCGAAAGAACCAGCGCAGCGCGGGATTCAATCGCGGATATAACTCCGAGATTCCACCTGCATGAAGATGGAATACGGTCTTAGAAAATAGCCAGCGGGTTGCGCAAAGAATAAATATATCCCGGATAACCGGAACGGCCTTCGGTCCAGAGGGCGGATAATAAAGAACCTTTGGGCGCATGCTGATCTTGGCCCGGTAAATCGCGCCTACCACACGAAACAGCTCCCATATCTTGGCTAGTTTCAGCCTGCCGTTGGAGTTCAGTTCCTTGGAGAAGCTCATCCTAACATGAACTAACTCGATCTCCTGATATGCGCCGTCAAGAAGAAACTGTATCATGACGGTTTGCCCGCCATAGGGCGGCGGCGTCTGACCAACCACGAGAATGCGTTGCGGTATCATGACTGGGAAATGGACTCCAAACGGAAGTTACAAAATGGTTGCAAGTCAAAGGGCTTCCTTTTGAGCAATCGAAAACCCTTGCAACATCCGGCGCAGATAGATCTTGAAGACTACCCAGTCAAACCTCTGCGCTGCAAGCGAGAGACGGCAATCATTCTTGCGGATATGCCCAGCATCAAGGCGATAAAGATGGTTTGCAGATAGAAGGGGGTTCTCAAGGGAATTGTGAAATCCGCCGCGTCTATGCCGTTGACCAGGCAAAATACCAGCAGCGCCAGCGCGCAGCGAAGCGCATCGCGAGAGCGCTCATACGAGGCGTTCGAGAATACGGCCCGCCTCCGAATATAACGCCATCCCAAAAAAATCGTCTTGCCCAGGAAGAAGAGAAATACCGCCAGCGCAGGCCATCCCGCGCCCGCCAGAACGTCCATGAATTCGTTATGCGCGTTCCCAATATGAGTCGGGTCCAACTGCAAATCAAGCGCGAAGTACCCCCTGAAAAACACCCGGAAACCTGCAATATAACCCATCCCCAAGGGGTGGGCCATGCAATAGCGGAGAACAAAACCCCAGATCTCGGTTCTTCCACTGGCGGATTCAATGCCTTGCAAGTCCTGCCCTCGGTTGAAGAAGTTCCACACTCGACCGCCGCCAATAACTGCCAGGGCGGCGCAGGCAAGCAAAATGGAGCCAAAAGTCGAAGCGATGAAAAGATAGTTGCTTCGCTTGCTGGTTCCCGCCCACATGATTCCCACCAGCGCCAGGGCAACCAGGAGGCCGAGTTCGCATCCTCTGGATTGAGTAACCATCGTACCGCCAAGGCCAATCAAGAAGAGGAAAACTGAATGCGATTTTTTCTCCAGCGAAAACAGAAATGCGTAACAGGAAATCACTGCAATCGCAGGGCATATTACACACACCGGGGCCACCAACCCTCCGCTAAGGCGGATTCCAACCCCGGGAATCATGGTCATGATGATTTCCCTAAAGAAGGGGAGCATGCAGAGCACAAGAATAAATAGCAATACGAACAGCAACCTGAGATGAAACAGGCATTGCACCCAGTCGGGCGGATTCTGATATGCATCTACAATAAATTCAACCACGCAGATCAAGGTGAGGAAATACAGTACAGAATAGGCCGCCGACACATAGCGGCTGGGAGAATATTCAGCCGAGAACAGGAACAGCAAACCAAGCAGAAATGCGTATCTGAAGACAGATCGAACCTGCTTGGGGATGTGGATCGAATCCGCAGAGGCCAACCGATAGATGGCCCGCGCGGAGATCGCGCCTATCCAGCCGACCTGTATAAAAGCCCAAACATCCAGCAAACCCTTGGTAGCGTCGATGCCACTGTTTGGCCTGAAAAGCGGCGGGCCAAAGGCAAGCAGAAAGATCGGATACCGAAAAAAGAAGCGCAAAAAAGACTGCCTTCCCGAGGATCGGAGTTCAGGTCTTGCGAAATGTTGATGCTCAGGAATAAAAGGTGTCATGGATCGGTTTCGACCTCTTCTGGCAGATTCAACTTCCGGCGTTGAATAGCCGCAAACTAAACGGTGAACGAACTCTCTCGATAGATGACTTGAGCGGTCAGGCTGGCCCAAGACAGCTCATCGGCCCGTGCCTTCGCTCCTGTGGAAAGGCGCTGCCACTCCACCTCCGGCAATCTTCCCAGTAAGGTCATGGCATCGGCGATGCGAGTCACGGTCAGTGCCTCATCGGCGCCGGCGGTTGGAACAACCACTCCACAAGTTGAGTTAACAATGATGCCGGGTCCGCCAAGATCAAGACAGATCACCGGCGTCCCTTCCTGAAGCGCTTCCAGCGCGGCGAATCCCCCGGAGTCATGAAGGCTCGGATAAATGAATGCGGTGTAGCGGTAGAGCGAGTCAATCAGCAGATGCCGAGGAAGAAAGCCCGCGAATTCAACTGCCTCTGTCACACCAGCTTCCGCCGCCACACTGCGCAACCATTGCTCATGCGGCCCGTTCCCAATGAGAGAAAGAGTCGCCGAAGGAATCGTTCTTCTCGCCTCCGCCAGCGCGCGGATCAAAAGATGAACGCCTTTCCAATGAAGAAGGCGTCCGGCAAAGATGAAGCGTGGTGACTCCGGCGGCCTTCGATCCTCCCTTTGCGCTGAAGGACCGGTGCTCGCAATGGCCAAAAGCACTGAAGTTTTACCGCGCCATTTCGGCGGAACCAGCCGCAGACTGTCCGCTGTCGTAACGTAAATGCGCTTGGCGGCGGCAAATGCCGAACGGTTCAGCGGACTGCAACGTTGAATGAGAATGCCAAGATCGCGCAGGAATTCGGTAACTTTGCCGCGGATGGGCATCGTGCGGCGCAGAGGCCACGGCGCGCGCTCCCCGCCAGCAATGGGCCCAATCACAAATGGAACTCCGAGCCGGCCCATAAAAGATCCATATTGCAGGCTGGCAAAGGTGACGTGATAGACACAATCAAATGGGGCGACGCGATGGCGTTTGGCTGCCAGGCGATAAGCACCCCACTGCCAAAGGACAAAGTAGAAAGGAAGAAACCAGGCTTTCTTCTTGAGTTTCAATGCCCACTGCGGAAGATCGTAATACAGAAAATGCAATCCTGCCCTGCCGCTGAGAGGATTTGACTCGATCACCGCCCGGTTATTCGACCGCGTCAGAACCCAAACCTCCTCGGCCGCCTCCGCCATATGCAGAGCTCTCTGCCAGCCGACCTCGGGCTCAGATCCTTTTCCTGGCTCACAGGCATAGGCTGAAAGCAGAACCCTCATGCCTTCTCCAGCTTTTCCATGTGCCTTTGATAGCCGAAGCCATAGCATCCAGTCAGAAGCCTCCACAGGATGCGCAGGCCCAGGGCAATCTTGCGGCGCAAAAAGTAGGTCTTGGGCACGGCATGATTCTTCCAGTAGCGGGAGCGGATTTCAATATCATCGCGATCGCTCTGCGCCCTCAAGCGCCGGTTGTTCTGCTCGGGATAGAAGCGCATGCACGACCACTGGCGCGCCACGTGCCTGATCTTGGCTCCGGCATGGCTGAAGCGAATCCAAAGGTCGGCATCAAAGGCAAGCCGATAGGTTGTGGTCACTCCGCCCACCTTGTCATAGATTCCCCGCCGCCAGAAGGTGGACATTCCGGGAATGTAGTTATAGGTGTAAGTCCACAGAAAACGATTGAAGGGAATTTCCTTGTGCACGCGCAGAGGCTTGCCTTCCGCGTCAATCCAGGTGGTGTCTCCATAAACCACATCCACGTCAGGATGCGCGGAAAAATACTCTCCCACCTCGTTCAGCACGCCTGGCTCAAACAGGTCATCGCTGTTGAGAAAGCAGAGAATCTCTCCCGTCGCGTGGCTGAATCCCTTGATCAGCCCCTCGGGATGGCCGCCATCCGGCTCGCTGCACCAGAACTTCATGTGCTCCTGATACTTGCGGATGATCTCCGGGCTTTCGTCCTTCGAGCCGCCATCAATC
>Ga0181520_10010680_pt1 | contig 12242 bp, 9 predicted proteins | sample PEATcosm2014_Bin_29_FD_132451 | JGI IMG/M metagenome (GOLD analysis project Ga0181520, IMG submission 132451) | Peatland microbial communities from MTU Mesocosm Facility, Houghton, MI, USA - PEATcosm2014_Bin02_30_metaG | ecosystem: Environmental > Terrestrial > Soil > Wetlands > Peat | place...
CGCGCCGATGGCCAAATAGGTCTTCAGCAGCTTGGGGACCTTCACCTGACTGGCTTCCTGCGATTCCACGGTACCGGCTTCCTGCGGGAGCGGCGACGGCTGTGCTTGTGCGCCCTCCGGCTCGATGGGACAAGCGTAGGCTGCGGTCGGCACCGTCTCGAACTCCGGCGAAACCCGGTAATGCTCCAGTTGGCGATACATCTGCCAACCTTCAGCCGGGTCTTTTGAAGAGAGCGAAGAGCAACCGATCAAATAACGAAGCCCCATATCGGTAGCATACTGCGCAATGCCTCTCCATAACAGAGTAAGAACCTCGGGAGTGCGATGTTCCCGGTCGATGGAGGCCCGGCCCAACTCCAAAATGCCCTCCCGGAGCGGCTCGTAAGGGGCAAAACTGAACTCTTGCTCGGAGTAATAACCCAGGTTCCGCGCGGCCGTGGCTCCGGACTGCATCCGATAGGTGCCCACAATCCGCCGGTCAACCCGGTCTTCCACCAGCAGATGCTCGCAAACCAAGTCAAAAGCGTCGGTATCCAGTCCCGTTTCATAGGAACTCGCCAACCCCTCGCCCAATTCGATATTGAAAACCTTGAAGCGCAGCCGGCAGGCAGCAGCCCGGTCTTCCCCGGTCTCGGCCATCCGCAGCCGGTATCGGCCGATCTCCAAGCGAATCCGCGGTTGAACCGGAATTGTGGGCAGCGATGGCGCTATGGTTGGAAAGGCGAGATCCACCAGCGACGTGGAACCTGTGACGAGTTTCAGCGGAACCTTCTGCCCAGCATGCGAGATCACGGGAGTAGTATCCGCCAACAATTGTAAAAGGAGGGTGAAGCGAATAAGAATGGGGTGCAAATTTTAATTTACAGAGCTGTGACACTTAAGTAACAGACGTTCATCTGTTTGAAATCGATTTATGCAACTAGAGTAACTTTTTGCCGTCCGCGCAAGCTAAGGTAGCTCCGATTAAGCCGATGTTTTGAAGGGGCATGACTTTAGTCGTGCCGCGATAACAAACTGGGTTTTTACAGGCTGCGGAAAAACCCTTGTCTTGACCCAGAAGTTCTGAAGAGCATCCCTCGGGGTCTAAAGTCCCCACTCATTCTATGGGCCTTATCGGCACGCGACCCCGACCCTGAGGGTCCCCCGGTGCCCCGGTCGTGCCCTGACGCACCGTGCCTTCCCGAAGAGTTTTTCCGCAGCCTGTTTAGCCCCTGAGGGAATTCCCGAGCAGGAATCGAAGCTTGTTCGAAGGTTCCCCAAGATCTCCAGCGCCTCGCCTATTCGGGTTGGATTCGGCGAGGCGCTGAAATTCGATTGCCCTAGTTGGCGTAAATGCGGACGTAGTCCACCAGCATGGTCGAAGGGAACACGGTGGTGGCATCCGGGTTGCCCGGCCAGGTGCCTCCCACTGCCAGGTTGAGGAGCACAAACTGCGGCCCCTGGTCGAAAGGCCAGGTACCAGCCATGGAACTGGCCGTGAACGTCTCGTAGATGTTCGTGGGATCGTCGACATAATACTGGATCTTTCCCTTGCTCCAGATCATGCCGTAAGTGTGCCAGGCAGCTGCGGAGAATCCCGATGGATGATAAGGAGTTCCTCCCGAAAGACCAGTCCCGTGGACAGAGGATTGGGTCCAATCGTACCCCGGGGCAGCTCCTCCAACATAGGGCGGAGGATTGTTGCCATCGATGTGTTCCATGACGTCGAGTTCGCCACATGCCGGCCAGGGAACAGAATTGATGTTGCTGCCCAACAGCCAGAACGCAGGCCACATGCCTTGCGACTCAGGTAACTGCATGCGTGCCTCGATGCGTCCATATTGGAAACTGAACAGGCCTTCGGTCTTCATACGGGCCGAAGTGTACACGCCGGTTGAAGGATTGGAGGCAACGATGTGCAGGTAGCCGTCGGTGCCCTGGTACGCGTTGGGACTGGCCGGGTTGCATGGCCCGGTGGAAGAAGCCCAGGCGCAATACGTCTCCAGCTCGCTGTTGCCGCAGCAGTCTGTCCCCACGTCGTAGGTCCACACCTGCGCATTGGGCGCCGCATTCGCCGATGCTCCGGCATTGAACTCGTCGCTCCACACCAGCGTTCCCGAAGCGATGTTGGCCGCGAAGTTCTGGGTGGCGACAGTGCTGTTGGTATCGCCCGAAGCGGTGGCCACGGCATTGATGGTCAGGTTGGAGGCCACCAGGAACGGGCCGGCATAGAGTTCGGACGCGCTGGTCGGCGTCGTGCCGTCCAGCGTGTAGTAGATGGTCGCCCCGGAGGTCGTGGAGGCCATGCTGACGATCTCGGCGCCGTTCAACGCGGCCGCGGTCGTAATGGTGGGAGCGGCAGCCTGGGTTTGAACAGGAGTTGTTCCGCCTCCTCCACCGCCGGTTCCAGTGGTGCTGCTACTGCCGCCACCACAACCGCCCAACAACGAAAACGATAAGAAAAACGCTACTGCCACTGCTACTCTTGCTTGCATCTTGAGTCCCCCAAAGTTTTTCCGCGGACGAACTTCTTGAGCAGAACCGGAATTGCCGTCTGGTCGCATCGGCTCGAGTGGTTCGGTTTCGAGGTATACCGATTCCGGTTCGGCTATTGCCCATCTCGCCGCATCCATCAGAACACCCGCGGAATAGACGAGTCAAACCGGTTTAAAAAGGGGTATCGCTGCTTTCTGGAAAACTCTACCAATAATCGCTTTACGTCTCTACTTATGAGGATATGCAATCGTCCCTACCCGGAATGGCCAGGATAAAAATCGAACGGCCGGACAATGCGGCTGCCTTTGGGCAGTGCATCCCGGCCGTTCGAGGAGGTCACACGATGTTTTCTACAACCCTGTTTCCACTGTTGCACAAACGGTCATAATTCTCTGCAACGCAAACAGAACTTATTGCGGAGGCTGCTGCAAGTGTTCGCGGAACGCTGCGGCCAAGCGTTCATTGCCGGTTGCCTCGACGGCCTGTTTCACACGCGCGCACACTTCAGCTTTAGGCGCTATGCGCCCCAAAGCCTCGACCACCACGGCTGCTTCGCCGGTATCCTGTTCGATCAACGCGATGAGAAAGTCCATTGCCCCGGGCAAACGGGTCAGCGCAATCGCGCCCAGAAGCACAGAGCGGAACCATGAATCGGCACCGGCGCGCAGCCTGTCGATCAGCGCCACCAATGCCTTTTCGGTCCGGGTGTCGGCCAGCGCAAATGCCGCCTCCGCCGAGACATCGTCGCCTTCCCTCAGGATGTCAACCACCAACGGGATAGCATAAGCCCCCTCGATGGCCAGCAGCGATCCATAGACCGCGCCCAGGACCTCCGGCTCGTCCTTGCCCAGCAAAGCACGCAGCCGCAGGATCAGCGCACCGCCCATGCCGCCTACCTCTCCAATGGCCCGCGCCGCTTCGATCCGCACCGTCTTATCCGTATCCACCAGTGGCTCCAGCAACGCTGTCAACATGTCGGCTTCCGTGATCCCCTGGCAATTGATCAGGGCGTGGGCGCATATTCCTCGCAGCGTGCCTGCGGTGTCTGACGCGCCACCCCAGACCGGTTCCAGTTGGTGGTGACGCATGCCACGCAGATACTCGTCTTTATAGCTATGTTCCAGCTTGATCAGCGTCCGGGCCAACTCGTTTTTGGCCCAGCACTGTGGATCGCTCTTGATCGCGTCCGCGAAGAACCGATCGAAGGACCTGAGTACCTCGGGCAAAAGCTCGAACAGTTCCCCATCCGCGATTAACTTGGCTGCCTTGGCGACCAGAAAGTTGTTCCGATGGCCCAGCATCTTGCTCAGATACTGCACCGCCGCGGCATCCAGCGCTCTTCCCTTCAGAAAGTCCAGTTCCGCGATCTCTGCGTCGAACGATCGGGAAACCGGTGGCAGGGAAGCTGTGTGGCGGATCTGCTTTGCGTTCATGGAAAGTTCCCCTTTTGCGCTGCCCGATTGCGGCGCGATATTACTCGACGAAAACATGCCTTGCCGATGGTGAACCACAATTGCATTGGCTCGCAATTCGCTCAACCCAACGAACCTTGCCCGATTCGCGCACGCAGCACAGATGCCCGACGCATCTGATACGCACCGAACACGTTGCATTCGAATTCATTTGTTCTTGCGATCGCACATCGACCGACTTCGGAGGAGACAATGCTGGGGAAATTGGGAAAGCAATTGGTTCTGACGCCGTGCCGGGCACTTGCCGCCGGCTGCAAGAAATCGTCCACTCCGCTCCTCGCGGATCGTCGATGCTTCAGCTTCTCATCCGGCAGGTGGTTGTCGATAGCAATCTCGTTCATTGCCATCAGGTCCGTGCCCAATCTGGTAATAATCCAGCCCGTTTCCTGGAACGGCTCTGCCGACCTCCGAGGTGCCAGGGAACACCGAGCCCGGTTCTTTGCAGCATTTGTGTAGGGACAGACTGGCTGGCTTCGCTGCAGCGCAGGAGCTTGCGTCGTGGCGGCTCGCCCTTCAAGTTTCGAAGGCTATGAAACCTGCCCTGGCGGGTCAGCAATCGACTCAACTCGATCCCGGCAAAATGGGGAGTCGAAAATGCAAGGAGCTAGCCCTGTTTGGCCGTCAGCGCGCTCACCGGCACCAGCATGTCTTCCTTGCGCATCACCAGATTGGTGGCGTTCAAGGTAGCCAGTTCGAAACCGTGCCCGTGGGTAATGGCGTCGGTGGGGCAGGCTTCCACGCAGTAGCCGCAGAAAATACACCGGTTGTAGTCGATGTTGTAGATCTTGGCGTAGCGCTCGGAGGACGAGATGCGCTGCTCCTCAGTGTTTTCAGCCGCTTCGATGAAAATGCAGTTGGAAGGGCAGGCGGCCGCGCACAAAAAGCAGGCCACACACTTCTCCAGACCATTCTCGTCGCGCTGCAGCACATGTGCGCCGCGGTAGCGCTGTTCGAGGACAGCCCCCCGCAAGGGCCCAGGCCCGTCCGGGTAGTTCTCCACCTGGGTCGGTTCCAGGATCTCCCGGAATGTGATGCTCATCCCTTTAGCGATGGCTGCGACGTTGCCCAAAATCGACATGACGCAAGTATACGATGGATCTCTGGGAGGATTCACCATGGGTTCGAAGCGATGGGTAACGATTCCCTTCTTCGTATTAGCAGTGGTCACGTTGGCGGCGCAAATGCCGGCCCCTAACCCGCCCCAATCGAACCCCGGGGGCGAAATGCCGCCGATGTCGATGGATCGTCATGGCCCGTCGGTTCCGGCGGACCTGCTGACCAGCACCTTCGCAGGCAAGTCGGCCCAATGGACCCCAGCCTCCCTGGCAGCTCTGCCGCACAAGACCCTGACCGTGTTCAACACCCACGCCAAGGTCAACCAGACTTATTCCGGGGTCCTGCTGGCCGATCTGCTGGCGTCACTGGGTGTACCCCAAAAGCCCCACGGCAAGGAGTTCCTGCTTTATCTCGTCGCCCAAGGCGCCGACGGCTACCAAGTAGTCTTCTCGGTTGGCGAAGTGACCCCGGACGTCCACGATGCGACAGTGATGGTTGCCGACACGCTGGACGGAAAGAGCCTCGGCGCGAATGGCTCATTCCAGTTGGTTGCCAGCGGAGAAACCCGCCCCGCCCGCTGGGTGCGGAATCTGGTGGCCATCCGGGTTGAAACGGCTCAGTGATCAGCCGGTTGGCGGACCAGAAACCGCGGAAATCAACCCGAGTCCGAGTGAGCAGATTGCCACGCTCGCTCGGACTCGGGTAAACAGGATGCGGAAAGAGGAGGAATTCGGGGGGTGAACCCGAAAAGCATACCTCAGGGGCTGAAGCGCCGTTGGTTTCGGCGCTTGCGATCTCAGGGCTGGAGCGCCGACCTACCAGCCCTGACCCACCAGACCCGATCTACCTGTTCTTGCCTCCCAACCTCGGCCGACCGGGTCCCGACGACCGGCCGGAACGACTTATTCCGCAGGATTCATGGCCGTTACTGATGCTCCTTCTTGGGTTCCGGCCGGGATTCAGGCTTGGGCGGAGCCGGGTGTTGTGCCTGGGGTGCAGGATGCACCGGAGCAGGCCGTGCCTGCGGAGGCGGTGCTTGGTGCTGCGGCGCTGGGGCAGGGCGCTGTTGCGGTGCTGGAGCGGGTCTTGGCTGCGGTGCAGGAGCGGGCCTTTGCGGCGTAGGTGAAGGCCTTTGCTGTTGGGGAGGCGCAGGCCTCTGCGGCGCGGCTTGATGCGACTCAGGGCGTTCCGGATTTGGCCTGGAGGTTTCAGGCCGTTGCGGTGCAGGATGTTGAGGAAGCGGCTGATTGGGTCGAGACGGCTCGACACGTCCCGGCGCCTGCTGCTGCGGCATGGGTCGCTGCTGAGCTTGCGGTTGTGGCATTGGATGTTGCTGCCCCTGCTGCATAGGGTGCTGTTGCGGTTGCTGTTGCTGTTGCTGCGGCATGGGCCGTTGTTGGCCTTGCTGCGGGGGCATTGGACGCTGTTGCCCTTGTTGCTGCGGCATCGGACGTTGCTGAACCTGCTGTTGCGGGGCCGGCACATTGCGCATGGGGGGCGGGGGCACGGGCCGGACATCGCGGTCGGCCTGGATCGGCTTGGCGAACACAGTGGTGGCGGGATGCCCATGATTCACGGCTACAAATTGGGCGCGGTCGGCGCTGGCAGAGTGCTGCACCTGGATCTGCGCCTGCATGGGCGCGGCGTGGGGCTCTCGCCACGCAGCCAGTTCCGCCGGCCGGGGCCGAATGTGAACTCCTCCTGAACCGCCGTTGAAACTGACCCGCATAACCGAAGTGTTGTTGGCGACCTGGTAGTTGTAAACGTTATGGACCACTGACAGGTTCACGTTATTCACGGCGCGGTTGTAATTGAAATGGTCGCCTTTCCAGTACCCACCCTGGTAGCCGACTCCCACGTACCCGAAGCCGTAATTGACGCCGCCGTAGAAGCCGATGTGCCGTCCCCAGTAGCCTCGGAAAAACTCATAGCGGCGATGCCGGTAACCCCAGTAGCCGGGAGTCCACAGCGCCCCCTGATAGGGAGCCTGCACCCACACGCCCGGAACCCAGTAGTAGCCGGTTGAGGCATAGCTCCAATAGCCCGGCGTCCACAGGTAATCGTCTCCGGGGGCCGGAGGCTGGTCGTATTCCGGCAAAGGCGGCGGAGCATCGGTTGCGGTTTCCGCCGGCTGCGCGCCGTAGTCGTCTTCATAGTCATCCGAAGGGGCCTGGTTATACGAGCTATCCGCATAAGTTGGGGCTGAGCTCTGGCTCGTCCCCTCGGAAGAGGGTGCTGCGTAGGACGAGGGTGCAGAAGAACTGGTAGCCGCGGACACGGGCGCCAGGTTGGCGTTAGCCGGATCCTGGGACTGGTCTGGTGCCTGATTGGCTGCATTCTGATCGGGGTTGCTATGGCATCCAGCCACGGCAAGCGTGACCGCCAATGCAAACAACGGCAAACGTCTAACTCTGAGGAAACTTGTCATCGCACTCTCCAACTCCGTTGGATGCTAGCAGGATGACAGATGGACATTTCGTTCCGGATTGACCAGACCGGCGACGAATCGCATCTACAATTGCTCTGGAATCAGTGCCGCGCGCCGGGCGGCTGAGACTGCCCACGATTGTTCGCGGGCGGGGTGGTTACGGGTTTCCGTTCCGCTGTGGGTTTCTGCAAGGACGCGCATAGCGGCGAATCCTGCCCGCTGGCAAGACCGGTCAGATCTGACTGGGCCCGGCACAACCTGTCCTTCATGGTTTCAGCTTCCTTGCCGCTCAACATCTCGGTACGCTCCAGGTTGCTGAAGGGGTCCAGGTCGTAGCGATAGACAAAGTCCTCAGGCCGCTTCACCTTTCCGTAATCGAAATGGACCCAGGAGCCCAGCACATCGTGCCCATCCGGGTCAGACAGCGCCGCATACACTTGTGTCCACACCACGCCTTCCGGAGGCTTCGCGCTCCGCAGCGGCACCCCTTGCCCGCCTTGCACCCAGCGAGCCATCCACATATGCTGTCGAATGTCATAGTGGAAAGCCGTGAAATAGGTTTGGACGGCACACCCGCGGCAGTTGTCATAGAGCGCTGTTGGCTCCATCGGTGCATTGGCGGCAAAATGCATCCAGTCAAGCCAGCGGAGATTCACCCCGGTCAGCAAAGGCGTAATTCCATGGTTCACGAGAGAGACATTCCACAGCGTGAACGTATCCCGGTCGATGGGAGAGTTCGGAGTAGCCCGGAACGATGTCACGACCAGGGCCGCGTCATACTCCACACCGATCTCGCGGATGGCGGTCCATTTCTCGGCGGCTAGAGACCGCGTCACCCAGACGACCGTGTCCTGGTCCTTTTCCGCATGGAAATCTACCCAGCGAAACTGCTCCGGCGGATCCTGGGCACAGATTCGACCCGCAGAGCCCAGTCCGGTAAGAACCAACAAAGAGATTAGCCAAGAAGAAGGGACCCGCATGTGTCCAGGTATATCAGAGCGGGCGGCTCGCATCCGCACGTCTCAACTGCCGTAGACGGGACGCCGGCAAGACACCAAGGCCCGAATCAGTTCTTCACTTGCAGCTTCGCCAGATTGATTCTGGCCTGCGCGTGGTCCGGTTGCAGTCGGAGGGCGTGTTCGAAATCCGCTCGAGCCGCAGCGGCTTGGCCCAATCTCGCCTCTAGGACACCCAGGTTGTTCCAGCCGTCCGGGTCGTCCTCCAACAGATTCAGCCCCATTCGCTGCTCGTCAATCGCTGCTGCCAGGTTTCCTGTATCTGCCAGAACCTGAGCCAAAGCCGCATGAACCATCGGATCCTCAGGCTTCAAGATCTCGGCTTTCTGAAGCTCTTGCAGGGCGGCATTCCGATCGCCGGACTGGGCAAAAGCGCGGGCCAGTTGCTCATGAAGGTCGGCGGAACCGGGTTCACTCCGAAGCGCAACTTTCAGATGGGCTATCGCCTTCTCAACCCGCCCCTCGTCCAGTTCAATTCCTGCCAGGCCGGCCAGTGCTTGCAGGTTTTTGGGGTCAAGGTCGAGACTGCTAGCGAAGTCTGTCCGCGCGGCTTCGGTCTGGCCTTCGTCAGCCAGTGTTGCCCCGAGGTCGGCTTCCGTTTCTGCGTCGGGCGGACACAAGGCAAGTTGTGCGCGAAAATGCGTCTCCGCATCTTTCAGTTCCTGGTGGCGCAACTCCAGAGTGGCCAGATCGAAGCGCGCATCGCAAGCCTCAGGATGTGCCTGCAAGGCGTTCAGCAATCGCTCCTGCGCCTGCTGCCATAGCCCAGCACCGTCGAGCGCCGCTGCCAACGCTGTAAGAGTGCGCGCATTCGCGGGGTCAAGTTGCAACTCCTGTTCGTAGACCGCTGCGGCTTCAGTGAATCTGTTCTGACCCGCCAGCGCTGCTCCCAGGTTGTAGAGGCTCACCGGGTCCGAGGGAGTTCGGGAGAGCCGCTTCCGCATCCACGCCTCTTCAAGCAGAAGCCTCGGGTCGGGTCCGCCGGTTGGAGTATTCACCGGCAACACCTGCAACCAAAGGTGCGACATCTCATCCACGGAGCGGTTGCCGGCCGTCACGCGCACCGGCGGCGAATGGGGATTATGCGGATTGGCCGACGAGTTGTCGTAGAGATAGCGCATGTGCAGTTCCGTTCCCTTCGGCAGCAGCAACGGCGTCTTGTAGCGATAGACACTCTGCCGGTCAATATCCCAATCCCGAATCCAAACCAGCCACTTCTTTTCTCCGCCGGGCAGCATTGCCCAGCCTTGCATGTCGTGGCCCAGGTAGTGCGCATGGGGATAGACCCCCAAAATCTCGACGTCCACTGGCAAAGACAGCGAGTCTTCGACCACGAAATTGGCGTCCCCTGCGGGGATGTCCAACGCATCGTCCCGTTCCAATTCAAGCAGCATGGGCTGTTGCGAAGGTGGATCGTTGGTGAAGTAGAGGCCCACCTCAACGTCCAGGACTTCCGGCTTTCCCGAGGGCTTCAGGTGAATGTTCAGAATCAGATCGTTGCCCGGATCGAGCCTCCAGGGCATTCCAACTGGTTCCACCAGGGCCGGGGTGTCGGGCTTCCAGAAAAGGAAATGACTGTCGGGATCGAATCGGTTGCCGGCGTCCAGAAGCAGTTCCATGCCCGGAATTCCGCTCTGCCAATCGTTGGGATACTGGCGGCGCAGGCTGGCCGTGCGGTCGACAAGCACATTGGCATGGTGAACGACTTGGGGCGTGCCGGGCCGAATCTCCATCGCCCGGATGTAATGCGTCTGCTTCAATGGGTACGGCAAAACCAGATTGTTGAACACGTCGGTGCCGCCCGCCTGCAGCGTGAAAGGGCGTTCGACTCTCAAGATCAGATCGGGCTTACCCAACTGCCAGGTGGAATCGTAGCGCGGCGGTTCCGGTGCCTTTTTCAGGGCGCCCGGCAACATGCCGCCGCTGACCCAACGTTTCAACAGTGCGCGGTCTTCGTCGCTGAGCCGGCGCACGTCGGCAAAGTCGCCGTAGCCAGGCTCCGGGAGCCAGGGCGGCATGAAGCGCGACTGGGTCACGTTGAGGATTTGTGGCCCCCACCGCCGCGCGTCGGCATAGGTAAGCAAGCTGAACGGCCCTGCGCCGCCGGGGTAGTGGCACGGAGCGCAGCTCTTGTAGAGGATGGGCGCCGCATCGTGGCTCCAGGTTGTCTCAGTGGCTGGCGGCGGAACGGACTGATCCGTTGGTGCGGGAGGCCTTGGCCGAGCCCCGGCCGCGTGCGTCTTGTCATAAGGCCAGCCAAGCAGATGACAGCAGACCGCCAGCGCCAAAACAAACATACGAAGTATCTTCATTTCTGCAAGAACACAATGGAGCAACCGACCGGCGGCCCTCCGGGTTGAGGGACAGCTTTGCGGGCAAGCGCAGCATCAATCGCCAACTCCAAATCGTGGTGCTCCGCCTGCGGCCGCTCCTTTCCAATAGAGAGGTAGTGGTCGTCGATGCGTCCCCCGTATACCGCGCGCAGTCCGTTGCCGTCAACGACGAAAACCGCGGCCTCGGGGGTGATGGTGGCGTGCGCCAAGGCGACCAGCCTTTGCCGGGGATCGAGCACTGTGTCTTCTGTGATTTTGTAGTCCCGATTGTGCTTGGCAACCACGGCCGCCGAGTCTTCGGGATTGGGATAAACCCACCAGAAACGGATTCCCTGCCCAGAGAACTTGCGACTGAGCCGCGCGATTTCAGGGACATAGCGATTGCCGATGGGGCAATCGCTGGCGGCGAAGATCAGCACCAGGACACGCACACCCGGCCCAGTCAACTGGCGAACTGGACGGCCCCGAAGGTCGAGGCCGAGCGGCAACGCGGCATGGACCTGCGCTGTGAACAGCGCCATGGCAACGAGGACGAAAATGCGTATGCAGGATTGCCTGAGCATGGGGGAATCTCAGCCTGCCGGGATTTTAGCAGAGCGCTTCCTGGAAGCTCGCAGGTAACTTGTTATAGCCCCAATTTTGCCCACAGCGCATCCACTTTTTCCTTGGTGGCGCGGTCCATCTCGATCATCGCCGGCCAGGGACGCTCAAAGCCTTCTGCCTTCCACTTGCGCGTGGCGTCGATGCCCATCTTCGAGCCGTAATTCGGCAGCCTCGAGGCGTGATCCAGCGAGTCCACCGGCCCCAGCGTGAACTGAATATCGCGCTCCGGGTCAATGTTATTGGCCACCCGAAGCGTCACCTCGCCCACGTCCTGCACGTCGCAGTCTTCGTCCACCACCACAATGCATTTGGTGAACATGGCCTGGCCGAGGGACCAGATGGCGTTCATCACTTTACGCGCCTGGCCGGGGTAACTCTTGCGGATCGACACCAGCATCAAATTATGAAACACGCCCTCCACCGGCAGGTGAATGTCCACAATCTCCGGAATCTGCATGCGCATGGCGGGCAGAAAGATGCGTTCCACCGCCTTGCCCATCCAGGCATCTTCCATAGGCGGCTTGCCCACGATGGTGGCCGCATAAACCGGGTCTTTGCGGTGCGTGATGCAAGTCAAATGGAAGACCGGGTACTGGTCGGTCATGGTGTAGAAACCGGTGTGGTCGCCAAAGGGGCCCTCGGTGCGCAGTTCGCCCAGCTCCACGTAGCCTTCGAGCACGATCTCGGCGTGGGCCGGCACCTGCAGGTCGACGGATTCGCACTGCACGATTTCGACGGGTTTGCCGCGCAGGAAACCGGCGATCATGAACTCCTCAACCTCGGGCGGGGCGGGCACGATGGCGCTGAAAGTCGTTGCCGGATCGGTGCCGATGGCCACGGCAACCTCAAGGCGCGAGCC
>Ga0181520_10010681_pt1 | contig 12241 bp, 6 predicted proteins | sample PEATcosm2014_Bin_29_FD_132451 | JGI IMG/M metagenome (GOLD analysis project Ga0181520, IMG submission 132451) | Peatland microbial communities from MTU Mesocosm Facility, Houghton, MI, USA - PEATcosm2014_Bin02_30_metaG | ecosystem: Environmental > Terrestrial > Soil > Wetlands > Peat | place...
GGAGACACAGAGGACACAGAGAACGGCAACGTCCCTTGACGCCTATCGTAGGGCAGGCCGGCCGTTTCCCAGCCGTTCTCTGTGTCTCCGTGGTTCAATGCCGTTCGCGCTTCGTCAGCCGGTTGCCAAAATGGCATAGTAATGGTAGGTAATCGGCGGTAGTCGGGCCGTATTCAACGGCCAAAGGACAGGCCGCCGGGGCTATGCGCTACGGAACTATCCGTCATGCCGTAATCCTCCAAATCCTATCAATCCTGTTCCCATCGCCGTTCCCTGCCGCCACGCTTGCGGCAGTTCAACCTACAATCGGCGGGCGGACCCACAATATGAGTACCGCTGTTGACAAATATATGTTCTTGATATATACAGATGGCACGAAATAATGTTGGATGGCGGCGATGAGACGGCTCATTGTCTTTGCGCTTCCACTGTGACTGATTGTATCACTTGTTGCCTGGCGACTCATTCGGCAGATCAGTGAGGCCAGGGCGGCTGCAGCGCAGCGCGCGGCGCGCGCAAGCGCCCCCCCGAGCGTGTCGGTGGCTGACGCAAAGGTCCGTGACATCGTCAACACCTACGAGGCCACCGGCACTCTCGAACCTCCCCTCGACGTGAAGCTGGCTCCGAAAGTCACCGGCCGGATCGTGTACCTGACCGTCCACGAAGGCGACCGCATCCGCAAAGGGCAGGTGCTGGTGCGCATCGATTCCGACCAGATCGAAGCCGATGTCAAGCAAGCGCAGGCCAATGTGACCGAATCCGAGTTTCGCCTCGGTCAGGCCCAGACCACCCAGAATGCGAACGACGTGAGTGTATACAGCCAGCTTCAGCAACAGCAGGCGGCTGTAGCCACGGCGCAGGCGGCCTATGCGCAGGTGAAAGGCACCTATGACGCGCAGGTGGCCGCGGCCGTCGCAGCGGTGAATGATGCACAGGGGAGGGTCGACAGCGCCAATGGCGCGATCATCAACGCGCAATCGGCCATCAACAGCACTCAGGCCAGCCTCGACGACGCGGTCATCAAGTACAACCGCACCTACGATCTGTACTCTCAGGGCTTCGATTTCGCGCAGGATGTCGATGATGCCAAGGCGGCGAGGAAGGTCTCCCAGGCCGCGTTCGACGGGGCCAAGGCTCTCCTGAAGGTCGCGAACGCCGGGCGCGATTCCGCTGTCGAACAGCGCAAGGCCGCGGACGACCAGCTCAGCATTACGCGCAAGACCGGCGCCACCGCCATCGAGGAGGCGCGTCAGGCGGTCGCGCAGGCGAATGCGGCGCTCAAGTTCGCCGAGGCGAACCTCGCCCAGAAGCCGGCATACGTGCAGAATCTCGCGGCCTTGCGGGCTACGGTCGCCTCGAATCGCGGGGCGCTCCAAGACGCCCAGGCCCGGCGAGCCGACACCGTGCTCCAGGCCCCGATGGACGGCTTCGTCACCGCAAGATACCTCGACCCCGGGAACACGGCCACTCCCGGCGAGCCGGTTCTCGGGCTGCAGTTTTTCCGCCAGATCTGGGTCACCATCTCCGTTCCCCCCGAGGTCAGCGCCGCCTTGCACATTTCGCAAGACGCACGAGCCACGTTCGACACGATTCCCGGCAGGACGTTCACCGGCGGCATCATCCAGATCAACCCCTCGGCCGACCCTCAGGGACGGCAGTTCACGGTGCGGGCGACGCTCGATAACGCCGACGGGACCCTCAAGCCTGGTCTCTTCGCGCACGTGTTCGTGGACACCGCGCGCACCAACCAGGTGGTTGCCGTCCCGCGGGAGGCCGTTAAGCAAGATCAGCAAGGAACGTACGTCATCGTCGTCGGCAACGATAACAAAGCCCAGCGGCGCGCGGTCACTCCCGGGGCATCGGACCCGACCTACGTGGCAGTCGGCGACGCGGTGCGGGCCGGCGAGAAGGTCGTCGTGCTCAGTTCCGCATCTCTGCGAGACGGACAGGCCGTCAATCCGCAGGAAGCCGCCGCACCCGCCGCTGCCGCCGCGCCCGCAGCTAAGCCTACATGGTGACCCCCCCGGCGCCCGCGCGCCTGGAAAACCACGAACAGCAAAGGCCTTTACGTCCTGGGGGATTGAGGGATGATGCTCTTTGCCAATCTGAATCGGTAATCAGACCGCCCCAAAGACCAAGGTGGCCGCGCGATTTATCGCGCCCGATTCGGTCGCTGTGTTCGAGATTAGTGCGGAACACGAACGGCATAGGCGCGTTAGATCGCGCGATTACCTTGATGCTGAGGAATCGGTCTCGACCGCGTCCCGTTGCCAATTCGGATGGGAAAAGAACATCAGTCCCCCCAAGGTGTCAAGGCCGTTCAACGATCGTACCGTTTTGCCGTTCACTGCACTGGGGCCGAGGGATCGACCCGCCGCCTGACTATCCATGAACATCGCACATGGCGCCGTAACTCGGCCTGTCGCTGTTACGATGCGGATCGCCGCGTTGGTGTTGCTCGGCGCGATCTGCGCGGTGCGCCTGCCTGTCGACTTGCTGCCGAAGGTCTCGCTTCCGACGGTCGCGGTCTTCACGACCTGGCCGAACGTCGCGCCGGAGGAGATCGAGTCGCAGGTGACTCGCCCCCTCGAGGAGTCCGTATCCGCCGCCTCGAACCTGTATGAAATCGACTCCAGCACCGTCGAGGGCAGCTCGCAGATCCGCGTGCAGTTCCAGTGGGGCACGGACATCGGGCAGGCCGCGGTGGACGTGCTGCAGCTCGTCGAGCGGGCGCGACAGACGTTCCCCACCGACCCGACCCTGGAAGTGCCGGTCGTTTTCAAGTTCGATCCCAGCCAGTTGCCGATTCTCATCTTCGGCGTCTCGGGCATCGACGACTCGGTGGAATTGCGGACACTGCTCGACAACGAGGTTTCGCCGATCGTCGAATCGGCGAGTGGGGTTGCCTCGGCGGTTGCCACCGGGGCCGACCAAAGGGCCGTTATCGTGGACGTGGACCCGGAGAAGCTACAGGCCCACGGTGCAGGGCTGACCGATGTAATCACCCGCGTGGCCGCCGAAAACATCAACCTTCCCGCCGGGATCGCCAAGCAAAGCGAGACCGAGTACACCATCCGCAGCCTGGGCTGGGTGATAAGCCCCGAGGACCTGGCAAGGGTGCCGCTGGGCTTCTTCAACGGCCAGCTCGTCAAGTTGCGAGACGTGGCGGAGGTGCGCGATTCCCACGCTGAGACCCGCGTCTACACGCGCTTTAACGGCCAGCCCGCCGCCGGGTTGATCATTGTCAAGCAAAGCGAAGCCAATACGGTCGCAACTTCCAAGGCCGTATTCGCGGCCCTCGACAAAGTCCATCAGATCTACCCCCAGCTCAAGTTCGGCGTAGCCTACAACCAGGCCGAGTTCATCACCGACTCGATCAACGACGTGAAGACCTCGGCAGTCATCGGCGGCTTGCTGGCCGTGCTGATCCTGTTGTTCTTCCTGCGCAACATTCGCAGCACGCTCGTGGTCGCCCTGTCGATCCCCACGTCGATCATCTCCACCTTCGCTTTGCTGTACATGTGCGGGTTCACCATCAATACCATGTCCCTCGGCGGGCTGGCGCTCTCCACCGGCCTCATCGTCGATGACGCCGTCGTCGTCTTGGAAAACATCTTTCGGCACATCGAACGTGACAAAAAGAGCCCTTTCGATGCGGCCATCGAGGGGACGAACGAGATCTTCTCGGCCGTGGTTGCATCGACCTGGACGATCATGGTCGTGTTTCTGCCGCTGTTGCTCATCAGGGGGCAGGCCGGGCAGATGTTCACCCAGTTCGCCATGGTCGTCATCTTCGCGCTCGCGGTCTCGCTGCTGGACGCCACGACCGTGGTTCCGATGCTGGCGACGCGGCTGATCTCGACAAGGGACGTCACTGAAAGCGCCGACGTTGAGCCTGCAGCCCATCGGGGCCTGCTTCAGCGCGCCTTCGATCGCTTCGGGCAGTGGTTCGAGGCTCTGGACCACTCCTACCGCGGCGCTCTCGCCTGGGCGCTTCGCCACCGAATGCTGACCCTGACGGTTGTAGCCCTCGTGACGGCATCCAGCTTCGTCCTCGTGCCGCGCATCGGATTCGAGTTGATGCCGCAAAGCGACAGCGGCGACTTCACCATCACCGTCAAGATGCCCATCGGCACTTCCCTGTCATTGACCGACCATACGATGAAGCAGATCGAGAAGATCGTCTCCTCGAACCCTGACGTGGACACGGCGTTCTCGGCCGCCGGCACCACCTTGAACCTGCGTGGCGCCACGACCCAGTTGATCCCCTTCCAGGGGTCGATAACCGTGAAGCTCAAGGACAACCGCAAGAAGTCGACGCTGGCGGTGATTGGGGACCTCAGAGCGCAGATATCGAAGCTGCCGGGGGTCCGGGCCTTGTTGCAGACCACCGACCTGGTGAGCCTGATAATGACCGGCGGCACGCAGAATGTCGAGGTCGACATCTTCGGTGACGACCTGACCACCCTCTCGAACCTGGCCAATGATGTGATCGACCGAACGCACTCCGTGGTGGGGTATGAGAACGTGGACGTGAACTGGCAGGAGGCGATGCCGGAGATCCAGTGGAACGTCGATCGTGACAAAGCGGACGAACTCGGCCTGAGCTTCTCCGACATCGCGAACACCATCAACACAGCCACGAACGGCACGATCGCCAGCTACTACCAGGAGAAAGGTTTCCAGTACCCGATCATCGTGCAGCTTCCGGAGCGGACGCGCAAGACGGTTCCCGACATGCTGCAGATGATCGTGCGATCCTCGGCGCTGGTCGGCCTCACCCAGGCGCCCAGCACCGCAGGCCAGACGTTCACCGCCACGGCCACGCCGGTGCAGTCGCCGGGCAGCAGCGGGGGCGCCGGTGCGCGGTCCACCGGTCCCGGCATCCTCCTCAGCCAGGTTGCCACTCCCGTCTACGGGACCGGCCCCAGCGAGATCACCCGGCTGGATCGACGTCGGTACATTGCGGTAACCGGCCAACCGCAGGGCAGGTCTTCCGGGCCGATACAGAGGGATATCGGCAGCGTGCTGGCGGATGTGAAGCTGCCGACCGGGTACTACTGGGATTGGGGAACGGTGCAGAAGCGGGCGACCGAGGAGTTCGGCGGGTTGGACCTGGCGGTGTTCCTGGCGGTCGGCCTGATTTACATGCTGCTCGCGTCGCAATTCGAGGCATTTCTGCACCCGCTGACGATTCTGCTGACGGTGCCTCTCGCCGCAACCGGCATCATCCTCGGCCTGTTCCTGACCGGGCGGGCATTCGGCCTGACCGCGTTCATCGGGGCCTTGATGCTGGTCGGAATCGTCGTCAAGAACGGCATCCTCCTTGTGGATTACACGAACCTCTTGCGCAAGCGTGGATTGGAGCGCAACGAGGCGCTTCTGACCGCCGGCCCGACGCGGCTTCGGCCCATTCTTATGACCGCATCGGCGGCGATCCTCGGCATGTTGCCGCTGGCGAGCGGCCTCGGCCGTGGCTCGGAGATCCAGGCTCCGATGGCAACGGCCGTCATCGGCGGATTGACGACCTCCACCTTCCTGACCCTGCTCGTGGTCCCCATCGTCTACTCCTTACTGGACGACCTCTCCCAGGCCGTACGGCACAAGAAGCGCGACGGCGGCTAGAGGCAATACGGTTCACTTAAGCTGTGGGGTGTCTCCACCTGCGCAGCAGGTGGAGACGGGGACCCCACAGATCCGCGACAATGTGCGGACGCCGCGTGCTTAAGTGAACGGTATTGCGGCTAGAGGTACTGCGTCAGTTGCCCGGTCCTGCTCGGTAATGAGATGCCCTGCGGGGAGATGGACGGCGATTGACCACGGAGACACAGAGGACACAGAGAACGGCAACGTCATTTAACGCCTATCGTAGGGCAGGCCGGCCGTTTCCCAGCCGTTCTCTGTGCCCTCTGTGTCTCCGTGGTTCAATGCCGTTCGTCCTTCATCTTGTGATACGGTCAACCTCTGACAAGATTCCGAGCGCTTCGCCCGCCGGTTGTCAAAGTGGCGCAGTAACGCTAACTTCCGCCCCAAGGTGCTAAACGACGTGGTGGCGAAGCGTCTCCTCAGGCGCCTGCGCGTACGGCGGCTCATGTCCGTGATCGCGCGAGGCGCACGGCGTCGTCCGGCACGTTTCCGTTGCATCCGGCGGAGGTATTCCCCCTGGCGACTCGCGCTATCGCACTGCTCCCCCTGCTGTTGGTCGCCGCAACCACGAACGCTCCCGCTCAGGTTTCCGAGGATGCCTACCGCAATCTACCTGCTGACCGACTATGCGAATGAGACGCCGGAGGACGACCACTGCGCCTATCGGTCGATCCAGGGCTTCCACTGCGACGGCAAGGTTCTGGCGATCCAGCCGCAAGGGTAGGGGTAGAGAGTTGGGGTCGTCGAAGGCCGATGGAGAGACGATTCCACCCGCGAGCACTCTAAGGCACCAATGGCCCGTGGATGAGTGCGGTATCGTCCCCCATGACTCCGAGCCTTGGTCGCTATGCGCCTCCCGGCAGCAGGCGCGGGGACGGCTGGCGAAGCTCATCGAACGAAGCAGGAGGGCATTCCCGCAGTGAACCCCATCGTTACCCTCGTCAATGCGAACGAGATGCGCCCGCCGGTCGGGCCTGTTGCCCTCGACTACCTCGCCGCCGGGTTGGAGAGCCACGGATTCGAGCCACGCGTCCTCGACCTCACCTGGGCGGGGAACGCGGAGGCCGCCATTGCGCGGCATTTCGCCGTACATGAGCCGGTCCTCGTCGCCCTGACCGTCCGCAATGTGGACGATTGCTACATGGCGAGCCAGCACTGGTGCATCCCGCACGCCCGCGAGACCGTCGAGTTGCTTCGGCGGCATACGGGAGCGCCCATCGTCGTTGGCGGCGTCGGGTACTCGGTGATGCCGGGAGCGCTTCTGCCTGAACTGGGGGTGGATTACGGCGTTGCCGGCGAGGGCGAGGACGCCTTGCCGGCGCTGGCGCGAGCGCTGGCAGCAGGCGATGACCCGACCGGAATTGCGGGGCTGGTCTGGCGAGACGGCGGCGACATTCGGGTCAACCCTCGGCAGCCCGTCGATCTCGCGGCAATGCCCCTCTCGCGCCGGGCGTGGCTCGACAACGCCCGCTACTGGCGTGAGGGCGGGCAGGGGGGCTTCGAGACCAAGCGCGGGTGCGGGGCCGGTTGCATCTACTGCGCCGACCCACTGTCGAAAGGCCGCGCGGTGCGCCTCCGAGACCCTCGTGATGTGGCGCAGGAAATCGCGAACCTGGTCGCCCAGGGCGTCGCGCATCTACACACCTGTGACGCCGAGTTCAACATGCCGCGCTCGCACGCGCTGGCGGTGTGCGACGCTATCATCGAGACCGGGCTGGCCGAGCGGGTGCGCTGGTGGGCTTACTGCGCGCCGGGGAGCTTCGACGACGAGTTGGCCGAGCGGATGAGGCGCGCGGGGTGCGTAGGCATCGACTTCGGGGCGGATCACGGGTGCGACGAGCAGCTCGCCCGGCTCGGGCGGGACCATCGCATGGCCGACCTCGAACGCACCGCCGAGGCCTGCCGCCGGCACGGCATCGTGTTCATGTTTGACATCCTGCTCGGCGCTCCGGGCGAAACGCGGGAAACGGTCGGGTGGACGATCGAGGCCATGAAACGTCTGGCGCCGGATCGCGTGGGCATCTCCGCCGGGGTGCGGCTCTATCCAGACACTCCGCTGGCCGCGCAGGTGATTCGTGGTCCCCTGATCGAGCAGCCGGGCCTCACCGGGGCGCTCGAGGGCAACGACGACCTCCGGCGTCCCGTGTTCTACGTCGCGCCCGAATTGGGGCCTGGAATCGGGCGATTCGTCAATGAGTTAGCGGGCGACGATCCGCGCTTCCTGTGTCCCGAAGCCGAATCTGGCACCGCCGACTACAACTACCGCGAGAATCCGACACTGACGGACGCCATCCAGTCCGGCTATCGTGGCGCATACTGGGACATCCTCCGCCGCCTGCAGGAGGGGCTGGGGCCGGTGTAAGGGGGCTGCAGGTTCGCACGTGCGTCTCCTGTCTGTCGGAAGGCTGTTTTTCAATGTACGTCGGTAGATGCCGTGAACTGGTCCCGGCGGGGGCAATAGCCGACTGCTCGGGGTAAGGCCGTTGCCGTCGCGTCCGCAGGACGCCCGGCGCGAAGCGCCCCTCAGCCGGATGCTTCAGCGTCCGGCTGAGGGGCCGGTAGTGGGGTCGTTTCCGTCCGCGAAGACGGGTGGCGGCGCAGCCGCCCAAGTCGTCGATGACGCGGGCCATAGGGCCTTCGGCCACCCGTCCTGGCGGACGGGGAGATGTTTATGCGGCGGGAATCCCGGACGCTGAAGCATCCGGCTGAGGGGCCCCGCCTGCGGCGGGGCCGGGCGTCCTGCGGACGCAACGGCACGGATAACGACCGCGTGCCTGATGTGGTCTGTTTAGTCCCGCCCCGGCGGGATCACGCTACCCACACACATTGAAGAAGAGCCCGGCCTGAAGGACAATCCGCCCTTCAGGCCGAAAACATTCTCTGCAGACTCTCCCGTTCTTGAAAGGTTTCCACCATGCTCACCAAGCCGATCATCATCGCCCTGGCCGCCCTGTGCGTCCTCGCCGCGGGCAGGCCCGCTGCGGCCCTCACCGCCGTCGGCGACGCCCCCGGCAGCATCTTCGTCACCGGGCAGGCCCCGCAGTTCACCCTCACCGCCGATCCGCCGGCGGACGTGACGTTCACCGTCACCAGTTATTGGGAGCAGGTGATGCAAACGGGCGAGGGCAAGGCCGCTCCGGAAGGGGTTCGTCTCAGCCTGCAGTCTCTTCCGCCGGGGTTCTATACGCTGGACCTCAAATCCGGCGACCAGTCGGCATCGGCTCCCTTCGGCGTGGTCATCGACCGCCACGACGCCCCCCTCGACCCCGATGGCCGCGTGTGTGTCGACTCCGCCGCGGCGTGGCTGAGCGGGCCGACGCAGTGGGAGCCGCTGGCGAAGATGGTGCGGCTTGCCGGAATCTCGTGGGTGCGCGAAAGGCTGTCCTGGGGCGACGTCGAACCCACGAAGGGGGATTACAACTGGGGCAAATATGACACGGTCGCCGATGCCTACAAGGCGGCGGGAGTTCACGTGTATCAGATCGCGCACGACTCGCCGGTTTGGGCGCGCGAGAAACGGCCCGGAAGCCTCAATGTGGCTGACTTGCGGGATGCCTACAGCTTCACTAAGACTGCCGCCGCGCACTTTGCCGGTCGCATTGAGGCCTGGGAGGTTTGGAACGAGCCGGACATCGGCTTCTGGCCCGATCTCAGCGACCGTTTTGCGGGCATTCAGAAGTCCTTCTATCTGGGGCTGAAAACCGGTAATCCGAAACTCAATGTCCTCGAAGCGTCCTTCTGCAGTGGCTACCGTCGCTTTGACGAATCCTTGTACGAGCAGGGCATCACCGGCTACTTCGATATCTTCAACTGGCACATCTACAATACGCCCGAGTCATACAAGGGAGTCCTTGACGGCTATCTGAAGCTGCTGGACCATTATGAGGCCGAGCGCCGCCCGATCTGGCTGAGCGAGGCCGGGATTGCCCTGCGCGGCACCGAGGGCAAGGACAAGGCGCTGCTGGCGATGCGCGACCAGCATTTGCAGTGTCGCTTCCTCACGCCCTCCGTGCTGATGTCTCTCGCCGCCGGCACCGACCGCCATTTCTTTTTCGTCCTGCCGCACTACCTCGAAAACGGCGTGCAGTTCGGCCTGCTGAACCCCGACCTTACGCCACATCCGGGGTTCCTGGCGCTGTCGGCTTGCGCCAACATCATCGGGCACGGGGAGTACCTCGGTCGCTACGCGGCGGACCCGTCGGTGGAGGCCCGGATGTTCGCCGGCCCCGGCGGCGATGTCCTGGTTCTGTGGGCTCAGCAGCCGACCGCGGTCACGATCCCCTGTCGCAAACCGTCGGTCACGGTCGCGGATGTGTTCGGCTATGGCGAGCCGACGCAGCCGGTCGACGGGAAGCTGACGATCAAGGTCGGTCCCGAAGCGACCTACGTCATCGGCGCGGACGACGCCGTGCGCTCGAAACTGGAGGGCCCCAAACGCGGACGGGGCGTGCTGCCCGCGAACAAGCCGTCGAAGGTCATCCTCGTCGGGCACAGCGACCTGCCTACGGACAAGGGCAAGGACGTCTATGTGATGCGGGCTAACGAGACGTTCACTTACTCGGTGGATGTCTACAACTTCAACGAGACCGGCGGGTCGCGCGGGCGGGTGGAACTGCACGCGCCCGCCGGTTGGCAGGCCACCCCGGACGGCGTATCGGTGGACCTCGCCCCGATGGACCGCCAGCAGCTTGTGTTCCACGTCCGCGCCGTCAGTCCCCGACCGGGGATGCAGAAGCTGGTCAGCACGGGCAGTTTCGGGGGGCACGGCACAGCGTCGGCCGTCTCGACGTTCGTGGTCGACCCGGCCAGCCTCACACCCATCGCCGAGCAGCCTCTCGACCTGTCGCCCGATGTGTGGACGACCAGCGTCAGCGGCAACGGCAAGGCGGAGCATCGCCAGGGCGAAGGGGGAGCCTTCGTTCTGATCGGGCGCTTCGACAAGCCCGGCGACCGCTGGTGCTACGCGACGCAGTCGTTCGCCGTGCCGCGCGACTTCCGCAACTTCAGCGGAGTGAGTTTCGAGGTCCGCTCCAGCGCCGATGATCTCAACAGCCGCGTGCGCTTCATGGTGGCCGAGCCGAACGGCGCCCGGTACTTCACCGAGGCGGGCGCGCCGGCGTCGAAACAGTGGCAGAAGCTGGTCTTCACCTTCAGCGACATGGTGTGGGGCGCGTTCTCCAGTCCCGACCCCAAAGGCAAGCTCGACCTTGACAAGATCTCGCATATCGAGGTCGGTTTCAACACGCCGCTGGACGACATGACGCTCGAAGTGCGCGACCTGAAACTCGTGAAGCTGCAGTAGCAGGCCGCCTGGAGGGGCCGGGTCGTTCGGAGGGGCCGGACCTACGAGCGCAGCGAAATATCCGGCCCCGCCGCCGCGCAGGCAGCCTGGGGCCGGATACAGTTGGCAGCCTGCAGCCGCCCCGAGCGCCGATGGGGCTGGCGCTCTCGTAGTCCAGCCACTCCGAACGACTCGGCCCCGCCAACGTCGTCAACTACAGGAGCCTGTCGATGCCCGAACTGATGTCTCTCGTGCGCAGCACCGACGTCCCGACCGGAGCCGTCGGCATCTGGTGGATCGGCCAGGCGGGGTACATTTTCAAAACCTCGTCCGGCAAGGTCATCTTCATCGACGCCTATCTCTCCGGCGCGCTGGACGGGCCGCCGGAAGCCTGGCCGCGCCGGTATCCGCCGCCAATCCAGCCGGAGGAGGTCGAGTGCGATCTGTTCATCGCCACCCACAACCACTCCGATCACAACGACCTCGAGGCCATCCGGCGGATGGACTGGGACCGCATCGGGGCATTCCTCGGGCCGCGCAACGTCATCCGGGCGCTGCGGGGGATCGGCGTCCCCGAGGGGAAGCTGGTCCTTTGCGATGCGGGCGATACGGCGGTGGCGGCGGGGCTGAAGCTGCTGGCGACCTTCTGCATCCCGAACGACGCGGAGGCCCTCGACAGCGCGGGGTATCTCATCACCACCGAGGACGGGCTGAGGCTGTACCACACAGGCGACACGGGCTTCCACCGCTTCCTGTACTATATGGCCGCGCACCCGATTGACGTGATGTTCGTGTGCATCAACGGGAAGTTGGGGAACATGGGGGGCGACGAGGCGGCGGAGCTGGCGCGGTATTTGAGGCCGAAACTGGTCGTGCCGAACCACTACGACATGTTTGCGCGGAACATGGCCGACCAGTGGGAGTTCCTCGGGCGGTTGAATGCGACCGGAGTCGAGCCGCCGGCAAAGGTGCTGGAGGTGGGGGAGACGTTCGTGTACCGGATGGATGTAGCGAAGGCGTGACTTCGATCGACTTCTCATGCGATCTGGCGGCAGCCAGCCTCCGCACAAGAGAGGCCGGCGCCGCCCCCTTCGGGGGTGCGTCTTTCAATCGTAGGTGGATTATTACGCCGGTTGCGCGGCCCTGCTCGGCAATGAAATGCCCTGCGGAGAGATGGACGGCGATGGACCACAGAGACACAGAGGACACAGAGAACGGCAACGTCCTTTAACGCCTATCGCGGGGCGGGCGGGCCGTATCCCAGCCGTTCTCTGTGTCTCCGTGGTTCAATGCCGTTCGCCCTTCATCTTGGGA
>Ga0181520_10010682_pt1 | contig 12240 bp, 13 predicted proteins | sample PEATcosm2014_Bin_29_FD_132451 | JGI IMG/M metagenome (GOLD analysis project Ga0181520, IMG submission 132451) | Peatland microbial communities from MTU Mesocosm Facility, Houghton, MI, USA - PEATcosm2014_Bin02_30_metaG | ecosystem: Environmental > Terrestrial > Soil > Wetlands > Peat | place...
CATCTGATCGAGGCCTGGCGCAGGGAATACAATGAGAGTCGTCCTCACCGATCTCTCGGTGACAGGACGCCTAGCGAGTTCGCCAGCCAGATCGCGGCTAGCCGCGATCTGGCTGCAACCTAAATAGGTCGCAGACTAACGCTGACCTTGGTACAAGAAAACTAGGCCCTTCATAACTGCGCTACACTAACAAACGAACTGGTACAAAAGGTCGGGCAGACCACCACGACCGGAAGTGCCTGATCTGAGGCCGTATCTGTTTATGAAACACGCTCTAGTCATCTCCCCAATATAACTTATCAGCCGAATATTACAGACATACCGATTTGAGTCATAAACGAAACAAATTATATGAACAGAGAATATATGCACGCTGTCTAGAATAATATACATCAAGACGTATCTAAAGAATGAACTGATTATGGAATTGCACCGACTGAACAAACATATAGTTATTAAAGAACATTATAGAATTGTCTTCTTAACAGCAGAGTGTGATAGACTTTAGCTCAATGAGAATATGGTTAATAATCGACTACGAGCCGATCCCAGGCATTGATGGATCATGTAGATATCTTCGATATGGCATGCTTGCAACTGTCCTCGCGTCCAAAGGCCATGAGGTAACGTGGTGGACGTCGGACTTCGACCACGCACATAAACTCCATCGGCACGTGCCATCGGAAGTCAGGATACAACCAAACCTGATCATTCGCACGTTGCAAGGAGTTGGTTACCAGAAGAACGTTTCGCTAAAACGCGTTCGCCATAACAGGAGCGTTGCCCGGTCATTCGCCGCAGCAATGCAGACAATAAATAATGATAGCCACCCCGATGTTGTTATGGTATGCCTTCATACTCTAGAATTGGCCGAGACTGTCACTGTTTATACCACCTCACAGTCAATTCCATTAGTGGTGGACGTTGTTGATATCTGGCCCGATGTGTATCTGCGTGCCTTCCCACAGGCGCTTAAGAGCGTAGCCAGACACTGTCTTCGTTCGGAATACTCACGGGCTAAACGAATACTGCAAAGCGCGTACACTATAACGGCTGTTTCGAGCACCTATCTTGACTGGGCTCTGTCTTTGTGCCCGGACGCGATTGGGAGATCAGGAGTTGTATTTCCACTTGGCTATGACGACGCCGACGTAGATGACGCAGCAGTGTTTGCAGAATCAGAACACCTGAAGAGGGCCTATAACATCTCTCCAGACACATTGAATTTGGCATTTGTGGGACAACTCTCCCACTCGTACGATCTTTTTACTGTTGTCGAGACTGCACGGCTTCTGTATCAATCTATGGGAAGCCGCGTGCGCTTTTTTATTGCCGGTGATGGTGTCGATCGTCAACGACTACAAATAGCGGCGAACGCCGTACCTTCAATCGTCTGTACTGGTTGGTTGTCCCATCCTAGCGTAGTTGCGCTCTTGAGAAACTGCTCTGTCGGTTTGGTATCATATGCCCGCGGAGCAACTCAGTCACTGCCCTACAAGCCATTTGAATATATGGCAGCCGGACTGGCTCTATTATCGTGCTTGCCAGGCGAATTGGCCGAATTGGTTCGTACCAAGAGTATTGGCATTCAGTATACTGCTGGCTCCTCGGAGTCGCTAGCCGAATGCATCCGTTATTTGGTGAATAATCCGGAACACTGTACATCTATGCGGCAGAGGGCCAGAGTTTTATTTGAAACGGAGTACCGTTCCGGGACGATTTATAGCCGATTCACGAATTATCTCGAAAAAATCGCGGTTGGTGCATCGCAACACAATTCTACACCGCTTACATAATGTTTATGGAGACTTGAGAGTGTCAACCTTAGCTAACCGCTTATTAAGACGATCGCTGTTCCAGAGGACAACACGCAGGCTTATTAAGTTTTTTGATACTGTACTACCTGACTGGATATTTACGCCAGCATATAAGGCATTATTTTCTTTTTACAGCTTGGCTATCAATCTTTTGTATCTCCGTTTTCTCGTTATCTCCATAGTGACGGGAAATAAGTACAAGACAAAAAAGATACTGACCATATTTCATGTCATGCCGTATTCACTTGTAGGTTGGCGTGGTCTGGAATCTACATATGATGCTGTCCACTCAGTTCTTGCACAGAATATTCCAGGATCGCTCGTGGAGTGTGGCGTTGCTCGCGGTGGCTCTGCAGCTTTAATGGGTGTAATAATGGACGACGCGCCGGATCGTACTCTCTGGCTCTTCGATTCCTACGAAGGTTTGCCGGAACCAGGAGTCGCGGACTTCTGCGACGGCGCTACAGGAAGCCACATACGTCCCCTACCAAAAGGCTCGTGCCTCGGAACGTACGAAGCAGTGGAGGATCTGCTCTTTTCCAAGCTGAGACTATCGAGAGATCACGTCTTCATGGTCAAGGGTTGGTTCCAGGACTCCTTACCGTCCTATTCCGGGAAAATTGGGGACATTTCGGTCCTGCGTATTGACGCCGATTGGTACGATTCGGTACGTTGCTGCTTTGAAGCTCTATATGACCATGTCGTACCGCGTGGATTTGTCATTATTGATGATTATGGAACATGCTTCGGAGCACGGAAGTATGTAGACGAATTTCTGGCTTCGAGGAAACTCGCAGTTTCCCTAGTCCCCGATGGGCGTGGAGGTGTATATTTTCAGAAGCCTCTTACATCGCGGCCATGAATTCTTCATTTCAATTGCCAACAATAAGATAATTCAGTTGATTGTTGGGTGTTCAGGAGTTATTCAGGTTCCTAAACATATTATTATGCCGGCGCGGCGACAGGGCATGTATTTGCTTCAACGATTGCAGATAATCGCGAGGTCGACCTAGTGCTGACGGAGTCGAATCAGCGGATAAAGCGAGGCATTGATATAACCGCCGCAATTGTCGGCTTGCTGGTTTGTTTTCCTTTATTGGCTCTCGTTGCGCTGTTGGTGTTCTTCGACTCTTCCTCGGGAGTATTGTATAGAGGAGTTAGGACTGGGAAGAATGGTCAGCTATTCCGAATATTCAAATTTCGCACTATGGTTGTAGATGCCGAACTCCGTGGGGGAGGATCGACGGCGAAAGATGATCCGCGAGTAACATGTATCGGTAAGGTATTGAGAAAATACAAACTTGACGAGTTGCCCCAACTTCTCAATGTGTTGCGCGGAGAGATGAGCTTTGTTGGGCCGCGACCGGAACTTCCGCAGTATACACAGCAATATACGGGAGACGAGTCCCTGATCCTATCCGTCCGGCCTGGAATAACAGATTATGCATCGCTCGAGTTATTCCAACTAAATGAAGTGCTTGGAAGCGTCGATGCAGATCGGGTATATGAGGAGAAGGTTCGTCCTGAGAAAAATGCCCTGCGCATCAAATACGTCAAAGAGCAGAGCCTATCCGGCGATTTATGTATTTTATTACGCACCATCATACGGTTGTTCTCGCCTAAGTCATATACAGTGAGGTGAACAATTGAACAGCAAAGAGCCGATGAAGTGGGGGATATTTGGCACAGCTTGCTCTAGGATGTGAGGTTCTTGGCGGCACTGATTGGGGCTCGGTCGATATGAATGCGGCGGTCGCCACTGTCCGCAAGGCACAAGGTTGCGGAATCACGGTCTTCGATACAGCGGATGTATACGGTCTGGGGCGCTCAGAGGAGGTGCTTGCGGACGCTCTCGGTGAACTGAGGACACAGGTGACGATCTGCTCGAAGTTTGGCGTGGCCTGGCGCAGTCGGAGCGCTGTGGGACGGGCCGAGACGTTTATCAATTGCCGCCCGGAGAGAGTGCAGGTGGCGCTAGACAATAGCTTACGGAGGCTCAGATTAGAGTGTCTACCTCTGTATCTCATGCACTGGCCCGACCCCGCTGTACCGATCCCTGACACCATGGCCGCGCTTCTGCGTTGTTACGAGCAGGGAAAAATCATGGGAGCAGGAGTATCAAACTGTTCGCCAGATCAGATTCGTCAAGCCAACGCGGTGTTTCCACTTTCGGTTGTACAATTGCCGCTCTCACTCATTTCCTACAGAGGATCAATCGCTGCGGTGCTATGTTGTATAGAACTTGGCATCCCGGTGATGTGTTATGGCCCTCTCGCGCAAGGACTACTGACCGGAAAATATGGAGCCGACTCACGCTTTGGACTGGATGACCGCAGGCATCGCCTCCCGCACTTCCAGCACGGTTTTCTGGATCGAAGCATGGTGGCATTCGAACATTTGCATCGAGTCGCGGCTCGACATGGCAAGACCACGGCGCAAGTTGCGCTTCGATGGGTACTGGACCACCCTGGCGTAACGAGTGTAGTGGTCGGTGCCAAAACGCCACAGCAATTGGACGAGAACTTGGGTGCAATCGGGTGGGCTCTGGCTCCTGACGAATGGCATTCCTTGCTTGAGCACTGGACTGGCGTGTGACCGAAAGAATCGGTAAACTATGCGCACCAGATTAAATGTATAGCCCGCTCTTGATACTAGCAGAAGATGCACAATAAAGACGGACTAGACGCGGTACGATAAAGAAGCAGCAATGCTCAAGCACGTGGCAGAAGTACTAATGATGCTACTTGATGAATCAGCTTCGGTCTTACGGAATTGTAAGGGGAACACATTGCCGCGTTACGGTAGGATTCCGCGGCTAATGATTGGTTGAGATAGGAGCAGCAGCCACAATGCTCCTTACGCATATCCAAAGGAAACTAGATAAATGTCCATCGATAGCAAGCAATTTGCTCGCCAGATTCGTAGGCACGCGTTACAAATGACCAGTTTAGGCGGCGGTGCGCATATAGGAGCGATCTTCTCCTGTGCGGATATCCTTGCGGTGCTCTATGGTGGCGTACTGAATGTCGATCCGGCGGAGCCGGAGAGTCCGATTCGGGACCGGTTTATTCTAAGCAAGGGTCATGCCGGCGGTGGTCTCTACGCCGCACTCGCCGAGTGCGGATTTTTCCCTGTACAGAAGCTGCTTACTCATTATCAAGACGGATCGGATCTTAGCGGTCATGTCTCACACAAATTAACCGGTGTGGACGTGTCCACCGGGGCTTTGGGGCACGGACTTTCGATTGCCGCTGGTATGGCCTACGCCGGCAAACTCAAGTCTTCATCCCATAGGGTCTTCTGCTTGTTAAGTGACGGCGAGTGCGATGAGGGATCAACCTGGGAGGCGGGCCTATTCGCCGCCCACCATGGGCTCTCGAACTTGGTGGCCATTGTCGATTACAACCGGATTCAGGGGATTGCTCCTATATCGGATGTCATAGAACTCGAGCCTTTTGCTGATAAGTGGACCTCGTTCCGATGGGCCGTCCAGGAGGTTGACGGACATGACCACGCAGCTCTACAGCGCGTTCTTGGGAGTGTCCCGTTTGTGGCTGGCAAGCCGTCCTGTCTGATTGCGCACACAACCAAAGGCAAAGGTGTGAGCTTTATGGAAAACTCTGTGCTTTGGCATTACCGTATTCCACGTGGCGCTGAGTATGATGCCGCACTCGTTGAGTTGGAGGGCCAATCGTGAGAGACGCTTTTCTCGGTATGCTTACCGAGCTTGCCCCACAGTACCCCGAAGTTCTCCTGCTAAGTGGTGACCTCGGCTTTGCTGTTCTCAACGAGTTCATCGCCCGTTTTTCGCGACAGTTTCTCAACGTTGGCGTTGCGGAGCAGAATATGTCGGGTCTCGCTGCGGGGCTGGCGATGGAAGGCCACACCGTTTTCACCTATTCCATCGGAAACTTTCCCACGCTCCGCTGTCTGGAGCAGATCCGTAATGACATTTGCTATCACAGTGCGAACGTGAAGATCGTCTGTGTCGGCGGCGGTATGAGTTATGGGGCCGTGGGCTTCTCGCATCACGCAACCGAGGACCTGGCTATCCTTCGCTCCCTTCCAGGTATGATGGTTTTGTCGCCTTGCGATCTATGGGAGGCCGCCGAAGCCACCCGCTACCTACTCTCGCATCGCGGTCCTGCCTATTTACGCCTCGATAAATCAACGGCACCAGTAACTATGCGCCACGGCGAGACCTTTCGACCTGGAATCATTCGAACGGTTCGCGAAGGGTCGAATGTGACGCTTGCCGCAACTGGGGGAATTCTTGGCGAGGCCCTTCTGGCTGCTGATGCACTGGCCATGCGTGGTATTTTCTGTCGCGTTCTTAGCGTTCATACAATCAAACCTCTTGATGTCGATACGCTCGCGACGGCTGCGTCCGAGACAGGAGGAATTATCAGTATCGAAGAACACGCCGTCGATGGTGGGTTGGGTGGTGCGATTGCCGAATCGCTCATGGAAGGCGGGGTATCCCCTGGTTTCTTCGTCCGAATGGGACTCCGTAATACTTTCTCGTCTGTTATAGGTAGTCAACAGTATCTACGGACGGTCTACTCATTGGATGCCGCGTCAATCATGCAAACCGTGTCCTCAAAGTTAGGCGTCGCTGCTGAAATAGTCTCATGAGGACCAAACGCAATTTAGATCAATTCGAACGTCGGCTAATCCGCTTGTAGTCTTGCCGAGCGTCCATAAACATTTATTTGCCCTAGCGCGTCCACTCTTGAGTTCCTGGGATTATCCTCTAATGCATCCGGCGCTTTCATACTTTTGTCCTTCCGTGTCTTTAACTGCTCCACTGGCAATACCCACCACGAACTTGGTAAGTTTGTTGAAATCGCGGGGACGTGTTCCGTACTCACATTATGCGATCCACGTCGTCCCTGCACATTGCCTGTGGGTTATAAACTGAGACTCTACCGAATTACGAGGCGCTGGTCTTCCATACCCTCACAAGTTCTAAAATTTGAGGGAATTGGTGACGAAAAAGGAGATTTCAATTAACACTGAGTGGTGGACACAGCGGCTTGCTTGGCCGGTAATTGCAGCAACCGTGATTCGCTTCGCATTGCTGGTTGCTTCGCTTACCCGTGTTGGGATCTCCGCCATCTCCTATGGCGACACGCTTAGTTATCTCGAACCAGGGCGAAACCTCTTGCTGCATGGCCGTTTTGTCGCTGACGGCTTTACTGACGTGTTACGTACACCCGGTTATTCCTTCTTTATTGCCATTACCAGCCTTGGCGGCCTGCCTATGGCTGCTGTGGCAAATGTGATTCTCTCGGTACTCTCCGTACTCTTGGTTCGGAGGTTGGGGCGGTTGGTATTCGGTGATGACCGAGTTGCACTGGGCGCAGCATGGATATTCGCCTTTGAGCCGATTACAGTGGCCAATTCTGTCCTCCTTTTGTCGGACACTTTGTATCTCGCACTTCTTCTACTCAGCTTGGAACGGCTAGCTACTTTTTTGCACGGACGTTGTTTGCGGATACTAGTGGTCGCTGGACTGTGGCTTACCGCAGCAACTTTTGTACGCCCGGTCAGCTATTACCTGCCGGCTGCTCTGGCCCTTGGATTATTTCTTGTGTTTTTGCGAGTACCCGGTCTGCGCTGGAAGGCGCCTACAGTGCTTCTGATCAGTGTGCTTCCGTGGCTGGCCGCCTGGCAGATACGCAATTGGGTTGAGGCCGGCTATGCCGGGTTCTCAAGCGCTGGAGAATATAACCTCTATTATTTTAGCGCTGCCGAGGTGATGGCCCGAGTGGAGAATAGGAACTATTACGATGTGCGCAGACAGTTAGGCTATGTAGGTGAATTTGGCGTTGCTGGTTTTAACAATCACAGTCAGCAACAGTACCTCTTCAAACCTTATCTCACGCTACATCCTGAGCAAGCCGGATGGAACCAGGGCCAGCGCCTAGCATTCTTGCGCTCCGAGGCTGTCCGTGTCATCCGAGCGAATACCGGGATTTATCTGCGCTGTTGTATCATCACACCTTTGTTTAAGGAGATATTTACCCCAGGCGCGGGGCATTTCGATCACCTACTGAATCTGGTACAGCCCCCGCAGAATGTTGATTTAATAAACATAGGCCCTGTTCGTATGGCATTACTACTTGCGAAATCATATCCTTGGGTGGCTTTTGAGAAGGCCGCTTTTGAGGCCGTACTGCTAGGACTATACCTGCTTGCGGTGCGGGGAATGTTCCTGGTGGCACGGGGGACCTTTCGAGATACTGTGCATAACGCATCTCTATGGCTGCTCCTGGGGACGTCGCTTTATTTCCTTCTGTCAGCTGTGGCAGGGGGGACGGGTTCAGAAGCGCGTTATCGGCTGCAGTTCACGCCTATCGTGTGCATTCTTGCGGCGGCGGGATTCCGGGCGGACTCCGGATGTTGCGTTGTTGGAAATTGTGAAGCTCGCCGATAAGGGTTTTTGTGCCCAAATTGTCTGAACACCTAATGATGCGCTTCCCACTGGGCTACTCCAGTTATCAGTGGATGAGAAATCGGGGGTAGGTCATAGATGAGGGCGAGGTTGAGAAAGCCGAAGAAGACATCGAGTTTCTTGAAGACGCATGTTGATGTAGCAAGGATCAGTCTACATAAAAACCATAAATACCGGGCATACGCTTAGCTGTTTCATCAACCGATTCTGCGGAGATGGAATGGACGTAGTAATGCATTTGTGCCATCAGTTGCGGATTGTTATATTTGGTGTATAACTCAACGGGAATGACAAATGCATCGACCCCTGATATTCTTGACAAAGCCCATGCAGGATAGGAATTTCGATAAACCGTCAGCCAAACTGCCCTTGGATTGAGTTGCCTAGCCTCTTGCAATTCCGGCAGCCGATAAATCTGGATGATCAACTGCGACAGGATATTGCCGCCGTTTCTTCGCAGATAATCGAGCAAGCGTCTGTTGGTAGTTTTTGTATCCGTAACCACGAGCGCGTCAGGGTGGTTTCGCAGCCATGCACGAAGGTCCTCGAAGCTCATCTGATGCAGTCCATCATATCGCGTTCGGGTAACAAACTCATCGTAGCTAAAGATATGAATCGGCACTCCGAACTGCGAAGACGTCGTCTTCCAATCATGGCTGAGGATCAAATGCCCATCCGAAGTCCAGTCGAAATCGAGTTCGAAGACTCGATAGCCCATCGTGTAATGCTCGTCGAGTGCCTCGCGTGAGTTGGTATAGATCTGTCCATGTACGGCGCCTCCGGCATGGGCGACAAGTCTTGCTTCCACAGGAGAAACAGGCGAGGGGTCAGAATGTCTGTAGAATGATAAGTCATACAGTGCCAATGTCTCTGCTTTCAACTCGTGCCTGTGCCGCAGTGCGATCAAAGCCAATATCAGACTGACGGCAAGCAGGCCCACATTCCTCATTTTCATGGCAAATCCGTTTGAAGATTACGCGATAGAAGTGATTATGGATTAATCGCTCTGACCACTGCTGTCAGTTAATAGTATCATTCCGATCACCGGTTTCGCGGCAATGAGGTTCGGCAGTGGCTCAGCATTCTCATACAACTTGGGAAACCTGCCGGCAGCTGGTGCTGCCGCAGGGGATAGAGGATTGGTCGCTTACCAGCCTTATGCAGAGACTGGTGAAGACGGGAGGACGGCTGGTAAGGCATGCACGATACTACTGGCTAATGATGGTGGAATGCGCCAGACATGAACGCCTTTCGATGCGATGATGCGACAGATCGCACTTTTGCGGCTTCCGGCAAATAACAATGATCTCGAGGCCAAATCAAAACGTTGGGGAGAAAGGAGGAGAAAAGAGTGCCCTAGAAATCACAAGGAAGGTTCCCGATTATGCGGTCGAGTCCAGGGCGGCACTGAATCGCTCTGTTTTTCGACCGGAATTGCAACATAATTCTTGCCATAATGCCGATGCGGAGTCATCAGAGCAAACATGGGCCGAAAAGGAGATTCCAACTTATAGTCGCAGCCTTAGACGACAAGGCTTTATGGAATGAGTGAAACAGGAGGGAAATTGCCAGCTCCGTTGCAGGCGGTATCACGACAAAGTATGTTGTGCGGACTTACCTATCTTCTAATTTTCTTCTATTCGCAAGTGTCCTGCGGCACCATTTTTGATTTCCACTCAATGACTCATGGACTCATCAATTCATTGCACGAAATCTTGCTGATTATCATGTAATAGGTTTCACTCCAGGAAAAGCATCGTCCGGATTCACAAGCCTTCTATGGACAGAATCCTAGCTATCATAACCACAATTGTTCCACGACTGACACACGTCATGTTTTGTGTTGTTATAAGCGGCGCTTCTTGGTGCCTTATGCTTGCCTCATACTAAGCGGGAACTTCATTTGGTTCGGACTGATCGGGATGGAGCATCTTTTACTTATCCTGCTCTCGCTAGTTTGGATCCACATTTGGTTTAGGCCCCTTCAGCAGCCAAATCTGTTCGACAGATTGCTACCGTACGTGGTGCCTTTGCTGGTGGTTCTGACGCGACCCGAGGGGTGTTTCCTGGTTGCATTACTTCTTGTCTTCCGACATCTGACCGATCGAACACAAAGGGACATGCTCATTGCCTCGTCTGGAGGATTTTGCGGCATGGCTATTACATGCGCAATGAACTGGGTAATCTCGGGGCAACTCACTCCAGCCACCATGCGCAGCCGCCAATTTCTGTTCTCTCACAACGCGGGGCGGCACGAACACATCTATTTCCTCGGTCAGACTTTTATTCGCATGACTAAGACCTGGAGCTTCGTACCTGCACCGACATATAAGCATGGTTTCGGACTTCTCCTTGGTATCACTGTTTGTCTCCTCTTCACACTCCTTGTATTCTTCGCCCTCCGTCACCTATGCACCATGGGTGCGAAGCGAACCCTGTTACTATGCGCCTGGGCCCTTCTGATTGAGCTTCTGTACTTTGCAGTACTTCCTTCCATGGGTCATGGAGGTCGTTACATCTAACTTCCGCTCATGCTCTTCATCTCTCTCACATTTCTTGGGCTGCAAGAACTATTTGCTCCCGCATTTCCTTTTTGATTCATAATTCTGAAACCACGAAGCGTGATAATCGTCAATGTTTATGAGGGTGCGAACGTGGTGAAGACGCCCCGGAGGTATGAACCCAATGGATGAGAACCAAAACCGGCCTTTCCACTTCTCCTTCAACACCTCTCTGAAGGTTGATTTCCAGGGGTCACGAGTCACGTCCGACGCTGGCTTGTTGGTGGTTAGAGAGCTGGATGAGCGTCTCGGGTTAAGCGAGCTGATCTCCGACAATCTAACCGATGCCCGTCGCGGCAGAAACACGCAATTGCCTCTGTCGGATCTGTTGCGCCAGTCGATCTACAGCCGTTTGGCCGGTTATGAAGATCTCAACGACGCGGAGCGCCTTTCCCAGGACCCGACCTTCCGCCTGATTGGCTCGGAGAAGATTCGCGACCGCGGCGCGGCGCTGCCCTCGCGGCTGCATTGGTTTGAAACTCAGGTGCTGACGTAAACTGCGAACCTCAGCGGCCTTGCCGCCATGAACCGGGAACTAATTGCAAAGGCCGAACGACAGGAGTGGACATGGCGGGCAGTACTGGACATGGACAGTACCGAGATCCCGGTCTACGGAGAGCAGGAACAGAGTGCCTACAACAAACACTATGAATCCACCTGCTATCACCCGTTGTTGCTGTTCAACAGTGAGGGCGACTGTGTGGCCGCAAGACTGCGACCAGGCAACGTTCACAGCGCCGACGGCTGGGAGCAGCTTCTACTACCGGAGATCGAACGGCTGCAGAAACTGGGCAAGGAGGTCTGGTTCCGGGCCGACGCGGCCTTTGCGAAACCGGACATCTACGAAGCACTGGAAGAGCGTGGGGCGAAGTACGCGATTCGGATCCCGGCCAACGACTGCCTGCTGCGGGATATTGCAGAGTTGCTGACTCGGCCGGTAGGCCGTCCGGCCTACAAACCAGTCGTGTGGTACAAAGGCTTCCTCTATCGAGCAGCCAGTTGGAAGACGGCACGCTGTGTGGTTGCCAAGGTGGAGTTCCATGCCGGGGAGTTGTTCCCTCGGGTGGGCTTCATCGTGACCAATACGCAGCTCAGGAACCGCAAAGTTGTCCATTTCTACAACCAGCGCGGCAAAGCGGAACAATGGATCAAGGAGGGGAAGCAAGCGGTGAAGATGACGCGGCTGTCCTGCCACCGGTTAAGAGGCAATGAGGTGCGGTTGTGGCTCAGCATTCTGGTCTACAACCTGGGAAACCTGTGGCGGAGGCTGGTGCTGCCAAACGGGATTGAGGACTGGTCGCTTACCAGCCTTCAGCAGAGGCTGGTGAAGACGGGAGGACGGCTGGTAAAGCATGCACGGTACTACTGGCTGATGCTGGCGGAAGGGCACCTGACGCGAACGCGG
>Ga0181520_10010684_pt1 | contig 12238 bp, 12 predicted proteins | sample PEATcosm2014_Bin_29_FD_132451 | JGI IMG/M metagenome (GOLD analysis project Ga0181520, IMG submission 132451) | Peatland microbial communities from MTU Mesocosm Facility, Houghton, MI, USA - PEATcosm2014_Bin02_30_metaG | ecosystem: Environmental > Terrestrial > Soil > Wetlands > Peat | place...
CGCGTTCGGCTTCCGTGCGGCCGCGTTCGGATTCCGTCGATTGGCGCGTCGCCACGGCTTCAACTTCGAGTTTGCCTTTCTCCAGGGCTTCGTCCTTGAAGACCTGGACGGCCGCCGCCATGCCGCCGATTTCGTCGCTACGTCCGACGCCGGGAATCTCTGTCGACAGATCGCCGCCGGCCAGGCGCCGCATGGCCTCCGTCATCTTGGCGATGGGCGCGGCGACGCCGCGCGCCGTCGCCCACATCGCGCCGACGCCTGCGGCGGCGATCGCGAGGGCGACGACGATTTGCAGCAGACCGTCGCTCTTGTTGCGCTGTTCGAGCGACGCGCCGAGGGAGGTCGCATCGGCCATGGCGACCGCTTTTGGCACGGCGATCATCACGGACCAGGGTGTCTTCGTACGGCCGATCACAATCGGCGCAAACGCGTCGATCGAGCCGGATTGTTCATCCGCCTCCACCTGTTCGCGCCCCGCCTGAACGATCGGCAGATACTGACTCCAATTCTTGTTCAGTTGTCCGATGGAACGGCCGATCGCATCGGGATGCTCGCTCGACGCGACGACCAAGCCCTTCGCGCTTATGATTGTGATCGACGACTGACCGCCGAAGACAGACGCTTTGACCTGCTCTGCGAGCTGTTGGACGAACGCGAGATCGAAATCCGCTCCGGCGACGCCGCGAAACTTCCCGCCGATCGTGATCGGAACCGACATCGTAGCGAGATAGACATTCTTCCCCTGCACGATGTAGGGGAGCGGATCGAGAATGCTTTCGCCCTCGCCATTCTGCGGCCCGATATACCAACCACCCTTCATAACCCCGTTGGGATGAAGACTGTGATTGTCATATTCGACGAGCGGCTGAATCGCGATGCGCCCGGCGGCGTCGCGGGTCCAGTAAGGCAAAAAGCGACCGGTTCGGTCCGATCCGACGTCGGCGTGAGAACGGAACGCCGCATCCTGCCCGTCGAGAGCGTCGGGCTCCCACGCGCTATACGTCCCGTTGAAGCGCGGATTGTCTTTCAAGACGTTCAATAGGATCGCATTCAGCTGCGTCCGGCGGTCGCCGGCGGCGGCGCCCTGCTGATCCGCCGCGACGACCTCGAACGCTCGCGCCATGTTTCGCGCCGAGTCGAAGGCGCTGTCGAGCGTCGATCGGATAACCCCTGCCTGCGTCGACGCGATGGTTTGCAACCGCTCCCGCGTGCCGCGGTCGGACACGTCGCTGACCCGCTCGCTCACATAGGTCCGGCTGTTGTTGGCGGCGACAATTCCGTAACCGACGACCGCCGACGTCGCGCCGAGGACGCAAAGCCCCGAAATCAAGGCGATCTTCGTCTGAATAGAGCGAATTCTCATAGTCATATTCCTAGACTGTTCAATGTTCTGATGTGCAAACGGGGTTTGCCGTTAGATCCGTCAAAGACGCTTGGCCAACAGATCCCGCTTATTCGCTATCCACGTCGCGTGTTTGAGAACTTCCTGCGATTTCTATGCAATAAGCGCTTGTGTCGGGACGTGCGGCAGGTCCGATGACGGTTTCGCAGGCGCGCGCGTCCGATTTGCAAGTTCGCGACCGCAGTTCCGTCAAAATCCACTCTAAACATCCGAGTGTACTGCGATCACCCGCATCAGCAGCCGCTGTGCGTTATGATGATTGTCAGACGCCAAGAGTCGCCGCGCCGATTGCTTTCGGCCCTACCCCGCTATGGAATCCTCTCGACATCAAGTGTTCTAAGGACAGACAGCTAAGGCAGCTCGGTTAAATTTGTTATAACTTCACGTAATTTCGGCGCGTGTTCATCGAACACCAGGTCAGCCGCGAAATAAAGTCCCGCGCATCCGCCGGCTGAATTTGCGATGATTTGACGCCAAACTGTGTCATTGCGCCGCACCCAGCAATTACTTCTACATCATCGTTACGAGTACGTCCAAATATACTTACCATCGTGGTGTCGCTCTTTTTGTGTCGCACCGCGACTGAGAGACCTCCGCGGCCGCTTTGAAGTTTGCAAATTGGCGTTATTCGCGTTCGCGCTGTGGACCGCCGCCATGCGCAGCCGAACGGTCAATCTCGCGAATGTGAACAGCAGCAGGCAAAGGCCTGCGGCCAGCGCGTCGTTCTTAAGGAGCGCTGTGAGCCCGAAATCGCAGCGAGTCCGCAAGTCTTCAGCTCTGCCGACCTCAACTGCGCGCCGCCGCACGCGCTTGCAGGTTGAAATGGCCCCTGCGGCGTCGTTCTCTCGACGCCGAAATGCGCAATAGGCAGACGGGCGATGCGCGTCGACTGGCTTCACAGCGGCGCGTCCGCTCTCAGACGATTCACGCGGGCGTCGCGCATACCGCCATTCGGAGACTGAACGGAATAACCGCGAGCGCTATTGCGTCGGACAGTCTGGCACGCCGCCGTCGTAGCGGTAGTTGTAGCTGACGGCGCCGTTGTCGCAGAGGCCGGGATGGAATTCCGCGATTCCGCCGCCATTGGCGAAACTGGCGAAGCGGGTGACGACGCCCGACGATACGCCGGACGTCCATTTGAGGCAGAGGTTGATCGTCTTCTCGCCGCCGCCGCAGCCGTTCTTGAACTGCAGCACGTGCCAGCCGCCGCTCGGGCATTCGTTGGGCGTCACGTCGCTCCAGCAGTTCTGTTGCGCCACGGCCGGGCTCGCCGCCGCGAAAAGCAAGGCGCCGGCCGCCGCCAGCCGCAATTGCGCCCTTGCATGAGGTCGCCGATCGCCCATGCCCCCTCCTCGACCCGCGCGCGCGGTCCCTCATTGGTAGCTTCGAAATCCGCGTCAGCCAAGCGGCGCGTGACGGCGTTGGCGCAGGGGCCAACTGACGACGATCTCGCAATGTCATTCCCGCGCAAGCGGGAATGACATTGCGGCGGCGTCTGCGCGCCCGCCGCTCTACGTGTCGCCGTCGCCGATGGCGGCGGCGAACCAGCCGCGCAACTGCTGCCCGACGCCCTTGACGCCGACGGCGGCGGAAGCGGCGTCGATTCCGCGGGCGACAGCGAGCGGGGCCGTGAGCCAGCCGCTCGCGTTGCGTTCGTCGAGCCAGTCGACCATCCCCCCGGGAAAGGCGAAGACGGTCAGCGCCAGCACGGCGTAAAGGATGCGCAGCCACGCCCACGGGCTGGTCGAGGAAGGCGGCTTGGCGCGCGGTTCGGCCATCGGCCTCTCTCCCCTAGAACTGGAAGTAGATGAACGGCGCCGCAGCCGACGGCGCCATGACGACGATGGCGTAGAGCAGGACAAAGCCGACCGCCGCCGAGGCGAACGCGCCGCGGTTGTCGAGCACGACGCCGATCGCGGCGCGCGCGCGCGAGGGCGCGATCTGGGTCAGCGCGCCGCAGGCGATCAGCGGCAGCACCACCGCCGGCATGGTCGAGGCCGCGCCGTTGTCGGTCCATACGCCGCCGAGGAACTGGCCGACCGCCTCGAGCGACGGCGCGCGGAAGAACAGCCAGGTCAGACAGACGAAATTGAACGTCAGCGCCCAGTCGACGACGCGCGCGACCGGCCCCTCGCCCCAGCGCGCGAAGGCGGCGCTGCGTCGCCAGGCGTGATCGAGGACCAGCGCGCAGCCGTGCATCGCGCCCCAGATGAGGAACGTCCAGTTGGCGCCGTGCCACAGCCCGCCGAGCAACATGGTGATCATGAGATTGCGCGCGGTCGCCAGCGCGCCGTGGCGGTTGCCGCCGAGCGGAATGTAAAGGTAGTCGCGCAGCCAGCTCGACAACGTCATGTGCCAGCGCCGCCAGAAATCGCCGATGCCGAGCGCGCGATAGGGCTGATTGAAGTTCTGCGGAAAATGGTAGCCGAGCAGCGCCGCGACGCCGATGGCGATGTCGGTGTAAGCGGAGAAGTCGGCGTAGATCTGCACCGCATAGGCGTAGACCGCCATGATCAGATCGAAGCGCGAGAACTGCGACGGATCGGTGAAGACCGGATCGACGAAGCGCACCGCGAGATAGTTGGCGATCACCATCTTCTTGAACAGCCCGCCGAGGATGAGCAGCATGTTCTCGCCGAACGAGAAGTCGCCGGCGCGCGGCGGCGTGGCCAATTGCGGCAGGAAAACGTGGGCGCGCACGATCGGCCCCGCCACCAGATGCGGGAAGAAGCTGACGTAGAGCACGACGTCGAGCGGCGAGCGCGAGGCGGCGAGCCGGCCGCGATAGACGTCGACGACGTAGGAAATGGCGTGGAAGGTGAGGAACGAGATCGCCACCGGCAGCGTGACGTTGACGAAACCAAGCGGCAGGTCGAACCCGAGCATATGAGCGAGGTTCAGCGCCTGGGCGATGAAGAAATCGAGGTACTTGAAATAGGCGAGAATGCCGAGGTCGAGCGCGACGCCGACGCCGAGCGCGACGCGACGAAAGGGCCGCTGCGCCGCGGCGTCGACATAGAGGCCGACGAGATAGGAGATCGCGCCGCTCGCCAGCAGCAGCAGCATGAAGCGCCAGTTCCACGAGGCGTAGAACGCGAGGCTCAGCCCGAGGAGGACGTATTTCTTGACGGTGTTATAGGGGTTGAGACCCCAAACCAATATGAACGAGAACGCGAAGAACAGCCCAAAATCAATTGTTGGAAACAACATGGGCGCTGGTCTGCCGGCCTTCGATCAAGGGAATGAGGAAATCCGCAAATCGGTCGGCGCTCTGCTTATAACCTTCCGTCGTCATATGCACGTAATCGTGGGCCATCAGCGGCGGGTCGGCGGCGGCCCATATTTGCGCGCCGCACGGGCCCGGCATCGCCGACGACCAGTCCCAGAAATCGGCCTCGAGCCGCATCGCCAGGCGGCGCTGGGCTTCGCGCACCTGGGCGAGCTTGGGCGGCGTCGGCAGACGGCAGACGCCGCCGTCGGCGCTCGCCGACGTCGCGCAGCCTGGCGCGCCGGGCTTGCAGGCGCCGGCGGCGCGCGCGCCGTCGGGCGGGCCGATGATGACGATGCGCGCCTGCGGCCGCAGCGACTTCAGCCGCTTGACGATCTGCTCGTACTGCGCCGTGTAGGCGGCGACGTCGAGCGCGTCGTTGAAGCCCTCGTTGGTGCCGAAGGCGAGAACGATGACGTCGGGCGCGATGGTCTTGAGGTCGTCGGCGAGATTGTCGTCGGCGAGCTTCTGCAGCAGCTGCACCGTCGCGCCAGGGAAGCCGAGGCTGACATAGGAGACGCCGTCGCCTTCGCGATTGACCTCGACGCCGGTGACGGTCACCGGCGCGTCGGTCAACGAGCGCACCGCAACGTCGTGGAAGCCGTGCGCGCCGTGGTCGGCGGCGTTGACGTCGAGCGTCGCGCGCTGGTCCGCCGCGCCGTCGAGGCTGATGTCGCCGCTCGGCTGGCCGTCGACCAGAACCTCGGCGCGGCCGCCGCCGGGCTGCTTGAGGAACGCGACCTGAACGCTGTCGTAGGCGAGGCCGCCCTTCGCCTTGAGGCTCAGCGACGCGCCGGCGTGACGGGCGACGGCGTTGAAGCCGGAAAGGTAGAAGCGGCGCGACTCGTCCGATTTCTGCAGCGCCTCGTAGCTCCAGCCGTCGGAAACGTCGCTGTCGAACAGCGCCGAGCGCACGCCGGGGTGAGGCTTGCCCGGCACGAGATAGTCCATGCCGCCGGCGCCGAACATCTGTTGCAGCCGCTCGCGCACCCGGCCGGTGAAGAAATCGGCGGCGGTGTGGCTGTCGCCGAGTTGCAGCACAGTCAACCGCCGCGCGGCGAAGAAGTCGGGCTCGAGTTCGCCGTAGGCGGTCAGTTCGGTGTTTGGCCGCCCCGCCGACGGCAGCGCCGCCTCGAGGGCGGACAGCGCCCCGACTTTGCGGGCGTGTCCAAACGGGGCGAGCGTGGAATTCGGCGCCGTCGGCTTGGCCATCATCGCCACCCGCAGCAGCTTGTCGCCAGGGTTGGTCGGCGCGACGGCGCGCGCGGTCGTCTTGGGCGGCCCGCCGCCGCCAGGATTCTGCCAGACATCAAAGCGCGGATCGGCGCCGGCGAGCGCGACAAGTTCCCGGGTCGCAGGCAATCGCAGCCGGCTCGCCGATTGCAGCGCCTGCTCAGCGGCGCCGACGTTCGTGGGCGCGCTCACATCGATCTTCGCGGTGAGGGTCGCCCCTACCGCGCCGATCAGCAGGGCCGAGGCCCAGGCGAGCAGCGCAACCGAACTTCGCAAACTCTATTTCGCTCCCATCTGTAGGCATTCGGCGGCGACGTCGCGGCCGCGTTGTTTCAGGCTGTCGATGATGGCCGGATAGAAGGCGTCCATGACCATGTCGTAGCCGGCCGTGGTGAAGTGGACTCCGTCGGGCGCGCGCACCTGCACCAGCGTCTGCTTGGCGTTGGGCAGGAAGGGTTTGTAGACGTCGGGCGGCGGTTGCGAGGTCCACGGCGCCACATAGACGGCGCGTGGCGAGGCGACATGCGCCACCGCCTCCGCGAACAGCTTGTTCTTGGCGGCGGCGTCGGCGTTGGCGTCGGGATCGAGCATGACCGGCAACCCCATCACCAGGAAGGAAGAGCCGTGCGACAACGCGGTCTGCAGCACATCCTCGACGATTCCCTCGTAGCGCCCGTCGTAGTCCGGGCCGCCAAATTCGGTCCGCTTCTTACCGACGTCGACGATCGACTGGCGATCGTTGACGCCGAACGAGCCAACGAAGAGGTCGGCCCCCGGATCCGCGGCGATCGCTCCGACTTCGTCGACCCAGTCGAACTTGTCGAGTCGGGTCAACCCGGTGCCGTTCTCCGCCCTGCGGATCAACTTAAGCTTATCGGCCAAACATTTGTCTTTTCCGAGGCGGCGAAACATCGCGCCCCACAGACCGTCGGCCATCGAATCGCCGACGAAGGCGATGTGCAGCGGCGGCGGACCTTCGGCTGACGCTGCGGCAGGCGCTGCGATCGCGGCGGCGGCGAACGCGACGAAAACGACGCAACGCGTCGAAACCGAGAACCCCGACTTCAGCATCCCTCAGGCGCCTTTGGCTTGCGTTTCGCTCAACCCGGGGCGGGCGCGGCAGGAGAGGCAAGCGGGGTGACAAGCTTGTAATGACAAGACTTTTTCCCGCTCGAGCTCTTCTTGTGGCACACGAGAACCCTCTTGTGGCCGCTCGCGACGGCCACCTTGTGGTCGCTCGCGGCGGCTTCAAGGATCGGTATCCCCGCAGCGGACGCCGCCTTCTGCCATAACAGCCTATAGCCCGCCATAGTAAAGTGGACGCCGTCGCCGGCGTGCAGCCCGGGAGCGCAGAACTCGGGCGCCTGCGCCGACACATAGGCGACCGAAGTGTCCGCCAACGTCGCCGCGATGACCTTGTCGAGCTTCGCGGAATGCGTTTCCCAGGCGGTGCGCACGCAGGGCGGACCGAGCCAAGTGAGCTTGATGCCCTGCCCGCGCGCCGCGGCGACGATCTGCAGGATGCGCGGCTGCTGCTCATCGAGGCCGGCGACCGCGTCGTTGGTGCCCAGGCTCATGACGACGTTTGCGCCGCGCGGCATCTCGCCGATTTGTTTAAGAATGTAAGGGGTATAGATCGCGACGTTAAAGCGATTTGCCGGCGACGGCACGTCCGAAGCGAGGTGCAAGCCCTCGCCGATGCTGTCGCCGATGATGCGAATTTCCTCGGCCCGCGCCGCCGCCGGCGCGGCGCTGGCCAACAGCAGCAAAAGAACGATGCGGCGCAGACACATAGGATCACCCGGCGGAGACGCGTCTCGGCGACGAAACCACGCTATGGTTAACCCCCTGTGAACGCCAGCCGCCGAGGGCGGCGCCGGGCGGCTTTCCCACGCTTTCAGTCGCAGCGGCAGCGCCAGCGGCCGTAGCGCCACGGCGTCCGCCACGAGGCGCCGCCGGGCGTCGTTTGCGGCGGCGGATCGTAGCCGCTCCCGCCCCAGGGCTGGCAGCGGCAGATTCGCGCCGTCGCCATCCAGCCGCCCGCCCACAGGCCGTGTCGCCGGATCGCCTCGTCGGCATAGGCCGAGCAGGTCGGCAGATAGCGGCAGCGGTGCCCCAGCAGCGCCGAAAAGCTCAATTGGTAGAAGCGGATCAGCAGGTGGGCGGCCTGCCGCGGCGCCTGGCCGACGGCGTTCAACGATCGCTCCCGACGGCGGCGGCCGGCCGCCGCTGCGCCTCGATCTCGCCCAGCGCCGCGGCGACCGCGTCGAAGGTCAGCAGCGTCGCGGCGTGGCGCGACGGCAGATCGCGCACCGGCTCGAGCACGGCGAATTCCGCCCATTCGCCCTGCGGCGGCGGCCCGTTCTCCTTGAGCATCCGCCGGACGGTCTGGCGCAGCGCGATCAGCGCCTCGGGCGCGGCGCCGACGATATGGCGCGCCATCAGCGAGGACGCCGCCTGGCCGAGCGCGCAGGCGCGCACGTCATGGGCGAAGTCGGCGACCTTTCCGTCGTCGCTGAGGGTGAGATCGATCGTAACCTTCGAGCCGCAGATGGGCGAGCGGACGGACGCGCTCGCGTCGGGCGCGGCGAGCCGGCCGAGGCGCGGAATGTCGGCGGCGAGCTCGAGGATGCGCGCCGTATAGATCGCGTCGAAATCGTCGTTGACCATGGCGTCCAAGCAAGGCGGCTTTTCCCGCCGCCAACGATAACTATATAGGAGGCGCGGCCGAGCAAAGCGAGCGCCGGAGGTGGCCGCGCGGCCGCCGAATTGCTAGAAGAGGCCCATGGACGACATTGTCACCCGCGACGAGCGCGACGCCGAAGACACCCGTAACGAGCGCGGCGCCGAAGCGCCCGCCCGCCCCACGCGCGAGGAAGCCGAGGCGGCGGTCCGCACCCTGATCGCCTGGGCCGGCGACAATCCCGACCGCGAGGGGCTGCTCGACACGCCGCGTCGGGTCGTCAAGTCCTACGAGGAACTGTTCGCCGGCTATCGCCAAGACCCCGGCAAGCATCTGGCGCGGGTCTTCGACGACGTCGACGGCTACAAGGACCTGGTGCTTGTCCGCGACATTCCCTTCATCTCGCATTGCGAGCACCACATCGCGCCGTTCATCGGCAAGGCGCATATCGCCTATTATCCGCGCCACGGCGTCGTCGGCCTGTCGAAGCTCGCCCGCATCGTCGACACGTTCGCGCGGCGGTTGCAGACCCAGGAGGCGCTGTCGGCGCAGATCGTCGGCGCGATCGACGGCGCGCTCAACACCCGCGGCGTCGCCGTGATGATCGAGGCCGAACACACCTGCATGTCGATGCGCGGCGTCAAGAAGGACGGCGTCTCCACCGTGACGACGCAATTCACCGGGGTCTTCCGCTCGCAGCCCAACGAGCAGACCCGCTTCCTCACCCTGCTGCGCGGCGCGCGCTGATCATGGCGGGCGCGGCTGCAGACGATGTCGAGGAAGGCGCCGCCTTCACGCCGCGCTTCTCGGCTGACGGGCTGGTGACGTGCGTCGCCGTCGACGCCGTCAGCGGCGACGTGCTGATGCTCGCTCACATGAACGCCGAGGCGATCGACAAGACTCTGTCAACCGGCGTCATGCACTATTGGTCGCGCTCGCGCCAGAAGCTGTGGCGCAAGGGCGACACGTCCGGCCAGGTCCAGACCGTGGTCGAGCTCAGGGTCGATTGCGACCAGGACGCGCTGCTCGCCCGCGTCGCGGTCGGCGGCGACGGCGGGGCCTGCCACACCGGCCGACGATCGTGTTTTTACCGACGGGTCGAATCCGGCGCCGACGGCGCGTGGCTGGCGCCGGTCGAAGGCATGTAATTGTTCCTCTTCGCAGCGTCGGCGGCGGGGACATAGGCGGCGCGGCCGGCGAGGCTTGAGCCATGGCGGACGATCTTCTCCGCAAGACCGAAGCCGAGACTGCGGCGGGCGGCCGCGGCCGCGCCGGGCCGCGGATCGGCCTCGCGCTCGGCGCCGGCGCGGCGCGCGGCTGGGCGCATATCGGCGCGCTGCGCGAACTCAAAGCGATGGGCCTCGTTCCCGACGTCGTCGTCGGCTCGTCGATCGGGGCTTTGGTCGGAGGTTGCTTCGCCGCCGGCCGGCTCGACGAGCTCGAGTCTTTCGCCCGCTCGCTCAACCGCCGGCGCGTGTTCGGCCTGCTCGACTTTTCCTTCAGCGGCGCTGGGCTGATCGGCGGCGATCGGTTGCGGCTCCGATTGCAGGAATCAATCGGCGCGACGCGGATCGAAGACCTGCCGATGCGCTTCGCCGGCGTGGCGACCGAACTTGAAACCGGGCACGAGGTCTGGCTGCGCCGCGGCTCGCTGATCGATGCGATGCGCGCCTCCTACGCCCTGCCCGGCGTGTTCGAACCGGTCAGGCTCGGCCGTCGCTGGCTGATCGACGGCGCGGTCGTCAATCCGGTCCCGGTCAGCGTCGCGCGCGCGCTCGGCGCCGAACGCGTCGTCGCGCTCAGCATCGCCGTCGACGGGACGGGCCGCGGCGCGACCCGGCATGACGGGCTCGAAACAGACCCGGCCGACGACGAAGCGCCGCCGGCTGCGCGCCGCGCCTCGGGGCTGCTGCTGCGCCGCGGACGAACCGGCGCGAACGCGCCGGGCCTCGCCTCGGTGATGGTCAACGCGTTCAACATCACCCAGGACAGGCTGATGCGCTCGCGTCTGGCCGGCGACCCGCCCGACGTGCTGATCAATCTCAAGGTCGGTCGGATCGGCGTGTTCGAGTTCGACCGCGCCGAAGAGCTGATCGCGCTCGGCCGCGAAGCCGTGCGGCGCGCGCGCGACGAGATCGCCGAATGTTTCGATCTCGCGCGCGCCGCCGAGGGCTGACGAGGCCGCGCGTTCAGGCGGCGCCGATGTAGTCGCGCAGCGCCCGATGCTCGCTCTCGATCGTGTTGACGTGGCGTTTGACGACGTCGCCGATCGAGACGATGCCGACCAGCCGACCGTTCTCGACCACCGGCAGATGGCGGAAGCGGCCCTCGGTCATCAGCGCCATCACCCGGTCGATCGAGGCGGATTCGCCGACGGTCGTCACTTTCGCCGTCATGTAGCGCGACACCGGCTCTTCCAGCACGCTCGACGGACCCGTGCCGATCGCGCGCACGATATCGCGTTCGGAGACGATGCCGAGCACGGCGTGCGACGCGTCGGAGACGACGACGGCGCCGACGCCTCGGGACGCGAGTTGGGCTGCGACTTCCTTAACGGTGCGGTGCGGTTGCGTAGTGAGGACATCTCTGCCCTTCTCCGCGAGAATTCTCGCGACGGTCATGCGTCTCTCCCTGCCAAGGCGGTCGCTTGGCGGACCTGCCTGAGGCGAGGATGCGCTCGCCTGGGCGGCCAATCAAGCGCAATTCTCTCGAATGCGCGGCGCGGCGCGATCAGCGCAGGCCAGCGTCGACGAGAAGGCAATGCTTGGTGATCATCCGGCTGTCATCGGCGGCGAGGAACAGCGCCGCGCTGGCGACCGCTTCCGGGCCGATCGGGCGCGGCAGGCATTGGCGCGCGACCATCGCCGCGACGTCGGCTTCGGTGGTGAACCACAACCGCCGCTGCCGCTCGGTCATCACCGCCCCGGGCGCAATGCAATTGACGCGAATGTCATCCCCGCCGAGTTCGTGCGCGAGGCTGTTGGTCAGGCCGAGGACCGCCGCCTTGGCGGCCGCATAGACGGTCAAGCGCCGCGCCCCGATCATCCACGCGGTGGAAGAGAAATTGATGATCGAGCCGCCGCCGATCTCCCGCATCGACTGGGCGGCGATCTGCGCGGCGAAGAACTGGTGCTTGAGGTTGACCGCGATCGCGAAGTCCCAGTCGGCCTCGGTGACGTCGCTGAAGGCGCGCCGCGTGTCGTTGGCGGCGTTGTTGATCAGCACCGCGATCGGTCCGAGCCGCTGACGCGTTTCGACCATCGCCGCCTCGAGCGCAGCGAGGTTGGTCAGATCGCATTCGATGAACAGCGGCTTCTGCGGACCGGCGGCGCGCTCGACCAGCTTCAGCGATTCGTCCTTGGCGACGTCGACGAAGGCGACGTTCGACCCTTGCGCGACGAAGGCCTCGACCATCGCCGCGCCGATCCCCGATCCGCCGCCGGTGATGAAGACGACGCGGTCGTGCAGGCTGGGATAGCGGGCGTGCGACAAGCGGCGGGGCTCCTTGGCGGGCGGCGGCGAAGAGGAGTCTAGCAGCGCCGGCCGCGGCGCGACAATCGCCGCGCCGGCCGTCGAGATCGGAAGCCCCGGCCCCGGACCGGCGTCCGCCGCCTGTTCGCGCAAAGCGACGGCCGTCGTCAGGAGCCTCCGA
>Ga0181520_10010687_pt1 | contig 12238 bp, 8 predicted proteins | sample PEATcosm2014_Bin_29_FD_132451 | JGI IMG/M metagenome (GOLD analysis project Ga0181520, IMG submission 132451) | Peatland microbial communities from MTU Mesocosm Facility, Houghton, MI, USA - PEATcosm2014_Bin02_30_metaG | ecosystem: Environmental > Terrestrial > Soil > Wetlands > Peat | place...
CGGCGTGCTGCCTCCAATCGATCTCCTGCAGTGCGTACCAAGCGAACCCCGCCAGTCTTGCCAGGTTCCGATAATCTGACACCCGGGGGGGAAGGCTCAACACATAGCCGAAATCGAAAATCACAGTGGTGATGTTCATGTCCGTCTGTTCAAAATGGAAAATAGCCCGGCAGCCGGGTGGAGCGCCTTGCCCATGTTCCGTCACGATTCGAAAAGTGAATTCACGAAATCGCGCGGGGCAAAGGGAAGAAGGTCATCCACCTTTTCACCGACACCCACGTACTGGATAGGCAATCCAAGCTCGCTCGCGATAGCAATGACCACCCCGCCCTTGGCAGTGCCGTCAAGCTTGGTCAGGATAATTCCGGTGGCGCCGCCGTGATCGATGAACTGGCGAGCCTGCGAGAGGCCGTTCTGCCCCGTGGTTGCATCCATGACCAGCAGAACCTCGTGCGGAGCATTGGGGATTTCGCGCGCCGCGATGCGGCACATCTTTTGAAGCTCCGCCATCAAGTTGTCCTTCGTGTGAAGGCGGCCTGCTGTGTCCACGATCACCATGTCGTAGTGGCGGATACGGGCGGCGCTCAGGGCGTCGAACAGCACCGCGGCGGGATCGGCGCCGGACTTCTGCTTGACAATATCCACGTTCAACCGGCCCGCCCACACTTCGAGCTGTTCGGTGGCTGCGGCGCGAAACGTGTCCGCCGCGCAGAGCAGTGGCTTGCGGCCTTGTTGGAGTTGGAGGTTCGCCAGCTTGGCAATGCTGGTGGTCTTCCCCACCCCGTTGACGCCCACCACGAAGATCACGGCAGGCATTCCGGCCGGGGGCTGCTTCGCCACGGGGGCGCCCGCTTGCCGGCCGAGCGCGGAGTTCTCGAGTATCTTGAGAATCTCCTGCTCGACGGCGGCGCGAAGCTGCCGCGGTTCGGTGAGTTTCTGGTAGCTCACCTGCTCCTTAAGACGGTCGAGAATCTCGCCCGTCGTCTTTACTCCCAGGTCCGCCGTAATGAGCGTGGTTTCGAGGTCGTCGAGGACCGACTGGTCGACGGTCTGTTTCCCTTCAACGATTTTCTCGATCCGTTCCACCAGTTGGGACTTGGTGGAAGCAACGGCCTGTTTCAGTCGCTCGAAAAAGCCCGGCTTTTTCTCCTTATCACTGGATCCGAAGAGGCTCAGAGGCATAGAAGTGCATTCTAACACGCGGCGGGCAGTGGGCAGTAGGCAGATGGGCAGTCGGCAATAGGTACTGCCTGTCATCCTGAGCGAAGCGAAGGATCTGCAGTTCGTCTTGGAATGCGACGACTTATAAACAACTGCAGATCCTTCGCTCCGCTCAGGATGACACGGTCGCCCGTTGCTCAAAAAAACTCGAAGTGATAAAAGCGTCAACGAGGAGAGATCCGCCTTCTGCCTTCTGCCTTCTGCCTTCTGCCTTCTGCCTTCTGCCTTGCTACGCCGCTCCCTCGCGCCGCGTGGCAGAAGCAATCCAGACTGCGATTCCCCACAGAATCAGTCCCGCTATGAAACCTTCCACCGCCGTGCCGGCCAGTGCTTGCGCAAGCCGGGCGGGCACGTTGCCATGCGACCGATCGAAGAAGTGAGTCCTGAACGGCGTAGGAATAGCGCTCATCAGCGTGGCGATGTAGACCCAGACTCTCCACGTCCAACCGAGCACCAGCGCCGGAGCTAAAAGCTGCCGGCCGCCGCGCAATCCCAGGAGCGGTCCCACGCCTCCAAGATAGAAGCCGGCGATCAAAACCGCGACTGTGGAACTCCAGGCAGCGGTATTCGATCCCGGCACGCCCATCGCCTCGAGCCAAAACCGAATGACGACCAGCGCCCCTATTACCACCCCGGGCCCGACGGCCACCGGCCAGCGCCACAAAAGGTGAACAAAAGACATGAGCAAGAGAAGCACAACGAACAGAGCAACGATTGCGATCAGGTGTCCGGCGACTTGGTTGCCCAAGTGGCCCCAGTTCCCGTTAGCCTCGCGCACCGCAAAGTGGCTCCGCTCGAGGCGGAATACGGTGGATACGATGGTCGCGAGAATCACCCACCCCTCAGTCCACGCGGACAGAACCAAGGCAGGCAGCACAAGCTGAGAGTAACCAAAGGGCCTTCGCTTCAGCGGTCCGATCGCCGCAAGGTATATGCCGGCGAACACCACGCCGACAGTGGCCGAGACGTAGCGGGCCATCGCTTGAGGTGTGCCAGTCACCTCTAATACAAAGCGGGCGATTACCAACGCCGCCAGAAAGACCATAGTCCTGTACATTAACTTCCGGTACGCGTTCCCCGTGCATGGCTCAGATACTGGAGACATCCGGCACCCCCTCGCGATCCCGATTGTATTGATTGAATCAAAGGGATTATCCGGTCTGCGCGGCAGGAAGTCAACGGGGAGCAGACTCCTCGACTTTCGACTTTCAACTGTATAATCACGGTATGAGCCACCAACATTCTGCTTGCGTGTCAAGTTTGTTGCTTTTCCTCAGCGTCATGTTTACCGTTAGTAGCCCCGCGCAGCAAACGCCCGGGTTTGCCGGCAGTTGGGCCCTAAGACTTGGAAATCGCATTTTCATCGTCGTGACTCTATCGCCAATTCTGGGGAGCGATGGCCATTTCACCGGCACGATGGCCCGCCCCAAGCACTATTCAGTCGCCAATGGTGCGTTCTTTTCCGGCATTAAGGGGCCGGCCGTTCGTTACCCGATCGTCCACAGCAGCACCAAGGCAAATTGCGTCGCCTTCACAACACAAAACCCCGCCAGCAACAACGATAAGGATGACTTCCAGCTTTGTGCCGATAAGCAAGGGCGTGGAAGCCTGCAAATCGACATAGCCGGCTTCGAGCCTTGGCCAGTGACCAGGGAAAAGGGCCCCTTGGTCATCTCGACCGATTGGGACAGCACGCGTAGTTATTTCCTGGATGACTCCGACGCTTCGAATCCGGAGATGCAGCGGATTTTTGAGGCGGACCAGAAAGACCGGCAGCCTGGCGTGGGGAAGATCGATTGGGGGGTGGTTGAGAAAGCCGACAAGGCCCGCCGAGAGGAAACCCGCAAACTCCTCTCAGACGGAGAACTTCATACGGGGGAAGACTTCGAGAGAGCTGCGTTTGTATTCCAGCACGGCGACGCGCCGGAGGACTACCTCTTAGCCCACACGCTAGCTATGGTCGCTGTAGCACGAGGGCAAGGCGGTGCTTTGTGGATCGAAGCCGCGACGCTCGACCGGTATCTGAATTCCATTCACCAACCGCAGATTTACGGCACACAGTTCAACTTCAAGCCCCATGAGCCGACGACTCAGGACCCCTATGACCGCGGCCTGGTCCCCGACGCTCTGCGCCGCAGCCTGGGCGTACCCTCCCAAGCCGCGCAGGAAGAACAAAGAAAGAAGTACGACGCAGAGAAATCGCAGCATTAGGCAGGCGCGGGAGGCGCGTCAGAGCGATTGTACTGCTCAGGGTGAGTTTCTTCGCGGCGCGTGAGAAAGCAGATGCTTCGCTGCGCTCAGCACGACAGCATCGGCGCCCTTGTCTGTCATTCTGAGCGAAGCGAAGAATCTGCATTTGCGGGTTTGCCGCTGCGTGTTGCTTCGCCCCGCACCCTCAAACCGTGAGTTGCCGTGCAACTTGATAGCATGCACGCACATCAAACGTTGTACACTTGGCGGGAGAGATCTCAGTCAGGGGCCGCGCCCATGCTGGAAGTACGAGGCCTGACGAAGTGCTACACACGGCTGCCGGCGGTTGATGCCATCACGTTTTCGGTGTCGCCCGGCGAAGTCACCGCCTACCTGGGCCCCAACGGGTCCGGCAAAACCACCACCATGAAGATGATCGTGGGATTGCTCGAGCCCACTCACGGAAGCGTCCTCTACAACGGCCGTGACGTTCGCACCCAGTTCCTGGACTTCAAACGCCGCCTCGGATACGTCCCCGAGGAGCCCTACCTGTATCCCTACCTCTCGGGATCGGATTACCTTCACCTTGTGGGTCGCCTACGCTCCATTCCTGAAGGCGTACTGGAGGAGAAGGTCGATACCATGCTGCGTCTCTTTTCGATGCACCGGCACCGCCATGCTCTCAGTTCTTCCTACTCCCGCGGGATGAGGCAGAAGATCCTGATATCCGCCGCGCTGCTCCATGATCCCGAGGTGGTAATTTTCGATGAACCGCTCTCCGGTTTGGACGTCGGCGCGGCGCAGATTTTCCGTGACCTGCTAAGACTCCTGGCGCGCCAGGGGAAAACCATCCTTTACAGTTCGCATCTGCTGGAAGTTGTGGAGCGGGTCGCTACGCGCGTGATCATCCTGCACAAAGGGCGGGTTGTCGCTTCCGACTCCGTCGAGCGCTTACGGGACCTGACTCAAGTCCCCACCCTGGAGGGCATCTTTTCCCAGCTCGTCCCACAGGGTGATTCGGAAGCCACAGCGCAGCAGATGGTCGAAGCCATGAAGCTTGCCTATTAGGACTGCCATGCCCCGATTCGACGCCCTTCGCCGGCTGGTCCGCGACGACGAGACGCACCTGGTCGAGTTGACCAGGCACTTCTTCGGACGATTCTTCGACAACGAGTTCGTTTCGCAAAAGGGAGAATCGACGCTCGGTGTTGCACACTTCGTCGTCCTCCTGGCAGCGCCTGGTTTCATCTATTTCTTCTTTCTGTATACGTCCTATTCACAAATGGCGGAACTCGCTCCCGCCCTCTTTGACCCTACCTCGATGCGGGATGAGTTCATCTATGTGTGCCTGTCCATGTTGGTGATCGGACTACTGGCTGTCCTCGAGTGGGATTCCTTCTTTCCTGACCGACTGGACTTTCTTACACTCGTACCGCTGCCCATCCGGGCCGGGAGCATCTTTCTTGCTAAAGCTTCGGCTCTGATCTTGTTCCTTTTCATGTTTGCTGCGGCTGTCGGCGCCCCAGGTACGCTCGGGTTTCCGTTGGCTGCGTCCGGGGGAACGCATGTCACTTTCGGTGGCATTTGCCGGTGGTCCCTGGTTCATGGGCTGACCATGGCAGCGGCGAGCGCTTTCAGCTTTCTCTTTTTCGTCGCACTCGAAGGGGTGCTGCTTTCGGTGCTGAGCTATCGCTGGTTCGGGAAAGCGTCCGCTTACCTCCAGGGCGGGTTAATCGCCTCCGTGCAGATGTTTGCCCTGCTCCTGCCAAAAGTCATCGGCGATCTTTCCGTGCTGCTTCACTCCCATGGCACGCTCGCCCGCTGGCTCCCTCCCTTGTGGTTCCTGGGACTTTACCGGGCGATGCTTCATTATCCCGACCCCGCCTACCTCCCGCTGGCGCGGAAAGCAGTGCTGGGCGTTGCTGCGGTGCTGCTGATTTCAATTGCAACTTACCTGGCGAGCTACCGCAGGCACTTGAGGCGTTCGCTGGAGGCCGGCGAGCTAGCACCCCGCGAACCCTGGCATGCGGCAGGGGTCTTGCGGCGGGTCGCACAGCGCGTCTTTCTGCGGGAGGCATTGGAGCGCGTCACGTTCAGCTTTGTATTCAAGACCATACTCGGCGACCGCCGCCACCGGCTCCTCTTTGCCTCCTACACGGGCGTGGGCGTAGCGCTGGCGCTGGAAAGCGCTGCCGCACTTCTATCGCGCAACGCTGTGGCGACCGCGTCAGGCCACGCCGCAATCTTCCTGTCTATCCCACTCATCATCTCCTTTTTCGTGCTGTCCGGAACTCGGCTGATTTTTGAAATACCGGCGGAGGTTCCCGCGAATTGGATTTTCCGACTGACCGAGAGGCAAACCAACCCCGCACTTTTCTCTGGCGTCCGCAAGGCCATGATTGTCTTGGGGACGCTTCCAATCTTGACGCTGGCTTTTCCGATTTACGCTCTGCACCTGAGCTTTGGCGAGGCAGCCGCCGCTTGTCTGCTGGATTGCGTCCTGACCCTGATCCTCATCGAAGTCCTGCTGCTCCGCTTTCGGAAAGTCCCGTTTACGTGCTCGTACCTCGCCAGCAAGTCCGGGAACTTCGTCGTCTGGTTTGGGTGCTGGCTGATGTTTTCGAGTTATGCCTACTCGCTGGCGCGCCTGGAAGACTGGATTCTGAGGCATCCCGCAGCACTTGCGGTTTCCCTGGCGATTCTCCTCGCGGGACTGGGGTGGCTGAGGGTGTGCAACCGCCGTTTCCAGAGAGAGGGCAATCCGATTGTGTTCGAGGAAGAACCGGAGCCCGCCGTGCAAACGCTCGACCTGAGCCATAGCGCCCTTGATCGTGCAGGGGGAGACGCAGGAGGGCAACAGAGGCTGCCCCTCCGTTGGGACACTTGAACCCGAATTCCGAAGTTGCGAGGCTCTGTGGGAAGAAACCCCTCACCCGGCTCGCTACTCTCGCCACCCTCTCCCCACGGGAGAGGGCTGAAATCAATCATCGTTGACGGCCCTCTCCCTTGGGGAGAGGGTGTCCCGAAGCCGGCGTAGTCATCAGCCGGTGCGGGACGGGTGAGGGGTTACTGCGGAAGAATTCAAACACCCGGTCCGTTCTCAGGGCTATCAAGACAGGTAGTTGAGATTCAGCGAGTTGGCCTGAGAGCGCCAAATCCAACTTCGGAATTCGGGTTGAATCTTCGCACCAGGGCGCCTCGTCTCGGTGGGCAGGGCCGGCCCGGATGGCTGCACGCCAGACATGGGTTACTCGCTCGCTTTTTCAAGCAGCTTGCGGATGTTCGGTTTCACACTTCCGGGTTGCGGCGGAGATAGCAGCGCCAGCCCTTCCCTTGCGGCTGCGCGGCTTCTTTCCATCTGGCCGGAGGCACGGTAGGCGTGAGCGAGGGTCAGCAGTCTAGCAGGAATCTTTGCGCGACTCCTGGCCGCCTCGCGCTCGGCGCAGGAGACGGCCAGCCGTGGATCCCGAAGGGCTTCAGGTTGGACGGTTAAAAAGGCATTTGCCGCCTGATCGAGCACCATGGGGGATGCCTGCGGCTTCGCAGCCACATCCCTCAAGACAACGAGCGCTTTTCTCGCTGATTCCTCCCAAGCTCCAGCAGTGTGCAGGCTGCTTTGGATTGCGGAGATTCGCACCTCCGCACTAGCGTGAAACGCGATCCAGACATCATTTGCCGGATCTTGTTTCAGCAAACGCTCCATATCATCCGCCGCCTCGACCAGCTTCTGCTCAGCGAGGAGCAGATTCGCGCGCCGATCGCCAGAGTTCGAAGCCAAGACCGGATCGGCTGCATCTTCATAACACTTCGCTTCATCGTCCAGCACGGTTACTAAGTCGAAAAGGGCCCGGCTATCCTTCGGGTCCTGGGCAGCATTGCGCGCGACGAGCACAAGGGCCTGCTCGAAGAGAGGAACAGCCTGCGCAAACTCGCCCAATCGCTCCAGAGCGTTTGCCTCCTTGCGAAGCAGCATGTGGCGAATTCGCACGCCGGAAAGGCTGTCCTGGTCGGCCCTGGGCATAGTTTCGATACGCTGCAAAGCAAGCTGAAACTCCTTCAGGGCTTCCGCCGGATCGGTCTCCATTTCCACACTGCCGATTTTGAGTCCGTTGATGGCGAGACCCCTTTTGGCGCGTATGAAATTGGGGTCGATGCTGAGGACGCGGTGGTCCAACGCCACAGACTGCCGGTAGGCGGAAATCGCGCCGGCGGAATCCGCAAGGCTGGCGGTACCGCTCTGCCCTAATTCGTCGCCAAGGGTGCCATAGGCCGAAGCAACGTCGCAGACCAGCGCGGCGGGGGCACGCGGGTCTCGAATCAGCGCGTCGAAATTCTTCACGGCTTCCCGCATGACGGGAATTGCTTCCGGGGTTCTGTCGGTCTGCCAAAGAATCTCACTGCGCGATTGATGGACCAACGCCAGCGCCCGAATGGCTTCGCGATCGAGCGAATTGGAGGCCACGAGCGGCTGCGCAATGGCCAGAGCCTTACTGAGACTGACCAGCGCGCCCGCAGGATCGCCCAAGTTCTGAGCGTAGGCATTGCCTTGAATATTACCCAATCGCGTGTAGGCGTCGACAAGATCCAGTTGGGTTTGGCGGTCTCCCCTCGCATCATTCGCCATGCGGTCCAGGTGTTCGAGTACGCGTGTGACGAGTAATTTCTGTACCCCGGTCGACCCCGGAAGTTCCTTAATAGCTTCATCCAACTCGGAGAGCAGGCTGTTGCTCAACTGGCGCAGGTCTGCGGAGCGCGCCTCAGCTTTGCGCCGCTCCGAATTGGCCACTCGAGCCTGCCACAGCACGCCAACGACGCCGGCCACCAGAGAGGCAGCCAGCAGAGCCGCTGCCGCCACGCTGAACCGCCGGCGGCGGATGAACTTCGCGGCTCGATACCGCAGCGTGCCGCGCCGCGCCGCGACCGGCAGGCCCTCGAGATAGGCGCGAAGATCAGATGCGAGCTGCTCAGTGCTGAGATAGCGCTCCTGTGGCTCCTTGCGCAGCGCCTTCAGGAGGATCGCCTCGAGATCCGCGTCGAGCCGCCCCTTCAAGGCCTCTTCCCGAGCCGGTTTGCGAGGAGGCTCCTGGCAAATCACGCGCAGCATCTCGGCGGTCGTCAGCTCTTTAAGTTCATAGGGCATGGTTCCGGTCAGCAGCAGATACAGAAGAACGCCGAGCGAGTAAGTGTCCGAAGCAGTCGTGATAGGACTGCCGAGCACCTGTTCCGGGCTCGCGTACTGCGGCGTAAACGATTGGTATCCTTCGCGAGTGAGTTTGCTGTTGGGCCCTAATGGAGAGGGAGAAAGGAGCTTGGCGGTTCCGAAGTCCAGCAAGCGGGGTGTGCCGTCTGCCGCCACCAGGATGTTATCCGGCTTCAAGTCGCGGTGGACGACGAAATGCTGATGAGCAAACTGGACGGCTTCGCAAACCCGAATGAATAGGGCAATCCGCCGGGTCGTCGAAAGGCGCTGCTCTTCGCAGAAGCGATGAATGGGAACCCCATCCACGTACTCCATCGCCAGGTACAAATCGCCCTGCGTAGTGACGCCGCCATCGAGCAGCCGGGCGATATAGGGATGCTGGAGTTCAGCCAGAATCTGCCGTTCCTGCCGGAACCTCTCCCGAAACAGGTCCGTTGCCAGGGGAAGGTCGATGAGTTTGATGGCGACCTGCTGCTCGAACTGGCCATCGGCCCGATGCGCCAGGTAGACGGCGCCCATGCCCCCGCGTCCGAGCAAGCGGTCCAACTCGTAAGGCCCGAGCCTCTTGCGACCGCGCTGATCGTCCCGGCCGCCTTCCGGTTGCGGCTGCTGGAATGCACTCAAATGCTCTTGAGCCTGGCAGGCCCGAAGCAGCGAACGCACCTCGGCCGCGAGCTCGCTGTCCCCGTGGCATCGGGAATCAATTAATTCCGCTTGCGCAGCAACAGGAGCGTCGAGAACCTCGTGGAAGATCGCTTCAATCTGTAGAAAGCGTTCCGGGGTTGGGTTCATCAGGCTGCGTTCTCGACCATGCCGGGGTGGATGCGCCGGTACAACCAGCTTTTGGTGAACCTTAAGTCGCGGTCTACCGTCGCCTTCGAGACCTGCAACAAGGATGCTGTCTCCTCAGCCGTACAACCAAGAAAATAGCGCAACTCGACGAGTTGCACCTTGTAAGCGTCGAGCACGTTCAGTTCGTCGAGGGCGTGATTCAAGTCCAGCAATTCCGCGCTGCCGATATTAACCCACGTCAGGTCGTCGCTGAGAGGGATGCGATCAAAAGTGCCGCCTCGCATCTGGGCTTGGATCTCGCGCGCATGGTCGATTAGGATCATCCGCATTACCTTCGCGGCGAAGGTGTAGAAATGCTGCCGATCGCCCCACTCAGTCTTCTTCTGTTTCAACAGCCGGAGGTAAAGCTCGTGGACCAAAGCCGTGGCCTGAAGGACGTCCGGATTCCGTTCGCGACGAATATAGGCTGCGGCCACCTCCCGCAGGTGGGGGTAGACAAGGGGCATTAACTCCTCAAAGGCAGACAGATCGCCGCCCTTCCACTTTCCCAGGAGTAGAGTGATTTCTCCCTTCGCAGGATCCAAATCCGCCTCCATCTGCGCGCTATTTCCGGGACAGGATACCACGTTCTCCAAGCAGTTACATCCCTCGTTAGTACCAGCACTCGGTAGTACTTCTCGAGAGCCATGCGGGCAATTTGGCGGTGGTGGGTAGCGCGGACCGCCGGTTTTGCGGTCCGCGGCTCGTGCGTAAGCCGGTGGAAAACCCGCGGACCTCAAAACCGGCGGTCCGCGCTACCGATTCGCCGAAAAAACTTTGAGTCATTTTTCCTCTGGTTTACGCAGTCTGAGTGAAATCGAGAGTGGGAGAGTGACCTAATCATGAAAAAGCTTGTTTTGATCTTATCCGCCATATTCCTCTATTGCGCTTGCGGTGGAAACAACCCGCCCGCATCCGTGATCTCCGTCTCCCTTTCGCCGTCCGCTCAGACAACCATCGATCAGGGGCAGAGCTTGAATTTCACCGCCACGGTAACCAACGACACCAGTGGCAGCGGCGTAACCTGGAGCATGTCTGGAACATCGTGCAGCGGGACCGCTTGCGGGACCTTCTCGAACAAAACCGCGACCGCGGCCACCTTTAATGCACCCACAACCGTCTCCGCGAATATGACTGTAACGGTCATGGCAACTTCCACCAAGGACACAACAAAGTCCGTGACCTCGACAGTGGTCGTTACCCCGGCGCCCAGCATTACCACCACCTCGCTCGCCAGCGGTACCGTCGGCACAGCCTACAGTGCCACCTTGCAGGCCAGCGGCGGCGCGGGCACGCTAACCTGGAGCCTGCTCTCCGGCTCGGCATTGCCTGCGGGCCTCTCCTTGAGCGGCTCGGGAACGATTTCCGGCACGCCCACCGCGGCGGCTACCACCACCTTCACGATAAAGGTCACCGATTCCTCGGGAGCCCAAGGGGGGCCACTCTCGGCGACACAAAAGTTGAGTGCTACGATCAATCCCATTGCGCTGACCATCACCACGACATCGCTCGCCGACGGGATTGCGGGCACGGCTTACAGCGCCTCGCTGGCCGCTTCGGGCGGCACAGGTTCCATCAGTTGGAGCGTGACCACCGGAAACCTGCCAGGAGGGTTGACTCTGAGCGGTTCGGGCGACATCTCCGGCACCCCGTCGTCCGCAGGCACGACGAACTTCACCGTCACCGCCACAGATTCCAGCACCCCACCCCAGACTGCAAAGCAGGCATTGACCATCTCCATTAATCCCAAACTGGTCATTACCACCACGACCCTGCCGTCCGGCATGGTCAGCGCAGCATATACCGCCAGCCTGCAATCCAGCGGCGGCGTGGGAACCATCACGTGGACCATATCCTCCGGCAGTCTGCCGGCGGGATTGGCGATGAGCAATTCCGGTGCGATTTCCGGCACGCCCACCACGGCCGGAACTACCAGTTTCACCGTCCAGGCCAAAGATTCAGGCACTCCCCAACAGTCCGTGCAGCAAGCACTTAGTATCGCGGTTTACACGGGCTTGACGATCTCCACCACCTCCTTGCCCAACGGCACGGTGAATTCCGCTTACAGCGCCACGCTCAAGAGCGTCGGCGGCACAGGAACTATCACCTGGAGTGTCAGCCAAGGCAGTTTGCCAACCGGTCTGAACCTGAGCGCTTCAGGGATGATTTCCGGAACGCCGACTGCGGCGGGCACATCGAGTTTTACAGTTTCTGCCAGCGATTCCAGCACTCCGCCTCAGACCAAGAATCAGGCGCTGAGCATCGTGATCAATCCCGCGCTGAGCATCACCACCACGTCACTCCCCGCCGGCACCGTGGCGACCGCCTACAGCCAAGACATTCAGACCAGCGGTGGCACACTCCCGATTACCTGGACCGTAACGGCGGGAACCTTGCCTGCAGGATTGACGCTGTCAGGCAACGCCAACGGCGTGGGTGTAATTTCAGGCACGCCCACAGCCTACGGCAGCACCACTTTCACCGTCACGGCGACGGACTCGAGTAGCCCGCCGCAAAGCATCCATCAGCAGTTCACGCTGGTCATCAATAACGTAGGTCTCAGCATCTCCACAACGAGCTTGCCCAACGCTACGGTGGGCGCGGCTTACAGCGCGCCGCTCCAAGCGTCTGGGGGTACGTCGCCCTACACCTGGACTGTGGCCAGCGGATCAACGCTTCCTGGGTGGTTGACACTGAGCGGTTCCGGGACGAGTTGGCAACTTTCCGGGACCCCCACGGCAGCCGGCACCGCGAACTTTTCGCTCACCGTCACAGATTCAAGCTCGCCAGCCCAGA
>Ga0181520_10010688_pt1 | contig 12236 bp, 9 predicted proteins | sample PEATcosm2014_Bin_29_FD_132451 | JGI IMG/M metagenome (GOLD analysis project Ga0181520, IMG submission 132451) | Peatland microbial communities from MTU Mesocosm Facility, Houghton, MI, USA - PEATcosm2014_Bin02_30_metaG | ecosystem: Environmental > Terrestrial > Soil > Wetlands > Peat | place...
CACGGCGCCTTCGGCGCGCTCGCCCTCGGCGTCGGCACATCCGAGGTCGAGCACGTGCTGGCGACGCAGACGCTGATCCAGGCCAAGGCGAAGAAACTGCGCGTGCGGGTCGACGGCGCGCTGAAGGACGGCGTCGCCGCCAAGGACATCATCCTGGCGATCATCGGCGAGATCGGCACGGCCGGCGGCACGGGCCACGTGATCGAATACTGCGGCTCGGCGATCGAAGCGCTTTCGATGGAAGGCCGCATGACGGTGTGCAACATGTCGATCGAGGGCGGCGCCCGCGCCGGCATGGTCGCGCCGGACGAGAAGACCTACGCCTATCTCAAGGACCGGCCGAAGGCGCCGAAGGGCGCGCTGTGGGATCAGGCGCGCCGCTACTGGGATTCGCTGAGGAGCGACGAAGGCGCGCGCTTCGACGCGGAAGTGCGCCTCGACGCGGGCGATCTGCCGCCGCTCGTCACCTGGGGCACCAGCCCGCAGGACGTGGTCTCGATCGCCGGCGCGGTTCCGCGCGTCGAGGACGGCGCGACCGAGCAGAAGCGCGCCTCGATCAAGCGCGCGCTCGACTACATGGGCCTTAACGGCGGCGAGAAGATCGCCGACATCGCCGTCGACCGCGTGTTCATCGGCTCCTGCACCAACGGCCGCATCGAGGACTTGCGCGCTGCGGCGAAGATCGCCGCCGGCCGCAAGGTCGCCGAGCGCGTGAAAGCGATGGTGGTGCCGGGCTCGGGCCTGGTGAAGGCGCAGGCGGAGGTGGAAGGGCTCGACCAGATCTTCGTCGCCGCGGGCTTCGAGTGGCGGCTGCCCGGCTGCTCGATGTGCCTGGCGATGAACCCCGACAAGCTCGCGCCGGGCGAGCGCTGCGCCTCGACCTCGAACCGCAATTTCGAGGGCCGTCAGGGCTACAAGGGCCGCACCCACCTCGTCTCGCCGGCGATGGCCGCCGCCGCGGCGATCGCCGGACGGTTCGTCGACGTGAGGGAGTGGCGCTGAGCGCGCTGTAGACGCGGCCGTCGGCCGCGTCCTACTTGCCGAAGGCGGCGGCAGTGGAGCAGGCGCGGTCGACGACCGCGCCTGCAAAGGGGCTCGGCCATGAAGATCGGCGATCTCTTCATCGACGAGAGCGAGATCGTCGAGAATTTCGTGCGCGCCTCCGGCCCCGGCGGGCAGAACGTCAACAAGGTCGCCACCGCGGTCGAGCTGCGCTTCGACGCGCGCCGTTCGCCCTCGCTGCCCGACGACGTCGCGGCGCGGCTGATCCGGCTCGCCGGCCAGCGCGCCACCCAGGAGGGCGTGATCGTCGTCTTCGCCCAGCGCTACGCCAGTCAGCCGCGCAATCGCGAGGACGCGCGCGAGCGCCTCGCCGCGCTCATCGCCAAGGCCCAGGAGCGCGAGAAACCGCGCCGCGCGACCAAGCCGACGCGCGCCTCCAAGGTTCGCCGCCTCGACGCGAAAAGTCGCCGCGGCGCGATCAAGGCGCTGCGCGGCAAGGCCGGGACGGATTAGCGGCGCGCCTGTTCAGCCTGGGTTCGGCGCGAGAAAGATCAGTTCGACCGGCCATGTGGCGGCGCTGAAGCCGTACACGGTCGGGACGGCGACCGACAGACGCGGCGCGCTGCGGGCGGCCGGGAAACTGTCGAAGATGGCTTGTTCGCCGGGACTGTGGGTGAGAATGACGACGCCGCCGCTTCTTCGGCATCGCTCGATGCGGCTCGGCGTCGACCAGAACCCGTGGATGAAGTCCACGTAATGGGGACGGCTGCGAGTCCATAGAACCGGCGAAGGGGCGAGCGAGTGTTCGGCGATGACGATGCATTCGAGCGGCTCACTGGCGTGCGCCAGCCAGAAATCCTCGACGGCCGCGCCGAGTTTTCTGGAATCGGCGGCGTAACTCGCCATCGGCTCGCCACGCGAGGCGGTGACGACGTCGGCGATGAAGAGATAGGCGAGAAAACCGGCCATCGCGATGGCCGAAAGCAGGACGATGTCCTTGGCTGCGCCGCGCTCGCGCTCGCCGCAGGGCGGAAACAGCAACGTCAATCCCACCGCGCTCGACGAGGTCATCGGCGTCGTCCAGAGGGGCTTGGCGATCTGAAAGGTCGTAACGACCCCGATCAGCATGACAAGAAATGGGCCGAAAGCGAGCACCGCTCCGATTGTCCCGCGCTCGCTGCGCCAAGCCGGCCGCGCCGCCGCGCGGCCGCGGGCGTTCGCCACAAACAGGATGACGGCGGGAACGGCAAAGAGGACAAACAGGCCGACGAGCGTATTGACGGCGCTGACGGCGAGAGCGGCCGCCTCGGTCATCCTGTGCCTGCCGAGCGCGTGGGAAACGCTGGGCGCGCCGTTTTGGGCGAGCCAGGCGACATGCGGGGCGACGATGGCGCCGCCGACGAGAATGGCGAAATAGGTTGCAGGCCGACGAAACGCCGCCCGGAATCGCGGTACGGCGAGGGCGAGCCCGAGCAGGCAGATGACGATGAACGCCATCTCATATTTGACCAGCAGGCCCAGTCCCGTCGCGACGGCGAGGAGCGTGGCGTCCCGCCATTTTCCGCCTTCCAGATAAGCAAGCCCGTAGAAGAGGGCAGCCGCCCAGAACGGCGCGAGGAACGAATTGTGGTTGACTTGCACGCCGTACACAGTCGCGGCTGGCGAGATCAGGGTGAGCGTCACCGCCATCGCCGCCGCGCCGCGGCTGGCGTAGAAACGCACCGTCCGCCAGACGTAGGCCGCAGCGACGACCATGCCGGCCTGGCTGATGAGCAGCAGCGTAAAGATCGGCGCGTGGCCGATACGAAGAGCCAGACCAATGACCCAAGACAAGAGCGGCGGGTGCTCGGCGTAGCCCAGGGCGAGATCGCCGCCCCAGTAGGCGGCTTCGAGCGTGTCCTGGTGCAGGTTGCCGATCACGAGCGCGGGAACGACCGACCAGATCAGCGCATGGGCGAGCGCCGCCAGGGCCGTGTACGGCCTATCCCCTCCGGCGGTCGCCACATCGCCGGGTTTCGTTCGCACGTGCGTCTGCATGAAACGGCCCCGGTCGCGAAGAGCAGTCGGAAATTGTTCGGCCTGTCCCGGTCCTCCTCGGATCGAGCGAGTCGAGCATAAAACGGCCGGGGACGAAAGCCGCGCGCTGTTTGTTTGCAGATGCGGGCGTCGATCGCGTCCGGCGCGGAGCGCCGACGACGCAGCGGCCGCCTTCTGGCGCCGCCGCGGCTTTCGGTCGAGCCGCGACGGCGACAAGCTGCTGCTGCGATCGATGGCCGATATCGCGGGGGGCGTCGCGGGAGGCGGGGTGGGCTGAAGCGCTACGCCTACTCCGCTTTTCCCAGCCTCTTCAGCCACGCCCGCGCCTGCTTGCGCACGTTCGCCGGCGCGGTTCCGCCGTAGGAGACGCGGCTTTTCACCGAGCGCTCGACGCCAAGCACGCCGTACACCTCCGCGGCGATGCGCGGCTCGACGCTCTGCATCGCCTCGAGCTTCAGCTTCTCCAGCGCCACGCCGCGCTCGGCGGCGAGCGCGACGACGCGGCCGGTGATGTGGTGGGCCTCGCGGAACGGGATCTTCAGCGCCCGCACGAGCCAGTCGGCGAGGTCGGTGGCGGTGGCGTAGCCCGCTCCCGCCGCCGCCTTCATCCGCTTGGCGTCGGGCGTCAGGTCCCTGACCATGCCGGCCATCGCCGCGAGGCAAAGCGACAGCGTCTCGATCGCGTCGAACAAGCCTTCCTTGTCCTCCTGCAGGTCTTTGGCGTAGGCGAGCGGCAGGCCCTTCATCACCGTCAGCAGGCCGACCAGCGCGCCGATCACCCGGCCGGTCTTGCCGCGCGCGAGCTCGGCGGCGTCCGGGTTGCGCTTTTGCGGCATGATCGACGAGCCGGTGGAGAACGCGTCGCTGAGCCTGACGAAGCCGAACTGCGGCGTCGTCCACAGCACGATCTCCTCGGCGAGGCGCGACAGGTGGGTCGCGCATATCGCCGCCGCGGCGAGCGCTTCAAGCGCGAAGTCGCGGTCGGCGACGCTATCGAGCGAATTGGCGGTGGGCTTATCGAAGCCGAGCGCCTTCGCCGTCATCAAGCGGTCGATCGGGAACGAGGTTCCGGCGAGCGCCGCCGCGCCGAGCGGGCATTGGTTGAGACGCTTGCGCGCGTCAACGAAGCGGCCGCGGTCGCGCGCGAGCATCTCGACATAGGCGAGCAAGTGGTGGCCGAAGGTCACCGGCTGCGCCGATTGCAGATGGGTGAAGCCGGGCATGACCATTCCAGCGCATTCGAGCGCGCGTTCGGCGAGCGCGCGCTGCAGCGCCTTGATCTCGCCGTCGAGCGCGTCGATCGCGTCGCGCGTCCACAGCTTGAGGTCGGTCGCCACCTGGTCGTTGCGCGAGCGGGCGGTGTGCAGCCGCCCCGCCGCCGGGCCGACGATCTCGGCGAGCCGGCTCTCGACATTCATATGGATGTCTTCCAGCGCGCGCGAGAAGGCGAAGGTCCCCGCCTCGATTTCGCCCTTGACTTGGGAGAGACCTGCGGCGATGGCGTCGGCGTCGGCGGGCGAGACGACGCCCTGCTTGGCGAGCATGGCGACGTGCGCCAGCGAGCCGGCGATGTCCTGGGCGGCCAGCTTGCGGTCGAAATCGATGGAGACGTTGATCTTCTCCATAATCTCGGCGGGGCCGCCGGCGAACCGCCCGCCCCACATGGCGTTGCTCATGATCGGAAGTCCTTGGGTCGAGCGATGAGGGAAAATCCCGAACCGAAGCGCCGCTTCAAGGCGGCGGGCGCCGCCGCGGCCGCGCTGGCCGTTCTTGCGGCGGCGGTCGTCCTATACGGGAAAGCCCCGGCGCCCGGCAAGGCCGAGGGCGATTGTCCGGCCGCTTCCGCCACGACGCGCGCGCGTCTCGCGCCGCTCGCCGAAGGCGAACTCGCCGCGCTGGCCGTCGACGCGGCGCCGCGCCCCGCTGCGCCGATCGCCTTTCTCGCCCCCGACGGCCGCGAGCTGACGCTCGCCGATTTCCGCGGCCGCGCGCTGCTGCTCAACCTGTGGGCGACCTGGTGCGCGCCCTGCCGCGCCGAAACGCCGGCGCTCGACCGTCTGCAGGCGCAGACGGGCGGAAACGACTTCGAGGTCGTCGCGGTGGACGTCGACACGACGCGGCTGGAGCGGCGCGACGCCTTCCTCGACGGTCTCGGCGTCAAGGCGCTGACCCGCTATGCCGACCCCAGCGGCGACGCCCTGGAAGCTTTACGCGCCGCCGGCAAGGCGCTCGGCCTGCCGACCACGCTGCTGATCGACCCGGCGGGCTGCGAGCTCGGCGTCGTCGCCGGCGCGGTCAAGTGGGACTCGCCCGAGGCGCTGAAGGTGGTCGACGCGCTGAAGGGCGGGTGAGGGCGGCGTGGCTGCGCGTCACTCGCCGAAAAGGTGCAGCGCGACCTCGCGCAGGTGTGGCGCGCGGCGGTGCTCGAACAGATAGACGCCCTGCCACGTCCCCAGCGCCAGCGCGCCGCCGACGATCGGGATCGACAGGCTGACGCTGGTCAGCGCGGCGCGCAGATGCGCCGGCATGTCGTCGGAGCCCTCGTCCTCATGGCGATAGCGCCCGTCCTCGGGCGCCAGGCGCTCGAAGAATGTCTCGATGTCGTCGCGCACGTCCGGCGCCGCGTTCTCCTGGATGACGAGCGAGGCCGAGGTGTGGCGGCAGAACAGCGTCAGCAGCCCGGCGTTGAGCCCCTGCGCGTCGACCCAGCCCGCCGCCTCGCGGGTGATCTCGTAGAGGCCGCGGCCGCGGGTGCGGACGCGGAGGGAGGAGGTGAACTGGCGCATCGGCTGAACCTGCCTCGGGTGGGACCTAAGAATCGGGCGATTTCGGCGTCGAGCGCCCTGCAGCAGGCTGGGCCTTCCACTCCTGTCGACGGCGCCGTCCGCTGAGACGCGGCGAGCGCTCAGCGGCAGGCTCGCTCGCCAAGTGCGCGGCAGAAGACCCAAACGAAACGGGCGTCCGGAAAGGACGCCCGTCGCGTAATCTCAGGTCTGCGGCTGGGGTTGCGGCGCCAGTCCTGGGTCGGGGCCGAAGCCGCGCGGCTTGCCGGTCGCTGGCACGGCGGGGCGAGGCGGCGGCGGCTCCTTGTCGGCGGCGTCGCGCACCGGCGGCACGCCCTTCAACAGCGCGACGATCTCCTCGCCGGTCAGCGTCTCGTACTCCATCAGGCCGTTGGCGAGCGCCTCGAGGTCCTGGCGCCGTTCGGTGAGGATGCGCGTCGCGGTCTGGTGCGCCTCGTTGACCAGGCGGCGCACCTCCTCGTCGATCGTCTTGGCGGTCTCCTCGGAAAGGTTCTGCTGCCGGCCGAGCGAGTAGCCGAGGAACACCTCGTCCTGGTTCTCGGCGTAGGCCACCGTGCCGAGCTTGTCGGAAAAGCCGAGCCGCGTCACCATCGCGCGGGCGATCTTGGTCACCTGCTGGATGTCGCCGGCGGCGCCGGAGGTCACCTTGTCCTTGCCGAAGATCAGCTCCTCGGCGGCGCGGCCGCCCATCGACATCGCCAGCATGGCGATCAGCTGCTCGTAGCTCTGCGAGATCTGGTCGCGCTCGGGCAGCGACTGCACCATGCCGAGGGCGCGGCCGCGCGGGATGATGGTCGCCTTGTGGATCGGCGTCGAGGCCGGCATGGCGAGCGAAACCAGCGCGTGGCCCGCCTCGTGGTAGGCGGTCAGCCGCTTCTCCTCGTCGGTCATGATCATGCTGCGCCGCTCGGCGCCCATCATGATCTTGTCGCGCGCGTCCTCGAACTCGTCCTTCGTGACGACGCGTTTGCCGCGCCGCGCCGCCAGCAGCGCCGCCTCGTTGACCAGGTTCATCAGGTCGGCGCCGGAGAAGCCGGGCGTGCCGCGCGCCACCACCTTGAGGTCGACGTCGGGCGCGAGCGGCACCTTGCGCACGTGAACTTTCAGGATCTTCTCGCGGCCGATGAAGTCGGGGTTGGAGATGACGATCTGCCGGTCGAAGCGGCCGGGGCGCAGCAGCGCCGGGTCGAGCACGTCGGGCCGGTTGGTGGCGGCGATGATGATGATGCCTTCGTTCTGCTCGAAGCCGTCCATCTCGACCAGCAGCTGGTTGAGGGTCTGCTCGCGCTCGTCGTTGCCGCCGCCGAGGCCGGCGCCGCGATGGCGGCCGACCGCGTCGATCTCGTCGATGAAGATGATGCAGGGCGCGTTCTTCTTCGCCTGCTCGAACATGTCGCGCACGCGGCTCGCGCCGACGCCGACGAACATCTCGACGAAGTCGGAGCCGGAGATGGTGAAGAACGGCACGTTGGCTTCGCCCGCCACCGCGCGCGCGGTCAGCGTCTTGCCGGTGCCGGGCGGGCCGACCAGCAGCACGCCGCGCGGAATGCGGCCGCCGAGCTTCTGGAACTTCTGCGGGTCGCGCAGGAACTCGACCACTTCCTGCAGGTCTTCCTTCGCCTCGTCGATGCCGGCGACGTCCTCGAAAGTGACGCGCCCCTGCGCCTCGTTGAGCAGCTTGGCCTTCGACTTGCCGAAGCCCATCGCCTTGCCGGCGCCGCCCTGCATCTGCCGCGACATGTAGATCCACACGCCGAGGAACAGCAGCAGCGGCAGGCCGTTGATCAGCAGCGTCAGCAGCCACGAATTGCCGTCCGACGGCGGCCGCGCGGTGATCGCGACGTCCTTCTTGTAGAGCGTGTCGACTAGCGAGGGGTCGTTGGGGGCGTAGGTGACGAAGGCCCGACCGTCCTTGTAATGCCCGGAGATGTCGGCGCCGGCGATCGTGACGTCGCGCACATGGCCGGCGTCGGTCTCGCTCAGGAGCTGGCTGAAGGTGATCTCGCTGCTCGGCGTCTTCTGGGCGGGACTCTGGAACAGCGTCACCAGCGCCAGGACGAGCAGGAAAATGATCACCCACAGGGCGAAGTTGCGAAAGTTCGGGTTCATCGTTTTCCCATCGGCGGCGGCCCGGCGCGGAAACTTCGCCCCGACCCCGACCGCGCAATCCGTCATTTAAGCGCGCCCAGGGCGGTTGCCAAGTGAAGCGGCCCGCCTAGTGAAGCGGAAGACTCTAAAGGTCGAGTGAAGAGCGGCGATTGCGGCTTTCCGGCGACAGTTTCTTGCTTTTCCGGCGTCGGTATTTAGAGTTCGCGAAGGAATTCGGCCGGCCTCCGGCCGAGGATGCGCCAGGCGCCGATCATCCCCAGGCCGACGGTGAGCGCCAGGCCGCCGGCGGCGGCGGCGAAGGCGGGCCCGGCGGCCAAGACGAAGTCGAAGCCCATGATTTCGGTCACGATCACGTAGCCGGCGAGCGTCCCCGCGGCGACGCCAAAGAGGGCGGCCGCCGCGCCGAGCAGCGCGTATTCGGCGAGGAAGATCGCGGCGAGCCGGACGCGCGTCGCCCCGAGGATCTTCAGGATGGTCGCGTCGACCAAGCGCGCGCGCCTCGCCGCCGCCAGCGCCCCGGCGAGCGCCAACGCCGAGGCCAGCAGCGCCACCCCCGCCGCGGCGCGAATCGCCAGCGCCAGCTTGGCGGTCAGCGCCTCGACCGCCTCCAGCGCCTCGCGCACGTTGACGACCGCGACCGAAGGAAATTCGCGCGCCGTCGCCCGCGTCACGGCGGCCTCGGCGGTGTCGTCCGGCCTGGGCAGCGCCGCCGTGAAGAGCATGGTGTAGGGCGCGCCTTTGAACGCGTCGGGGGAGAAAACGAAGACAAAGTTGATGGCGAAACTTCGCCAGTCGACGCGGCGCAGGTTGGCGATGGTCGCGGCGACCTCGCGGCCGAGCACGTTGAGCGTCACCCGATCGCCGATCTTCAGGCCGAGGCCGTCGGCGACGCTCGCCTCCATCGAAACCAGCGGCGGTCCGGCGTAGCCCGCGTCCCACCAGCGGCCGGCGATCAGGCGCGAGCCAGCGGGCGGCGCGTCGGCGAAGGTGAGGCCGCGGTCGCCTTCGAGCGCCCAGGCGGCGCTCTCCTTGGCCTTGAAGCCCTCGGCGGGGGCGTCGCCGATCTTTTCGATCCGCCCGCGCAGCATCGGCGCCGCTACGATCGTCGCCTGCGGCGCCGCGCGGGCGAGGAAGTCGCGGAACGCGCCCGCCTCGGCGGCGCGCACGTCGAGGAAATAGAAGCTCGGCGTCCGCCCCGGGATGGCGCGGGCGAGCTGGTCGCGCAGATTGACGTCGACCAAAGTCAACGCCGTCAGCGCGGCGAGTCCGAGCCCGAGCGACATGACGACGGCGACGGTCGGCGCGCCGGGGCGGCTGAGATTGGCGACCGCCGTCCGCCACACGAACGGGCCGGCGGGCGGCGCGCGCCGCGCCAGCGCCATCGCCGCCGCCGCGAGCAGTCGCAGCGCGGCGAGCGCCAGCGCCACGCCGACGACGACCGTGAACGCGATCGCCCGCTCATGGCTGGCGGCGACCGCGACGGCCGCGATGGCCGTCCCGCCGAGCGCGGCGGCGACGAGATAGCGCCGGCGCGGCCGGGTCGGGCCGCTCTCGACTAGGCTGCGGAACAATTGCGACACCGGCGCGTCGTGGGCGCGGCCGAGCGGCGCGATGGCGAAGGCGAAGGCGGCGAGAAGGCCATAGAGCGCGCCGAGCGCGATCTCGCCGGGATAGAGCGCCGGCGCGAAAGGCAGCGGCGGGGCGGGCGCGAACAGCGCCGCCGCCACGAAGGGCGTCGCCGCGCCGACGGCCGCTCCGGCGGCGGCGCCGAGCGCGGCGACGACGAGAAATTCGATCAGCGCCATCGCGACCGCTTCGCCGCCGCTCGCCCCCAGCGCCTTCAGGATCGCCAGCGTCGCGCGCTTGCGCTCGACGAAGCCGTGCGCGGCGTTGGCGACGCCGACGCCGCCCGCCGTCAGCGCGATCAGGCCGACCAGGGCGAGGAACTCGCCGAAGCGGTCGGCGTCGCGGGAGAAGTCGGGCGAGACATTGGCGCGCGTGCGCGCCTCCCAGCCCGCGTCGGGGAACGCCGCCTTCGCCGCCGCGACGAAGGCGTCGACCGCCGCCTCGCTCGGCGGCGCGCCACGGTCGTCGAGCAGCGCGCGGGTGGTGAAGCGCGCGAGCGAGCCCGGGCCGATGAGGCCGGCGGCGGCGAGCGCGTCGCGGGAAATCAGCGCGCGCGGGCCGAGGCCAAGGCCGGTCGCAAGCCGGTCGGGCTCCGAGACCAGCGCGGCGCGGATGTCGAAACGCGCCGCGCCGAGCGCGAAGACGTCGCCGATCTTCAGGTCGAGTTGGGCGAGCAGCGCCGGCTCGACCGCCGCGCCGTAGAGGTCGCCGCGTCTGGCGAGCGCCGCGGCGGGCGCCGTCGCCGGTTCGAGCGCGGCGGCGCCGAGCCGCGGCCAATCGTCGTCGACCGCCTTGACTTCGGCGAGCGTCGCCGCCCCGGAGTCGGCGCGCGCCATCGCGCGCAACGTGACGATGGTCGACAGCGCGGCGCGCCGGGCGAGAAAGTCCCGCTCGGCGGGCGAAAGCGCGCGGTGCATGAGCGAGAACGACGCGTCGCCGCCGAGGATGGTTCGACCGTCGCGCGCGAGCCCGTCGGCGAGCGAGCGCGAAAACGAATTGACGGCGACGATCGCCGCCACCCCAAGCGCCACGCACAGGACGAAAATGCGCAGACCGGCGAAGCCGGCCCTGAGATCGCGCGCGGCGAAGCGCGCCAGCGCGAGCCAGCGCGCGCGGCCGATCGCTGAAGGCTGCGGTTCGTTCATGCGGGCGCCGCGCCGCGCTCTTCGACGACGCCCGAGCTCATCCTCAACGTGCGGTCGCAGCGCGCGGCGAGCGCGGCGTCGTGGGTGACGAGCGCCAGCGTGGCGCCGCTGCGCGCCCGCGCCGCGAAGATGAGATCGACGATCGCGCTTCCGGTCGCCTCATCGAGATTGCCGGTCGGCTCGTCGGCGATCAATAGCGACGGCCTGGGCGCCAGCGCGCGGGCGAGCGCGACGCGTTGCTGCTCGCCGCCGGAAAGCTGGGCAGGATAATGGCGGCGGCGCTCGGCGAGGCCGACCTCGGCGAGCTCGACTTCAGCGCGCGCGAAAGCGTCCCGCGCGCCGGCGAGCTCGAGCGGCGCGGCGACGTTCTCCAGCGCGGTCATGGTGGGAATGAGATGAAACGACTGGAAGACGACGCCGATGCGCCGGCCGCGGAAACGCGCCAGCGCGTCCTCGTTCATCGCCTGCACGGCGACGCCGTCGATCGTCACCGCGCCGCGGTCGGGCCGCTCCAGCCCCGCCATGGTCATCAGCAGCGTCGACTTGCCCGATCCCGACGGGCCGAGGATGGCGACCGCCTCGCCGCGCGCGATTGTCAGGGTGACGTCGCGCAGGATATGAACGCGCGCGGCGCCCGCGCCGAGGCTCAAGTCGACGTCGCGCAATTCGATCGCAGGAGCCGCCATGGCGAACAGAGTCTCTCGGCCGACCAACGCCTCATATGGCGCCTTTCGCGCCGGCGTCCAGCTCGCCGCGCTGGCGCTGGCGGCGGGCCTCGCGTTCGGCGGCGCGGCTCAGGCGCGCGCGCTGCGCCTCGTCGCCCTCGGCGACAGCCTCACCGCCGGCTACGGGCTCAAGCCGGGCGAGGCGTTTCCGGTCGCGCTCCAGCGCGCGCTGAAGGCGCGCGGCTGGGAGGTCGAGGTGGTCAACGCCGGAGTCTCGGGCGAGACCGCCGCCGACGGCCTCGCGCGCTACGACTGGAGCGTGCCGGCGGGAACCGACGCGCTGATCGTCGAGCTCGGCGCCAACGACATGCTGCGCGGCCTCGATCCTGCGGCGGCCGAGACGGCGTTGGCCGAAATCCTGACCAAGGCGCAGGGCGCCCATATCGTCACGCTGCTCGCCGGCATGAAGTCGATCGCCAATTTCGGGTCCGACTATCAGCGCCGATTCGACGCCATCTATCCTGACCTCGCCGCCAAGTTCGGCGTCGCGCTCTATCCGTTCTTCCTCGAGGGCGTCGTCGGCGATCCGGCGTTCACCCTGCCCGACGGGCTTCATCCCAACCGCGAGGGGGTGGAGAAGATCGTCGCCGCCATCCTGCCGTCGGTCGAAGCGACGCTGACCCAGGCGCAGGCGAAGCCGTAGACCCGTACAGAGGAAACGGCGTTCGTCATGGCCGGGCTTGTCCCACGGGTGTCCGGCACGGATTGTGCTTGATTAGGCGCACGGCATTGATTCTAATGGGTTCAGAGGGTTTCGCGACTGATCTGGACACAGAAAAGGATCAACG
>Ga0181520_10010689_pt1 | contig 12236 bp, 13 predicted proteins | sample PEATcosm2014_Bin_29_FD_132451 | JGI IMG/M metagenome (GOLD analysis project Ga0181520, IMG submission 132451) | Peatland microbial communities from MTU Mesocosm Facility, Houghton, MI, USA - PEATcosm2014_Bin02_30_metaG | ecosystem: Environmental > Terrestrial > Soil > Wetlands > Peat | place...
CTCCAACTCCACGATGACCGTCCCCGAAGGATCCAGCGCCAGCACAAACGCCACTCTGACGCGCACCGGAACAACGGGGAGCGTAACCTTCAGCGCGACCGGACTTCCGGCGGGCGCCACCATTTCGTACCTGAACCCCGGAGCGACAAACAACGGCGAGATCGCCGTGATCGCGACGACGGCGGCTGCGGGCACCTACTCACTCGTCGTTCAGGCCAGCGACGGCACCTATTCCGGCCCATCGAACCTCAGCCTGATCGTCACAGCCGCCGCCCAGGCGCCCGATCCCTACGCGTGGACTTCGACCGGTCCGCTCATCTCGGCCATCCCCGACGCGACCCATCCGATCGTCTCGGTCAAAGACCCCACCGCTGTTTTCTACAACAATCAGTGGCTCGTTTACGCAACTACTGCCGACACCTCGGGCAACTGGAACATGGTTTACCTGAACTTCCCCGACTGGAATCATGCCGCCGCAGCGCAGCCCTATTACATGGACTCGACGCCTGGTTTGGCCGGCTACCACTGCGCGCCGGAACTCTTCTATTTCACCCCGCAGAACAAGTGGTATTTGATCTACCAGTCCGGCCCGCCGACGTACTCCACCGCCGCCGACCCCACCCAGCCGCAGACCTGGACTGCGCCAGCTTACTTTTTCGCGACGCAGCCGGCGAACGTAAACAACTGGCTCGACTTCTGGGTACTATGCGACTCCGCCAACTGCTACCTGTTCTTCACCGACGATGGCGGCGACTTTTATCGCAGCCAAACCACCGTCGCCAACTTCCCCAGCGGTTTCAACACGCCGCAGCTCATCATGAAGGCCACCACGGCCGGAGATCTATTCGAAGCTACCCGCGTCTATAGCCTGAAGGGATCGACGCAGTATCTAGCCGATGTCGAGGCTATGGGCGGACCCGACGGCCACCGCTACTTCCGCGCCTTCCTGGCCGACAGCCTGGATGGCGTCTGGACTCCAATAACCGGAGCCAACAGCTTTGCTGCGCCGTTTCTCGGCTCAAACGATGTGACCTTTGCCAGCGGCGTCGCCACGTGGACCCTGGACTTCAGCCACGGCGAGATCCTGCGCACCGGCTACGACGAAACGCTCCAGATCGACCCCAACAATTTGCAATTTCTCTACCAAGGCGACAACCCCGCGGCGAATTCTCCGTCTTACAGCCAGATACCCTGGCAGCTCGGGCTGGCGACAGCAACCAGCAACTAGAGCGATGCCATTGTCACCCGAAACCAGACTCCGCCCTGCCATTTGCCCGGAGTGAACGGAAAGCTGAAAAGGAAGGCCAATCCATGTACTCGAAAATCGCGCAGCGTAGCGAAAGAACGACAAGAACGAGAAAACGTATTCAAATCGCCCTGGCAGCGGCCGCGTTATGCCTGCCCGCATGCCCCGCATGGGCTCAGACCACCGCAACGGTCACCGTAAATGCCGCCTCAGTCAGTGCGACGGTGCCTCCTGAGGGTTATGGGCTCAACACGTATGTCTTTGACGGCAACATGCTCAGCACCGGGGTGCCCTCGGCAGTCCAGTCCTCCGGCGTCACTGCCCTCCGCTATCCCGGCGGCTCCGACTCAGACGTTTTCAACTTCATCAGCGGCACTGAACAGTCGATGAACGACGGCGCCTATTGGTACTCGGACGACACCTTCGCCAACTTTATGAGCCAACTGGCCCAACCCGAAGGCGGCACACCGGTCATCACCGTAAACTACGGCTCCAATGTCACCAACACCGGCCCGGCGCTGCCCAGCGAGGCCGCCTCATGGGTCCAGTACGCCAACGTCACCAACAACTACGGCATCGTCTACTGGGAGATTGGCAACGAAACCTACGGCGCCGGCTACTACAACAACTGGGATTGGGAATACGATCTGCATGACCTGGACCAAACCGCGGCCGACCGCGTGGGCAACTCCGCGCTGTCGCCGACGGCTTACGGGACCAATGCCGCCGCATTTGTCACGGCCATGAAGGCTGTGGATCCCACCATCAAGTGCGGCATCTCAGTGAACACCTCGCAATACTCTCCAGGCTGGGACCAGGGCGTCTTCCAGGGAATCTCCGCCGCGCTCACCGGGACCGGGTTGTACCCGGACTTTGTCATCGTGCACTGGTACCCAAGCGGGACCAACGCGCAGATTCTGGCGGCGCAGTACGGGACAGGCGGGATTGCGGCGACGGTGGCTCAGATTCGCCAAGACCTCAAGAACTACTACACGCTCAGCAACGTGAACGATATTCAGATTCTCGTTACCGAGACCGGCCCCGGCAGCCTTACCACCGTTGGAGGCGGTATTGTCCCGTTTCTCTTCGCCTCGGACGACTACCTCACCTGGTTTGAAAACGGCGCATCCAACGTCGACTACCAGGACTTGCACCAGGGCTACCTGGAGGAGCCCGGCGACGGGAACGAACCCAGCGGCGGCGACGATTACACCACGCCCTACGGCTCCTGGTACGGCGTCAGTTTCGACAGCACCGTGGCGCGCGTGGGAGACAGCATGGTGGCGGCCACGTCTACCAATCCCCTGCTGAGGGCGCACGCCGTGCAACGCACCGATGGCCAAACCGGCGTGATCCTCATCAATCAGGATCCAACCAACAGCACCACGGTCACTGTGAATATATCCGGCGCGCCACTTGCCCTTACGGGTACCCAATACTTCTTTGGCAATGCCAATTTTTCCAGCGGAAGCTGGACGCCCAGCTCGGGCATCGGCGAGGGCCCCATCCCTGCAGTGGGAAATCTCTTCACGGTCACCGTTTCCGCTTACACCGCGACCGCGATCCTGATGTATCCCCAAGACGCAATCTATTTCCTGCTCAGCAACAGTGGCAACATCACCGTGGCCCCAGGAGCGGCCACGGGCAACACATCGACCGTTACCGTATCCCCGTCGAATGGGTTTAATGGAAACGTCGCAATGACCTGCGCCGTGAATAACCCTGCCGGCGCCACCAGCCCGCCGACGTGCGGCCTTGCATCGTCCTCTCTCGCTACCGGGTCGGGAACGGACCTGTTGACCGTAACCACGACGTCGACCACCACTGCTGGAACTTACTCGGTTCAGGTTACAGGCACCTCGGGTTCATTGACACAATTCACCCTGGTGAACGTTTACGTCGCCGTGCCGCCGAGCATCGCTCTCACCAACGGCAGCAGCATCGTGGTGAGCCCCGGGGCAGGCACCGGCAACACTTCGACCATTACCGTGACGCCGTCCGGCGGATTTACCGGCGCAGTCGCAATGACCTGCGCCATTACTGCTTCCCCCTCAGGCGCCAGCGATCTGCCGACATGCGGCCTTGCGGCACCGTCGGTTACGGTCAGCGGCACAACGGCGCAGACGGACGTGCTGACCGTGAGTACCACGCCGGCCACCACCTCGCTCAACAAGCCGGCCAATCCGTTCTGGCCGTCAACGGGAGGAGCGGTCCTGGCCCTGGTGTTCTTGTTCGGCATTCCGGCGCGGCGTCGTAAATGGCTGTCGATGCTCGGACTGCTCGTCTTCTTTGTCTCCATCGCAGCAATAGGCTGCGGCAGCGGAAGTGGAGGCGGTGGTGGTGGCAAGTCGAACCCCGGCACGACGGCGGGCACTTATTCCGTGACAGTAACCGGAACCCCAACGTCGGGCACTGCCGAGACGACCGTCGTCACATTGATAGTGAATTAGGCGGGGAAAAAGGGGGCTTTCTCAAACCGAGAAGGCCCCTCGCTTTCTGCGGAGGGATGCTGCGCGTCAATGGGAGTGGAAGACGCTCGGTCTGCGGATGCAGGGTGCGATTCCACTCGCTGCGCCGGACCTGGGGATTGCGACGCAGAGATGGGCATAGGCGGGGTTGGGAGGTAGCGGAATTAGCGAGTCATCGGATTTGCAAAACGCAGGGACGCTATGCCGGCCTTTTGCTTGTCGAGATCGAGAAGCTCCGCAACAAAACGGTCAACCGCACTTGGTGCAACGTCGGCGAAAAAATGCGCTGTTTGCTCGCGGCGACTCAACGGCCCATTCGTCTCGCTTCCAAGCACTGATTCAACCCTAACTTCGAGAACCGAATGGCCGGCGCCGTCCTTGCAGGAAAGACGCAGACGAACGCCTCCGCCTCCGAGCCCACTTCTAAACGCCCCGAACTGTAATTCGCGAGAGTCTGAGGGACTCACAGGAAATCCTTTTAGAGCTGATGCCGCTTCCGCAATGCCCCCAATCGATAAAAAGACATCGGCTCCGCCAGAGAAGGTCCCATTCGAGGCGGAGACCCTCAGTTTGTATACGTCAACGTCGTGCCAGAGGTATTTGATCTGGAGCGCTGCAGTCATCTTGTCTTTATACTCCGACCCTCTCCCGGGGATTAACACATTATTCGGGGTCGCTGCTTTCTCCTGGCTCGGTGGTTAATTCAAGCGTGCCATCCTCGCCGCCGGACGCGTCGAGCAAATCCCTGGGCAGCGACTTGCCCGTCCGCACGCCCAGCTCCCGCAGCATCTCCACCTGGCGAATCAGGTTGCCGCGGCCTTCGCTCACATCAAATAAACGGGTTCACAACCCGCAAGCTTCCGAAGCGTTGCCCATGCTGTAAATCCTCTGAGTAGAGAATTCCGCATCCAGCTTCACGGGCAGCGCAGACGATCAACGCATCGTACCAAGAGATCTTATTGGCCACATGCAGCCGGAGCGCCTCGGAATAGAGCGAATGGGAGGGATGGACGCGAAACATCGGCATTAGGACCTTTGCCAGGTAGCGTTCCGCGCTTTCCAGCGTCATGGGGCTGGCCAGTTTGCTGAGGGCCACGTTGAGGAACTCCTGCACAACCTGAAAACTGATCACGCCCTTGCCGCTGGCGAGCCCATCCATTACCAGCGCGTCGGCTTTTGCGGCCTTGGCCGAGTCCCGCCGATCGAGCGAGTAGATCAAGATGTTTGTGTCTAGGAAACACCTATCTCTCATTCAGTTCTTCCCGCGTGAAATGCCGTCCCGCATCCACGTAACTCAAGCTGTCCATCAGTTCGCGATAGTCTCCGGCAGGATCTGACGAGCCCGATACCTGCGACAGCCATTCGCGGAACATGTCATTCAGCGTCCGATTCTGCTCGCGTGCGACCTCTCGAGCGCGTTCAATCAAGTGGTCTTCTGCGCTAAGGGTTACGTTTCTCATATTCGCTCATTCATCTCGTCCCGCGTAAAATGACGACCCGCTTTCATCGGTGTCAAACGGCTCATCAGCTCATCAAACTGCTTTAGGTCGCTTGCGCTTGCCGTGAACTGCGCCAGCCACTCCCGGAACGCCTCGTTGAGAGTCGTGTGCCTTTGCATGGCAACCAGCCGCGCCCGGTCAATCAACTCATCTTCCGCGCTCAGGGTTATGTTTCTCATACTGTAATAGTGTACACGAAACTAGTGTGAGTTACAATCGCGAATCAGCGGTAGTCTCCGGTCCCCGATACGGGGACTCATTCGGTCACTGTAGTCAACTAGGGCTAAAATGCTCTGCAGTAAGTCTCCTGCGCAATCCCCGGAGGGACCGTGCCTGTTTGGATCGAAGTCATTTTGGTGCTTCAATTTGTCGCGACCTGCGTTTTGCTGTTCCTTATCCTCTTCCTCCGTGATTCTGGTGGCCGTGGGGATCTGAATACAGGCTCAAAAATTGACCAGTTGACAATTAAACACGATCAATTTGCAGTCACGTCTGCACAATCCACATCCACCCTCCGAACAGAGCTACTCGCCGCTCAATCAACTGAATTCTCGAATCTTCGACAAGAGGTCGTGAAGTCGATCACACAGATTGGCGCTCAGACCCACACGACACTTGAAGAACTTCGAACGTCGACAAATGCGCGACTCGATAAGCTCACAGGAGATCTCACCACTCAACAGGCATCGTTGAAAGAGGCGGTAGATGGGACTCTTTCGAGGCTGAGTCGAGACATTCGGGACACTGTGAACGAGTTAAAGAAAGATGTCAGCGACAGAATAAAGGAAATGGCCGAACAAACCACAGCATTGAAGGACAGCGCAGAACTGCAACAGAACACTCTCCGCCAGACAGTAGAACAACGCCTCGACAAGCTGAACGAACAAAACGCCAAGAAGCTCGACGAGATGCGCGAAACTGTTGACGAAAAGCTCCACAAGACGCTTGAGAGCCGGTTGACGGAGAGCTTTGGAATCGTTACCGAACACCTTGGAAGGGTTCAGACCGGGTTGGGCGAAATGAAGGAGCTTGCATCTGGAGTTGGGGATTTGAAACGTCTTCTAACTAACGTGCGAACTCGAGGATCAGTCACTGAATTCCAAGTTGGAATGCTCCTTCAACAAATGCTAGCTCCTAACCAGTTTGTGAGGAACGCGCACATCAAACCGGGGGTCAAGGAAGTCGTGGAGTTCGCAGTCCGCATTCCCAGCAGTGACGGATCTGAAACTCTCTTGCCAATCGACGCAAAATTTCCGAAAGAGGACTGGGAGAGGCTTGAAGAAGCCCTCTCACGGGATGATAAGGAAGCGGCTAAGGCCTGTCGCAAGGCCCTCCTGTCGAGGATTAGGACAGAGGCTAAGAAGGTCTCCGAAAATTACATTTCTCCGCCAGCCACAACTGACATGGCAATCCTCTGCGTCGGAACCGAGGGTCTGTTCGCCGAAGTGCATCGCGAACCAGGGTTCGTAGATGAGTTGCGCTCGCAATTCCAGATCATTGTCGCTGGGCCAACAACGCTGATGGCAATCCTCAGCAGCCTCCAGATGGGATTCAAGGCGCTTGCGATACAAAGCAAGAGTTCGGAAGTCCGGAATCTGCTCGCTAAAACAAAAACCGAATTCGGGAAGTTTGGAGTCTTGATGACCACAGTCGAGACACAGGTCGGAACAGTTCAGAATACCCTTCAGAAAGTGGGGGTTCGGACACGAGCCATCAATAAGACGCTGAGCGAGGTTGAGGTAGCTGACCTAGGGCCGCACAGTTCAACCCCGCTTCTGGATTCCATCGCGGAGATTGGGGAGGAATCCATAGGGCAGCCAGGAGTCATGCTCGGGGGCGGAGATTTGGATTTCGACGACGATACGAAATGAGCTGCTAGCCTGGATTTAAACCGCGAGACGGCCCTCTTCGCCTAATGTACGCCTGCTTGTTGTGCAAATGGGGGCCAATTCACCCGGCATTTTCGCTTCCCACCCATTCGCGGTGAGACTGCGAATGGATGGGGCACCCGTGGCTCGGCTGGGTGGTTTGCACGGTTCCCCGACCCCTTCTTTGGTTCCGGCTGGCCTCGTTTGCCTTCCGCCCGAGACCGTCTTTTGTCCCGATATGCGGGTCCGCACCCTCTGATAGACTTGGAGTTTCGGGGCCATGCGCGATTTTTAGGGCGCAGTGGTTGTGTTCCTGTGCCGCGGGCAGGTATCTTATGCTGGCGGAACGGGGGCTGGCGGAACGGGTTTGGATTGCACGCCCCGGGAAGAAAACTCAGGGATTGGAATCAAGTTTAACCATCAAGAGGAGAAGCACGCATGGCAGTGGAAGAGAAGGTTAAGCAGATCATTGTTGAGCAACTGCAGGTGGATGAAGCGGAAGTAACGCCCGGGGCGAGCTTTCAGGAAGACCTGGGTGCGGATTCGCTCGACGTGGTGGAACTGGTGATGCAGTTTGAAGAGGCGTTCGATCTTGAGATTCCCGACGAAGATGCGGAGAAGATCAAGACCGTGAAGGACGCGATCGACTACATCGAGAAGAACGCGAAAGGCGGCAAGTAGCCCTTGACCCAGGTATCGCCCCGCAGAGTCGTCATCACCGGCCTGGGGCTGGTGTGCGGTGTGGGCAACACCGCTCCTGAGGTGTGGCAGCAACTCCTGGCAGGCGCCAGCGGCATGGCGCCGATTCAGGGGTTTGACACCACCGGCTTCCCAGTCACATTTGGGGCCGAGGTCAAGAACTTTGACCCGCTGAAGTTTGTGGACAAGAAAGAAGCCCGCAAAATGGGGCGGTTCATCCATTTTGCGTTTGCGGCCACACACGAGGCGATGGCGCAATCGGGGCTTGAGATCAAGCCGGAGATTGCGGAGCGGGTCGGCGTTTTCATCGGCTCCGGCATTGGCGGCTTTGAGATCATCGAGCGCGAACATTCCAACCTGCTGCAAGGCGGACCGCGCAAGATTTCACCCTTCTTTATTCCCTCCGTCATCGTCAACATGGCGGCCGGGAATATCAGCATTCGTTACGGCGCCAAAGGGCCGATCTCCGCAACGGCGACAGCGTGTGCCACGAGTGCCAACTCGATTGGCGACTCGGTGCGCATGATCATGCATGGAGACGCCGACGTGATGATTGCCGGCGGCGCGGAGGCCTCCGTCACGGCTCTTTCCGTGGGCGGTTTTGCCGCCATGCGAGCGCTCTCTCAACGCAATGACGAACCGACCCGAGCGAGCCGGCCGTTCGACAAGGATCGCGACGGGTTTGTGATTGGCGAAGGCGCGGGCATTCTGATCCTTGAGGAGCTGGAATTTGCGAAGGCGCGCGGCGCCAAAATTCTGGCCGAAGTGATCGGCTACGGGATGAGCGCGGACGCCTACCACATGACGGGGATCGCGCCGGAGGGACAGGGCGCGCAGCGCAGCATGAGAGCCGCGCTGAAAGACGCGGGCATTGAGCCGGAGGCAGTCGGCTATATCAATGCGCATGCCACCTCGACGCCGGCCGGCGATGGGAATGAGTCGCGCGCGATTGAGGTGGTGTTTGGCGAGCACGCGATGAGCCGCAAGTTGAAGGTTTCCGGAACGAAGTCGATGACCGGGCATCTGCTGGGCGGCGCGGGCGGCCTGGAGGCAGGCATTACGGTGCTGGCTCTGCAGCACCAGATGCTGCCGCCGACGATCAACCTGGACAACGTGGATCCGGAGTGCCGGCTGGACTATGTGCCGAACAAGCCGGTGGCGCACAGCTTCGACGTGGCATTGTCGAACTCGTTCGGATTTGGCGGCATCAACGCCACCCTGGTCATGCGGCGCTGGAGCGAGTAAGACAGCTTTTTAGCTTGGGAGCTTGCACCATCCGGCTCTGTGGCATCCTCTGCCAGCAGGTGCGATGATAAATGTCCTATCTGTGCTACACTTAGTTCATGGCCCCTAGAAAGAAGCAGGCCGCCAAGCCGGTAAAGGCGACAGATGAGGCAGCCTTTGTCGGTTGCGTTTCTGGGGATGGGCTCATCCGGGTTGAGGTATGGAAGGACGCTAAAGGCAAGGTTGTCCGCTACAATTTGGCCTTCATAAACTTTCATTTGTTTGCCAAAGACAATGGGCGGGTGCTTGGTTACGACACGGCACACGGCCCCCCGCACCGTCATTTCGCAGGGACTGTCGAGTTGATCGAGGACACTCCATATGACGTGGTCTTTGACCGCTTTATTGAAGAAGTCCAAGAACTGAAGAGGCGGAGGCGTTTGTGAAACTGAAGATCTACACCGATGGATTCGATGGGTTTGTCAAACGGGGAAGAGAGCGAGCCCGGGCGATTACCGCTGGCCGACCGTTTCCCCCGTCTCGCGGAATTACTTTCGAAAGTCCGGCGGAGATGGTTCGCCTCCTGACGCCAGCCCGGCTCGATCTGTTCGCCGCGGTGAAAAAGGAGACGGTTTCCATCAAGGATCTCGCTCGGACGCTGGGCCGCGACGTGAGCGCCGTGCGCCGCGACGTGAGCGCGCTGGAAAAATTCGGCATCGTCCACTCCCAGCACGTGGTGAATCCCGGTCACGGCCGGGTACGCATGGTCTCTGCCCCGACAAGCATCTCGATTTCGGCGGAGCTATAAGCCAGGGGACCTGGATGACAAGCGAACCAAAGACAAAACAGCGCGAATCCGACGGGATTCGCGCTGTTTTGCGTTTGAAGAGGCTCTGCGGGGTTAGCCCTGAATGGCGGCCCATGCCACGCTGACGAGGACAATGATGGCCCACCAGCCGAAAACGGCGATGTATCCCGAGCTGCGCTTGACGCCGGCCACAGTTGCCAGGCCGATGCTCATCAGCACCATGCACCAGATGCTCACGATATCAAGCGAAGTGGCCAGCGCATAGACGGCGTGGTTGGTCTCCATGACCGGCAGGAACGCGCCGACGTTGGTGGGGGCAAAGTTCTTGATGTTGAAAGTCTCCGGCGTATTGCTGATGTAGATAACGAGTATCCCCAAAAGCGATTTGAGGTTTAACGGCAGGTTGGCAAAGAACCACATGGCAAAGACCGTGCCGAACCTGGCTTTTCCGCCGAAGGCGAAGTTGATTGTGCCCCAAAGGACCAGCGCTACGATCGCCGTATAGAGCAGGAGAAAGGCTGGACCGATGATGAAGATCCCCTCCATGATGTAGAGCTGGATTTTGAGAGAAAAATCACGCTGCTCCGGGGTCATCTTGGACATCTGCTCCTGCTGCTTGTCGCTCAGCAAGTGCATCTGGTTATCGATCACGGTCGGCATGGTCACCTTGGTGGCGAACGCAGCAAAAAACAGATAGCCGACAATGGCCGCGATCAGCCAGGGCATCCACCAACTGGTTTTGCCGTTCTTGATCTCGACAAAAGTTTTGGTTGGCGCAGAAAAGATGCTGATGACGCGCTGCAGTTGGGACATGCCAGGAGTTGGCGCAACGATTTGGCCTTCAGTTTCGCTCATGATTTCGCCTCTTGAATTCGAGTTCCGGTTAAACAATGCTCCGGTGCATGGTGAGTGGAGTTGCGCGGCCGAACGGTTGTGTTTTCGCTGTCGACCAGTCCGAGCACGCCAGGGTTCCGGCCCGCCAAAAGAAGGAAGTGATCTTGCCCGAGATTGTAACCCTGATAGGCGGGAAACGCGCAATCAATTTTCGGTCGCAGGATTGGACGGCGGGGAGCGGTCCGGGCGAATGAAGATCAGGCTGGAAGAGGCTTTGCCGGGCGGGCCGGGGCGCGAGGCGAGGGGTGGGCAGCGGCGCGGGCTCGTGCACTTGCCGGCGCGCTCGCCGGGGTCGCTGTCGGAGCCGGAGACCTGCGATGCCGAGGCGCGGGCTTGGCGAGTGTGCTGACCGCCTCGACCGGAGGCGTGGCGGCATCCGTCTCGGCGGCGTAGCTCTTGTAGACCGTGATGTGGAAGCAGCGCTGCAGGAACTCTTCTTCGACGTCGAGCTTGCCGGCCTGTTCGAGGGCGAGGAGCGAAGTGCGCATCCAGGCGATTTCGTCGCGGGTCATGTTGGACTTGGGGATGTCGACGGCGGAGCCGGTGAGGTGGGGGCTGGCGACGTCTCCCTCTGCAGCAGCGGCGTTGCCGTTGATCCTCTCGAGCTGCTTCTGGTAGTCGACGGTGCGGACGGCGGAGCTGACCTCAAGCGGGCCATGAAAGCGGGCGGCATGAAGCCCCGCGAGATCGGTGAGGAACTGCGCGGTCCAGGGGCGGCAGTAGCGATGCGACTCAGGGAGGTTCTGATTGATGGCGAGGTCGGCCGAGGTGGGCACGGGGACGAGGAAGTTGTGAGCGATGCGGTCCTGGAGGTCGTCCTCATCCTGAATGCGCTCCAAGCCGTCTTCGCCCTCGGATTTTTCGTTCTGGCGCTCGAGCGAGGCGAAGGAACCACGGAGCGGTGAAGAGAGGCCGAGATCGCGGCGATGCAGCGAGATGACTTCGGAGACGGGAGCGGGAGAGATGGGCAGTTCCCGGTCCCGATTGCGGAGGCTGGCGCGGATGCGGCTGCGATTGCTGAGCAGAGCGGCGCGTGTCTGCGCTTTGCGGCGGCCAGAGCGGCCACTTGCCGCGCGGCTGCGTGGGGCAGGGGGCGCAAGGCGATGCGCGGGCTCGTGGGCGGTTGACGCGCGAGCGCCGGCGTTATGGGCAGCGGCGCGCGCAGACGCAACGGAGGTTTTTGCGGTGTTTTGCTTAGAGGGCCGGTGCGAGGATGCGAGGCGGGATTTGGCTTTAGCGGCTGCAGGCGCTGGGCGAGTGGCCCTGAGTTTAGAGTGCGAAGATTTGTCCGATTTGAGACCGGACTTTTGGGATTCGGTCGGCGCAGCCGCAGCGACGGCGCCAGATAAGAGGACGCCGAGTACGAGAACCATGGGGGCGGTCCGGGGCATGAGGGGAGTGCGGAGAATCCAGAGCATCTTTAGTGTAAGACGTTCCAGCACGGGTTTCGAGTGGCTGCAAAGGTGCGGAAGGGTCTGATAACGGCGGTTATGGGCGAATCCCATGGAACTTCTCAACAAGGCTTGGGAC